>JADHEF010000522.1_pt1 | contig 38100 bp, 31 predicted proteins | sample 8952391 | NCBI WGS metagenome assembly JADHEF01 (sample SAMN16124439, study PRJNA663245) | bioreactor sludge metagenome | isolation source: sludge (nitrite) | place: India:Bengaluru | collected 2019-02-28 | reverse complement strand
GAGATGAAATACATCTTTGAAGGCAACTGGGTTTATCTCGCACATGAAAGCCAGATTCCAAACAACAACGATTTCTATACGACCTATATTGGCCGTCAGCCAATCATCATTGCTCGTAACCGTCAAGGTGAACTGAATGCAATGATCAATGCCTGTTCGCATCGCGGTGCACAATTGTGCCGTAACAAGAAAGGCAATAAAGCGACTTATACTTGCCCATTCCACGGCTGGACTTTTAATAACTCAGGTAAGTTATTAAAAGTAAAAGACCCGGCAGAAGCTGGTTATTCAGATTGCTTTAACACAGATGGTTCGCATGACTTGAAAAAAGTTGCCCGTTTTGAAAACTATAAAGGTTTCCTGTTTGGTAGCTTGAATCCAGATGTTCCTTCACTGGAAGAATACCTGGGCGAAGCGACTAAAATCATTGACATGATCGTGGGTCAGTCTGATCAAGGTCTGGAAGTTTTACGTGGTTCTTCGACTTATACCTATGAAGGTAACTGGAAGTTGACTGCTGAAAACGGTGCCGATGGTTACCACGTGTCTGCAGTACACTGGAACTACGCTGCAACGACTCAGCAACGTAAAGAAAAACAAGCGGGTGACAATATTCGTGCCATGAGCGCAGGCGCATGGGGCAAACAAGGCGGTGGTTCTTACGGCTTTGAACACGGTCATATGCTGCTTTGGACTCAATGGGCTAACCCGGAAGACCGTCCTAACTTTGCCAAGAAAGATGAATACACTGCGCAATATGGCGAAGCCATGGCGAAGTGGATGATCGAACGTTCACGTAACCTGTGTATCTATCCAAACGTTTACTTCATGGATCAGTTCGGTTCACAAATCCGTGTCCTACGCCCGATTTCTGTCGATAAGACTGAAGTGACGATCTACTGTATCGCACCTGTAGGCGAAGAGCCAGAAGCGCGTACCCGTCGTATCCGTCAGTACGAAGACTTCTTTAACGCTTCAGGTATGGCAACTCCGGATGACCTGGAAGAATTCCGTGCTTGTCAGGCGGGTTATGCCGGTATCGCGCTTGAGTGGAACGACATGTGCCGTGGTTCTAAACACTGGATTCAAGGTCCGGATGATGCTGCCAATGAAATCGGTTTAAAACCAAAACTGTCTGGTATTAAAACTGAAGATGAAGGTCTATACCTGTCTCAGCACCAGTACTGGTTAGAATTGATCAAAAAAGGTATTGCGACTGAGAAAGAAATTGCAGCATCAACTGAAGGAGAAAACGCATGAGCGACATCACTTTAGAAAATATTGCTCAGTTCCTGTATCAAGAAGCCCGCTTTTTAGATGATGAACAATGGGATGACTGGTTAACTTGTTATGCCCCTACTGCGTCTTTCTGGATGCCAGCCTGGGATGATGATGACAAGCTGACCACAGATCCGCAGTCTGAAATCTCGTTGATTTACTATCCAGACCGTCAAGGTTTAGAAGATCGCGTGTTCCGTATCAAGACTGAACGTTCATCTGCAACCATGCCGGACACACGTACCTGCCATAACCTCAGCAATATTGAAATTGTTGAACGTGATGGCGACAAAGTGACTGTACGTTTTAACTGGAATACTTTGAGCTTCCGTTACAAAACAAGTTACAGCTACTTCGGTATGTCTCGTTATGAAATTGATTTCTCAGGCGATAAACCGCAGATTTTAAGCAAATATGTGGTACTGAAAAACGATTACATCAACCAGGTTATCGACATTTATCACCTCTAAGACTGTTTATACAGCTAGGTTATGCCTTTCGGTCAGATGGAAAATTGGCTGAAAGGCTCAGTTACAAAGATTTATATAGGATATTCAGCCATGTCAAACCACAATGTTGCACTTCAATTTGAAGATGGCGTTACACGTTTTATTTCTGTTTCAGATGGTGAAACACTGTCAGATGCAGCCTACCGTCAAAAGATCAATATTCCTTTGGACTGCCGTGATGGTGCTTGTGGAACGTGTCGTGCGTTTTGTGAATCAGGTTCTTATGACATGCCTGAAGAAACTTATATTGAAGATGCTTTAACGCCTGAAGAAGCCGCTGAAGGCTTTATTCTGGCTTGTCAGTGTAAACCGACTTCAGATGCAGTTTTTCAGATCCAAGCCTCTTCAGAAGTCTGCAAAACTGAAATTCATGAATTCCAAGGTACGCTGGCGCGTGTCGAAAACCTGTCTGACTCGACTATTACTTTTGACATCCAGTTAGATGAAGGTCAACCGGACATTCACTTCCTTGCTGGTCAATATGTCAATGTCGGTATTCCGGGCACGACTGAAACCCGTTCATATTCATTCAGCTCAAAACCGAGTGACCGTTTGACCGGTTTCGTAGTACGTAACGTACCGAACGGCAAAATGAGTGAATTCTTAAGTAAAAATGCCAAAGCTGGCGACAAGATGACTTTTACCGGTCCATTTGGTAGCTTCTACCTGCGCCCTGTGACCCGTCCTGTCTTGATGCTGGCTGGTGGTACAGGTATTGCCCCATTCATGTCAATGCTGCAAGTGCTGGAAGAAAAAGGTTCAGAACATCCAGTGCGTTTAGTATTTGGTGTGACCAATGATTTCGACTTGGTTGCCATTGAAAAACTGAACGAACTGCAAGAAAAATTCCCGTGGTTCGAATACCGCACTGTAGTAGCAAATCCAGAATCTGCACATGAGCGTAAAGGCTATGTGACCGGTCATATTGAGAACGAATGGCTAAATGGCGGTGATGTAGATGTTTACCTGTGTGGCCCTGTACCAATGGTTGAAGCAGTTCGCGGCTGGCTGGATGCTGAAGGCGTGAAACCTGCAAGCTTCCTGTTTGAAAAATTCTCTGCCAATTAATAGAGGGAATTTGTTCAATGTCTAATCGTCAAAGATTTGAAAATAAAGTCGTCATTGTGACCGGTGCCGCTCAAGGCATCGGTCGCGGTGTCGCGCTGCAAGTGGCGAGCGAAGGCGCCCAAGTCGTCATGGCTGACCTTTCCCCTTATGTAGAAGAAGTTCTGGCTGAAATTGAAGCGACTGGCGGTGATGCGATTACGGTCAAAGCCAATCTGGAAACGTTTGCCGGTGCTCAATCAGTCGTTGAAAAAGCGCTAGAAACCTATGGCCGTGTCGATGTCCTGATCAACAACGTCGGTGGCGCGATCTGGATGAAACCTTTCGAAGAATTTTCTGAAGAGGAAATTATCAAGGAAGTGAACCGTTCATTGTTCCCGACGCTGTGGTGCTGCCGTGCAGTTCTTCCAGAAATGATTAAAAATCAGAAAGGTACCATTGTAAACGTATCTTCTATTGCGACACGCGGCATTAACCGTGTGCCATATTCGGCATCGAAAGGTGGTGTGAACGGCCTGACCGCTTCCCTTGCCTTTGAACATGCCAAAGATGGTATCCGTGTCAATGCAATCGCGACTGGTGGCACTGAAGCACCACCACGTAAAGTACCGCGCAATGCCAATCCACTGACTGAATCTGAAAAGGAATGGATGCAGCAAGTGGTTGATCAGACCATTGACCGTACGTTTATGGGACGCTACGGTACGATTCAGGAGCAAGTGAATGCGATTGTATTCCTGGCTTCGGATGAATCATCTTATATGACAGGTACAGTAGTACCGGTCGGTGGTGGTGATCAGGGCTAATCCTGATCATCACGATTTTTAACAGGCTCATGGTTCGACGCAAGGAGGCACATCACCAATGAACACCCTGTTTCAGACATTAAAAAATGATTGGTCAATTTCAGCAACTGTTGCAGGATTCTTAGCAGTGCTGATTTCCTATTCAGGGCCACTGATCATTTTTTTCCAGGCGGCGCAGCAAGCCCAGGTTTCCCCGGACATGATGATTTCATGGATTTGGGGAATTTCTATTGGTGCTGCGCTCTCAGGTATCTTTTTATCAATTAAATACAAAATACCTGTCGTCACCGCCTGGTCTGCACCCGGAACGGCTTTATTAGTCACGCTGTTTCCCGATATTTCACTCAATGAAGCGGTTGCTGCTTATATCACCTCTGCTGTGGTGATTTTTTTCATTGGGATCACCGGTTATTTCGACAAGTTACTGTCCTGGATTCCTCAGGAAGTGGCTGCCGGGATGATGGCGGGGATTTTACTGCAGTTTGGTTTAGGATTGTTTACCGCGACCGATACCATGCCCTATATCGTCTTTGGCATGTTGGCGGTATTTTTGCTGGCCAAGCGTTTCAGTCCACGTTATGCCATGGTCTGGGTGCTGGTTGCAGGCGTGCTTTTAAGTATGTTACTGGGCAAGATTAACCCGGTTACGGCAGATTTCAGTCTGGCGATTCCGCAATTTATTGCACCGGAATGGACCTGGAGTTCAACCCTGAATCTGGCTCTTCCCCTGATTCTGGTCAGCCTGTCTGGCCAGTTTTTACCGGGAATGGCGATTATCAAACTCAGTGGCTATGACATGCCCGCCAAGCCGATTATCAGTGCGACCAGTATTGCCTCGCTTGCAGTGGCCTGTGTTGGGGGTATCACGATTGTCTTGGCTTCGATTACGGCTGCATTGTGTTTAGGCAAAGACGCTCACGAGCTGAAAGAAAAGCGTTATATCGCCGGTGTAGCGAATGGGCTTTTTTATATTTTAGGCGGCTTATTTGCCGGCAGCATTGTCATGCTGTTTAGCCTGATGCCGAAGGAATTAATTGCGGCTTTGGCAGGACTGGCATTACTGGGTGCGATTGCCACCAACATTTCCGTGGCTATGGGCAAAGAGTCGCAACGTGATGCAGCACTGATCACCTTTTTAGCGACTGCTTCCGGCATGCATTTCTTGGGGCTGAGTTCAGTCTTTTGGGGAATTTGCATTGGCCTGGTAGCACATTTTCTGCTGTCACAGAAAGACCGTAACGCAGTTCCGGTTACAGCATCAGATTCAAAACGAGTTTAAAGACATCCATCATTTTAGGATATGTAAGGACCAGATTATGATAGATAAAAGTTCATTATCATTGAAAGAAGCACTCTCCCAGATCAAGGACGGTTCTACCATTATGATCGGTGGTTTCGGTACAGCGGGTCAGCCTGCTGAACTGATTGATGGTCTGATCGAATTGGGTATTAAAGACCTGATTATTGTCAACAACAATGCCGGTAATGGCGATTATGGTCTGGCAAAACTGCTTAAAGCTGGCGCTGTTCGTAAAATCATTTGCTCTTTCCCACGCCAGTCTGATTCCTGGGTCTTTGACGAACTTTATCGTGCTGGAAAAATTGAACTGGAACTGGTGCCGCAAGGCAATCTGGCTTGCCGTATCCAGGCGGCCGGCATGGGCTTAGGTCCAATCTACACCCCTACCGGTTTTGGTACCTTGCTGGCGGAAGGCAAACCGACCATGAACTATGAAGGTAAGGACTATGTGCTGGAAAATCCGATCAAAGCTGACTTTGCCTTGATTAAAGCCTCTATAGGCGACCGTTGGGGCAATCTGGTGTATCGCAAGTCTGCGCGTAACTTCGGCCCGATTATGGCGATGGCTGCGGATGTGACGATTGCTCAAGTTTCTGAAGTGGTTGAACTGGGTGCACTGGATCCGGAACACATCATCACCCCGGGAATTTTTGTTCAACACGTTGTTCAAGTTAAACCTGCACAATAATTGGCATCGGAGATAAATAATGAGCTATAGCAAACTGACCCGTGACCAAATTGCTGAACGTGTTGCACAAGACATTCCAGACGGTGCTTATGTCAACCTAGGCATTGGCTTGCCAACCAAAATTTCGAACTACCTGCCTTCAGACAAAGACGTGTTCTTGCACTCTGAAAATGGTTTATTGGCTTTCGGTCCGCCACCTGCAAAAGGTGAAGAAGATCCTGAGCTGATCAACGCAGGTAAAGAATATGTGACCTTGCTGGAAGGCGGTGCTTACTTCCACCATGGTGATTCATTCGCGATGATGCGTGGCGGTCACTTAGATATCGCAGTGTTGGGTGCTTTCCAGGTTGCTGAAAATGGCGATCTGGCCAACTGGCATACTGGCGCACCAGATGCAATTCCAGCGGTGGGCGGTGCCATGGATCTGGCTGTTGGCGCGAAGAAAGTCTTTATTACGACCGATCACGTGACCAAAAAAGGCGAGCCAAAAATTGTGGCTGAACTGTCTTATCCTGCGACTGGCCTGAAATGTGTGGATCGTATTTACACCAACCTGTGTGTGATTGATGTGACACCTGAAGGTATGAAAGTGATTGAGAAAGTTGAAGGTCTGTCATTTGAAGAATTGCAGTCAATGACCGGTGCCAAACTGATTGATGCGACTCAATCAAATTAAGGGGAAGTCCCTCCTTTATTAAAGGAGGGATTTAGGGAGGATTTGAGGAATAAAACTACTTCATTAAATCCCTCCCAACCTCCCTTTAAAAAGGGAGGAGTTTTCTTCTTTTAAATATGTGAGCAAATACACAATGAAAAATGCATATATTATCGATGCCATCCGTACCCCATTCGGCCGTTATGCTGGTGGCCTCGCGCCTGTCCGTACAGATGACTTAGGTGCGCTGCCAATTAAAGCTTTGATGGAACGCAATCCATCGGTGAACTGGGAACAGGTCGATGACGTGATCTATGGCTGTGCCAACCAGGCCGGTGAAGACAACCGTAACGTCGGTCGCATGTCTTCACTGCTTGCAGGCTTACCTTATCAGGTACCAGCAACGACCGTAAACCGTCTGTGTGGTTCATCGATGGATGCAGTCGCGATGGCAGCACGTGCGATTAAAGCCGGTGAAGCCAATCTGATTATTGCCGGTGGTGTAGAAAGCATGTCGCGTGCTCCATTCGTGATGGGCAAGTCAGAAACGGCGTATGGCCGTAGCCAGAAGATTGAAGACACCACCATGGGCTGGCGTTTTATCAATCCGAAACTAAAAGAAATGTACGGCGTAGAAACCATGCCGCAAACTGCTGAAAATCTGGCAGAACAGTTCAACATCAATCGTGAAGATCAGGACAAGTTTGCCCTGACCAGCCAGCAACGTACCGCAGCAGCGCAGGCCAATGGTTTCTATAAAAATGAAATCATTCCTGTGGTGATTCCGCAGCGTAAAGGCGAGCCGATCGTTGTGTATACTGATGAACATCCACGTGCATCTACCACTGCAGAAGCTCTGGCAAAACTGAAGCCTGTGGTCAAAGCTGATGGTACGGTTACAGCAGGTAATGCTTCTGGTATTAACGATGGTGCGGCTGCCCTATTAATCGCATCTGATGAAGCGGTTGCTCAGCACGGTTTAAAACCACGTGCCAAAATTATTGGTTCAACCGTCGTTGGTGTTGAACCAAGTATCATGGGCTTTGGTCCTGCACCGGCCATCAAGAAACTGTTGGCACAAACCGGTCTGACTTTAGAGCAGATGGATGTGATCGAGCTGAATGAAGCCTTTGCAGTACAAGCTTTGGCTTGTACGCGTGACTTGGGCATTGAAGACGGTTCAGAGAAAGTCAATCCAAACGGTGGTGCGATCGCCTTAGGTCATCCGCTCGGTGCTTCAGGCGCGCGTCTGGTGACGACTGCACTCAACCAGCTTGAACAAACTGGCGGTAAATACGGTCTTTGCTCAATGTGTATTGGTGTCGGTCAAGGCATCGCTTTGATTATTGAACGCGTTTAATCCTCACTCAAAGTCCCCCTTCTTGCGCTTCAGCTTAAAGCAGTGCTTAAGCCTTGCTCAGGGGGATTTAGGGGGATTTCTAAGATTAAGGATTTAAAAAGATGCCAACATTTACATCAAATGATGCACAAATTAATTACCAGACTTTTGGTGATGCTGCAAAACCTGCACTGGTTTTCTCAAATTCACTGGGTACAAACTTCAAAATGTGGCAACCACAAATTGAATTTTTCCAGCAAGACTATTTTGTCATTTGCTATGACACTCGTGGTCATGGCGCTTCCTCTGCACCACAAGGTCCGTATAGCCTGGACCAGCTAGGACAGGATGTAGTGAATCTGCTGGCTCACCTGAACATCCAGAAAGCCGCTTTCTGTGGTATCTCGATGGGCGGTTTAACCGGTCAATGGTTAGCGATTAACAAGCCTGAACGTTTTAGCCACGTGATTATTTGCAATACTGCTGCCAAGATTGGTCAGGAACAAGCCTGGCTGGAACGTGCCGCGTTGGTGCGTGAACAAGGTCTGGCACCGATTGCATCAACTGCAGCATCACGCTGGTTTACCGAACCCTTTATCCAAAGCAACGCAGCGACAGTTGCAGAACTTTCAAACGACCTTGGAGCTGGCAGCCCGGAAGGTTATGCAAGTTGTTGCGAAGCTTTGGCTAAGGCGGATTTACGTGAACAGATCAAAACGATTTCAGTGCCGGTACTGATTGTGGCCGGTCAGCAAGACCCCGTAACGACTGTTGCAGATGGTCAAGCCATGCAAGCTGAAATTGCACAAAGCCAGTTGTTTGAAATCAATGCCTCGCACATTTCCAATGTGGAACAACCTGAGGCCTTTAATCAGGCAGTTCAGAAATTTATTGCAGCTTAAACAATAAATGCAAAGAAAAAGCCACTGTTGATCAGTGGCTTTTTTATACTTAGATTTAAAAAATTAGTGCTGCATCAGGCCCAGATTACTAGAATCGCCGCAATCACTACCAAGCCTAGTCCCCAATGCTCCGCACGTGCCAGTTTATCTTTAAAGAAATATGCCGAAATCAGCATACTAAACAGAATCTCAATTTGTCCTAAGGTTTTCACGACCGGCACACTCATCATGCTCATGGCAGTAAACCAGCCGAGTGATGCCATAAAACTGCACACACTCACCTTAAAAGTTAAGCCCAGACGCTGCCACATGGCCACTAAAGTCTGGCGACTGAATAGGCTGAGGTAAAGCAGCATACTCAGGCACTGAAAACTGATCACCATTAACAGCACCCAGGCCGCACGATGCAAGGTGGGTAAAGTGCTTAATTCCAGACTGGCTTCGCGTACCAGAAGCGAGGTAATGGCAAAACTTAATCCACTGCCAATCCCGATCGCCAATGTTCTCGCTGAAAACCCGCTGACCTGTTGGCCTTTACTCAATAAAAATACCGCATATCCGCCCAGCGCCACACCAATCCAGGCCAGGAATGACAAATGATCTGCTAAAAAGGTCACGCCAATAATGGCTGCAAGAATGGCTTCACTTTTCGCCAGCCCCACCCCAACCGCGTAATTTTTTTGCTTGAACAGTTGCACCATCAGTGCCGTAGCTAAAATCTGGCTGCAACCTGCAATCACTACATAGACCCAGAACTTGGGCGTGAAGTGAACCACACTTTCAACTGGCTTGAAATAATACAGGCTGCTCAGGTAAAGCGCAGCGAATGGCAAACCGAAAATAAAGCGTGCCAGGGTGACTCCCCAGACATCGACCGTGGTGCTGAGCTGTTTTTGAAAGGCATTACGCCAAGCCTGCATAAATGCAGCCATTAAAGTGAAAAAAATCCAGCTGAATGCCATCTATTGATCGCTATTACTACAAAAGTGAATTAATTCTATGTCTTAACAAAAGGACTGACTAATTAAAAATAGGATGCTGGCCGATAGCAGAAAGTTTGGCTTAATTGGGAAAGATTCCAGCTGAAAAAATGCAATGTGATCTGCCAGTCATTTTAAAACGTGAAAATGGTACTAATTTTGCTTAGTCAAACCTTCCTAGGCTGATGTGTACAGTGTGTATTTATTCTATATGTTTAAAGTATGTAATTAGACCTGAAGTGTAATTGAACTCTTTTCTACTTGGCTCCAATATGAAATGCAATAACAACAAGTATTCATCAGTGAAGACGAATACCCCTGTACCAGATCGCCGGATGCTATCTCAAGTAATGGCACATTGTTATAGGTGAAATCACCTATAAAACAGTCAGAAAATGACCATTTTTTTGGAAAATTTTGGAATATAAAATTGTGCCTAACAGTTTTTTTAATTTTCTTTTAAAAATCTGGATAATCCTTTCGCATCGGGATAAAACGGATTCCATGTTCTTCCGTGTATTTTCCCGTTTCCACAAAACCAAAGCGCTTGTAAATATCCAAGGCATAAAGACTGGATTTTACCGTAATAATTGAATGGCCTTGACGGCGGATCTCGCTTTCTAAAAAGTGCCACATTTGCCGGCGGCCATAACCCTGCCCCTGATAGACTTGGTTCAGGAAAAAATGCATGAAGTGTGCAGGTTCCATATAAGCCACGACGCCTATCACCTGATGATCGATTTCTGCCACAAAATAATGAATGTCCGGACGCTCGAAAATGGTCTGGATCATCTCAGGCTGAAAGCGCTGGCGACCTTCTTCCGAACTGATCACGGCATCGACAAAGGGTGCAATCACATCGACAATGGCACGAGTATCCTGAAGATTGGCTTTTCTAATTTTCATGTTTTTTTAATTCCTCTTTATTAGCTTGCTCACATTAAAAATTTTTTATTCTTAAAAGTTAGCTGTTCTTGAATGGACTTCCCCCAAATTTAAAAACCGGTCGGAATATTTGGTAATATCCTTCAATACGCCTTGTCCGTGTTTTTAAGATGGCAACTCACTCTATTTAAAAATTTATTTATTTAAAAGCTTGTTTAACTATACTTTTTTATTAAAACAAAGATTCAATTGATGTTTCATTTAATATCAAGCAGCCTATATTTACAATTCATCCATATAGAATTTTCAATGAAATTTTTATGATGTTTCTTTATCAGGAAGAAATTTAGGTAGGCATTCTGAACCTTTTTTCGTGTTCATCATCGATAAACATTTTAGGTCGTTCGCTTCCCTACAGGGAGTTTAATGAAACATTTTGAATGTGCCGTCTGCAAGCAACAGCTGTTTTTTTACAAATCAGTTTGTGATCACTGTCTGTCACCGATCGGTTATATCGCTTCGGAAAAAGAGCTATGCGCATTCGAAAAACAGAGTGCTGAGCGATGGTTTCCAATCGCCAAAAACTACCAGCATGCCAGTTATAAACCCTGTCACAATTATGTAAATTATCAGGTATGCAACTGGATGATTCCCAGCGATGAAGATGAGGAATTTTGTGAATCCTGTCAGTTGACCCATGTCATTCCTGATTTGGAAAATTCCGAAAACCTGATTTACTGGTTTCGACTGGAAGAAGCCAAACGTCGATTCCTGTATTTGGCCCATCGCATGAACATGATGCCACGCCCTAAAAAGTCTGAAGATGATCCATTTGGTCTGCGTTTTGATTTTCTCCTGCCCCAAGAAGATAAGCCTGTTTTAATTGGTCATGCCAATGGGGTCATTACCCTAAATGCAATTGAAGCCGATGTAGTTTATCGGGAAACTACACGTGTAAATATGGGTGAAAACTACCGGACTTTATTAGGTCATTTTCGCCATGAAAGCGGCCATTATTATTTTGCGCTCATGCAACATATGCATCCGGAATTGCTAGATGAATTCCGTCAGTATTTTGGCGATGAGCGGCAAGACTACAGCAAGGCACTTGAACGCCATTATAACGAAGGCGCACCAATCAACTGGCAGGAAAAGTATATCAGTGCTTATGCCACCGCCCATCCCTGGGAAGACTGGGCAGAAACCTGGGCACATTATCTGCATATGATGGAAACACTGGAAACTGCCTACTATGGTGGTATGCGTGTCGAAGGAAATGGCAGCTATCTGGCCAGCATGGATTTTAAAGAATGCCCGATTGGTGGACAGGATTTTGAACATATTCTGGAAAATTGGGTCACCTTGACCTTTAATCTGAATGCCTTAAACCGTTGTATGGGCCTGGAAGATGCCTACCCGTTCAAGCTGAGCGAAGCGGTTAAAGACAAGTTACGATTTATTCACCGGCACGTGCTGGAAAAAGTTTTTAAATAATCCAAATGATGTTTAAACGATAAGAACTGGATGAAATTAAATGAATAAAGCCCGTATACGACGGGCTTTATTTTATGATCAATACGATTAAAAGTTTTCAAGAAATTTTCATTGAACCGGTTTCTTCAAATTGAGCATGCCAAGACAAGGCTTCATTCAATAAATGCGGGGTCTGGCCACCACGCGCACAGGCACGCTCAAAATAATGATTTAAGCTTTCGCGGTAATGCGGATGAGCACAGATATCAATGATCTTGCGGGCACGTTCACGCGGTGCCAAACCACGCAGATCTGCCAAGCCTTGCTCAGTCACCAGAATATCAACGTCATGATCGGTATGGTCAGTATGGCTCACCAGAGGAACGACTGAAGAAATTGCACCACCTTTAGCATAGGATTTGGTCACAAAGATGGCAATATGCGCATGACGGGTAAAATCTCCCGAACCTCCAATACCGTTCATCATCTTGGTACCAGTAACATGGGTTGAATTCACATTTCCATAAATATCAAACTCAAGTGCAGTATTAATCGCAATAATACCAAGCCGGCGAATCAGTTCGGGATTATTGGAAAGTTCCTGTGGACGCAAGACAATTTTATCTTTGTACTGATCAAAATTGTTCATCACCCGTGCGGCACAGTCATCGCTCAGAGTCATGGAACAGCCGGAAGCAAAGGTCATCTTGCCTGAATCGATAAGCTGGAAAGTACAATCTTGCAGGACTTCAGAATACATTTCCAGATGATTGAAATTAGAATGTTCAAAACCTGCAAATACTGCATTTGCCACGGAACCTACTCCGGACTGCAGCGGTCCCAGATTTTCAGGTAAACGTCCTGCGGCGACTTCATTTTCAAAGAATTGAATTAAGTGGCTGGCAATCGCCAGCGTTTCTTCATCCGGCTCATCCATTGCGAAAGAAGTATCCGGAATCTCGTTGATGACAATCGCAGCAATTTTTTCAGGTGCAACATGGATTCCGATTGTACCTATCTTATCACTGGTTTGCGTCAAAGGAATCGGACCACGATTTGGACGGGCTTGTGGCAAATAAATATCGTGAACGCCTTCCAGCACAGGATTAATCGTCGTGTCGATTTCAATAATGACCCGGTCTGCCATTTCGATGAAATTTGCAGAATTTCCGCAAGAGCCTGTTGGAATAATCTGACCGTCTTCAGTGATGGCCGTTGCGGCAATTATAGCTACATTAATTGCCGGCAGGTTTTTATGACGGATATTATCGGCCAGTTCAGAAAGATGCTGATCGACATACATCACTTCGCCCGCATTAATCGCTTTACGTAAAGAAGGGTCTGCCTGATAAGGATAACGGCGGGTTATGACGTTTGCTTCATTGAGTTTCCCATCAATCCGGTTGCCCAGACTGGCACCTGTCGCCAAGGTAATATGGATTGGATGCTTCTGTGCATATTCAGCCAATGCCAAAGGCACAGTTTTCGCTTCACCTGCCCCACCAAAACCGCTTAAACCAATTACATCGCCGTCTTGAATCAGTTGTAGTGCTTTTTCTACAGATACTACTTTATCTTGTAATGGGAGCAAACGAATGCGCTCTAAACCGTTCATAAAAAATCTCAAAAATATAAAATAAAGAGACGTTTGCTCCTGGCCAACCAGGAGCATTACCGTCTAAATCAATCAATAATTAATTTTGCTGCCCAAGCATGGGCTAATGAATGAACTTAGACCAGTTCCACAGCAATCGCAGTCGCTTCCCCACCACCGATACATAAGGACGCAATCCCTTTCTTGCCGCCCGTACGTTTTAAGGCATGAATCAAGGTCACAATAATACGGGAACCAGAAGAACCCAATGGATGACCAAGTGCACAGGCACCACCATTAATGTTCACTTTTGCTGGATCAAGTTTAAAGCCATCAATAGCTAACATAGTGACCATGGCGAACGCTTCGTTGATTTCCCAAAGATCAACCTCCTGAGCATCCCAACCCGTTTTTTTCAGGACTTTTTCAATCGCACCCACTGGTGCAATGGTGAATTCTGAAGGATGCTGCGAATGGCTGGCATAGGCCACAATATTAGCCAGCGGCTTTAAGTTGCGCTGTGCAGCAATTTCACTAGAAGTCACGACTAGTGCCGAAGCACCATCAGAAATGGAGCTGGCATTTGCCGCAGTAATGGTGCCGTCTTTTTTGAAGGCTGGACGTAAAGTTGGAATTTTGTCTGCTTTGGCATTTAAAGGCTGTTCATCCTGCTCCACCACCACATCGCCTTTACGGCTGCTGACAGTGACTGGCACGATTTCATCTTTAAAGAAGCCTTGCTGAACGGCGGTCACGGCTTTGTTTAATGAGCCAATCGCATAGTCATCCTGCTGCTCACGGGTATAGCCTTTTTTATCCGCCATTTCCTGAGCCAAAATCCCCATCGACAGACCTGTTTCAGCATCTTCCAGACCTTCCTGGAACATGTGATCCGTCACTTTTCCATGCCCCATACGGAAACCGGCACGTGCCTTGTCCATTAAATATGGCGCATTCGACATGGATTCCATCCCGCCTGCCACTACGATTTCTGCTGAACCGGCCTTGATCGCATCTGCTGCCTGCATCACGGCTTTCATGCCTGAACCACAAATTTTATTAATCGTGGTCGCACCAGTTGAATCCGGTAAACCTGCCTGACGCATGGCCTGACGTGCCGGACCCTGTTTTAAACCGGCTGGCAGTACGCAGCCCATGATCACTTCATCAATATCATTGGCTGCCAATCCTGCACGTGCCACCACTTCTTTAATTGCCACAGCACCCAAATCTGGCGCGGTACAGCTTGACAATGAACCTTGAAAACCGCCCATCGCGGTACGTACTGCATCTACAATTACGATCATTTTAATTTCATCCTTTTTCATCATTGTTATCAACTCTACATAGCCAAAGCGCTGTAGGGCTGGTCCTTCGCAATCATTGCGGGTTAAGCCTGTGCGGTAAAATAGTCTTCAGGCAACTGCATCACCAGTTCCGCACCCGCCTGAATACGTTGAATTCGTGCACTTAAATCCGGAAGAACTTTGGCCACATAGTAATTTGCCAGTACCCGTTTGTTCTGGAAGTAGCTGTCGTCTTTGGCTGCAGCGGCTTTGCTGATGCGTGCATACATATACACAAAACTCAGCAGACCGACCGCATGTAAATAATCAACCGCAATTGAATTGACAAAATCAGGATTCAGTTTAGACTGCTCGACGATGAATCTGGTGATGTCTTCGAGTTGCTGACAGGTCTCTAATGTCACCGTTTTAATCGTCAATGAATCATCTAGACTTTGTGCAAATTCACGGATTTCAGCAATATATTCCGCGATATAAGAACCATTACATTTGGTGGTTTTACGCCCAATCAGGTCAATCGCCTGCACGCCATTGGTGCCTTCATAAATCTGTGAAATACGCAGGTCACGAATACATTGTTCCATGCCCCATTCACGGATATAGCCATGACCACCGAAGCACATTTGCGCTTCCAGTGCAGAATCCAGTGCCTTGTCTGTTAAGTAAGCTTTGGCAATTGGGGTTAACAGGGCCACACGGTCTGTGGCTTTACGTACAGCTTCAGCATCGGTCGAGTATTTGGTAATATCCAGCTGTTGACCCACATACACCGCAAAAGCACGTGAAGCTTCATTGTTAGCACGTACATTGAGCAGCATACGGCGTACATCGCCATGGACCAGAATTGAATCAGCTGGTTTTTCTGGAGATTTTGCACCAGTTGATGCACGGCCCTGTAAACGATCCGTCGCATATTGTGCCGCATTCTGGTAGGCAAATTCTGCCGCGCCAATGCCTTGAATCCCCATCGACAGACGTTCGTAGTTCATCATCACGAACATGCCGGCCAGACCTTCATTTTCGTTACCAACCATATAGCCCTTGGCGCCGTCAAAGTTCATGACGCAGGTCGCCGAGCCTTTAATTCCCATTTTATGTTCGATTGAACCAGCAGATACTGCATTACGTTCACCCAGTGATCCATCTGCATTGACCAGAAATTTCGGCACAATAAATAATGAAATACCACGTGAACCTGCTGGTGCATTCGGAGTTTTTGCCAGTACCAAATGAATGATATTTTCACTCAGATCATGTTCACCGCTGGTAATAAAAATTTTGGTGCCGGTAATATTATACGAACCATCTTCATTCGGCTCAGCTTTGGTCTTGATCATGCCAAGATCTGTGCCAGAATGTGGCTCAGTCAGACACATGGTGCCTGACCATTCACCCGTATAGAATTTTGGTAAATAGGTTTCTTTCTGTTCCTGTGAGGCGCGGTCATTGATCGCCATACCTGCACCCACAGTGAGTAGTGGATAAAGCATGAAAGATGGATTGGTGCTCCAGATCATTTCATCCGCCAGAACCGTGAGCATCTTCGGCATATTTTGCCCGCCCCATTCTTCAGGAGCACCCAAGCCTACCCAGCCACCTTCGGCAAACTGTCTGAAAGCTTCTTTAAAACCTTTGGGTGTTGTCACCACACCATTGTTAAACTGAGCACCACCTTCTTCATCTGCAGGACGATTCAGGTCTAGAATGACATTCTTGGAAAATTTGGCCATCTCTTCCAGAATTGCATTTGCCGTTGCCATATCTAAATGTGCAAGATTTTCATTACCTTGCCAAAATTGTTCAGCATGAAATACATCATTTAAAATAAATTCCATGTCTTTTAACGGCGCATTATAAATCGGCATTTTTAAATTCCTTAAAGGGTGATACTCAATCCTGTTGCCAAATATTGTCTAATTTTCATTAGAATCCAGACAGGCCATTTTAAAATCGTGATATCCAATTCCTGCAGTATTAAATCTATATCTAGATTCATAAAGTTGCCTTGAAAATCACGTCTTCATGTTCAGTATAAGTGACTGAATATGCCAGCTTAATATTGATCTAATTTGTGTATTAAACTCTGATGAATATGGGCTTAAAACAGTCAAAGGATTTAGCTTCGTGCGCTGAAACAATAAAATAATTATACTGAAAATGGAATTTTATTTAGCAAAGTTGATCTCTAGGGTTCAGTTTTCTTGACAATATTTCTGGCTGCTCAGCATCGCTATTTTTATTTGTCACCAGTTGCTGCATAAATATACAAAATGAGATAAATATCACGACCTTAGTTTTATAGCCATCGCGTGCAAAATTGCATATTCTTGAAAGGTTCTTTTTCGAAAAGTATGGACCAAGAAGATGACGACTGTAAGACAGCAGAACTTCCTCCTTCGTAAAGAGAAGATCCTCAGCATGGCGGAAAGCCTGCTACTGGATAATAATCAGGACATTACCCTGAGTGAGCTGGCTAGTGAACTGGACATCGCAAAAGGAACCATCTACAAACATTTTAAAAGCAAGAACCAGTTATATTTAGAACTGATTATTCTAAATGAAAAAAGAATTCTAGAAATATCAAAAAAGCATAATAACGATATTAAAAATTATGTTTCACAATATATGCTTTATCACATGCTCAATTCAAACCGAACCATCCTGTTGCATGTCATTGAAGAGCGTTTAACCAATAACGAAAAAAATCTGAAAGAGTTATTTCAGGAGCTTTATCGTATTCGTGAAGAACGGATTATCCGGATTAAAGACATCACCCATGATTATCTGGTGGCTTTAGAAAGTGCCATGTCGATTCGCGATTATTTATCTTATATCTGGACAGTCACCTATGGCGCTTCGCTGTTATTAAATTCGACCAATTACCAAAAAGCAATTGGGTCACGTGAACGTTTAATTAAACTTTATATTAATCAGGCACTCATGACGCCAGATAAAATCTCATCGGTATAATCACTATAATAAAAAAATGCCTGATTCGATCAGGCATTTTTTTATTTGGTTGTATGAGTTCATAAGATCACTTTCGCGATCTAACTCAACAATGATCAGGCAGCCACAGGTGGAAAACCATCTTCGGTTAAAGCTGCAACAATCTCAGATTCACTGGCTGTCGATTCAACTTCAACCAGTTTAGTAGCCACATCAATATTCACAGTGGCATTTTCATCCAGATCTTTAATCGTAGCCGTGACACTGCGCGCGCAGCCACCACAGGTCATGTTTTCAATACGGAATTTCATGTTTAGCTCCATAGGATCGGTTTAAAGTTTATCTGATTCGGCAGACTATATTTAATCTGAGCTGAACTGCAGATCAGGTCAGTGCTGCTCAGGGACGACACCCTGTTCAATCTGTTTTAAAATCTGGCAGTCAGACTGTTCATTGCCGGCACATTGTTCCACCGATTGCTGTAATATCATCAGCATATGCTGCATATCGGCAATTTTCTGTTGTAAAAACTGGATATGTTTTTGTGCCAGCTGTTTAACCTCGCTGCTCTGGCGTGAGCTGTTCAACCACAGACCGAGTAATTCTTTCATCTGCTCTGAAGAAAATCCAAGTTCACGTGCATGCTGGATAAAGCTTAAGGTTTTAATATCCGCGTCACTATAAACCCGATAACCTGTATCACTGCGTTTCGGAGCCGGCAACAAACCAATATCTTCATAATAACGAATCATTTTCGCAGAGATGCCGGAACGTTTTGCTGCCTGACCAATATTCATCATACTGACTCCTTAAACTGTGCCGGTTGATAGGCTTTTAATCTCAAGGCATTGCTGACGACAAACACGGAGGACAATGCCATCGCGCCTGCGGCAAACATTGGCGATAACAGAATGCTCCAAAACGGATACAGCACACCTGCGGCAATCGGAATTAAGGCAATATTATAGACAAAGGCCCAAAACAGATTCTGTTTGATATTGCGCATAGTGGCCTGACTCAAGCCGATGCCTGTCGCCACATGCTGTAAATTGCCTGACATCAATACGACATCGGCCGCCTCAATCGCGACATCGGTGCCGGTACCAATCGCCATACCGACATCGGCCTGGGCCAGTGCCGGTGCATCATTGATTCCATCTCCAACAAAAGTGAGCACACCATATTGCTGCTGGAGTTGACGTACTGCATCGACTTTTTCATGCGGCAAGACTTCGGCAATCACCTGATCAATTTTCAACTGTTTGGCAATTGCCTGTGCGGTATGCTGATGATCACCAGTAATCATCGCCACTTTGAGGCCTTGTTCATGCAAGGCCTGAATCGCGCTATAAGTAGTCGGTTTAATCGGGTCAGCGACAGCAATAATCGCAGCCAGCTTTTGATTAATCGCTACATATAAAGGACTGCGGCCCTGATCACCGAGCTTTTGTGCAGTGGCTCTAAACAGATCGACATTTAAGCCCAAGTCCTGCATCAGACGCTCCGCACCAATATGCAGCTGCTGACCGGACACCTGTGCTTTGACCCCAGCACCGGTAATCGAATCAAAATCCGTCACTTCACTCAGTTGCAGTTCTTGCTCACGGGCAGCCTGAACAATAGCGTGGGCAATCGGATGTTCAGATTTAGCCTCCACTGAAGCGACTAGCTGTAATACCTCTTGCTGATTAAAATCTGCTGTAACTTCAAAGTCGGTCAGCAGTGGTTTTCCCTCTGTTAAGGTTCCGGTTTTATCCAGCGCGACGACTTTGGTTTGCTGCAATAACTGCAATGCTTCGCCCTTACGGAATAGCACGCCCAGTTCTGCTGCACGGCCAGTGCCGACCATAATTGAGGTAGGAGTTGCCAGTCCCATCGCACATGGACAAGCAATAATCAGTACGGCGACTGCATTTACCAAGGCGTAGGTCAGATTCGGCTCAGGCCCAAACAGGAACCAGACCATAAAGGTCAAGGCCGCCAGTGCCATAACAGCCGGCACAAACCATAAAGTCACTTTATCGACCACAGCCTGAATCGGCAGTTTTGAGCCTTGTGCCTGTTCCACCATCTGAATAATCTGCGCCAGTACCGAATCTTGGCCGACCTTAGTCGCCTTGATTTGCAAGGTTCCGTTCTGGTTTACCGTACCGCCGACCACCTGATCACCGGCCTGTTTGGCCACGGGTAAAGGCTCACCGCTAATCATCGCTTCATCAATATAACTTTGTCCAGCAACGACTTCACCATCGACAGCGACTTTTTCACCCGGACGGATTTCAATCAACATTCCTTGTTGCACATCGGAAATTGCCAGATCAACCCAGTGATCATTCTGTTCTACCCGTGCCGTTTTCGGTTGCAAGCCCACCAGATACTGAATCGCTTCCGAGGTTTTACCTTTGGCTTTGGCTTCCAGATAACGCCCCAGTAAAATCAGCGCGACAATAACGGCGGCCGCTTCAAAATACACATGCACAGTGGACTGCGGTAACAGCTCCGGAAAAAAGGTCGCAATACAGGAAAAGCCATATGCGGCAATCGTTCCAACGGCCACCAGCGAGTTCATATCCGGTGCCAGACGCAATAAAGCTGGAATACCATGCTGATAAAAACGCCGTCCCGGAATAATCAGCACCAAAGTGGTCAGTACAAACTGCAGATACCAGCTGTTCTGGGTTCCCAGCGTATGGGCAATAAAATGATGAAATGCCGGAATCAGATGCGAGCCCATTTCCAGAATAAATACAGGCGCTGTCAGAATGACTGCAAGCCATAAATCTCGTTTCAGTTGTGCCGTTTCATTGGCTTTCTTTTCCTGAAAAGCATCATGGCTATCTGTCGACATATCCCTACCAGATTTTATGGTGGCCTGATAACCGGCTTTCTCCACCTCAGCAATCAAGGCCGGAATCTGGGCATGCGAGGCTTTCACCCAGGCAGTTTCGGTGGCCAGATTGACCTGTGCTTCGCTGACACCTTCTACTTTTAATAAAGCTTTTTCAACCCGTGCCACACATGAAGCGCAAGTCATGCCTTCAATAGCCAGTTCAATGCGATCGCTCTGAATATCAAAACCGGCTTTTTGCACGGCTTGAGTCAGCTTGGACAATGGCACAGAATTGATCGCACTCACATGCGCCTTTTCAGTGGCCAGATTCACTTGTGCATCCAGCACGCCTTCCACTTTTTTTAGGGCTTTTTCTACGCGAGCCACACAGGATGCACAGGTCATGCCTTCAATATTTAAATCAAACTGTTGCGTCGGTACATCAAAACCGGATTTTTCAATTGCTTGAACCAGCGCAGCGGCAGCAATTGGCTGCTGGCTTTTAATAAAAGCTTTTTCAGTCGATAGATTGACAGACGCCTCGACCACGCCTTCAATTTTTTTCAAGGCTTTTTCCACGCGAGCGACACAGGAGGCACAGGTCATACCGCCAATCTGCACCTGCTGCTCATATAAGCGGTTGCTATCTTGTTCTGCCATGCCCATCTCCATGCCTCAACTCACTGTTGAGCTTATAGCTTAAACATTCCCATCATGGTAAGGTCAAGTCTTTCATCTGACTATTTTAAAAATAATGCAGCTGTCTGCTGCGATTTAAAGTCACCCAATAAAAAGGCCCGAAGATGACTTCGGGCTTGTATGCCAGTATTTAAAATATAAAATGCATCAATGTTATTCGGCAGAAATATCTTCAAATAAGATCGAAGACAGGTAACGTTCACCACCGTCTGGCAAAATCACCACAATATTTTTACCAGCATTTTCAGGGCGAGCCGCCAATTGTGCCGCGGCTGCCATAGCCGCGCCACTTGAAATACCGACCAGGATACCTTCCTGAGCCGCCGTTTTACGTGCCCACTCGACTGCATCTGCGCTATTAATGGCAATCACTTCATCAACGAGGTCCAAATCCAGATTGCCCGGAATGAAGTTGGCACCGATCCCCTGAATTTTATGTGGTCCAGGTGTAATGTCTTCACCGCGTTTGGCCTGACCAATAATCGCAGACTCAGCGGGTTCCACCGCCACTGAATATAAAGGCTTATTTTTTACCTTTTCAAAGTAGCGTGAAATACCAGTAATGGTTCCACCCGTTCCGACACCTGCGACCAGAATATCGACATTGCCCGCAGTCGCCTCCCAGATTTCTGGGCCCGTGGTTTCTTCATGAATTTTAGGGTTGGCCGGATTTTCAAACTGTTGTGGCAGGTAGTACAGTTCAGGATTTTCATTGACTAGACGTTGTGCTTCTTCAATCGCGCCCTTCATGCCTTTGGCCGGATCAGTCAATATCAGATTGGCACCCAATGCTTTCACCACCTTACGGCGTTCAATACTCATGCTTGAAGGCATGGTCAAAGTAATGTCATAACCTTTGGCCGCGGCAACAAAAGCCAATGCGATCCCGGTATTGCCGCTGGTTGGCTCGACAATATGCATACCGGGTTTGAGTTTGCCAGATTTTTCAGCATCATTAATCAACGCAGCACCAATACGACACTTGACTGAAAATGCCGGATTACGGCTTTCAATTTTCGCAAGTACCGTGGCCGGAGCGGAAATCACACGATTAATACGAACAAGCGGTGTATTTCCAATCGCGTCTGCATTATTACTATAAACCGCTATACCTAAATTATTCGGTGTTGGAAAAGCTGAATCTGTACTCATGATGATATCCCTAATATTATTGATTCAAGTCGCTTAAACATCATACAAGCATTTTTTTGCTTTGTAGATGTTTGATGAAACTTGCACTTCATTGCACGAATGTGAACTAAAATACTTTCTGCACTATGCAATAAATTTATCTTATCTATCAATATTTAAAATATAATTTTAATTGATAATTCAATTCATTAAAAACCATAAAACTTAACTGTTTTTAGCAAGGTATTACGGGCTAAGCCCCGTATAATTAGCGGGCTGTAACTTTATAATGGACATATTGAATGAAAACCGATTTTGAAATCACGACTATGCGCGATTCAGCAGAACAAGTCGTCGGCATTTTAAAATCTCTGGCCAATACCGACCGTCTTCTTATTTTATGTCATCTGTCTCAAGCGGAACTGAATGTTTCAGAAATTGAGGAAATAACTGAGATTAAACAGCCGACTCTTTCCCAACAGCTCATGATGCTGCGTAAAAGCGATGTGGTAGATACCCGACGCGATGGCAAACAGATTTATTATTCAATTAAAGATCAAAATTTGATTGTGGTCTTAAATACCCTTTATCGATTGTATTGCGGCAATCCAGCTAAATAAAGAATCTTTCTTTTTTCAGTCATCAAGATGAATTTCTTTAAACTCTTATTGATGTCGTTTTAAATCATTAAGATCACGATCATAAGTTTTCGAATGATACGTGACAGACCCAGATGATTCATTTTAAACATGAATCATCAAGAAGCTAGATCAGCTAAGACTTCTTAGCAGAATTTGTGCATAATATATCTATATTTGTGATTTAGACCTTTTTATGCCAAATTCCAAGTCTAAACTTCTGCATAAACTGCCTGCCTGGGCATGGTTAAGCCACTATACGCCGGTCAAATTTAAGTCCGATGTGCTAGCCGCCCTGATTGTGGTGGCGATGCTGGTGCCTCAAGGGATGGCCTATGCCATGCTGGCAGGATTGCCGCCGATCATGGGCTTATATGCAAGCATCCTGCCGATGATCATTTATGCGCTGCTCGGTGGGAGTTCGACTCTATCGATTGGCCCCGTGGCCATCATTTCCATGATGACTTTTGCTACGCTTAATCCACTTTTTGAAGTCGGCTCACCGGTCTATATCGAAGCTGCGACTTTATTGGCACTGATGGTTGGCATTATTTCCCTGCTTTTAGGATTATTCCGTTTTGGTTTTCTGATCCAGTTGATCAGTCATCCGGTGATCCAAAGCTTTATTATTGCCTCTGCCTTATTGATTGCGTTTGGGCAATTAAAGTTTTTGGTTGATCTTCCCTTAAAAGCCAATAACATTCCGGAGTTTGCCAGCAGTCTGCTGCAATATTTCCCGCTGCTGCACGTGCCCAGCCTGATTTTCGGCCTGCTCTCTATCGGTCTGCTGATCTATCTGCCCAAGTTATTAAAATCTCAGGCTGTCCAAAGCCGGCTTGGCTCTACAGATTTTTTAGTCCGTGCGGTGCCCCTGATTCTGGTGTGTCTCGGCATTGCAGCAATTGTATTTCTGGATTTAAAGCTTCAGGGCATTAAAACGGTCGGTGCAATCCCATCCGGTTTCCCGCCCTTGTCCTTTCCTCACTGGAACTGGGAACTGGTCATGACCTTGTTACCGGGTGCCAGCATGATCGCCATGATCAGCTTTGTGGAATCCTTGTCGATTGCTCAAGCGACAGCCTTACAGCAACGCAGTCATTTAAACAGTAATCAGGAGCTGATCGCACTCGGTCTGGCCAATATCAGTGCGGGCGTGAGTTCAGCTTTTCCTGTCACGGGCAGCCTGTCACGGACTGTAGTAAACGCCGATGCCGGTGCCAAATCACCTATGGCCGGTGTTTTATCCTCGATTCTGATTATTTTCGTGAGTCTGTTCTTTACCGGATTTTTTGAAGATCTGCCGCTGACCATTCTGGCCGCGACGATTATTGTTTCCATCTGGAAGCTGGTTAATCTCCAGCCATTTTTTGATGCCTGGCGCTATTCCAAGGCAGATGGCCTTGCCATGTGGATTACTTTTCTGGGCGTGGTCCTGATTGATATTTCCACCGGTTTGATTATTGGAATCGTGTCGACCTTTGTTCTGATGTTATGGCGAATCAGCCGTCCGCATATTGCAGTTGTCGGTCTGGTCGAAGGAACCCAGCATTTTCGTAATATTCAGCGGCATCAGGTCAGTACCTCCGACCGGGTGCTGTCACTACGGATTGATGAGAATCTGACGTTTCTGAATGCCAATAGCTTCAAAGGTTATCTGATCAATGAGATCAGCCTGAATGACCAGCTACAACATGTGATTATCAACTGTTCCAGCATCAGTGCGATTGATCTGAGTGCCCTGGAAATGCTGGAAGATTTAAATGCGGAACTGGCCAAACTGGATATTCGTCTGCATTTTGCCGAAGTCAAAGGTCCGGTCATAGACAAGCTGCAAGCTTCTAAATTGATGACGCATTTGAGCGGGCGCATTTATCTGACCCATTTTCAGGCGATTCAGGACCTGGCGCCAGAGATCTTTGAGCAGCATAAAGATTATACAATTTAAGACAGCAGATACTTGAACTTATGGCCGGAAATTCCAACCGGTCATAAGTTCTAACTTCTTAAATTTTCAAATATAATTTGAATTTATCTATTTAACTTTGATATTTATTTCATGAATACAATTTTAAAAGTGGTGATTTATTCATCATTTTAAGAAGTTTTTCTTCAATATAAGCAATGTTTTAAAGCAATTAATTTTAGAATAAATCAATAATATCAATATCTTGGTTTTTATATAAAAATATATTTTAAGCCTTGTTTAAATTAAGTATAAAATAGCGCAACTTTTTCCCAAATTTAGCCCTCGTAATTTTCACAAGGCAACCTTATGTTTTCTGCCCTTATGCGCATGAGCTTAGTCTCTCGAATCATCATCGCCATTATTTTAGGTGTGGGTGTGGCTGTGGTATTTCCCGAAGCTACTCCCTCATTAAGCCTATTGGGCGACCTGTTTATTAAAGCCTTGAAGTCTGTTGCACCGATTCTGGTTTTCATTTTAGTTTTAGCTTCTATCGCGAATTTTAAGGTGGGTCAATCCAACACCCCCATCAAACCGATTATGATCATGTATGCAGTGGGTATGTTCCTTGCTGCACTGAGCGCTGTGGTGTCGAGCATCTTATTTCCAAGTACACTGTTTCTGGATATCGCTGCACAAGCTGAATTACAGCCACCTGGCAGTCTGGTAGAAATCCTGAAGAATTTACTGCTCAGTTTTGTTACCAATCCGGTCGTTGCGATTGCTGAAGCAAACTTTATTGGTATTCTGGCTTGGGCAGTGGCCTTGGGTATTGCCTTCCGTCATGCATCGGATAGCACCAAGACGCTTTTGAATGATGCAGCCTTTGCAGTGAACTATGTGATTCGTTTAGTGATCAGCTTTGCACCTGTGGGTATTTTTGGTCTGGTTGCGGTGACTTTTGCTGAATCTGGTCTGGATACACTGACCAGTTATGCACATTTACTTGCTGTGTTGCTCGGAACGATGGTTTTTGTGGCACTGGTGATTAATCCGCTTCTGGTTGCCTTAATGACGCGTAACAACCCGTATCCACTGGTGTTCACCTGTTTGCGCGAAAGTGGCATTACCGCTTTCTTTACCCGTAGTTCAGCAGCCAACATTCCAGTCAATCTGGACTTGGCGAAACGTCTGGGTGTTAAAGAATCGACTTCAAGTATTGCCATCCCTCTGGGAGCGACCATCAATATGGGTGGTGCATCAGTGACTATTACGGTTCTCGCCTTGGCAGCAGTCAATACCTTGGGCATTAGCGTGGACTTTAGTACCATGCTGATTCTTTCTGTGGTGGCAACCGTCTCGGCATGTGGTGCTTCTGGTGTTGCAGGCGGTTCATTGTTACTGATTCCAGTTGCATGCGGCCTGTTCGGGATCTCTTCGGATATCGCCATGCAAGTCGTTGCGATTGGTATGGTCATCAGCGTATTGCAGGACTCTACTGAAACCGCGCTAAACTCATCGACTGATGTTTTATTTACTGCAGCAGTAGACCGCGCATCAAATTGATTTTATATTGATTAATCAATATGTTTAGCCAATGATGTTGTTATGCCATTACAGCGTTTACCTACCTGGGTACAATTAGGGGCGTTTTTTCTTGCGGTCAATGCCGGCATGATTAACGTCCTGGGTCTGGTGACGGTACTGCACCAGTCTGTTTCACATATGACCGGTAATGTCAGTATGCTGGCCATGGCCCTGCTGAACTGGCAACCAGAACAGATGTTGTATCTCTCTCTGGTCACACTCTGCTATGTCATTGGTTCATCCTATAGCGGACTGATTCTTGGAAATAGTCACTTTCGCCTGGGGCAGCTTTATGGTTACCCTTTAAGCTTGGTGGCTATTTTTATTTTGATCTGCTGGTTATTATTGCCCTATTTCCCGCGCTATGCCTTGTTATGGGCCTGTGTCGCCATGGGTGTGCAAAATGCCATGGTCAGCCATTATAAAGGCGCCATTATTCGCACCACGCATTTATCTGGCGTACTGACCGACCTCGGCTTGGCGATGGGCTACCGTTTGCGCGGTTTAGAGATAGAATCACGACGCGTAGTTCTACATCTGCTTATTTTGTTCGGTTTTTTAAGCGGTGGCATTCTTGCCAGCTGGCTATATCCTTATTTAAAATTAAATGCATTCCTGATCCCGGCAGTGCTGAGTCTGGTTCTCAGTCTCACGTATTGGGTGATTTATTTACGTTATCGACATCAACACGACTAATATCTGGACATTCTCATGGTTAAAAATGCATTGCAGGCACAATTGTTAAAGGCAGGATTGGTCGATAATAAAAAAGCCAAAAAACTGTCTAAACAGGCTGTGCATGAAAAACGCACCGGTGACGGTACCGAGGCTGAAATCAAGGCCAAGATTGAACAAGACAAACAGCAGAAAATGGCTAAAGATCAGGCGATTGAGCAAGAGAAAAAAGCAGCTTTGCAGGAAAAAGAACTGAAAGCCGCAATCATGCAAATGATTAGTCAGCACAAAATCCGTAATACTGACGGCGATGCGGTGTATCAGTTTATTGATGACAGCAAAATTAAAAAGGTCTATTTAAACCAACAGATCTATAATGCACTGGTGGCAGGCAGTCTGGTGATTGCACGTGAAAATGACAGCTATGCTTTCTTGCCTAAAGCTCTGGCAGAGCGTATCAATGCGAAAATGCAGGGCTTTATTATTGTGAATAATTCAGAGAAAAATGAAGAAACCACTGATGAAGAAGATCCGTATGCAGCTTATGTAATTCCTGATGATTTGATGTGGTAAGCATCGCGATATCATCAATGAAATATCGAAAATCAGAAACCGGCGAATTCGCCGGTTTTTTCATTTTTATGCACTTTTATTGAATGATTCTGACCAATAGATATGTTTTAAAAAGTTATCCAATATTAAAAAACCTGATCCAAATCTATAAACTTGATCTAAATTTTTGATTGAAGAGAAAGATCGTTTGGAACAGTTTAATTTTATTCGAAATATTCAAGAATGGGCAGATCAGTACCCATGGCTGGAAATGCTATCTTCACTGAGTATTGTGATTTTACTGGCGATTCTTGCCAATCTATTTGCCAAGCAAATTGTGGTACGCGGAATACGTCAACTGATTTCCAGAATGCCTTTTGCCAATAATCAGATTTTTGCTGAGCATAGCGTGATTCGCCGGATTGCCAATATTGTTCCGGCAGTGGTGATCATGAACGGGATTACCACGGTACCGCATTTATCTGACAAGGTTGAGTCCTTTGTGCAAATGGGGGCACAGGCTTTTATCTTCCTGACGATTGCCCTGGCTCTTGGTGAATTACTGAATATTTTTAACCTGGTCTATCAGCGTAATCCCAAGTCACGTAACAAACCGATTAAAGGTTATTTGCAGCTGGTCAAACTGATTATCTTTATTGTCTGTGGCCTGATGATTCTCGGCACTTTCCTGAAAAAGGATGTCTTTACCTTGCTGGCTGGCTTCGGTGCCATGGCCGCGGTGTTGATGCTGGTCTTTCAAAATACCATTTTGTCACTGGTGGCGTCAGTGCAGATTTCATCTTATGACATGGTGCGTATTGGCGACTGGATCGAAATGCCCTCGCTGAATGCGGACGGCGATGTCATTGATATGTCATTACATACCATTACGGTACAGAACTTTGATAAAACGGTGACCACCATTCCGACCAATAAACTGGTGACGGATACCTTTAAAAACTGGCGTGGTATGCAGGAAGCCGGTGCGCGCCGGATCAAACGCTCGATTCATATTGATCAAAGCAGCGTGCATTTTATGTCGGCTGAAGAACAGAACAAGCTGAAAAATTTTATTCTGCTCGATCAGTACCTGAATACCAAATCAGAAGAGCTGGAACAATTTAACCTGCAACTGAGTCATCATTCGCAATATAACCAGCGTCGTCTCACCAATCTGGGAACTTTCCGTGCCTATGTAGAGTTTTATCTGCAACAACATTCGGGCATTAGTAAAAATCATTCCCTGATGGTGCGCCAATTGCAGCCAACCAGTGAGGGTTTACCATTAGAGATTTATGCCTTTACTAATACCACCGCCTGGGTGGAGTATGAAAATATCCAGTCGGATATCATGGATCATCTGCTGGCGATTATTCCGGAATTTGGATTAAAGGTCTATCAAGCGCCTTCAGGTCTTGATTTAAAGGAAGCATTTACTCAACCGTCTTCTATTATTACTTAAATACAAGTCATCCAATCTCAAGCCTGAGGTGCTGCTGCATTTCAGGCTTTTTTATTTCCTCATCTATTTAAAACCTGACTGGCATAAATCTGGCTTTAGTTTAATTTTTATAATCCAAGTTTTAATTGAGTGAATCATTTTGTGGCAATTTCACCCAATTACGGGCTTAAAAAAACAGAATCCTTTATAATTCCCGAAAAGCAAAATGCATGATAAGAGTACGATAATGTTTCGATGGCTTGAAAGACTGGTTGACCCCTATCCCACCAAAAATCTGAACCAACCTTTACCGACCAAGTTTTTTCCATTTGTCTGGCGGGCAGCCTATGGAGTCCGCCGTTATTTGCTGATTCTGGTACTGTGTACTGCCGGTGCTGCCAGCTTCGAAGCTTTTCTGTATTCAAAAATTGGTGAGCTGGTGAACTGGCTCAGTAAAAGCCAGCCCGATACTTTTCTGGAACAGCATGCTAGCAATTTAACCTTACTGAGTATTGTTCTTCTGGCCAATATTTTTTTCGCTAGCGCCCAATCCCTAATTAAGCATCAGATTTTGTATAGCAATTTCCCGATGCGTTTACGCTGGCGCTTTCATAATCTGCTCATGAAACAAAGCCTGGATTTTTTCCACAATGATTTTGCCGGACGATTATCGGCCAAAGTTATGCAAACCGCTCTGGCAGTACGCGAATTCTGGGTCATTCTGGGTGACATGCTGGCTTATGTGCTGATTTATTTCATCACCATCAATATTGTTTTGGGTGCAATTTCACCCTTGCTGATCATTCCATTGATGGTCTGGCTAGCCTTGTTTATCTGTGCAGCGTGTTATTTCATTCCACGTTTGAGCAAAATTTCCAATGCTCAGGCGGATGCCCGTGCCGTCATGACCGGGCGTATCACGGATGCCTATACCAATATTCAGACTGTCAAGCTGTTTGCTCATGCCGGTCGTGAAAGCCAGTATGCCAAGACCTCTATGCAGGAATTTATGGTAACGGTATATAAACAGATGCGTCTGGGTGCCCAATACGAAATCAGTATTTTACTGCTGAGTGTAGTGTTATATGGCGGCGTACTGGGTACTGCGATCTGGTTGTGGATGGAAGGTCAGGCCGAGCTGGGCATTATTGCTGCAACTACAGCAATGGTACTGAAACTGAACAGTATTGCCGAATTTATGATGTGGCAGACCTCTGCCCTGTTTGAAAATGTCGGTACCATTCAGGATGGTATGAAAACTTTAGGCCGCAAAATTGCCATTGAAGATAAACCGGGTGCCAAAGAGCTACAGCTCAATCACGGTGAAATTAAATTCGAAAATGTCAGCTTTGCCTATAATGATAAAAACGTGATTGATCAGTTTAATCTGACCATTCGCCCAGGTGAAAAAATTGGTATTGTCGGCCGTTCAGGTGCAGGGAAATCTACCCTGATTCAACTGTTGCTGCATTTTTATCATATTAACCAGGGTCGTATCTTGATTGATGGTCAGGATATTGACGATGTGACTCAGGACAGTTTGCGCAAGAATATTGCATTAGTGACTCAAGATACTTCACTGCTACATCGCACTGTCGCGGAAAACATTAAATATGGTCGTCCAGATGCGACTGATGAAGAAATGTTTGAAGCTGTGCGTAAAGCCAAAGCAGAAGAATTTATTCCTAATCTGACGGATTTGCGTGGCAAAAAAGGCTATGAAGCCTATGTCGGTGAACGTGGCGTGAAACTTTCCGGCGGACAGCGTCAGCGAATTGCAATTGCACGTGTATTCCTGAAAGATGCGCCGATTCTGATTCTGGATGAAGCGACCAGTGCGCTGGATTCTGAAGTCGAAGCAGCAATTCAAAACAGTCTGGACGACTTGATGCAAGGTAAAACCGTGATTGCAATTGCGCATCGCCTGTCTACCATTGCCCAGATGGATCGTCTGATTGTACTGGATCAAGGTCGAATCGCCGAGCAAGGCACGCATGATGAACTGGTGGCATTAAATGGCATCTATGCCCAACTTTGGCAGCGTCAAACTGGTGGCATGCTGATTCAGCAACAGGTCAAAGCATCAAAAGATCATGAATAATATGATCTCTAGAAGATTTCAAAACTTCTAATGATTTGCTCGTCCTTAATATTGAACAGGTCTGGAAAAAGGAAAACTTTGCCCAGACCTTTCTTTGTAAAATTTTCTCTACAGATGAACAGCAAGTTGCCATCTATCTGGTATCTTATGAAATGACATCTCTCTCTAGTTCTGAAAGCTCTCTGAAGAAGTCCTGTTCAATGATTAATAAAACTAGACCAATCGTCCTGTCCTGAGCAAACAGATGCTGGGATGCGACTTATTCAATAAAATAATTTTAATTTCATCAATAAAATTATGTGGTTTAAATTGATTTTAATGCTGAATTCAGGCTAATCTGCCAGTGGCAGAATCACAATCGCCAAAATTTTGTCCAACAATTTTAATGAAAAATTTGGTGGCTTCATGCCAATATCTATTTATAAATAAAAAAATTTGAATGAGTGCAACGGATCGCGCATGAAAACAATTGCTCCACGCCAAGACCAAGGAATTCCAGGTGTTTACGGTCTCTTGCTTCTCGATGTCATTTCCCGCTGGGGTTATAACAATGAGTCGCTTTTCCAACCTTTTGGCCTGACCAGTGAACAGTTGGCAGATCCTGATTTTCGTATTCCAACTCCTGTCGCCAATGAACTGGTCAAATATGCCCTGAAACTGACCGGAGAGCCGACCTTAGGTTATCATCTTGGCACACAGATGCGGATCTCGATTCATGGCTTTATTGGCTATGCCATTATGACGGCGAATAATATTACCGATGCGCTGGTACTGGCGAACCGATTTATTCAACTCCGTTTACCCTTCCTGCAACTATTTTTCTCGACTTTTGGTGCCAAAGCCACGGTACAGTTGCAAACCGATATTCAGCTTGAACCTCTGCGCACCGAAATTTCCATTGCCTTGATGATCGGTCTGATCAGTATGGCCAAAGCGATTACAGGCGTTACTGATGCGACAGGAGAAATCGACTTCGATTTCAAAAAGCCGGAAGATTTTGAACGCTTTATGGCGAAGTTCCCCACCCATCAGTTCCGTTTTGAACAACCGCATTTAATTCTGAGCTTTGATAAAAGCTACCTGATGAACAAGCTGGTGCATGCCGATCCGATTGCCAGCCAGATTGCGATTAACCAGTGTGAAACGGAACTTTCTGCCTTGGGTGAACGGCATCGGATTGCCATGCGTGTCCGGGATATATTGACCCATGCTGAGCAACATTATCTGAGTATTGAAAGTGTGGCGGATCGCTTGCACATGTCTGACCGCACCTTAAAACGTCAACTCGCCGCCGAAGGCACCTCCTTTTCTACCCTAGTCGATGAAGTTCGTTACCGGCATGCCACCTCATTATTGTCCCGGACAGATTTCACTCTGGAACAGATTGCCGATGAACTGGGTTATAGTGATGTCGCCAATTTTAGCCGGGCGTTTAAACGCTGGAGTGGCCGCAGCCCGAGCAACTGGCGCAAAGATCCTTATTTATAAAGGAGCATAAGCCTTTTGTTTTTCTTAAAAAGAATGTATAAAACATGTCAAAAATGATCTTAAAATTTTTAAGGAGTTATCAATGAATCATCCTTCAGAATTAAAGTACGCAAGTACGCATGAATGGGTACGCATTGAAGGTGATCTTGTTGTGACCGGTATTTCCGACCATGCACAGGATGCGTTAGGTGATTTAGTCTATGTAGAAGCGCCTGACTTGAATCAGCATATCACTGCAGGTGAGCAAGCGGGTGTGGTTGAGTCGGTGAAAACCGCTTCAGATATTCATGCGCCTGTGTCGGGTGTGGTGGTAGAAATTAATCCTGACCTTGAAGATGATCCAGATTTCATTAATGATGATCCATACGGCAAAGGCTGGATCTATAAAATTAAGCCAGATAATATCGCAGATGTTGAAAAACTACTTTCAAATACAGAGTATGAAGCCGGGCTTTAATTTTGATTTTGGATAAAAAAATCAGCCTGAGGGCTGATTTTTTTGTTTTATCTAATAGAAAATTAGAATTTTTTATTCCGTTTCCGACTGATCTTCTGCATCTTTATCAGTTGTTTTCGGTTCTGTAATCATGGAAAATTGGGTGGCTTGCCCAGCCGGAGCATTGTCTTGACGATTACTTTTTAATTTGATCTGTAAACGTAATTCATTGGTTGAATCGGCATTACGTAATGCTTCTTCATAAGAAATTTCGCCTTGGTTATAGAGTTCAAATAAAGCCTGATCAAAGGTCTGCATTCCCAATTCCCGTGATTTTGCCATAATCGCTTTCAACTCATGAAACTCTCCTTTCAAAATCAAGTCTGAAATGAGCGGTGTATTTAACATGATTTCAATGGCTGCTCGACGTCCCTTGCCATCCTGAGTCCGAACCAAACGCTGTGAAATAATAGCCTTCATATTGGAGGACAAATCCATCAACAACTGATTGCGACGTTCTTCTGGGAAGAAGTTAATAATCCGGTCTAAAGTCTGGTTGGCATTATTGGAATGCAACGTACCTAAACAAAGATGCCCAGTTTCAGCAAAAGCAATCGCATGTTCCATAGTTTCTGTATCGCGGATTTCCCCGATCAAAATCACATCGGGTGCCTGACGTAAGGTATTTTTTAAAGCATTTTGCCAAGAATGGCTATCTACCCCGACTTCACGATGGGTAATCATGGATTTTTTATGCTTGTGTACATATTCCACCGGATCTTCTACCGTGATGATATGTCCAGCCGAGTTTTCATTCCGATAGTCAATCATGGCTGCCAGTGAAGTTGATTTACCCGAACCGGTTCCACCGACCACCAAGACTAGACCACGTTTTTCCATAATCACATGTTTCAGCGATTCAGGCAGTTTTAACTTCTGGAAATTTGGGATTTCCGCAGTGATGGTACGAATCACCATACCGATATTCAACTGTTGCTGGAATACATTGACCCGGAAACGTGAAATACCCGGAACAGTAATCGCAAAATTACACTCAAGTTCGGTTTCAAATTCATTGCGCTGTTTTTCATTCATTAGGCTATAAGCAAAGAGCTTGGTTTTCTCAGCGGTCAGGGTCTGCTGTCCAAATGGTTTCATCAAACCTTGATGTTTAATACTTGGTGGAAAATCTGCAGTAATAAATAAATCTGAACCGCCATATTCAACCACTTTGGTTAGCATATGGTGCATAAATTTTCGTGCTTCTTCTAAAAGCTCTAGCGCAAACATTGAGATCCCCAAGTGAACGGATTTGATATTTAAATATTTGAAAAATTTATATATTCAGAGAGATATACTGGTTTTTATTGTGTCTAGAGTTAGACAAGGACACAAACAGATTTTAATAATTTGATGAAAATTATCGTCACAATTATGTGACCTATTACAGGTTAATTATATTTATAAATAACTGCTTCCTGATATTCAAAAAAGCACTTTCCCCGCTGCTCAAGCAGAGAAAGTGGTTTTTAAATTTAGGCACTACGTTTCAGACAACTGATCGCTAAAGTATTGGCCACCTCCAGTAACAGTTGTCGTGTTTTTGTCCAGCCCAGACATCCATCAGTAACAGATTGACCATAAGTCATTTGCTCAGAAATTTTCTGGTTGCCATCTACCAAATGACTTTCTAGCATTACGCCACGAACATTGGTCTGTAAGCGTTCTGCCACGATCTGCTCCAGTACTTCAGGCTGCAGCATCGGATTTTTTGAGCTATTGCCATGACTACAGTCAATCACCAATGCGGGTAAGTCGATCTGATGTTTGGCGCGGATTTTCTCAATTTCTGACAATTGATAATTTGGTCCGCTATTCGAGCCACGTAAAATCAAATGTGCTTTAGGATTACCTTGCGAGTGTAAAATGCATGGCAAACCGGATTGGCTCATTCCCAGGAATTGATGCGGATGAGAGGCAGACTGAATGGCATCCAGAGCAATTTGAATCGAACCGTCAGTACCATTTTTGAAACCAATGCTATATGGCATATGGCTGGAAATTTCGCGATGAATTTGCGATTCGCTGGTACGTGCGCCAATCGCACCCCAAGCTAGTAAGTCATCGAAATAAGCAGTTGCCATTGGGCTAAGAATTTCCGAAGCGATTGGCAGGCCCATTTCAATAATTTTTAGGTATAAGTCACGGGATTTTTCCAAGCCCAATTGCATATTGGATGAACCATCCAGATTTGGATCGTAAAGGAAACCTTTCCAACCCACCGTAGTCCGTGGTTTTTCAATATAAGCACGCATCACCAGGAAAATCTGATCAGATAGCTGTGACTGAAGTTGTTTTAATTTTTCTGCATAGTCTAGCGCGGAAGCTTCATCATGAATGGAACATGGGCCTGTGACCACCATTAAACGATGATCCTTGCCTTCTAATATATTTTGAATAGTTTGACGGTGTTCAGCGACTTGGCTGGCCAATTGCGGAGACAGTGGCAATTGCTGCTTAAGCTGCTGAGGTAAAATTAAAATGCTTTCAGCATGATGTTGTTGTGATGTATTTGGGGTATTCATGACTTTAATCCTGGGACTGGCAATCAGTCCAAACTTTTATTTGAGCGTTATGGGTCTAATCGAAGGTGTTGTGAGTGTCATTAGCTGACTAAAATAAGACCAATAAAAGTTGTTAAAGTATGAATAGTTAAAGTTTGTCATGGCTGTCTCCGAAATATTGTAAAAAATGAAAGGCATAAAAAAACCTGATCAGGGTTGCCGATCAGGTATAAACTGGTGGGCAACCTTTTCATTGCCCAAACGCATTCAGGCAATTAGCTAAACTGCCAGAAATAAAAATATGCGTTTGAAATGATAGGTTGCTTTAACATGTTATGTCTTTCATAAAATGTGATTCTGAAATTAAAATACGCGCTCTGTGATCATTTGACAAGCATTAAATATAAAAAAATATTTATTAACTTTTCTACTTTTATTTATTAATTCATCAAACCGTGAGATGTATCACTAAAATTGGTAAAACCCACAAACCTATTGCAGATTTTACCAAAGAAACTTCAGTTTAATCCAAAGATTAAAAATTAACGTGAAACACGATTCCAGGCATCACGCACTGCAAATTTAGCCTGTTCCCAGTTTAAACGTGATTCGCCTTTTATTTGTTCCCATTTCAGTCTCAAATCAGGTTCTACGTCTTCAAAACGGGTATGGGCATCATAGCTACCACGGTTTTCATAACCGACTCGGTAGGCCGTATCATAATCACGGTCATAATCCAGATCGCTATAGGTAGTACGGGCATCTGAATAGTATGGCGTATTGATCGAATTATCACGCCAGTAAGCCTGTTCTTCTGTTGGATTTATAGCTTCGCCTACACCTTTACCTGCCAGACCACCAACAACAGCACCGACAACGCCACCGACAGCGACACCCACTGGACCGCCTGCAGCACCAATAGCTGCACCTGCAGCTGCACCACCTGCAGCACCTACACCTGTACCTACAGGATGTGCGCCAGGTTCACCCGTAATTGGATCAGCATTTAAATCATCGCGGACATCTTTAGGCGCATTCTTAATTACATCACGATCAAAATTATCATTCGACATAGAGCTTATCCTTATTCTTTAAAATGGTTTTAGCACGTATCTTCATACGTCCTATTTAATATAAGCATCTGGCATGTAATGACATTAGCAGGCGTGTTTTGTTTCAGTGACTCTCTGTGAGGCTTTCATGCACTAATGTATCCTGAATCAAGTGAAAGCCGCATAAAAAAGACCGGTTTAATACCGGTCTTTTTTAAAATTGAAAAAGCTTAGTCAAAATGAATGACCGTACGGATTGATTTACCTTCATGCATCAAGTCAAAAGCTTCATTGATCTGATCCAGTGGCATGGTATGTGTCACAAAAGGCTCAAGTTGAATTTCACCTTTCATGGATTGCTCTACCATTCCCGGCAATTGTGAACGACCTTTTACCCCACCAAATGCAGTACCCATCCATTTACGACCTGTGACTAACTGGAATGGACGGGTTGAAATTTCTTTACCTGCTCCGGCAACACCAATAATCACCGACTGACCCCAGCCACGATGCGCACATTCTAGTGCTGAACGCATCACATCTACATTGCCGATACATTCGAATGAATGGTCTACACCCCAACCAGTCATTTCGACAATCACTTGCTGAATCGGCTGATCATAGTCTTTTGGATTCAGGAAATCTGTCGCACCAAACTGTTTCGCCAGTTCAAATTTATCCGGATTGGTATCAATCACAATGATACGGCCGGCTTTGGCCTGACGTGCGCCTTGTACTACAGCAAGACCGATACCACCTAAACCAAATACTGCAACACTGTCACCTTCCTGAACTTTAGCGGTGTTATGTACTGCACCAATACCGGTAGTCACACCACAGCCCAGCAGGCAAACATGCTCATGGTTGGCTTCAGGATTAATTTTTGCCAGAGAAACTTCAGCAACCACGGTATATTCTGAAAAAGTTGAACAACCCATATAGTGATAGATCGGCTCGCCATTATAAGAGAAACGGGTCGTACCATCTGGCATGACACCTTTACCTTGCGTCGCCCGTACAGCAACACACAGGTTGGTCTTGCCTGATTTACAGAACAAGCATTCGCCACACTCAGCAGTATAAAGCGGAATCACGTGATCGCCGGGTTTCAGGCTGGTGACACCTTCACCGACTTCAACGACCACACCCGCACCTTCATGACCCAAGATTGCAGGAAATACACCTTCAGGATCTTCACCAGACAAGGTAAATGCATCGGTATGACACACGCCTGTATGGCTAATTTTTACCAGTACTTCACCTGCTTTTGGTG
>JADHEF010000521.1_pt1 | contig 38128 bp, 29 predicted proteins | sample 8952391 | NCBI WGS metagenome assembly JADHEF01 (sample SAMN16124439, study PRJNA663245) | bioreactor sludge metagenome | isolation source: sludge (nitrite) | place: India:Bengaluru | collected 2019-02-28 | reverse complement strand
TGGCGACGGTCGCCCTCCGCGTCCACATGCGCCGCGGGCGGGAGCACCTCGGCCGGAAGAAGGAGCTTCAGGAGCGTTGGACCGTCCTCGCCCACCGGCTCATGAAGCTGCGCGCCGAGGAGCGGCACCTCGCCCTGCGGGAGCAGCGGATCACCGAGGAGCACGCCAGCCTCGCGGGCGCCGACTCGGAGCGGCCGGGCCGGGCCGAGCTCCTCGCCCTCGAGGAGGCCGAGGTCGCCCAGGCGCGCCAGTCCTGGCGGGACGAGAGCCGGCGGGCCTGGGAGGCGTGGACCCGCCTCGAGTCCGAGGAGGGCGCCCTCCTGGCGGGAGCGCCCGGCCTCGAGCAGACGGAAGACCTGAAGCAGCCGTACATCCTCCTCCTCGTCGCCGCGCGACGGGCGGCGCCGCGGAGCGTCGCGGCGGCGATGCACACGCTCGTCGACGCCCTCCAGCGCCCCCTGTCGCGGACCGATCAGATGCTCCTCGAGATCGCGTTCCGCCGCTGCATCCGAGCGGGCTCGCCCGAGGACGAGCGGGACCTCGAGCGCTGGGAGCACGCCCTCCTGGCCGACGCCGAGCGGGAGTTCGCCTCGGAGTTCCCGTGGGCGCGGCCGTACCTCGGGAACGGCTGACGGGCCGGCGAGAGGAAAGACGGCCTCTCCGCGAGGCCGCCGGCCCGAAGGACGCTCGATGTGCCTGATCGTCCTCGCTCTCCACGCGCACGCTCGCCATCCGCTCGTCGTCGCGGCGAACCGGGACGAGGACCTCGACCGACCCACCGCGCCGGCGGCCTTCTGGCCGGGCGAGGCCGGGCTCCTCGTGGGCCGGGACCTCCGGTCCGGCGGGACCTGGATGGGTGTCACGCGCACGGGCCGCTTCTCCGCGCTCACGAACGTTCGCGACCCGCGCGCGCACGATCCCGTCGCCCCGTCGCGAGGCGGGCTCGTCGTCCGATTCCTCGCGGGCGGGGCCGAGCCCCTCGCGCATGCCCGGGCGGTGGCCGCCGAGCGCGCCCGGGCGAACGGCTTCAACCTCCTCGCCGGGGCCGGCGGGCGGCTCGCCTGGGTCTCGAACGCCGGGGGCGAGCCGACCGAGGTGACGCCGGGAGTCCACGCCGTCTCGAACGCGGCCCTCGACACGCCCTGGCCCAAGGCGCTCCGGGCCGCCGCCGGCCTGAGGCGCGCCCTCGCGGCCGGGGACGCGATCGACCCGGAAGCGCTCTTCGAGGTCCTGGCGGACCGTCAGATCGCCGCGGACGACGAGCTTCCCTCGACCGGGGTCCCGCTCGAGGTCGAACGACTCCTCTCGGCGCCCTTCATCGTCGCGCCCGGCTACGGGACGCGCGCCTCGACGCTCCTCCTCGCGGGGCGCGACGGCCGGGCCGAGCTCCTCGAGCGGCGGTTCGACGCGTCGTTTCGCGAATCGGGGACGAGCCGCTTCGAGCTCGAGTTCCCGGGCTGGAACGGCGTATTCGAGACGCGGTTTCCGCCGTCCTGAGATCGACCTTCAGGACCGCTGAATCTGGCCCTTCAGAGGGCTGATGCGGGTGCATCATTTTGTCTTCGCGCGCGTCTTTGACCTCCTCGCGGATGCCGAAAGCACCTACGATTCGCGCGGATTCGTTGGATCCGAATATGTGCGTCGACCCCAGTATTCCCCGCGACAAGGCTTGAAGGAGGAGATCCCATGTCACTTCTGCAGCGCGGACTGATGTTCGTCCTGGCGGCGGGGACGCTCGCGATTCCGTCGTCCGTCCCGCCCGACACCAGGGCCGGCGGACGGGCCGCGGCTCCCGTGGAACCGCAGACCGTGAGCGTCTACACCCCGGCGGACAAGGAGTTCTACCTGACCGAGGATCAGATGGACTTCATCCGCCCCGGCTTCAAGGTCGTCTTCGGAGCCGTCACCGACATGGCGCCCGGCAAGAAGCCGAGCGTCGAGGTCACGCTCCTCGACCAGTTCGACCAGCCGCTCGACCGCCTCGGCGCGAAGACCCCGGGCGTGATCTCCCTCCGGTTCATCCCGGCGACGTGGGACCCCGCGACCGGCTACTACGACGACCTGATCACGTCGGGCGGCAACCCTTCCCGCGACAACACCGGCAAGTGGGAAGACCTCGGGAACGGCAAGTACAAGTACACGTTCAACGCCACGATGCCGAGCTTCGACGTGAACAAGCCGATGACGCTCGCCGTCACCGGCAACCGGAACATGGTCGACTACCTCGGGAAGTCCTACTACGTGAACACGTTCAAGGACTTCGTCCCGGCGACGGGCGCGGCGGCGACGACCTGGGCCGTCACGACGACCGCGAAGTGCAACGCCTGCCACGATCCGATCGTGGGCCACGGCAGCAACTACCGCGAGGCGAAGACCTGCGCCCTCTGCCACAACAAGAACGACATGGTGGGCGACAGCCAGCAGTACGACATGGGGATCTGGCACCGGATCCACTCCTCGAACCTCGAGGACGTCGGCGAGATCACCTACCCGAACTACTACCTGAACAACTGCGAGGCGTGCCACGACCCGAAGCAGCCCCAGGGCACGGTCTTCCTCACGAAGCCCGGTGCCAACTCCTGCGGCGGCTGCCACGCCGACATCGACTTCGCGGCGGGCGTGGGCCACCCGGCCCAGGCCAACGACAGCGCTTGCGCGAACTGCCACCAGCCCGACAGCGGCCAGGAGTTTGACGCCTCGATCAAGGGCGCGCACACCCTTCTCCTCGAGTCCAAGCAGCTCAAGGGCCTGAAGGCCGAGATCCTCGGCGTGGCGAACACGGCGCCCGGCCAGAACCCGGTCGTCACGTTCCGGCTGTACGACAGCACCGGGAACCTCGATCCGAAGCCGTTCGGCTCGAACGCCAACGTCCTCCTCGCCGGCCCGACGGCCGACTACGCGACCTGGCCGAACATCCGGGAGAGCGTCTCCACGGCGACGTTCGACGGCACGAAGTCGGTCTACACGATGAAGTGGAAGGTCCCGGCCGATTTCAAGGGGACGATCACCTACTCGATGGACGTCCGCCGCTCGGTCACGGTCAACGGCACCACGTTCAACGAGGGCGCCTTCAACCCGATCTTCAACGCGGCGGCCACCGGCACGGTCGTCGCGCGGCGGACGGTCGTCAGCCAGGCCAAGTGCCTCGCCTGCCACGACTGGCTGCCGCTCCACGGCGGCCAGCGCCTCGCCGTGGCCGAGTGCCTCCTCTGCCACAACCCGAACAGCGACGACAGCTCGCGGCGGACCAACGCGGCCGACAAGGTCCCCGAGTCGATCCAGATGGCGCGCATGATCCACAGGATCCACACGGGCGAAGAGCTCACGCAGCCCTACACGATCTACGGCTACGGCGGCACGCCCTACGACTTCACGGAAGTCCTCTACCCGGGCGACCGCCGCAACTGCCTGGCGTGCCACTCGTCGGCCGCCACGGCGGACCTCCCGGCGCCGAAGGGCACGCTGAACGTCGTCACCCAGAAGGACTACTTCACGCCGCAGGGCCCGGGGACGGCCGCCTGCCTCGGCTGCCACGACACCCGTGACGCCGCGGCGCACGCCTACCTCAACACGGCGGTCTTCGGGGAAGCCTGTGGCGCGTGCCACGGCGCGAACTCCGAGTGGTCCGTCTCGAAGGTCCACGCCCGCTAACCACATGAGGACGCCCGCCCCCCGGCGAACCGGGGGGCGGGCCTCCCGCTCGGCGCGCTTCGCGCGCGGAGCGGAGAGAGGACTGAGATGGTGAAACGATTCCTCGGCCTCACCGGCCTCGTTCTCCTGGTCCTCGGGGTGACGTGGATTGGTGGACCGGCCCTCGCAGCGGACGCGCCGAGCTGCGGTGACTGCCACGAGCAGTCGAAGTCCTTCGGCGCGAACCCGCACGGGCGGGCGGCCTGCGACCTCCCCGGAGACGCGGCCTGCGCGAGCTGCCACGGCGACGGGAAGGCCCACATGGAGGCGGGCGGCGACAAGTCGCTCATCAAGGGCCTCCGCGGCGCCGAAGGCTCCGAGACCTGTCTGACCTGTCACGACGTCACGACCGAGCACACCTCCTACCGCCACGGCGTTCACGGCGTCAACGACACCGTGAACTGCCTCACCTGCCACTCCGTCCACACGCCCCACGCCCGTGAGCCGAAGCTCCTCGCGAAGCGTCAGACGGAGCTCTGCGCCTCCTGCCACCAGGGGCCCGCCTCCTCCATGCGGAGCAAGGCCTTCGTCCACCACCTCGACCGCGGCGGCATGACCTGCGCGTCGTGCCACGAGCCTCACGGCCGGCGGGGCGAGGGCGCGCTGAAGCTCACGCGACAGGGCGAGGCCCCGTGCCTCTCCTGCCACACCGAGAAGCGCGGACCGTTCGTCTACGAGCACGGCGGCCCGACGACCGGCGGCATGACCGGCGGGTGCCTCACCTGCCACGAGCCGCACGGCTCGAACAACCCCAAGATGCTCACCCGGTCCCGGGTCGACCTCCTCTGCCTCGAGTGTCATTCCACGCTCGCGGCGGGCGCCCTCGGCTCGCAGCCCCCGGCGACGCACAACATCTCCCTCCCGCGCTGGCGGAACTGCACGACCTGCCACGTGGCGGTCCACGGCTCCAACCGGTCGCCGAAGCTGCTGAAGTAGGAGGAGCCGGAGATGCGCGCGAAAAGATTCCTCCTCGCCGGCCTCCTGCCGGCGCTCCTCCTCGCCGGCGCCGCGTCCGCCCAGGACGTGCCGCTCGACGTCGAGATCGGCTACCGCTTCACCGACATCAAGGGCAACGAAGAGATGTTCAAGAGCCAGCTCAACGAGGAGGACGGACTCCAGCTCCGCTCCCTGTCGTGGGGCCTCGGCGACATCCGTGACACGAACTTCGTCGACCACTTCCGCATCGACGCCGCCGACCTCGGCGCCGGCCCGAACGGCCTCCTCCGCGTGGAGACCGGCCGCACCGGCTACTGGAAGCTGAACGCCTCCTGGCGGCGCTCGGAGCGCTACTCGAACCTCCCGACCATCGCGAACCCGTTCCTGGGGAACGGCAACCTCGACAGCCAGCACTCCTACGACCGGACCCGGAACTCCGTCGACGTCGACCTCGAGCTCCTCCCGGGCAAGAAGATCCGTCCTCTCCTCGGCTTCAGCTACAGCCGGTATTCCGGCCCCGGGCTGACGACCTACCACGTCGGGCAGGACGACTTCCAGCTCCAGCAGGACCTCAAGGAGCGCGACACGGAGTATCGCGTCGGCGTCGCCTTCGACGCCGGCCCCGTCTCCGGCCAAGTTGTCCAGGGCTGGCGGACGTTCAAGTCCGACGAGAACCTGAAGCTCCTCGCGGGCTCCGGGAACGAGTCGGGCACCATCCTCGGCGTTCCCGTCTCGCTCGACTCGCTCACGCGCCGCTCGAAGGCTGAATTCGACACGCCGGTCACCTCGGCCGTCGTGAGCGGCAAGCTCGGCTCGGCGATCCGGCTCACCGGCACCTACGTTCGGGCCGATGCCGACGGCGACGACACGAGCGACGAGACCCTCACCGGCAACCTCGTCTCGTACGAGATCCTTCGCTACTTCAAGGGCCTCGCGGAGTCCTCGACGGCGACGGCCGAGGCGCTCTCCTGGCGCGGCAGCGTCCGGGCCGACATCCACCTCGCGGCGGGCTTCGACCTCTCCACCGGCTACACCCGACGCAACCGCGAGCTCGAGGGCTACAGCCTCGTCAACGACCTCTGGGGGACGACGACGACGTTCAGCGGGTTCGACCCGCGCGACGTCTCGACGATGCTCGAGGCGCGGACGCGCCTGGAGCGGAACGAGGACATCTTCGACATCCGCGCGAGCCTCAAGCTCGGCAAGGCCGTCACCCTCCGCCTCGGCTTCGTCCAGAACCAGGCCGACATCGACGTCGAGAACGACGAGGCCGAGGTCGTCGTCCCGGGCAACCAGGGCGGCTCTTACGACCGGCGCGTCCAGGGCATGGAGGGCGGCCTCGCCTTCAAGCTCGGCGGCCTCTCCCTCGGCGTCGACTACATTCGCGAGCAGGCGGACGCCGCCGTCGTGAGGACCGACTTCCGGGAGCGCGACCGGCTCCGCCTCCGCGGCGCGTGGCAGGCCGCGAAGTGGCTCCGCCTCGGCGGCAACGCCGAGATCGTCGACACGTCCAACGACGACTTCGGCTACGGCTTCGAAGGCGACATGAACACCTACGGCGGCGACGTCGAGGTCTCCCCGTGGGAGTTCCTCACGTTCCGCGTCGGGGCCGGCCGGTTCGAGGGCGACCACTCGATCGCCTACCGGGTGCCCCAGACCTGGGCCGACGCCGACTCCGTCTACCGCGAGCGGGGCGACTCGCTCGAGGGCGGCCTCACCCTGAACCTCAAGCCCTTCACGCTCGAGGCCCTCTACCGGACCTTCGAGAACGACGGCAGCTTCGCCTACGAGCTCGACCGGGCGCGCCTGCGCGCCGCCTGGGACTTCACGGAGCTCTTCGGCATCGCCGCGGAGTGGGACCTCGACGACTACGCCGAGACCGCCCGCACCTACGGGACCGGAGCGGACTTCAAGGCGAACCGCTACGGCCTCTACCTCCGGATCCACAAGTAGCCGCGCGACCACCGCGGCGACGGAAGGCGCCCCCGCCGAGAGGCGGGGGCGCCTTTTCTCATGGGTCTTCGCGAGCGCCGGGAGGCGGATCGGTCGCCGGCCCGCGGCCGCGTGACGGCTACCGGGGCCGCGACCCGGGCTCGAGCGCCGCTCGCGCGTAGGCCCTCGCCTCGCCGGCGAGCGAGGAGAGATGCCCGAGGGCGACGATCGGGCCGCAACGTGCCAGCGCGCCGAGGCACCGCCCTCTCGCGCAGTGCCCGGTGACGAGGATGCCGATCCGGAGCGCGCGCACGGGAACCACGGTGGCGGCCGCCACGAGCGCGAGGTGGATCGGGCGGCCCCTTTCCCACTCGCAGCGGAGCGTCCCGAGCTCGAGGCCCCGGCGATACCGCTCCCGGAGGAACCCCCGGGCGGTTTCGAGGTGATGGTGCTCGACGACCGCGTCCGGGGCGAACGTGAGCCGCACGCCTCGCTGGAGAGCGCGGCGGCTCCAGCTCGCGTCACCCTGCAGGACGTCCTCGGGTATCGGTCCGAGCTCGTCCCAGGTCGCCCGGTCCAGGAGGACGTTCGCGGTCGGGGCGTTGTCGATGGCACGCGGCGCTCCGCCGGGGAGGACCTTCGAGAACTTGCAGATGTGGATGCCGGTGTCGAGCCATCGGTCCCCGTGATTCGCGATCGCTCCGACGACGATCCCGCCGGTGCGCTCCCAGGCGGCGACCATCCGCTCGATCCAGTCCGGTCGGGCATAGGTGTCGGGATCGGAGAGAAGGAGGAGCTCTCCGCGCGCCATGGAGACGCCGAGGTTCCGGGCCGCGTGGGGCAGAAGGCGAGTCGGGGAAACGTGGCACCGGACCTCCGGAAAGTCCCGCGCCACGATGGCCCCGGTCGTCCCGCCCGGGCCGGAGTCGACGAGAACGACCTCGAAGTCGGTGAACGTCTGTCGGCGGAGCGCGGAGAGGCATCCCGACACGGTCGCTTCGGAGCGGTAGGCGGGAAAGACGACCGAGACGCGGGGGCGCGCGGTCACAGCGGGCCGTTCGCCGTGCCGCGGCGCTCGACGATCTCGTACCGGGTGAACCGGGCCGCGGCCCGGCCCGGGCCGAAGAGGATCCCGGCGGCCTGCCCGAGGGCCGGACCGAGCTGGCGGAGCCAGGCGTGGAGCCAGTGACGGCGGAGGATGCGGGCCGAGGCCGGGCTTCTCTCGCGGAGCCTCCGCCCGTAGAGGACGAGGTAGTAGGCCGGGTAGGCGGGAAAGAGGAGGACTGCGGCGGCCGTCCGGGCCGGGCTCCAGCCCTCGGTCCTCCTCCGCCAGCCGACCCAGAAACGGTGGAAGTGGAAGTCCGCGAGGAACGGCTCGAGGAGCGACGTCTCGTTGATGTGGGCGAGCCGAGCCGCGGGCTCCTGCAGGAGCCGGCCGCCCCGGCGGCGCACGCCTTCCCAGAGACAGATGTCGGAGAACGCGTCCGCCGGGAGCTCGTCTCCGAGGTCGAGCAGCGCCGAACGGAGGAAGCTCGTGTGGAACGGCGGCGCCATCGTTCCTTCCCCGCGGGCGAGCGGGGGGCCGAAGAGGCCGTAGTTCATGACGCCGTTCACGTCGGCCTTCCCGATGCCGGGGTTCGCCACGTGCATCTCGGAGGCGACGGCGGTCCACCCTTCCTCGTGGGCGGCGAGGACGGCCGAGGCCCAGCCCGGCAGGGCGCGGCTGTGCTCCTCGACGAGAGCGACGGCTTTCCCCCGCGCGGCGCGGATCGCGGCGACCCGCGCCTCGGCGAAGCTCGTCTCCGACGGCATCGGGAGCGTGACGACGGCCGGGTGAGAGGCGCCCTCGACGGGAGGAAGGTCGCTCCGGAGGTCGACGAGGAGAACCTCCATCCGGCCGACGGCCTCCTGGGCGAGGAGCGACGCGAGGCAGCCCGCGGCGCGCTCCCTCAGCGGGCCGACGATCACGACGACGGAGAGCTCGGGATCGGGGGAGGGGCCGGGCGGCGAAATGGAGGTCACGGAGCCTCGCAGCGGGGCGGGATCTTATCCCGGACGTGCCGCGAGGCTCCGCGGCCCTACCTCATCGCCTCCATCGGCGACAGGCGGGCCGCCCGCATCGCGGGGTAGAGGCCGAAGACGAGCGCGAGGCCGAGCGCGACGCCCCAGGCGACGAGGAGGCCGACCGGGTTCACGACGAGGCCCCACGGAAAGAAGTGGGAGAGCTTCTGGCAGAGGAAGGCCCCTCCGACCGTCCCGAGGAGCGCACCGAGCGAGGCGAGGACGAGGGCCTCGAGGAGGAACTGGACGAGGATCTCGGTGTCGGAGGCTCCCATCGCCTTGCGCAGCCCGATCTCGTAGCGTCGGGAGGCGTAGGAGATGAGCATGACCGACAGGACGCCGACGCCGCCGACGAGGAGGACGGTCCCCGCGAGCGCGGACAGGATGACCCGCCACGACCGCATCTCTTCCAGGAACTGCGAATAGGCCTTCGCGGCCTCCGCGTCGAGGTCCTTGATCTCGGTGTCCTCGATGCCGTGGTGTGCCTGGCGCGCTCGCGAGAGGACGAGCGAAGAGACCTCCTCGAGGTCCCGCTTGTCGCGGAGCTTCACGGCGACGTGCGTCAGCTTCCGGTCCGGGTCGAGGCGGACGACGTAGGTCTCGAGCGGGACCATGAGCCCGTTCGCGTCGTAGTAGAGCTCCTCGTTGAAGACCATCAGGGGGGCGAGGACCCCGACGATCCTCCAGGGGACCCCCTCGACGACGACGTCTCTCCCGACGGGGTCGGCCCCGCCGAACAGCTTCGAGGCGAGCGTCGCGCCGACGACGGCGACGGTGCTCCTCCTTCGGGCGTCGTCGGCCGTCAGGCCGCGCCCGAGGGAGACGGGGCGGTTCATGAAGACGGCGTAGTCGGGCGTCAGGCCGGTGACGAAGACCCGCTCCGTCCCGCCCGCGACGCGGACCGTCGTCCGCTTCGTCGCCCGCGGGAGGAACGCGGCGACCTTCGGGTGCGGAACGGTGAGGCGCGAGAGGTCGTCGAAGCGGAGCCCCGGCGACATCGCGAACCGCTTCTGGTCCTCCGTCGTCTTCGGCTCGCGCGGCTGCAGGACGGCCGTCCCGTCCCACGCCATCCCGGCGAAGCCGGTCGAGACCTTGTCGAGGACTCCGTCGATGACGGACGTCAGGACGACGAGCGTGAAGACGCCGAGCATCAGGAGCGTGAGGGTCAGGATCGAGCGGAGCTTGTGGGACCAGAGCTCGAGGAGCCCGCCGCGGACGACCTCGAGGCCGAGCTCGAGGCGCGCGGGGAGCGAGTCGCGCCGGCTCCGGCGGGAAGGCGCAGCGGCCAGGGGGAGCCCGAGCGCGGTGCTACTCATATCTCAGAGCCTCGCTCGCCGGGGGGGCTGAGGTTCCCGCGCCCCCCCGGACCCCCCAACGGATTCCATTGCGTTCACTCATATCGCAGCGCTTCCATGGGCGACAGCCGGGAGGCCTTCCAGGCCGGGTAGAGGGCGAAGAGGAAGCCGAAGGCGCTCGCGACGAAGAAGGCCGCGGCGAAGCTCCCCGGCGCGAGGAAGAGCGGGATGTCGAGGAAGACGCAGATCCCCTTCGAGAACGCGATGCCGAGGACGAGGCCGACGAGGCTGCCGAGCCCCGTGAGGAGGAGCGCCTCCGTCATGAAGCTCTTGAAGACCTCGCGGCCCGAGGCGCCGATCGCCATCCGCACCCCGACCTCGCGGACCCGCTCGCCGAGGCTCGCGAGCTGGATGTTCACGTTCACCATCCCGCCCCCGATCAGGGAGAGGATCCCGGCGAGCATGAAGATCATGTTGTAGACCTGCCCCTGGCTCTGCCTCTTGCGGATCCGGGCCGCGATGTCGTCGATCCGCACGTCGTCCTGCTGGCGGTGGTTCGCCTTCAGGAGCGAGGCGAGGTCGCGGGAGAAGCCCTCCATGAGGTTCAGCTCCGGGATCTTGAACGTCACGCGGTCGACCCTCTCGTAGCGGTCGCCGTTCATCCGCGCGGCGACGAGCGCGGCCGGCACGGCGACGATCCGGTTCCGCCACGCCATCGCGTTCGGCTCGCCGTCCCGCCAGCGGAAGACGAGCTCGCGGAGGACGCCGACGACGACGACCGGGACGTCGCCGACGCGGACCGTCTGGCCGACCGCGCCGCCGGACGGGAAGAACGCGGCCGCCGCCTCCGCGCCGAGGAGGCAGACGGGAGAGCCCGCGGCGAGCTCCGTCGAGGAGAAGGCGCGCCCCTCCTCGACGTCGTAGCCGTTCAGGGGGAGGAAGTCGCCGCCGATCCCGCTCACCGCGCGCTCCTGGTCGGCATACGGAGAACGAACGCGGGCGCGCGCGAAGCGCTGGACGCTCGTGGCGTGGACCGCCTTCCGGTTCATTCCCTCGCCGTCGACGGCGTCGGCGTTTCGGAGGCCGAGGTTCGCCCGCTGGAGGGCGGTCGGGTTCCCGTCGCTCGCGACGGCCGCGGGCTGGACGTTCAGGCGCTCGATGCCGCCGAGCTTCCGCCAGCGCTCGTCGGAGCGCCGCTGGCTCGAGTCGGAGATCGCGAACCCGCCCAGGACCGAGGCGACGCCCACCATGATGCCGAGCCCCTGGAGGGCCGAGCGGCCGAGGTTCTCCCGGATCTCGATCCAGGCCTCGGCGACCCGCTGGCGGAAGGCGCCGGAGAAGCGCACGTCACGCCGCCTTCGCCTCGGGGAGGCGGATCAGGCCGTCGTGGAGCTCGACGCGCCGCTCGGCGAGGGCGGCGATCGAGGGGTCGTGCGTCACGAGGACGACGGTGTGCCCCTGGGCGTGGAGGTCGCGGAAGAGGGCGAGGACCTCGGCGCCGGTCTTCGAGTCGAGGGCCCCCGTCGGCTCGTCGGCGAGGAGGAGGGCCGGGCGGTTCGCGAGGGCGCGCGCGATCGCGACGCGCTGCCGCTGGCCGCCGGAGAGCTCGGCGGGGAGGCGCCCCGCCTTCTCCGGGATCCCGACCTTCTCGAGGAGCTCGAGGGCGCGGGCGCGCCGCTCGCGGCCGCCGACGCCGGCATAGAGCATCGGGAGCTCGACGTTCCGGGCCACGGTCGCCTTCGGCAGGAGGTTGTAGGTCTGGAAGACGAAGCCGACCTTCTGGTTGCGGATACGCGCGAGCGCGCCGCCGGAGAGCCCCTCGACCGCCTGCCCGTCGAGCGCGTAGGTACCGCCCGTCGGCGAGTCGAGGCAGCCGAGGATCGCCATCAGCGTCGACTTGCCGGAGCCCGAGGGGCCGACGAGCGCGACGAACTCCCCGCGGCGGACCTCGAGGTCGATGCCGCGGAGGGCGTGCACGGCGTTCCCGTTCAGGCCGAAGACCTTCGTGAGGCCGCGGGTCGCGATGACGGCGTCCATGCTCAGTTGTCCTCGTCCTTCTCGACCTTCTTGCGGGTCGGGTCCTCGAGGCAGACCTTCGCGCCGGGGGTGAGGCCCGCGAGGACCTCCACCCGCTCGAGCGTGGCGATGCCGGCCTTCACCGGGACGGGGTTGAAGTAGTCCTTCCAGTTCTCCGAGAGCCAGACGAACTTCGCGCGTCCCGAGAGCCCCTCCTTCGCTTTCGCGACGGCCTTCGGGTCGAGGTCCTGCTTCAGGACGTAGGCGACCGTCTCCCCGTCGCGCTTCTGGAGCGCCTCGAGCGGGAGCGAGAGGGCCTTCGCGCGCTTCTCTCCGAGGATCTCGACGTTCGCGCTCATACCGGTCCGGAAGGCGTCGCCGAGCTCGTCGAGCGCGACCTCGATCTCGAAGACCTTCACCTTCTCGACGAGCGTCGCGGCCGGCGCGACGAAGCGGACCTTCCCGCCGAAGACCTTCTGCGGGTAGGCGTCGAGCGTGATCCGGACGGGCTGGCCGACGGCGACCTTCGCGATGTCGACCTCGTTCAGGTTCACCTTCACGATGAGCGACTTGAGGTCGGCGACGGTGAAGAGGACCGTGCCGGCGTTAAAGGAGGAGACCCCCGAGGTCACCGTCTCGCCGAGCTCGACGCCCCGCTTGATGACGACGCCGGCCATCGGGCTCGTGACGTGGGCGACCTGCGAGGCGGCGGCGGAGGAGATCGGGATGCCGTGGTCCTCGACGATCCGGTAGCGCGTCCGGGCCGCCTTCAGCGACTCGGCGGCGACGTCGCGGCGGGCGACGTAGTCCTTCAGCGTCTCGTGCCCGACGAGGCCGGCGTCCCAGAGAGCCTGCTGCGCCCGCAGCTGCCGCTCGGCGTCCTTGAGCCCCAGCTCGGCCTGAGAGACCGCCGCCGAGACCTCGGAGAGCGACTGGGCCTGGGTGACGTCGGGCTCCACCTCGGCGAGGACGTCTCCCGCCTTCACGACGGCCCCCTCGCGGACGTGGAGCTTCACGAGGCGCCCGGACACGACGGACTTCACGTCGACCTTCGTGACCGGGTCGACGACGCCGACCTCCCGGACGCTCACCTGCAGGTCCTCCGCGGTGACGGTCCCGAGCCGGAACGGGAGGCTCTCGGCCGCGGAGGCGGGCTTCTCCTTGCCGTTGCGCGAGGCGAGGACGACGCCGGCACCGACGAGCGTGATTCCGATGGCCGAGACGAGGATCCACTTCTTCTTCATGGCGCGCACTCCGAGATCGTCGATCCCTTGAACGGGTTCGTGTCCCTTCGGTCGGGGGAATCCGGCGAAGGTCGATAAGGCGATACGGGCGGCCGGCCAGAAGGTTCGGAGGGACCCCGGGGCGAGGCGAAACGTCACAATCTTCCTTTCGGGGACGCCGACGCGGCGTCGCAACTACGGTATGGTCCGCGCCATGGCGCCCGGCCCACGCGCGCTCGCCCCGGGGATCCTCGCGGTCCTCCTCGCCGTCGCCCCAGCGGAGGCGCTCGATCCCGGGAAGGCGATCTCCCAGTTCCGGCACGAGGTGTGGGGCGTGAGGCAGGGGCTTCCCCAGAGCTCGGCCGAAGCCCTGGCGCAGACGCGCGACGGGTACCTCTGGATCGGCACCCAGGAAGGGCTCGCGCGGTTCGACGGGGTCCGCTTCGTCGTCTGGGACAAGGCCTCGGCGCCGGAGCTTCGGCACAATCGAGTCCTCGCGCTCCTCGAGGACCGGAGCGGCCAGCTCTGGCTCGGCACGGAAGGGGGAGGCCTGAGCGTCCTCCAGGACGGGACGATCCGGACGTTCGGCCGATCCGAGGGGCTCGGGAGCGACATCGTGAGGAGCCTCGCCGAGGACGGCGCCGGGACGCTCTGGATCGGGACCGAGACGGGCCTCGCGACGCGGGCCGGAGGCTCGTTCGAGACCCGCGAGGCGTCGAACGGCCTGCCCGGAGGAGCGGTCCGGGCGGTCGCCGTGGACGAGGCCGGCGTCGTCTGGGCGGGGACGGACCGGGGCCTCTTCCGCCGCTCGGAACGGCGCTTCGTTCCGGCCGGCGTCTCCGACGCGGTCCAGTCGATCCACGCGGGCGCCGACGGGACGCTCGTCGTCGGGACCGCCCACGGGCTGCGCCTCCTGCGGCAGGGGCGGGTCGACGCGCTCGGCCGCTCGGACGGGCTCCCGGGCGAGGTCGTCAACTGCGCCCTCCGGGACCGGCGCGGCACGCTCTGGATCGGGACGTCCGGGGGGCTCGCCCGGTGGGCCGGCGGCCGCCTCTCGACGTTCACGCTCCGCGAAGGGCTCCCCGCGCCGAACGTCCTCGCCCTCCTGGAGGACCGCGAGGGGACGCTCTGGGTCGGGACCCAGGACGGCGGCCTGAACAAGCTCTCGGACGCCTCCTTCACGCCGTGGGGGACCGCGGAGGGCCTCTCCGCGGACATCGCCTGGGCCGTCTTCGTCGACCGGGACGGGGCCGTCTGGTCGGGGACCGATTCGGCGGGCGTCAACGTCCGGCGAGGGGAGCGGGTGACGACGATCGGCACCGCCGAAGGGCTCGCCGCCCCGGGCGTGCAGGCGATCTGGCAGGCGCCCGACGGGGCCGTGTGGCTCGGGACCCGGGGGGGCGGCGTCAGCATCGTGCGGCAGGGGCGGGTCGTCCGGACGCTGCGGAAGGCGGACGGGCTCGCGAGCGACTCGATCTGCGCGATCACGGGGACGCGGGACGGGAGCGTCTTCCTCGGCGGGCGCGGCGGCGGGCTGACGCGGATCGCCCGCGACGGGACGATCCGGCGTTGGGGGGCGGCCGACGGCCTCCGGAACGAGACGGTCCACGCGCTCCTCCCAGACCGCGCCGGGAACCTCTGGATCGGGACGAACGGGGGAGGGCTCTTCCGCTTCGATGGCGGGCGGTTCACGCGCTTCGGGCGCGAGCAGGGGATCTCGATCGAGATCGTCAACACGATCCACGAGGAGGAGGACGGGACGCTCTGGGTCGGGACCTACGGCGGGGGGCTGAACCGCTTTCGCGACGGCTTCTTCTCGGCCGTGACGACGCGCGAGGGGCTCTACGACGACGCCGTCTTCTCGATCCTCCCGGACGGCCAGGGGAACCTCTGGATCTCCTGCAACCGCGGGATCTACGCGGTCTCGCTGCGGGAGCTCGACGCCGTGGCCCGGGGCGCGGCGCGGCGGGTCAGGTGCCGCCCGTTCGGCGTCGAGGACGGCATGCGCAACCGGGAGTGCAACGGGGCGAACCAGCCCGCCGGCGCCCGCGGCCCCGACGGCCGTCTTCACTTCCCGACGATCGAAGGGGTCGTCACCGTCGACCCGCAGGGCCTCTACCGGAATCCCGTGCCGCCGCCGGTCCACGTCGAGGTCGTGAAGGTCGACGACGTCGTCGAGTCGGCCCGGAGCTTCCTCGAGCTCGCGCCGGGAGCGCGGCGGTTCGAGTTCCAGTACACGGCGCCGAGCCTCCGGGTCCCGTCGCGGGTCGTCTTCCGGGTCCGGCTCGAGGGCGTCGACGCCGACTGGGTCGAGGTCGGCACGCGTCGGACGGCCTGGTACACGAGCCTCTCGCCGGGCTCGTACACGTTCCGGGTCGCCGCGGCGAACGAGAGCGGCGTCTGGAACGAGAACGAAGCCTCGTTCGCGTTCCGCCTGAAGCCCCGCCTCGACCAGCGCCCGTTCTTCTGGCTCGTCGTCGGGACGTTCGCCCTCGCCGTCGCCTACACGGGCTACCGCTTCCGCGTCGCGCAGCTCGAGGTGCGCGAACGCGAGCTCGTGGAGGTCGTCGAGGAGCGGACCCGGAGCCTGCGCGAGGAGAAGGAGCGGACGGAGCGGGCGCTCGCGGAGGCGGAACGGCAGCGGGAGAGGGCGGAGGAGGCGGGCCGGGCCGCCGAAGAGGCGAACCGGACGAAGAGCGACTTCCTGGCGATGACGAGCCACGAGCTCCGGACGCCGCTGAACGCGATCCTCGGCTACAGCGAGCTCCTGATGGAAGAGATCTCCGAGCGCCGCCTCCCGGGGCTCGCGGAGGACGTCGAGAAGGTCCACTCCGCGGGCCGGCACCTCCTCGGCCTGATCAACGACCTCCTCGACCTGTCGCGCCTCGAGGCGGGGAAGCTGGAGCTCTCGGTCGAGGAGACGGACCTCGCCCCGCTCCTCGCGGGCGTCGTCACGACGATGCGCCCCCTCGTGGAGCGAAACCGCAACCGGTTCGTCGTGGAGGGGGCGGACGAGGCGGGGCGGGTGGTCACCGACCCGACCCGCCTGCGCCAGGTCCTCCTGAACCTCCTCGCGAACGCGGGCAAGTTCACGCACGACGGCGAGGTCGCCTTCCGCGTGCGGCGCCTCGGAGCGCCCGAGGGGGGGCGCGTCCGCTTCTCCGTGACCGACACCGGGATCGGGATGACCGAGGAGCAGGTGGGGCGCCTCTTCCGGGCGTTCGAGCAGGCCGACCCCCAGGTCACCCGCCGCTTCGGCGGGACCGGGCTCGGCCTCGTCATCACGCGCCGCCTCGCCCGGATGATGGGGGGCGACGTCTTCGTCGAGAGCCGGCCGGGGGAGGGCTCGACGTTCGTCGTCGAGCTCCCGGAACGGCCCGGGGCGCCGCTCCCCGAGCCCGAACGGGAGAGCGGTTCTCAGGATCGTGTGTAAAGTGTAGCTCCGACCCCGAGGGGGTTCCGGGAGGCTCCGGAGCGGCCTAGAATGCGGCCCAAGGAGACTCCCTCTATGGCGAAAGGCGTACGTCGGCTCGCGATCATCGGCGCTGCGGGCCGGGATTTTCACAACTTCAACACGACCTACCGCGACGACCCCGCCACCGAGGTCGTCGCGTTCACCGCCACCCAGATCCCCGGGATCGCCGGGCGCCGCTACCCTGCCGAGCTCGCGGGCCCGCGCTACCCGAACGGGATCCGGATCGTCCCGGAGGACGACCTCGAGCGCCTGATCCGCGACGAGCGGATCGACGTCTGCGTCTTCGCCTACTCGGACGTCTCGCACGAGACGGTCATGCACCTCGCCTCGCGCTGCATCGTCGCCGGGGCCGACTTCGAGATCCTCTCGAACGATCGGACGATGATCCCGTCGATGGCCCCCGTCGTCGCGATCACGGCGGTGCGGACCGGCGCGGGGAAGAGCCAGACGACCCGCTTCGTCTCCTCGATCCTCAAGAAGCTCGGGAAGAAGGTCGTCGCGATCCGGCACCCGATGCCCTACGGCGACCTCGCCGCGCAGGCCTGCCAGCGCTTCGCGAGCTACGCGGACCTCGACCTGCACAAGTGCACGATCGAGGAGCGCGAGGAGTACGAGCCGCACATCGACAGCGGCTTCATCATCTACTCGGGCGTCGATTACGGGATGATCCTGAAGGCGGCCGAGAGCGAGGCCGAGGTGATCCTCTGGGACGGCGGGAACAACGACCTGCCGTTCTACCGCCCCGACCTCCACATCTGCATCGCCGACCCGCTGCGCCCGGGCCACGAGATGCTCTACCACCCGGGCGAGGCGAACTTCCGCCGCGCCGACGTCATCGTCATCAACAAGTGCGACTCGGCCGACCCGAAGGCGATCGAGGCGATCGAGGCGCAGGCCGCGAAGGTGAACCCGAAGGCGCGCGTCCTCCGCGCGAACTCGCCGGCCACCTGCGAGAAGCCGGAGCTCGTCAAGGGCAAGCGCGTCCTCGTCATCGAGGACGGCCCGACGCTCACGCACGGCGGGATGACCTACGGGGCGGGCGTCGTCGCGGCGAAGAAGCTCGGCGCGGCCGAGATCGTCGACCCGACGCCGTACGCCGTCGGCTCGATCAAGGCGACCTACGAGAAGTACCCGAACGCGCAGGGGATCCTCCCGGCGATGGGGTACAGCCCGCTGCAGATCGCCGAGCTCGAGGCCACGATCGAGAAGACGCCGTGCGACGCCGTCATCTCGGGCACCCCGATCGACCTGACGAGGGTCCTGAAGATCGGCAAGCCCGCGACGCGCGTCCGCTACGAGCTCGAGCCCCTCGTCCCGGGCTTCCTCGAAGAGGAGGTCCGGAAGATCCTCCGCTGATCCCGTCGACCCCGATCCCGGACGGCCCGCGGCACGCGTCGCGGGCCTCTTTTTCTTTGCCGGGTCCCCGGCGGCCGGGGAGCGGCCGCCGGGGACCCGGCGCGGCTGAACTTCCCGCCCGGCGGGACGTACAAGGAGCGAGATGGGAACCCGCCGCGCCTGGGCGGACCTCGCCCGCGAGACGATCGAGAAGCTCGACTCGCGGGACGTGGCCGACCTCTACACCGTCGAGTGGGCCGACGCGCGGGAGGTCCTCCTCTCCGAGCACCGCGACGCGATCGAGCGAGAGCGGCCCGGGTTCCGGCGCGGCCTCCTGAAGGTGAGCGCCCTCCTCCACGGGCTCGTGCGCCGCCTCTCGCCGGTCCGGCGGCTCGTCGTCCTCTTCGTCCTCCTCGGCGTCCTCCTCTCGGCGCTCAAGCTCGTCGGCCGGGGCTGGCCCGCCGACGCGAACGGGACGGTCCTCTCGCTCCTCCTGTGCCTCTTCCTCCTCCTCGTCCTCCTCGGCCTCGAGCTCGTCGACAAGCTTCGCTTCCGTGACGAGCTCGTCCTGGCTCGGCAGCTCCAGGCCGAGCTCGTCCCCGTCTCTCCGCCCGACGTCCCCGGCTGGGAGCTCGGGGCCTTCAACCGCGTGGCGAACACGGTCGGAGGGGACATCTACGAGTTCCAGCCCCTCCCCGACGGTCGGCTCGCCGTCCTCTTCGGCGACGCTTCCGGGCACGGGATGGCCGCCGGCCTCGTCATGGCCGTCGCCCACACCGCCTGGCGGCTCCAGGTGGAGCGGGACGCGTCCCCCACCGCGGTCCTGACGACGCTCAACCGGATCCTCTGCCGGGCCGGGAGCTGCCGCGTCGCCGGCCCCCGCCAGTTCTTCGCCGGGGTCGCCATCCTCCTCGGCCCCGACGGGTCGTTCGAGGTGGCGGTCGCCGGGCATCCTCCGATGCTCCGGGTCGACGGGCGCGGAGCCGTCGTCGAGAGGTTCGGCCGGGGCGCCTACCCGCTCGGCATCAAGGAGGAGCAGGCCTGGGCCGTCGAAACGGGCTCCGTGGGGCCGGGCGAGTCGCTCGTCCTCCACTCCGACGGCCTTCCCGAGGCCCGGAACGCGCGCGGCCAGGAGTTCGGGGACGAGCGGATCCTCTCGGTCCTCGCGCGGACGGCCGGACGGGGAGCGGCGGAGGTCGTCGCGGCGCTCTCGGGCGAGGTCCTCTCGTTCCTGGATCGGACGCCGATCGGGGACGACGTCTCCATCGCCGTCCTGAAGCGCCGCACCGACTGACGAGGGAGCGCGGGAGGCGAGGCCCGGGGAGCGGGCAGCTTCAGACGACGCGGGTCGCCGCCCGCTCCAGCCTGTCCATCACCGCTCGGAGGAGGCCCCGCCGCGGAAGGGCGTAGGCGAGGAGGATGCTCCCGCGCCGGTCCGTCCGGAGCGCGTCGAAGAGGCGGTGGGCGATCTCCGCCGGCGTCCCTCCGAGCCGGACGGGCCGCCGGCCGGCGAAGAGCGGCGCGTCGGCGTCGGCGCAGAGAAGAAGGGCCTTCGGGTCCGCGGCGAGAGCCTCGCGGAGCGCGGCGGCGCGCGAGCGCCGAAAGAGGACGAGCGGCCGCGCCGGCGCGTAGTGCCGATGCCGCATCCCCGGGCTCTCGGCGCGCGCGCGCGTCCTCGTGGCCACGACGAGGCCGGGGAGGACGGCGCGAAGCTCCTCGACGGGGATCGCCCCGAGACGAAGGATTCTGGGCGGATCGCCGAGGGAGACGACGGTCGACTCGAGGCCGTGGCGCGCCGCCCCGCCGTCCAGGACGAGCAGGTCGGGGAAGTCGGCGGCGACGTGCGCGGCGCGGGTCGGGCTCGGCCGGCCGGAGCGGTTCGCGCTCGGCGCGGCGACGGGGACGCCCGCGGCCTCGATGAGGGCGAGCGCGACGGGATGGTCGGGGACCCGCACGGCCACCGTCGGGAGGCCGGCGGAGACGACGTCGGGGATGCGGCGGGTCCGCGTCAGGACGAGCGTCAGCGGTCCGGGCCAGAACTTCTCCGCGAGCGCCCGCGCCGCGGGCGGGAGGGAGCGGACGAGGCCGCGGAGCATCGGGAGGCCCGTCACGTGGACGATGAGCGGGTTGTCGTCCGGTCGCCCCTTCGCCGCGAAGACCCTCCGGACCGCCGCCGGGTCGAGGGCGTTCGCGCCGAGCCCGTAGACCGTCTCGGTCGGGAACGCCACGGGCTCTCCCCGCCGGAGCGCGGCGGCGGCGCGGCGGATCGCGGCGGGAGAGGCGGGAAGGAGCACGGCGGGCGGGAAGTCTACGCGGGATCGTGCAGAATCCGCCGGCGCGGGGCGGCAGCGAGGGAGGCGGTCGGATGGCGAGGAGCGGAAGCAGTCCCGGGAAGGCGATCCTCGAGGCGTGGCGCCGCTGCCGGCGGCTTCCGGCCGGGGACCGGATCTTCAGCTGGACGCTCGGGCGCAGGGTTCCGTACTCCGGTTCGATCGGCGCGGTCGTGCGCGAGCTGGCGCCGGGACGTGCGCGCGTGGAGCTCGCCGACCGGCGCCGGGTGAGGAACCACCTCGACTCGATCCACGCCGTCGCGCTGATGAACCTCGCCGAGCTCTCGACCGGCCTGGCGCTCAACACCGCCCTCCCCGACGACGCCCGCGCGATCCTCGTGAGGCTGACGATCGAGTACGTGAAGAAGGCGCGCGGCACGCTCACGTCCGCGTGCGATCTCGCACCGGTCGCATCGAGCGAGCGGCGCGAGGTGGAGGTCGCGGCGGAGATCCGCGACGCGCAGGGAGAGGTCGTGGCGAGAGCGGCGGCCCTCTGGCTCGTCGGGCGGGTTGCGGCGGGAGGGCGAGGGGAGCGGACGGACGCGCGATAGGCGCGGTCGTTCCGGGCAAAGGAAGAGCCCCGGTCCGCCGTGGCGGAGCCGGGGCTCGAAGCGGCGCGGGGCGCGCCGGCGAGAGAGACGGGTCAGTTCGGCAGGACCGTCCTCGGGTCGTTCGTGACGTTGTCGATGACGCTCGCGTAGGCGGCGAAAGCGCCGCCGGTCGTGGAGGTCGTCAGGAGGAGCTGCGCGTCGCGGACGGCTCCGGTCACGCCCATCCCGCCGACGAGCGGTCCGATCTGGGTCATTCCGAGCGGGTGGAGCGCGACGCTGCGAGTCCCGAGGATCGCACCGGAGGCCGAGAGGAGGGTCAGGTCGACCGTAACGATCGACGTGCCGGCGTTCGCGAGGATCAGGTTCGTCCGGAAGGCGGCGTCGTCGCGGATGCCGACGATGGAACGCGTCGTGCCGTTGGTGATGAGGCCGGAGGCCGGAACGGCCGGCACCGACTGCCCGAAGAAGCCCGAGGAGACGCAGTTCTTCCAGTCCCCGAGGACGGGCGTCGCCGTCTGCCCGAGGACGTTCAGCGACGGGACGTTCGCCGTGACGCGGATCGCGCCGTAGTTGCCGTTCGCGAGGCCGAAGACGGAGCCGAGGACGTCTTCATAGGTGACCGACTGGTTCGGCCCGAGGACGAACTCGGACGACTCCGGACCGCCGGTGCCGTCGGAGTCGTGCCCGAGGAACTTCAACCGGTAGCGCGCCTCTGCGTTGCCGCGGTTCCCGATCGAGAGCGCCGTCGAGTAGTAAGCGCCTCCCTTGCCCGGGGCCTTCGCGGAGGAGGGGAGGATCCAGTGGTATTCGGTGCTCCCGGAGGCCAGGCCCCACCCGAGGTCCAGCATCAGCTCGTCGGTGATGTCGAGCCGGTGCATCGCGGAGGTGTAGTACGGCTCCATCATCTCGTTCGGGGTCAGAGACGTGTCCCAGTGAGAGACGGAGGACCCGGCCTCGGAAAGGCTCGGGGCGTACATCAACGGCCTGCCACCTGCGCCGATTCCCTGGATCAGGACGCCCGAGGCGGCCGCGATGACGTTCGGCCCGTTCCACAGGAGATTTCCGGTGTTCGTGCTTGATGCGAGCCGCTCGCCGTCCGTCATCTGATCCCAGGTCTTGCCGGTCGTCCCGTCATAGAGGTTGACCATGTAGGCGTCGTCGATCGCCCCCGGGTCGCCGTACGGGAATTTCTGTCCGGTATCACGCTTCACGAACGTCTGGAACCCGAGACCGTGACCGAGCTCGTGAATGATGACCGTCGCGAAGTCGGTCGTCCCGCTCGTCGGCTGCGCGTCAAGTCCGTAGTACCACTTTTTCGGGTATTCGCAGCTGCCGTCGTCGAGGGAGCTCGTGAATGTAGCTCGGATGTCCTCGTCCTCAGGATCGAGGTCGTATCCGGCGAGCTTGTTCGCGAGGGCGATCGGAAACCACGTGTCGGCTCGGGGGGCGCCCTGAAAGTCGGACCAAACCTGCGTCGTTCCAGCTGATCCGAGAACAGCGCTCGTAAGGGTGCAGGGCGTGAGGGCCTCGAACTTCGCCCGGACACGAATCTCCACTGGCGAGTCGAGTCGTTCGGCCCAGAAGCTGGCAGCGAACTCGAATACCTTCAGCCGCTGCTCGCCGAGCGTCGTTCCCGTGTTTCCGCCGACGGGCGTTCTCGGGGATGGGTCATTGAACCCGAGTCCGGGAGCGTCGTCATTCACGATGGTCATCGTCGTTCCGCGAGCGCTGGCAGTAAGCAATAGCGCGGCGACGACCGCAGTGCTTCGAAGGAGCCTACTAGCGATCATGGCGGTGCACCGTCTCGGGGGCCGGAGCCTGTCCGGCGTTCACCGGCTGCTCTGCGCACGTGCGCGAGAGCCTTCCATCGGGGCCGACGGTCTCGACCATCTGGCTGTCGAAACGGCGATCGAGTAGAACCCTCTTCGTGCCTCGTTTCGAGTCGATCCGCTCGATCTTCGGTGCCGGAAGAGAAGGGACGGGCGACGCCTCTGTAGCTGCCTTCGGAGAGGGGCCGGGCCTCTGGACGAACTCGCCCGTCACGGGGTCGATATGCACCTTCATGGCGGCCTCGGCGGCCGGGGCGGGCCTGGGGGCCTCGCTCTTCTTCTCGGTCGCGGTGACCGGGAAGGAGACGAGGGCCGCCAGAACGAGGGTGGCGGTGAGGGTCACATGCTTCATCTGTCCTCCTGCGGGGAACGGTTCCACCGGGGGACCGAGCCGCGTCCCCGTGGGTGAAAGGAGTCTACGGCACCCCGGGAGGTGGGTATGCTCGGAACGCCGGAAGGCGTACGAGTTTCATGAGCGCGTCCAGCCCCTCGGGGCGATTCCTCGACTACATCTCCTCTGATTTCGCCGTCCTCCGGGGACACCCGATCCCGTTCGGCGCGACCCCTTCCTGGCGCGGGGTGAACTTCTCGGTCTTTGCCCGTCACGCCACGGCGGTCACGCTCGTCCTCTTCGCGCCCGGGGACGCCGCCCCGGCGGCGGAGCTGCCGCTCGACCCGCGCTACAACCGGACGGGCGACGTCTGGCACGCGTTCCTCCGGGGGCTGGACCCGTCGGTCTGCTGGGCGTGGCGCGCGGAGCGGACGACCTCTCCCGGCGCGCCGTGGCACCGCTATGGCTCCGACCTCCTCCTCGACCCGTACGCCCGGGCCGTCGCCGGAGGCGAGGCGTGGGGCGAGCCGCCGCGGCCGGGCGAGGAGACGCGGTGGGAGGGGCTCCGCGCACGCCGCGGCGTCATCCTGGGCCGCGAGTTCGACTGGGGTTTCGATCAGCCGATCGACCGGCACCTCGCCGACTCGGTGATCTACGAGCTCCACGTCCGGAGCTTCACGCGGCATCCCTCCTCCGGCGTCGCGCACCCCGGCACGTTCCGGGCGCTCGCGGAGAAGATCCCGTACCTGGTCGACCTCGGCGTCACGGCCGTCGAGCTGATGCCGGTGACGGAGTTCGAGGAGAACGACAACGACCGCCGGAACCCCTTCACGGGCGAGAGGCTGAAGAACCTCTGGGGCTACCACCCGATCTCCTTCTTCGCGCCCCGTTCCGCGTACGCCGCGAGCGAAGGCCCCGGCGCCGCGGTCGACGAGTTCCGGGAGATGGTGAAGGCGCTCCACGAGGCGGGGATCGAGGTGATCCTCGACATGGTCTTCAACCACACCGGGGAGGGGGACGAGCGCGGAGCGACCTGGTCGTTCCGCGGTCTCGACAACTCGACCTACTACATCCTGGACGGAGAGGGACGCTACGCGAACTTCTCCGGGACCGGGAACACGTTCAACTGCAACCACCCGGTCGTGAGGGACCTGATCCTCGACTCGCTCGCCTGGTGGGTCACGGAAATGCACGTCGACGGGTTCCGCTTCGACCTCGCCTCGATCCTCGGGAGAGGCCGGGACGGCTCGGTCCTGACGAACCCGCCGCTGCTCGAACGGATCGCGGCCGACCCGGTCCTCGCGAACACGAAGCTGATCGCGGAGGCGTGGGACGCCGCCGGCCTCTACCAGGTCGGCCACTTCCCGAACTGGGGGCGCTGGGCGGAATGGAACGGCCGCTATCGCGACGACCTCCGCCGGTTCCTGCGCGGTGAAGGCGGGATGGTCCCGCTGCTGGCGACCCGCCTCTCCGGGAGCGCCGACCTCTACCAGGGAGGCGGGCGGGCCCCGCACCACTCGATCAACTTCGTCACGAGCCACGACGGTTTTCCGCTCGCCGACCTCTTCCGCTACTCGCACAAGTACAACGAGGCGAACGGAGAAGGAAACCGCGACGGCGGCGACGACGGCAACTCCTGGAACTGCGGGCACGAGGGCCCCGGCGGTCCGCCCGAGGTGGATCGGCTTCGCCGCCGGATGGCGCGGAACGCGTTCGCGCTCCTCCTCGTCTCGCAGGGGGTCCCGATGATCCTCGCGGGGGACGAGGCCGGACGGACGCAGGGGGGGAACAACAACGCCTACTGCCAGGACAACGAGATCTCCTGGCTCGACTGGCGGCTCGTCGAGGAGAACGCCGACCTCGTGAGGTTCGTGAGGACGCTGATCCGCTTCCGGAAGGGGAGCCCGCTCCTCCGGCGCCGGAGCTTCGTGCCGGAGGGCCCGGGCTCGGCCCCCGTCACGTGGCACGGACACCTCCCGTACCGCCCCGACTGGTCGCCGGGCTCGACCTGTCTCGGGATGCAGCTGAAGGACCCGGCGCAGGGGGACGACGTCTTCGTCGTCGCGAACGCGCACCACGAGGCGCACCGGATCGAGCTCCCTCCCGCTTCCGAAGGGCGCCGCTGGCACGTCGTCGCGGACACGTACCGCGAGCCGCCGGCGGACGTCTTCGAGGAGGGGACCGAGCCGCTCGTGGCCGACCCGATCCGGCTCGAGGTGGGGCCGCGCTCCGTCGTGATCCTGACGGGGAAGAGGGCCTGACCGTCCGGGAAACCCCGCGGGCGCTCGCCGCGTAGACAGGGGGGCGTGCCGCAGGTCTAATCGCGCGCCGGAGAACCGCATGACCAGACGCTCCGCGCGCCCCGGCGCGCCGCTCGCCGCCGCCTTTCTCGCCCTCGCCGCCACCACCGCCCTCGCCGCCGTCCCCGCGTCGGCCGCCGCGCCGTTCGGCCCGGAGAGACCCGCTCCCGCGGGCGAGCTCCTGCTGAAGCTGAAGAAGCTGAACGTCCTCGGGAGCGTCCTCTACGTCGCGGCGCACCCCGACGACGAGAACACGGCGATGATCGCGGCGTTCGCGGAAGGGCGGCTGATGCGGACGGCCTACCTCTCCGTCACGCGCGGCGACGGCGGCCAGAACCTGATCGGCTCCGAGCTCGGCCCGGCGCTCGGTCTCGTCAGGACGCACGAGCTCCTCGCGGCGCGGCGGATCGACGGCGGCGAGCAGATGTTCACGCGGGCGATCGACTTCGGATACTCGAAGACGGCCGACGAGACGTTCCGCGTCTGGGGACGCGAGGAGGTCCTCCGCGACGTGGTCCGCGCGATCCGTACGTTCCGCCCCGACGTCGTCCTCGCGCGCTTTCCCGAGAACGGCGACGGAGGCCACGGGCACCACACCGCCTCGGCCGTCCTCGCGCGCGAGGCGTTCCGCGCCGCGGGCGACGCGACGCGCTTCCCGGAGCAGATCGAGGAAGGGCTCTCCCCGTGGCGGCCCCGGCGCCTCTTCTGGAACGGCTGGAGGCGGGACGGCAAGCCGATCGAGGGGTCGATTCCGTACGAGATCGGCGACTACAGCCCGGCGCTCGGGCGCTCGCACACCGAGACCGCGGCCGAGAGCCGGAGCCAGCACAAGAGCCAGGGGTTCGGCTCGTCCGAGCGGCGTGGCCGGCTCGCGAACGCCCTGATCCTTCTCGAGGGAGACGCGGTCGAGGCCGACCCGTTCGAGGGGATCGACACGACGTGGGAGCGCGTCCGCGGAGGCGCGAGCGTCGGCCGGCTCCTGGCGGAGGCCGAGCGGCTCTTCGACGCGCGCGAGCCGTCGCGGGTCCTCCCGAAGCTCCTCGAGGCGCATGCCGCTCTGCGGGGGCTCGGCGCGGACCCGTGGGTCGAGGTCAAGCGCCGCGAGCTCCTCGCGGCGATCCGCTCGGCTTCCGGCCTCTGGCTCGAGGCGATCGCGGCGAGCCCGTCGGCGACGCCGGGGAGCGCCTTCCGCCTGAACGTCACGGCCCTCGCCCGGACCGGCGCCCCGGCGACTCTCGCCCGCGTCGTCGTCCCGTGGGGCACGGGAGAAGGGCTCCCGTCCGGCGCCGAGCTGAAGCTGAACGAACCCGTTTCGGGCTCGGCGTCCGTCCCCGTCCCCGTCGACGCGGAGGCGACGCAGCCGCACTGGCTCCGGGCGCGCCCCTCGCGCGGCCTCTACGCCGTTCCCGAGCCGAAGGACGCCATCCGCCCGGACGGCGCCTCCCTCCGCGTCTCCTTCGAGGTCGTGATGGCCGGGGAGACGCTGACGTACGAGGAGCCGGTCTACTTCCGGAGGACCGACCCGGTGAAGGGGGAGGAGATCCGCCCGTTCGTCGTCGAGCCTCCCGTCTCCGTCGAGCTCGAGGAGGAGGTCCTCGTCCTTCCGGACCACTCGCCTCGAGTCGTGAAGGTGACGGTCCGGGCCGCCGAGCTCCCGAAGGACCGCTCCGGGCCGCCCCCGCTCACGCCGTCGATCGTCGCGTCGGCCACGGGAGCGGAAGGACGAACGGGCGAGGCGCCGCCGCCGAAGGTCGACGGCGCCGTCCGTCTCTCGGTCCCGGCAGGGTGGCGGGTCGAGCCCGCCGTCCGGCCGTTCGCCCTCGCGCCGGGCGCGAGCGCGACGTTCGACTTCACGCTCCGCTCCCCGGAGACGCCCGCCGTCGCGACGGTCGCCGCGGAGGCGGCGACGGGGGGCGACTCCTGGAGCCTCACGAAGCGCCGGATCGAGTACCCGCACCTGCCGCCGCTGACGTACTTCGAGCGCGCCGAGGCGCGAGCGGTCCACGTCGACCTCGCGCGCGGCCGGTCGCGCGTCGGCTACGTCTCCGGGCCCGGCGACGAGGTCCCCGGCGTCCTCCGGCAGATGGGCTACGCCGTCACGCTCCTGTCGGCCGACGACCTCCTCCGCGGAGACCTCGCCCGCTTCGACGCCGTCGTCCTCGGCATCCGGGCCGCGAACACGCGCGCCGAGCTGAAGGACGCGATGCCGCGGCTCTTCGACTGGGTGGAGGCGGGCGGGACGCTCGTCCTCCAGTACAACACCAGCTTCGAGCAGGTGACCGATCGGCTCGGCCCGTTCCCGCTGAAGCTGGGCCGGGACCGGGTCACGGACGAGGAGTCGAAGGTGACTCTCCTCGCGCCGGAGCATCCGCTCCTGACGACCCCGAACCGGATCGGCCCCGCCGACTTCGAGGGCTGGGTCCAGGAGCGCGGCCTCTACTTCCCGGCGACCTGGGACGAGCGCTACACGCCTCTCCTCGGAATGGCCGATCCGGGGGAGAAGGAGTCGAAGGGCGCGCTCCTCGCCGCGAGGCACGGAAAGGGGACCTACGTCTACACGGGGCTCTCTTTCTTCCGGCAGCTTCCGGCCGGCGTGCCGGGCGCGATCCGCCTCTTCGCGAACCTCGTCTCGGGCGGGACGCCGCGTGGCTGAGGAAAGGCCCGCCGCCGACGAGCCGCCGCCGGTCGGGAAGCGCTGGGGCGTCCTCTACGCCTTCGTCCTCGGGGCGCTCGCGCTGGAGGTCCTCTTCTTCTGGCTCTTCGCGGAGTCGTTCCGGTGAAGGGCCTCGACTGGACCGTCCTCGGCGCGTCGCTCCTCTTCATCGTCGGCTACGGGACGTGGCGGAGCCGGAAGCAGAGGGGCCTCGAGGGGTACCTCCTCGCGGGACGGAGCCAGGCCTGGTGGACCGTCGCCCTCTCGATCATGGCGACGCAGGCGAGCGCGATCACGTTCCTCTCGACGCCCGGCCAGGCCTTCGCCGACGGGATGCGCTTCGTCCAGTTCTACTTCGGTCTGCCGATCGCGATGGTGATCCTCTGCGTCACCGTCGTCCCGCTCTTCCACCGGCTGAAGGTCTACACGGCCTACGAGTACCTCGAGGGACGATTCGACGCGAAGACGCGGACGCTGACGGCGTCGCTCTTCCTCCTCCAGCGGGGCCTCGCCTGCGGCCTGACGATCTACGCTCCGGCGCTCGTCCTCTCGGTCCTCCTCGGCTGGAGCATCCAGGTGACGACGCTCCTCATCGGGAGCCTCGTCGTCGTCTACACGGCGACCGGCGGCGCGAAGGCCGTCAACGAGACGCAGACCTGGCAGATGGCCGTCATCCTCGTCGCGATGGGCTTCGCCCTCGCCGCCCTCCTCCGGGTCCTCCCCGAGGGCGTCGGCTTCGGCGACGCGGTCCTGGTGTCGGGGGCGCTCGGGCGGATGAACGCCGTCGAGACGACCTTCGACCTCGGCGACCGCTACAACCTCTGGTCGGGGCTGATCGGCGGCGCGTTCCTCGCGCTCTCCTATTTCGGCACCGACCAGTCGCAGGTGCAGCGCTACCTCACGGGGCGCTCCGTGGCGCAGAGCCGCCTCGGCCTCCTCGCGAACGGCCTCGTGAAGGTGCCGATGCAGTTCGCGATCCTCTTCGTCGGCGCGATGGTCTTCGCGTTCTACCAGTTCGTGGCGCCGCCGCTCTGGTTCAACCCGGTCGAGGCGAAGAAGGCCGCCGAGGCGCGCGGCGCCGAGATGGCCCTCCTCGAGACGGCCCACGCCGAGGCCTTCGAGACGCGCCGGACCGAGGCGCTCCGCCTCGTCGCGGCGGGGAAATCGGGCGACGAGACGGCCCTCGCCGCCGCGAAGGAGTCGCTCCGCGCGGCCCACGCGCGGTCCGAGGCGGTGAAGGCGAAGGCGGCGGCGCTCGTCGGGGAGAGCGTCCCGAGGAGCGAGGGGAAGGACACGAACTACGTCTTCCTCCGCTTCGTCCTGGAGGTCCTCCCGACGGGCGTCGTCGGCCTCGTCCTGGCCGCGATCTTCGCGGCGTCGATGTCGTCGACCGCCGCCGAGCTGAACGCCCTCTCGACGACCTCCGTCGTCGACGTCTATCGCCGGTACCTCGGGAAGGAGGCGCCGGAGGCGAAGCTCGTCGCGATCTCGAAATGGCTCACGGTCGCGTGGGGGGGCTTCGCGATCGTCTTCGCCCAGTACGCGGGCCGCCTCGGGACGCTCGTCGAGGCGGTGAACATCCTCGGCTCCTTCTTCTACGGGACGATCCTGGGCGTCTTCCTGACGGCCTTCTACCTGCCGAAGGTGAAGGGGGGTGCCGCGTTCTGGGGCGCTCTCGCGGGCGAGGCCGCCGTCGTCGGCGCCTGGCTCCTGACCGACGTCTCCTTCCTCTGGCTGAACGCCCTCGGGTGCGCCGTCGTCGTCCTCGTGGCGCTCGGCTTCTCGTCGTTCCGGCCGGCGCGCGACGGGGCGCCCCCGGAGTCCTCTCCCGCCTGAAATCCGCGGCCCGGGCCTCACGGGGCCGGGCCGCCCGGACCGCGACGGCGCGCTGCCGAGCAGCCCCGTCCCGAAAGGAGAACCCCGATGCCCTCGAAAGCCCGGCGGACGCTCCGCCTCACGATCCTCGCCCTGGCCGCCCTCCTCGCAAGCGGCGCCTCACTCGCGGACGAGAAGGCCGCGAAGCCCGCGACCCCGCCGACCCGCGACGAGCTCGTCGCCGCCGCCCGGAAGGTGATGACCTCGCAGACCTACTGCGCGCTGATCACTCTCGACGTGTCGGGGCGCCCCTCGGTCCGGACGATGAACCCCTTCCCTCCGGAGGACGACCTGACGGTCTGGTTCGCGACGAACGACCGGAGCCGGAAGGTCGCCGAGATGCGCGCGAACCCGCGCGTGACGCTCTACTACGCCGACCACGCGAAGGCGAGCGGCTACGTCTCCCTCAGCGGGCGCGCCGTCCTCGTCGACGACAAGGCGGAGATCCTGAAGAGGAAGCGCGCCTACTGGGACACGTCCTTCCCGGGGCTGAAGAACCTCGTCCTCGTGAAGGTCGTTCCGGAGAAGCTCGACGTCCTCAACTACGAGGGGAAGATCGTCGTCGACCCGGTCACGTGGCGGACGCCGTCGATCGACGTCGGCCCGGTCACGGCGACGCCGTAGACGAGCCGCGGTCGCACGAGCCGTCCCTGCAGCGCCCGGTCCGCCGGAGGCGGTTCCGCGCGAACCCGTCGTAGGCCCGGTCGAGGAGCCACGAGATTCCCGGCAGGCGCGTCGGCGCGACGAGGAGCCGGAGGCCCACGGCTTCGTAGGCCTTCCGGAACACCTCGACGCCCTCGACGATCGTCCCGTCCGGGAGACGCCCGTGGATCCGCGCGAGGAGGCGCTCCATCGGGACGCCCGCCCGGGCCGGGTCGAAGCCCGGGGCGGCGAAGTCCGTCAGCTTCAGGCGCCCGCGCCGGTCGAGCCGCCCGAGCGCGCGCGCCTCGCGGGCGCAGAGGGGACAGGCGCCGTCGTAGAAGAGCTCGAGGGCGACGGCCGGCGCGCTCACGCGGCCTTCCGGAGGAGCCGGTCGACCGCCTCGCGGCGGTAGTCGAAGATCCTCTCGACGGTCTTCGCGACGAAGAGCCGGTGAGCGACGGCCCCGAGCGGGCCGAACGGCTCGCGATAGTGGACGACGTCGCGCATGAGGGTCCCGGTCCCTCGGCGCTCGAAGGAGTGCGTGTGGCGCCAGAGGGCATACGGCCCGGAGAGCTGCTCGTCGACGAACCGCACACCCGGCTCCCAGACGGAGATGCGGGTCTTCCAGCGCACGGGAAGGCCGAAGAGAGAGAGGGAGTAGTCGAGGAGCGCCCCTTCCCGCATCTCGATCGGCAGGGGCGTGAGGATTCGAAAGCCGAGGAAGGACGGGGTGAGCGCCTCGAGGTTCCGGGCATCGGCGAAGAACGGGAAGACCTCCGCCGGAGTCCCGGGGAGGAGCTGCTCCCGCTCGAGACGGTGGGCCCGGGGCGTCGCTTCGGGGGCCTGGTTCGTCGAGGCCACGTCTTCCCTCCGGGTACTTTACGACGGGGTGCCGGACGCGGACTTCGGCGCGGCGTCGCGGCGGGCGAGGCCGATCGGCGGAACGTGCGATCGCCCGGAATGCGAACGCGGGCCTCTCGGCCCGCGTCGCGAATACCGGAGGGCCCGGGGAAGCTACTTCTTCGCCTTCCACTCTCCGAGGGTCTTCTCGAAGGCGGAGGTGTTCGGTTTCGCCGGATCGGCCTTCGCGAGGGCGAGGGCCTCTTCGCCCGCCTTCACGGCCTCGGCCGTCTTGCCTTCCTCGGCGAGAAAGCGAGCCTTCCGGGAGACGTTCGCCCAGTTCCGGCTCGCGGCGATCGACTTCTCGAGCTGCTTCCAGGCCTCTGCGCGATCCTGGCGCTGCTCCCAGTAATAGCGGGCCGCCATCAGGGGCGACTGCCAGGCGCTGGCCTCGGCGGCGCCGAGGGACTTCGCGAGCTTCCCGTCGACCTCCACGCCGAGCTTCACCGGGACCCGGAGCTTCTCCCACTCGATCGCGAGGACGGCACCCGTCGCGGAGATGGAGGGAAACCCGATGTGGAGCGTCTCGGTCATCGGCGCGGCTTCGGGCTTCACCTTCACGCGGAGGGCGTCCTTCGCGGCGTCGTACTGCGTCTCCCACCAGAGCTTCGTGTCGGTGTTGAAGACGACCGTCCACTCCTCCTTCCCGGGAATCGTGACGAGCGAGTAGGTGCCCGCGGCGAGCTTCTGCCCCTCGATCGTCACGTCGTCGGAGAAGGTGAGGGTCGTGGCGGCGTTCGCGCCGGTCCGCCACGGCTTGTCGTACGGGACGAGGTCGCCCCAGATGGCCCGGCCGCGGACGCTCGGCCGGCTGTAGGAGATCGTCACGTCCGTCAGGCCGACCCGCTGGCTCAGGGTCGCCTTCGGGCTGGGCTGCGGGGTCTCGAACTGGGCGAATGCCGGCGTGGCCAGCGCCGCGGCGGCGAGGAGGAGGATCGGACGGAGCTTCATCGCGTGTCTCCTTCGTGCGGTTCCATCGGTGGATACCCTACGAAAACGGGCTTTATAGCAGATGGCCTCCGGGCCCCGTCCCCCTAGAATCGGACCATCGATCCGGAACGGCCCGGGCCCCCGGGGAGCGGGGCAGGAGGTCTCATGGCCAGCCGCACGGCGTTCCCGCGCGTCTTCGGGGAGATCGTTCACGACTCCTTCTCGATCACCTCGTTCTTCACGGGGCTCCTGGCCGCGCTCCCGACCGGGCTCGTCCTCCTCTTCGCGGCGAGCGGCCCCCGCACGAAGGGGGACGCGGTCGCGGTCCTCGTCGTCTGGACGGCGACCGTCCTCGTCTTCGTTTCGCGCTTCGCGCAGGTCGGCGTTGCCGGGGACACCGAAGGGGGGCTCTTCTCGAGCGCCGCGGGGCCCTGGGGCGACACCCTCCTGGCGGCGGCGAGGCTCCTCGCCCTCTGGGCCGCCTGGGCCGTCCCGTTCGTCGCGTGGGAGCTCCTGAAGGAGGCCGGGCCGGGGGCCGGAGCCCCCGTCTTCGGCCTCCTCCCGTACGGCCTTCCGCGCCTCCCGTTCCTCCTGTCGCTCTGGTCGGGCCTCGGCGTCGTCCTCTCCTTCGCGTTCGTCGCCGTGGCGGCGGTCGCGCCCGGCTTCGGTTCGCTCTTCTCTCCGGCGCTCTGGCGGACCCTGTTCGGGGGGCGTCTCGGGGAGCTGTTCCTCGCGATCGCGGGCGTCTTCGGGCCGCCCCTCACGATCCTCCTCGTCGTGCTGCCGGCCTTCGGCGCGCTCGCGCCGCGGCAGCCGAAGCTGGCCTTCACCGCGTTCGTCCCGCTGCTGCTTTACGCCGTCGGAATGGTGCTGACGCTCCAGGGGAAGCTCTGCGGAGCCTTCGCCGCCGCGAGCCTCGCGGAGGAGGTCGACGAGCCGCTCCCGGAGGAGGCCGCTCCGCCGCCCGGGCCGCCTTCCGCCGCGCCGGGCGCGCCGGAGCCGGCCGCGCCCGCGACCGGAGACCCGGAGTCGCTTCAGGCGATCTGGCAGGCGCGCGTCGCGGCGGGAGACCTCCCGGGCGCGCTCGAGGCCGCGCGGACGGCGATTCCGGCCGCCCTCGCGAAGGGCTCGCCGAAGGTCGCGGCGGGGATCTACCGCCAGCACCTCGACCGCCTCGACGCCCTCGGCCTCGACAGGCCGGCCCTCTCCCTCCTGGCCGACCAGCTCCTGCGCGACGGGGACGTCGCCGCCGCGGCGTGGACCTTCTCGCAGGCGCTGGACGCGGAGCCGGGCGACGCGAAGGCGTTCAAGGGGCTGCTCCGAGTGGCCGAGCACCACCTGGAGAAGGCGAAGGCGCCGCTCGAGGCGATCCGCGTCTACCGGTACCTGCTCGAGCGGGCTCCCGGCTCGCCCCTGGCCGAGCACGCCCGCGACCTCCTGGCCGACGCCGAGCGAAAGGCCGCGCGGGAGCCGGGGCCCCCGGGCCGTTCATAATCGGGGGGCGTGAGAGGAGGCTCTGGGGCGGTCGCGGCAGTCGGGGTCTCGAGGGCCTTTCGGCCGTGACCCTCGACGTCCGGACGCTCCTCGCTCTCCTCGCCCTGACGCAGGCCCTGCAGGTCGTCGTCCTCTCGGTCCAGTACGCGCTCTTCCGGAGCTACCGCGGCACGGGCGCGTTCCTCCTCTGGAGCGCCGCCGTCGGCGTCGGGACGGTCGCGTTCTTCCTCCGGGACCACGCGACGATCGGCTCGGCGGCCATCTTCGCGCAGAACGGCCTGATCGTCTTCGGGGCGCTCTGCCTCTGGGCCGGCTTCGGCCGGTTCCACGGTCGAGTCGAGGACCGGCGCCTCTTCGCGGCGGTCCTCGCCCCCTTCCTCGCCGCGCACGCCACCTTCATCTGGGTCGTCCCGGACATCGACCTCCGGGCCGTCGTCCTCTGCGCGGCGCTCGTCGCCTCGGCGATTCTCGCGGCGGCGGAGCTCTGGCGCGAGCGCGCGGGGGAGAGCCGCCCCGTCGCGCTCGTCCTCGTGGCGGGCCTCCTCGCGCACGCGGCGTTCTTCACGTTCCGCGGCGCGGTCCTCCTCTCCGGCGCCCGCGTCGACGACGTCTGGGGGAGCGCCGCTTTCAACGTCGCGCCGTACGTCGACGGGTTCCTCCTGTCGAACCTCGTGACGTTCGGCATCGTGATCCTCGTGAACCGGCGCGTGAACGCCGAGGTCCGGGAGGCGCGCGACCACTTCCGCCGGCTCCTCGACACGATCCCCGACGCGGTGCTCATCACGCGGGTGTCGGACGGCATCTGCCGCGACGCGAACGCGGGCTTCGAGACGCTCACGGGCTTCCGCCGGGAGGAGGTCGTCGGCCGCTCCTCGACGGAGCTGGGGATCTGGACCGACCCGCGGGCCCGCGACCGGATACTGGAGCGCTTGCGGGAGTCGGAGCCGGTCCGGGACCTCGAGCTCGAAGGGAGGCGCCGCGACGGGACGCCGTTCGTCGGCAGCGTCGCGTCTCGGCGCGTCGACGTCCGGGGCGAGCCGCACGTCCTCTCGGTCGTGCACGACGTGACGGATCGGAACGCGGCCCGCGAGGCCCTCGAGCGGAGCGCGCGGGAGATCCGGGAGCTGAACGCCGGCCTGGAGCGGCGGGTGGCCGAGAGGACGGCCGAGCTGACCGAGAAGAACCAGGAGCTGGAGGCGTTCGTCCACTCCATCGCGCACGACCTCCGCGCCCCGCTCCGGGCGATCGACGGCTTCTCGGGGATCCTCGAGGAGGAGCACGCGGCCCGGCTCGGGGACGAGGGACGGCGGCTCCTCGCGCGGGTGCGGGGCGGCGCGCGGCGGATGGACCGGCTCCTCCGGGACCTGGTCGAGTACGCGCGGGCGGGGTCCGCCGGCCTTCGGCACGAACGGGTCGACCTCGGCGAGGTCGCGCGGAGGGCGTTCGAGGACGTCGTCGCGGCCGACTCTCGCGGAGGCTTCCGATTCGAGGTCGGCGAGCTGCCGGCCGTCCGCGGGGACGCGGCGCTGCTTCGCGTCGTCCTCCGGCATCTTCTCGCGAACGCGGTGAAGTCGACGGCCGCTCGGCCCGGGACATGCGTCGAGGTCCGCGGGCGGATCGAGGCGGGGCAGGTCGTCTGCGAGGTCGTCGACGACGGCGTCGGCTTCGACCCGGCCCACGCCGGGCGGCTCTTCCGGGTCTTCGAGCGCCTTCACGCCGGCGAGGGCGACGCCGGCACCGGGATCGGCCTCGCGATCGTCCGGCGGATCGTCGAGAGGCACGGCGGCAGCGTGCGCGCCGAGGGGCGCCCGGGGCGGGGGGCGACGTTCGCGTTCTCGCTTCCGGAACGGGAGGAACGCGATGCCTGAAGCGGTCCGGCTGCTCCTCGTCGAGGACGACGACGACGACGCGGAGCTGGCGCTCCGCGCCCTCGCGCGAAGCGAGCTCGCCCCCACGGTCGTTCGCGCCCGGGACGGGGAGGAGGCGCTCGACGTGCTGCTCGGGCGAGGGCCGTTCGAAGGGCGCGAGGTCCCGCGGCCGGCGCTCGTCCTCCTCGACCTCAAGCTGCCGAAGGTCGACGGGATCGAGGTCCTCAGGCGGTTCCGGGCCGACGGGCGAGGGCAGGGCGTCCCGGTCGTCGTCCTGACCTCGTCGATGCTGCCGGCGGACGTCCGCGCGTGCTACGAGGCGGGAGCGAACGGCTACGTCGTCAAGCAGGTGGAGTTCGCGGAGCACGCCCGGGCGCTCCGGCAGATCGCCGACTACTGGCTCCGGGTCAACGTCCGCCCCTGAGGACGTCCCGGGGCGGGGCCGGCGTGGAACGAAAAAGGGGGCGGCCCCGAGGCCGCCCCCTACGTTCGAGACCGGAGATCCGGTCTTCAGACCTTGTAGCCCTGCAGGATTCGGATGTAGTTGGCGCGCTCGAACATCGAGGCGTCGGGGCAGCGGAGGAGGTTCATCGAGCCGCGCATCTGCTCGAGGGAGTCGTACTCGTGCTCCTCGAGCCACTGGGTCAGCCCTTCGCGGATCCGGCGGAGGACGTCGGGCCCCTGCTGGAGGATCGCCGAGACGACCTGGACGGCGTGCGCCCCGGTCATGACCGCCTTGACCGCGTCGAGGTGGGTGTGGACGCCGCCCGAGACCGCGAGCGAGGCGCGCACCCGCCCGGACACGACCGCGAGCCAGCGGAGCCGCAGGTTGAGCTCGGAGGAGTCCGAGAGCCGGAGCGTCGGCTCGACCTCGAGGCTCTCGACGTCGATGTCGGGCTGGTAGAACCGGTTGAAGAGGACGAGGCCGTCCGCGCCCGCCTCGTCGAGGCGCTTCGCCATGCTGGCCATCGAGGAGAAGAAGGGCGAGAGCTTGATCGAGACCGGGATGGTGACGGCCTGCTTGACCGCCTTCAGGATGTCGAGCGTCCGCTGCTCGACCTCCTCGCCCGCCTCGTCGGCGTTCGTCGCGAGGTAGTAGACGTTCAGCTCGAGGGCGTTCGCCCCCGCGTCCTGCATCAGCTTCGCGTAGCGGATCCAGCCGCCCGAGGTGAAGCCGTTGAGCGAGGCGATCACGGGCAGGTCGACGGACTGCTTGATCCGCACGAGCTGCTCGAGGTACTGGTCCGGCCCGAGGTTGAACTCGTCGGGGCGGGGAAGGTAGGTCATCGCCTCCGCGAACGAGTCGGAGTGGACGTCGATGTGGTGGTAGGTCGCCAGCTCCTCCCTCATGAGCTGCTCCTCGAAGAGGGAGTGCATGACGATGGCGGCCGCTCCGGCGTCCTCCATCCGCTTGACGAGGTCGATCTTGTCGACCATCGGCGAGGCGCCCGGCATGATCGGGTGGGGGAGCTTGAGCCCGAGGTAGGTGGTGGAGAGATCCATCGTTGTCGCTCCTCGTCCTCAGTTGGCCTTCGGAGTGGTCTGAGCGGCGGCCACCGCGGTGACGGGGTCGGCCCCGCGGGCGAGGTTCTCGTAGATCGCCCAGCGCGAGGCGACCTGCTCCCGCGCGAGCCCGAGGAGGGCCTTGGCCCGCTCCGGGTTCGTCTTGTCGAGCATCCGGAAGCGCGTCTCGTTGGCCATGAACGCGCCGACGTCGACCTTCGGCGCGGCGCTGTCGAGGACGAGCCCCGGCTGCCCCGCGGCCACGCGGCGCGGGTCCCACCGGAAGATCGGCCAGTAGGCCGAGTCGACCGCGAGCTTCTGCTGCTCGAGGCCGAGCGACATGTCGTACCCGTGCGCGATGCAGTGGCTGTAGGCGAGGATGAGCGACGGACCGTCGTAGCTCTCGGCCTCGGTGAACGCCTTCACCGTCTGCGCGTCCTTGGCCCCGAAGGCGATGCGGGCGACGTAGACGTTTCCGTAGGCGATGGCCATGAGGGCGAGGTCCTTCTTGCCGGCCGACTTGCCCGCCATCGCGAACTTCGCGACGGCGCCGATCGGGGTCGACTTGCTGGCCTGGCCGCCGGTGTTGGAGTAGACCTCGGTGTCGAGGACGAGGACGTTCACGTTCCGGCCCATGGCGAGGACGTGGTCGAGACCGCCGTAGCCGATGTCGTAGGCCCAGCCGTCACCGCCGATGATCCAGAGGCTCTTCTTCACGAGGTAGTCGGCGATGTCGAGGAGGCGGCGGGCCGGGAGGCCCTTCTCGCCGGCGAGCTTCGCCTTGAGCGAAGCGACGCGCTCGCGCTGGTGCGCGATCCCCTGCTCGGTCGACTGGTCGGCCGTCAGGAGGCCGGAGGCGAGCTCGTCGCCGAGCCGGCCGCCCAGCTCCTTCACGAGCTCGAGGGCGTGCTCGGCCTGCTTGTCGAGGGCGAGGCGCATGCCGAAGCCGAACTCGGCGT
>JADHEF010000514.1_pt1 | contig 38192 bp, 21 predicted proteins | sample 8952391 | NCBI WGS metagenome assembly JADHEF01 (sample SAMN16124439, study PRJNA663245) | bioreactor sludge metagenome | isolation source: sludge (nitrite) | place: India:Bengaluru | collected 2019-02-28 | reverse complement strand
ACCGCGCCCGTCATGAGCGCGGCGGAAAGCGTCAACCGCACGGGCATTCTCTGGCTCAACGAAGACGACTCGCGGACCTTCCTTGATCCGCGCCAGCAAGAACACGTGCAGGAGGGCGGCTTGGTCAATCTTGAGCAGACGCAGCAAGTGATGCTGCGCAACACGGCGCAGGCCGCTTTGCGCGGGTTCGGCACATGGTGGATGGACCTGCCCGGACAAGGCTGGTTCAATGACGCGGCGATCTGGCGCGAGATCGTGCGGCTGCGGCCCGTGGACGAGGCCCTGGCGCGGCGCGCTACACCCTTCACGCCGGAGATTGCTGCCATCATCGACGAGAACAGCATGTGCCACCTCACCGGCGGCTCCGCGCTGGCCGCGCGGCCCCTGATTTACGAGGGACGCGCCGCACTCGGACGATGCGGAGCTCCCTACGGGCAATATCTCCTGTCAGACGTGCTCGACGGAAACGTCTCCGCCCGCATGCGGATCTTCCTCTCGGCCTGGCGATTGACGGCGGAACAACGCACGGCCTTGGCGGCGCAGCGCGAGACGGGGTTCTGGAAGACGCTGGCGGGGTGGTTCGGCATGGGACACGGTTCGGATGTGACCCGCGTGTGGTGCTGGGCACCGGGCTACCTTACCGCCGACCGCGCCGACGCAGCGGGCATCCATGAGGTGACCGGTTTCAAGGCCAGAGCAAGCACCCTGCCGACCGCCGAAGCGACGCCGACCGAAATCGGCCGTCAACACGGACTCATGCAGGCATGGGGTCCCAAAGTGAAGATCGAACCGCTCTTCTGCGTCGAGGCCAAGCCCGACGAGGTGTGGGCCACCTACTCAGACGGTTCGCCCGCCGTTGCGGTGCGGCGCTCGAAGTCGGGACTGGATGTGTTTGTCGGCGTACCGCGACTCACGCCGGAGCTTACACACGCCCTCGCGAAACTCTCAGGCGTGCATGTCTACACGCAACCGGGTCCCGCGCTCTGGGCGGCGAACGGCTACCTCTCCGTGCAGGCACACACAAACGCGCCGGTCACATTCGATACGGGCAGCAAACGACCTGTCACCGACGCGCTGGACGGCACCCCGCTGGGCACCGGCCCGCGCGTTAAACTGAACATGAAACAGGGCGAGGTTCGGGTGTTGCGGTACTGAAGCATTCCAGGTCTACACGAACAGAGGCGTGCCCCGAAACGGGCAGGCATTTTCGGAAGGATACACCATGACTCAACACATGCGATCGACGGTCGCCGGAATCAACCGGCGCGAGTTTCTAGGCGTCCTCGGTGCCGGGACGGCGGTCGCCGCCGGCGTCGCACCTCTGATGTCCGCTGCGGAGACGGCAGTAGCCGCTGTCGCGCCGCGGGTCTGGATCGATCCGCGCATCCATGCGCTGCCCAAGCGGCCATGGCGCAAAATCCATCAGGACTTTCACAATTCCATCCACGTGCCGAAGATAGGAAAGGCCTTTACGGCAGAGGCGTGGGGCGACCGTCTGGTTGCCGGAAACGTGGATTCGATCGTCGTCTTCGCGAAGGACATGCACGGGCTTTTCTATTACCCCAGCCAGTACGGCCCGGTGCATCCCGGCCTGTCGTTCGACCTGCTGGGCGAGCAGGTCAAGGCCTGCCGCGCCCGCAAGATCGCGGTTTACGCCTACTACTGTGTCACCTGGGACCACCACCTTGCCGAGAAGCATCCCGAGTGGCGGGTCCTCAAGCGCGACGGTTCGGATTATATGCCCAAAGCCGGTCAAACGCCGGGCTGGACCGCGCTCTGCATGGCGCATGAAGGCTACCTCAAGCTCATGGATGACCACACGCGGGAGTTCGTCGCCAAGTACGAACTCGACGGCGCGTGGTTCGACATGGCTGAGCCGATCTCACACGAGTGCTACTGTCCCGCGTGCAAGCAACAACTGATCGCGGCCGGGAAAGATCCGAACGACGCCGAAGCGCAGCGGGCGCATAAGAACAAGCTGTTCCTCGACTGGCACCGGCGCATGCGCGATCTCGTCCGCAAAACACGTCCCGGCTGCCAGGTCGACTTCAACGACATCGGGCTCGCGTGCGTCAGCCAGCGCGCCGACCTGCTCGACAACATCGACATCGAAGCCCTGCCCACAGGCGGCTGGGGCTATTTTTACGCGCCGGCGCAAATCCGGTACCAGCGGACGTTCGGGCTGCCGGTCTACGGCATGACCGGACGCTTCGTCACCTCATGGGCCGACTTCGGCGGACTGAAGTTGCCCGCACAGCTCGACGTCGAGCTCGCCAGCATCGTGGCCAACACGGCGCGCTGCGACGTCGGCGACCAGATGCCGCCGAACGGGCGGCTCGACCCGGCCGTGTACCACGTGATCGGACGGTCCTTCGGACGCATCAAGAGCGGTATGGGCTCACTTATGCGGGAACGTCGCCCTTCAAGCCCGCTTATCTGGTGCCGCAGGCGGCATTCACGGGCGACATTCCTGCCTACGAGTATGCGCTTTACGACGGCGCGGCACAGTGGAAGGTGACCGCTCCAGCCGTATCGTACGCGGCACTCGGCGAGCCGCTTTTCCAGCGGAGTGCGGAGCACTTCACCAGTCACAAACAGACGCCCTTTGACCATGTGACCGAATACTCTGTCGTTGCGCGCAGCGGACGCGTCGGACTCTTGGCTTTCCCGGCCGGTGCGAGCTACTACCGCAACGGCTACTGGATCTACCGTGCCGCGTTCGAGCACCTGCTGAACAGCGTCCTGCCCGAGCGGCTGATCGACACCGACGCGCCGCTCTCGACCGAAATCACGGTGACGCACCAGCTTGCGGATGCGGCCGCGCGACGGCCGGAGCGCTATCTTGTGCATCTCGTCAACTGGTCCGCAAACCGCAAGGCGCCCCCGCATCCCGAGGTCTTCGAATCGCCGGTGCCGCTGCATGACGTGCGCGTCAGGCTCAACCTGCCACTCAAGGTGAAAGCCGCCCGAGCGGTGACGGCGGACGAGAAAGTTCGCGTTCGTGCGTTAAAAGGCGGCGTGGAGGTGGTGGTGCCGCGCGTGCCGATCCACGAGATCGTTTCACTGGAGGTTAAGGGATGAGGACGGCGCGATCATCGAGAGCGTCGGGCTCTTCGGGCTCATCGATGATCACGGAGGCCTTGATGATTCCGAAGATACCGACTCTCAACCGGCGCAGCTTTCTCGGCGCGCTCGCCGCATTCACGACGGCCCAGCCTTTTGCAGGCCGCGCACAGGTTGCCGGTCCGCGCCGCTTCGGCGACGGACGGGACTGGTTCTTCGACAAACGCTTCGGCCTGTTCGTCCACTGGGGCATCTACGCGGTCGGTGGCTGGCACGAGCAGCACATGTTTCGCAAGGGGCTCAGCCGCGCGCAGTATGCGCCGTTCATGCGGCAGTTCAATCCCTCCAAGTTCGATCCAGAGGCTTGGCTTGACCTCGCGCAGGAGGCGGGCATGGGCTACCTCACCTTCACGACCAAACACATCGACGGCTTCTGCATGTGGGACACAAAGCAGACCGACTACAACGTGACACGCACGCCCTACGCGAAGGATACGCTCGCACAACTGGCCGAGGCCTGCCACACGCGCAAGTTTCCGCTCTGCCTTTACTATTCCTGTGCGGACCTGCATCATCCGAACTATCCCAACGCTGGCCGGTCCTACGAACTGCGTGAGCCCGAACCGGGCGACCAACCGGACCTCGCCCGCTATCTCGACTATGTGAAGGCACAGGTCAGCGAGCTGTGCACCCAGTACGGAGAAATCCACGGCTTCTGGTGGGACGCGAACGTGATCAAGCACCGCGACCCGTCGCTCAACGCCCTGATTCGCCAGTTGCAGCCCAAGGCGGTGATCAACAACCGCGGCTACGACGACGGCGACTTCGGCACGCCTGAGCGCGACTGGGACAGCTCGGTCAACACCAAGGCGTCTTTCGATACGCCGGTCGAGGCCTGTCAAGCGGTCGGCTATCAGAGCTGGAGCTGGCGCGAGGACGAAGACTACTACACCGACTCGCATCTCATCCGCAGTGTTCAGAAGGTGCTCGCTAAAGGCGGTAACTACCTGCTCAACGTCGGACCCAAACCAGACGGGACCATCGACGCAACCTCCGCGACAGCCCTGCGACGCATCGGCCAGTGGCTTGGGCCGGTCCGCGAGTCGCTCTTCGAGGTCGAACCCGCCAGCGCCCTCACCACCAACCGCGATGTGGTACTTACACGCCGCGGCAACACGCTCTACGTGCATCTGGTCAAAGAGCCTGAGACGGCATCCGTATTCCTGCATCCATTGGCCGATATGCCGCGACGCGCGGTCTTGCTCAACACGGGAAAAGCGGTCGACTGCGATGTGGCCGACCTGCCTCGCCTGCATCATCTGACGCCCAACCGCTGCCTGAGACTCAAGCATCTTCCTGTCAACGACCGCCCCACCTCCGGCTGGGTCATTAAACTCGATTTTGACACTCTTCATACCGACGGCATGTCCGGCAAAAAACAAGAGGAGACCCCATGAAACGGCGCGCTTTCCTGAGCACCATCGGCTTACTGATGGCGGCAAGTACGATGAGTTGCCGCAACACAGTTGCGACTCCAGACCTTGCGGCGAAGGGTCCCGCAACAGACAGAGAAGCAAAAGAAGGCGAATGGATACAACTTTTCAACGGCAAGGACATCAACGACTGGATCGTCAAACTGAACCACCACGCACTCAACGATAACTACGGCAACACCTTCCGCGTTGAAGACGGTTTAATCAAAGTGCGATACGATCAGTACGGTGAGTTCGGCGACCGCTTCGGGCACCTTTATTACAAGCAGCCGTTTTCGCACTACCAGCTTGCCGTCGAGTATCGCTTCGCGGGCACCTTGCAGCGCGGCGCACCAGGCTACGCCGTGTTAAACAGCGGCGTTATGTTCCACGCTCAAGACCCGAAAACGATCCTGGTCGACCAGAATTGGCCGATCGCACTTGAGCTTCAATTTTTGGCAGGACTGCCGGACGGAAAACCGAGACCGACCGGCTGCGTCTGCACGCCCGGCACCCACGTGACGTATAACGGCAAACTCACCGAAGCCCACATTATCCAATCAACCGCCGAGACGTATCAGCCGGGAGACTGGGTGCGGGCCGAGATCATTGTCCACGGCAACGACAGCATCGTCCACATCATTAACGGAAGAAAGGTGCTGGAGTACACGCATCCGCAGATCGGCGGCGGGGTTGTGACCGGGTATGACCCCACGATGTTCCAAGAGGGCCGCGCGTTGAGCGAAGGCTTTATCGGACTGCAAAGTGAAGGGCAACCCGTCGATTTCCGCAAAGTCGAATTGAAGGTGCTTAAACCGGAGTAACAACCTGCTCTTCAAACGGTGCACTGCGACGTTGCAGGCCCGATTCCATCACCCACCAACAACACACGGAGAATCGAATGAAACGAAACCGTTGGTTGCCTCTCGCAGGGCTCCTGCTGGCCCCGCTGGCAACCCTTCTCGCGGCCGAAAGCAAACCCGCGGCCCTGTCCGCTACCGAAAAGACGGCGCGCGTACAAGCCGACGGCAAAGGCGAACCCACGAACGCCAAAGAAGCCGCAGACAAGAAAGCCGCGCAAGCAAAAGACATCGATGAGAAATACGCAACGCTTGTCGCCAAACTGCCGCCGGAAGAACAGGCGTGGGAGCGCGTGCTGCAGGAGAACCTGGGCGGCTTCTACCTGCCGCTCTACAAAGCGGGGCGAGTCAAAGGCAGCGCGCAAGCATGGGACTATGTGAAAGACGCGCCGGGATTGCCGCGCGTACTGCTGATCGGCGACTCGGTATCTCGCGGGTATACGCTTGCAGCACGCAAGGCTCTTGCGGGCAAGGCCAATGTGCACCGCGCGCCGGAGAACTGTGGACCCACGGCAAACGGCCTAAAGAAAATCGAGATCTGGCTCGGCGACGGCAAGTGGGACATCATCCACTTCAACTTCGGCATCCACGACCGTGCCACACCCGCCGCAGACTACCAAAAACGGCTTGAGACCCTCATCACGCGCATGAAGAAGACCGGCGCGAAGCTGATCTGGGCCAGCACCACGCCGGTGCCGCCGGACACCAAGGATGGCCCGAAGGCCGCCGAGCAGATCGTCGAGAAGAACCGCATCGCCGCCGAGGTGATGAACCGGAACGGCGTCTTCATCGACGACCTCTGCACCTTTATCACCCCACACCTTGCAAAGGTTCAGAATCCGAAGGATGTCCATTTCAGCGGCGAAGGCTACGACCTGCTCGGCAAACAAGTCGCCGCCGCGATCGAACAGGCACTCCCGAAACGATGAGGGAAAACTCATGCGGATTAAGCGCGGATATGTGATTGTGACCCTTTTTGTTCTTTCGGTTTTGGCCTGCCGCGCCCCGGCGGCGGAGTTTTACGTGGCTACAGATGGTCATGACGACAATGCCGGCAAGCTATCTTCGCCCTTCGCCACTCTTGCTCGGGCACAGTCAGCGGTCCGCGAATCACGAATCAGCGATCCCAATTCCGGGATTACCGTTTTCGTGCGAGCGGGCGTCTACCGGCTGGCCGAGACACTCACGTTTTCCACCGCCGACTCTGGAACCGCCGACGCGCCTGTGGTGTGGCAAGCCTACAAGGACGAAAAACCGCTTTTGACCGGAGGATACGCGATCAACGGGTTTACGACGCATCAAGGACAGATCCTGAAAGCGGACGTCAGAGCCTGCGGAATAACGAACCGCTTCAGGCAGCTCTTCTACAACGGCCGCCGGCAGGAACTGGCGCGTTACCCGAACGCGGATCCGCAGAGACCCTATGAGAGCGGCTGGGCTTTCACCGACAAAGAGCCCGTCAAGACCGAGACCCCCAGACGCGTGCTGCGCATCGCCGCGCCTGACCTACGCATCTGGGCGCGACCGACCGAAGCTGAGGTCAACATCTTCCCGAACCACGAGTGGTGGAACAACCTCACGGCGGTCACCGCTTTCGACCGCAGCCAGCGGCTGCTGACCCTGAAGGGCGACTGCTCCTACGAGATCACGCCCGGCGACCGCTACTTCGTGCGGGGGCCGTTTGAAGAACTCGACGCGCCCGGCGAATGGTATCTGGACTTCGACAAAAACCTTCTCACCTTCTGGCCACCCGAGCCATTGGAAAGCAAACCTGTCGTCGCGCCCCGCTTGCGGACGCTGCTGGAACTCAAAGCAGGCACCACGGCTGTGTCCTTTTACGGCCTAACCTTCGAGTGCTGCGAGGGTACGGCCATTACCCTTAACAACGCGACAAACTGCCTCATCGGCGCCTGTACAATCCGCAACGTCGGCGACTACAACGGGAGCGGCGTCAGCGTGAGTGGCGGGTTCCGCAACGGTATCGTCGGCTGCGACCTCTCAGATATCGGCGGCGGCGGGATCAGTCTCGGCGGCGGCATTGAAAAGACCCTCACGCCTGCCGGTAACTTCGCCGAGAACAACCACATTACCCGAACCGGCGTTTTCTACAAACAGGGAAACGGCATCACTGTCAGCGGCGTCGGCAACCGCGTTGCGCGAAACACCCTGCACCACCTGCCGCGCTTCGGCGTCATGTTCAACGGGCAGAACCACGTTATCGAGCTCAACCACATCCACCACGTGAGCCTGGAGACCATGGACACCGGCGCGATCTACGGAGGCTCGATGAACTGGCTTTCGGCCCACGGCACCGTCATCCGCCACAATTTCATCCATGACGTGATCGGACGCAGCGGCAAGTCGGGCGGATGGGTGTCACCCTACTTTGCATGGGGGATCTATCTTGACTGGACCGCGATGGGCGTAACGGCAGAAGGCAACATCGTAGCCCGCTGCCCGCGCGCAGGCATCCACGTGCATGACGGGCGCCATAACGTGATCGAAAACAACATCTTCGTCGACTGCGGAGACGGCCGGCACGAGCACGGCGCAACCAGCCTGATCGAGTTCAGCGGCTGGGACACGACCTACGGCTGGTGGCAACGCGAGTTCGCGAACTGGTGCCTGCAATATGACTCCATCACGAACCAACCCGCGTGGCAGGCCGTCACCTCGCTACGCGACCCGCGATCTGTACCGCTGCCCGATGGCCGCACCATGCAGCATAACGTCGCACGCCGTAACATTCTCTATTGGTCTGACCCCGCACCTCAGGCTTTTCAATTCCGCAACGTATCGTTCGCGCACAACCTTTCCGACTCCAATCTCATCTGGCACAGCGGCCTGCCAGTGAAGACCGGCCAGTTTAAAGTCGGCGAACCGGTTGGCAACAATCTTGCGCCGCCAAACGAGGGGTTTGAAACAGGCACGGTCGGACAGATGCCGCCGCAATGGAGCTGGCACATCCGGCCGAGCCCAAAGGATATGGCGACGCTCAGCGGCGAGCGTCCGCAAAAAGGCTTGCGCTGTCTGCGCATCGAGGGTGTTCCCGATCCTGCAAACGCGGGCAAGGAATCGTGGGCACGCATTCCAAGCGTGAAGAGCCAAGAGATCGAGCTTGTGCCCGGCAAGCCGTATTGTTTGAGCGTGTGGCTGCGCGCATCACAACCCGACACCTCCGTCGAACTGGGCGTGCAAAGCTACCGCGCGAACGTTTTTCATTGGCAGCAGACACAGACTTTCCGCGTCGGCACCGAGTGGACACGACACGAGCTTGCCTTCCGTTTTCCCGATGCGGGCACAGGCGGCCATGCCGAGATGAAGAGCACCTACGCCCGCCTGCGCCTGCCCACCGGCAGCGGACTCGTGTGGGCAGACGGCGTTCAACTCTTCAAGGTGACCCTGCTGGACGAGTGGACGGCCTGGCAGGCGCTCGGGATGGATCAACACTCCCTGATCGCAGATCCGCTCTTTGCCGACGCCGCAAAAGACGACTACAGTCTCCCTTCGGGTTCGCCCGCTTTTCAGCTGGGATTCCGCCCAATCCCGTTTGACCGAATCGGCTGCTACCGTCACGGCCTCCGAGCAAGCTGGCCTCTTGAAGACGCTGAGGGCAAACCCCTAACAGGAAGATCACCATGAGGACTTTTTCCCGGAGGGTCTGCACACTGTTCCTTACCGCCCTGGCTCTTTTGCCCGCCTCAACAAGGGCTGCCAACACATTGACGCGCGCGGAAGAACTCAAAAGCCTCACCTGGGGCCTGTTTATCTGCTGGTCCTTCAGTACTTTTTCCGGCAAAGAGTGGACGCCCGGCGTCACCGATGTGGCCTTCTTCAAAGCCACAGACTGCGACACCGACCAGTGGGTGCGGACCGCCCAGGAGGCCGGCATGGGGTACGTCCTTTTTCTCGCCAAGCATCACGACGGATTCTGCCTCTGGGATACGAAGACCACGGATCGCAAGGTGACAAAAGCTCCACTGGGACGCGACGTTCTTCATGAACTCCGCTCGTCCTGCGACAAGTACGGAGTCAAACTCGCGCTCTACTTCTCCGAAGGAGACTGGACGTGGGAGGGTTCCATTCCCGGGAAAAAGAGCGGCCCTAATCCGGAGATGAAGAAGGCGCAACTGCGGGAACTGCTGACCCAGTACGGCCCGATCGAGTACATGTGGTTCGATCACGCGGTCGGCGACGGCGGCTTAAGCCATGCAGACACGATCACCTTCTGCAAATCGCTCCAGCCCGGCTGCTTCGTCGGCTTCAACCACGGCGACCAAACCGGCTCGGACATCCGACTCGGTGAAATGGGCCGGCCCGGTCCGCTTACGGATCACGGAGCCGCCGGCCCGCACATGCGCGACGCGCCTGCCAAGAGCTACCTTCTTGCCGAGTTTACCTACCCCATCCTGCCGCCACACAAGGGGGGTGCGATGTGGTTCTACTCGCTGCCAGAGCACGACGAACTCTGCCACAGGCCGGAGAAGCTCTACCGCGATTATCTTGGCGCGGTGCAGTACGGCAACCTCTTCTCGATCGACGTCGGCCCGGACTACGCGGGCAAGCTGCGCGAGATCGACGTGCGGACCTTGCGCAAGGTTGGCGAGATGATCCGCAAGCCGCCGCCCGCAAGGGTTGACATGCGCATCGACTGGCCCACTTTTCTGGGGCGCCACGACTTGATTTGGGAGGTTTTACCCGCCACGTTTGACCACGGCGCGTTTCTCGGAAACGGGCTTCTCGGCACCACGATCTACACGGATGGAACCGATCGTCTGCGCTTCGAAATCGGACGCTCGGATGTGACCGACCACCGCCGCGATAACGGTCGCCTGCCGATCGGCGGCATGGTTCTCAAAACCGCCGGCACGATCAAATCCGGAACAGTGCGTACGGATTTATGGAACGCTGAGTCGCGCGGTGAGATTGTCACCGACAAGGGCCGCATCCGCTTCCGCGCGCTGATCCACTCCGACGAACTCGCTCTGCTGGTCGAGCTGGAAACCGAAGGCGGCGAACAGTCCGCAGCATTCGTATGGGAACCCGAGAAAGCCGAGGTGTTCCGCGATGAAATGAAAAAAGTCGGCGGCGAAGTGAACCCCCTACCCGATATTGGCAAAGACGGCGACACGTGCTTTTGTATCCAGCGCCGCGTGGCGGGCGGAGCGTTCGCCACCGCGTGGCACGTACAGGGCGCGCACCCGAAACAAAGGCTCACGCTGACCGTCGCCGATTCCTTCCCCACGCTAAGCGCGCAGGCAACCGCGCTGGCGACCGCACGCCGCGTGTCCGCACTGCCGACCGAGGCTTTGGAGCAAAGCCACCGGACCTGGTGGCACGCCTATTACCCGGCCAGCTTCCTATCGGTGCCCGACGCGCAGGTCGAAGGCTTCTACTGGATCCAGATGTACAAGCTCGCGTGCGCCACGCGCCAAGACCGACAGGTGATCGACCTGCTGGGCCCCTGGTACCGTCCAACCTCTTGGCCGCGCATCTGGTGGAACCTGAACCTCGAGATCGCCTATTCACCCGTCTACACGGCCAATCATCTCGAACTGGGCGAGTCTTTCACCCGTTTCCTTGACGCCAAGCGTGACAACTTCGCCATCAACGCGAAGAGCATCTGGGGCTTCGACAACTGCGCCACGGTTCCTCACACCACCGACTACGAGGGCTTGCGCGGCGACGGTACCTGTGCGCCGCAAAACTTCATCAACCCCGGCGACTTCACCTGGGCCCTGTTCAACTACTGGCAACACTACCGCTACTCGATGGACGACGCACTGGTGACGAACCAGGCCCTGCACGCCTTCTATCCGCTGCTCAAAGGCAGCGTCACCCTCTACCTGCACCTGCTCACGTCCGGCGAGGACGGCAAGCTCCACCTGCCACGCCTGCATTCACCCGAATACTGCCATGAGGGCGACGTGGACAACAACTACAATCTCTCCCTTCTGCGCTGGGGATGCACCACCCTGATCGACCTCGACACGCGCTATGGCTTCAGGGATCCACAGCGCCCCGAGTGGGAACGCGTATTGCGCGATCTCATCCCCTATCCTCAAAACGAGAACGGCTTTATGATCGGCGGGACGGTGGCCTTCGAAAAGTCACACCGCCACTGGTCGCACCTGCTGATGGTCTGGCCGCTGCACCTGCTTACGGTGGAGCAGCCAAAGAACAAAGCGCTGGTCGAGAAAACGCTGAACCACTGGCTGACCGTCGAAGGCGGCAAACAGATCTACGGCTGGTCGAGCGCCGCCGCCTCGCTGCTCTACTCCGCGATGGGCAACGGCGACAAGGCGCTCGACCACCTGAAAGCCCACCACGACAACACGCGGTTCGTCATGCCCAACACCATGTACATAGAAGGTTCTCCGGTGATCGAGTGCTCCCTGTTCGCTGCCAAGGCGCTGCAGGACATGCTCCTTCAGAGTTGGGGCGACCGCATCCGGATCTTTCCAGCGCTGCCGTCGAAATGGAAGGAGGCGGTTTTCCACGACCTGCGGGCCGAAGGCGCTTTTCTGGTCAGCGCCGTGCACCGAGACGGCAAGACCCGCTGGGTCAGAATCAAAAGTTTAGCCGGCGCGCCCTGCCGGGTCTGTCCCGGATTCACGGGAACCTTCACTACTACGGATCCATCTGTGAGCCAGCGTGAAATCGAACCCGGGCTCTTCGAACTAACCTTGAAAAAAGGCCAGGACGTGTTTCTGATCCAAGAGGCGGGCGACAGGTTTCCCGAGGTCACCGCTTGCACTTTGCCGCCGACATCAGCCAACCTTTTCGGCGTCAAGGACCCCAAAAAAAGTCTGCTCCCGGCGCTCTCCACGGGCAAACCGATCCGCGCCTCCAGCGAGTGGGCCGTTGGCTATGCCGCGTCAAAGGCCGTTGATGACGACCCCGGCACGCGCTGGGGCGCTGCACCGGGAAGCCGCAGAGGCTGGCTAGCTGTTGACCTTGAAAAAGAGCAACGCATCGGCTGCGTCGAGATTTGGGAAATCAACTTCCCGCGCGTGCAGTCCTTCTCGGTTGAGATCCAGCAGGGCGAGACCTGGCGTGAAGTCGCAAAAGGAACCGCGATCAACGGACGCAAGTCACTGACGTTTACGCCGGTGAACGCCCGACGCGTGCGACTTTCCATCCATGAGGCCAGCGAGGTTCCAACGCTTGAAGAATTCCGCGTACTGGCCCCCGCCACACCCTAGCGGGAAAGGAAAAATGTCCCATTCCGACGAAATCGGTATAGACGCAACTCGACACGTTGTGGATAATGGGGCGCATGGTTGACTAGCGACTGTTCATTGTTCGAGCAATAGGAGACAGATCATGGGTATGTTCGAGACGATCGGGAGAAGCGACGGTTGCTCAGGCCGGTCGGAGAACACGCTGCGTAAACTCCAGCGCATGCGCACAACGCTTCGCCACGAGGAACCCGACCGAGTGCCGATCAGCGACTTCTTCTGGGGCGGCTTTGTGCGGCGCTGGCGCGAGGAACTCGGCCTCCCTGCGGATGCGAATCCTTACTACCACTATGACCTCGATTGGATCTGCACGGTTCCCAACATGGACCCGTGGATTCGCCCGTTTGAAACCTTGAAAGAGACGGCTCAGGAGGTGACGGTCAAGACCGGCTTCGGAGCCATCATGCGCAAGGTCTACGACTTCCCAATGCCGGAGTTCGTGGGCTTTGAGACCGACACGCTCGAAAAGCTGGAGGAGGCCATCCTGACATTCGATCGTCCCGAAGACCCGCGACGCTATTTCAGCATGGGCGACAATCAAATCGCCGGGGTCGGCGACGGCTTCGAACGAAACTCCCCGGCGTGGATCGAGACCGTCCGATCGCTTTGGCCCGACTTCCCCGTGTTCGGCAGCATCATCGAGGTCAACGAGTTCATGACGCGTTTCATCGGCCCGGAAAACCATATGCTTTGGGTGGGGTTAGAGCCTGAACGTATGGCCTTGGTGATCGCCCAGGTCGGTCAGTTCTATTTAGACTGCGCCAAAGCACAGATTGACGCCGCAGCCGGTCGACTGGACGGGTTTGTCATTTGGGGCGACTTCGCCTACAAGTGCGGAACCTTCATGAACCCCGACTTCTGGCGCAAGCATTATAAACCGTGGGTCAGCGCCATCGCCGAGCACGCCCATGCCAACGGGCTCATGGTGATCTACCACGGCTGCGGCAACGTGAACTCCGTGATCAGAGACTTTGCGGAGATGGGCATCGACGCCTATAATCCGCTGGAGTCGAAAGCCGGCATGGACGCGGTGAACCTGCGGCGCGAGATCGGACATACGCTGGGGTTCTGCGGCAACAGCGATGTTCAAGTGTGGGAGACCGGCGACGAGACGGCCATCCGGCGCGAGGTATTGCGAAAACTCAACGCGGCAAAAGGCGGCGGCTTCATCTTCCAATCCGACCACTCCGTGGCCAGTGACGTGTCCGGAAAGACCTACGATTTCATCGTCAAGCTTGTACGCGAATACGGACAGTATCCGCTGAAGTTGGGCGAATTTGACGAAAGCCTGTAAAACCGCGAGACTGAAAGCCATTAACCGGACATTGGACCAACAGCCCTCAGCCCAATCACCTCTTAGGAATTCCCATGGACATGGTCACCGCGCATCCTTTCCTCGGCATCGCGATGCACGCGATCGGAGCCACCTTCGCCGCCACCTGTTACACGCCGCAGAAGCGAATTAACGGCTGGTCGTGGCAAAGCTACTGGATCACGCAGGCTCTGTTCTGTTGGCTTCTGCTGCCGCTGCTCGGCGCGTGGCTCACGATCCCGCAACTGGGTGCGGTTCTTCGCGAGGCCCCCCGACAAGCGATGCTGCAGTCGTTCCTGTTCGGCGCGATCTACGGCATCGGAGGAACCGCCTTCGGCATCTCGATTCGACACATCGGTTTTTCCCTCACTTATGCCATCGCAATCGGCGTATCCGCCGTGCTCGGCACGCTCATTCCACCGCTGGTCAAGGGCACCTTGATGGAGACACTCAGCAAGCCCGGCGCGGAATGGATCGTCGCGGGAATCGTGGTAGGCACGCTCGGCATCGCGGGGGCAGGCCGAGCCGGACTCCTGAAAGAACGCGACCTGAGCGGCCAGCAACAGAGCGGCACATTCAACCTGATGAAGGGACTGTCGCTTTCGCTCCTGGCCGGCGTGCTATCCGCCGTGTACGGCTTCTCTTTGGAAGCGGGCGAGCCGATCGCGGACGTCGCGACCAGATACGGCGCCGGCATGTGGCGCGGCAATGTCATCTACATCTTCTCCAACTCGGGCGCGTTCCTGACGACATCGCTCTACTGCCTCTGGCTGCACGCGCGGCAAGGCACGCTCCGCGAGATCACCGGCGTTTCCGGATCCGGCCTCCCCGTGACGCTGCCGCTCAACTGGGCGATGGCTTTCCTGACCGGGCTGTTCTGGTACGGACAGTTCTTCTTCTACAATCTCGGACACGTGCGAATGGGCCCCTACAAGTTCACAAGTTGGGCGATCCACATGATCATGCTCGTGTTGATCAGCAACCTCGTCGGCGTCATTCTGCGCGAGTGGCGGACGTGCCGAAAACTGACGCACCGGATGATCGGCGCGGCGCTCGCCGTACTGATCGTCGCCGTCCTGCTGTTGACCTATGGAAACTATGTCGGGAGCCTAGCCGCGAAAGGATAGGTGTCATATGAAACAGTCCTCGCCCACACGTGCGGGCTGCAGGAGGCCTCTCCTTGCCCTGCTGCTCTTGTCCGTCACCGTCGGCCATACCGCCGAAAGCGAGACCGATTCCGCCTGCGTAGTCTGGGAATCGCCGAGCACAGACAGCAACGGCACCCTGCCGCTGGGCAACGGCGAAATCGCGCTGAACGCGTGGATCGAGCCATCAGGCGATTTGCGCTTCTTTATCGCGCGGACCGACGCATGGGACGAGTACGGACGCCTGCTCAAAATCGGCGGCATGCGCGTGCGTGTCGGCGACGGCAACATTCAACGCACAAAGCGTTTTCGCCAGATGCTCACCGTTACGGACGCGACGCTACGCGCCACGTTTGGCGAAGACGCCGAACGCGTCGAGCTGAAGCTATGGGTGGATGCCAACCGTCCGGTTATCATGGTCGAGGCGACCAGCGCCCGGCCGACCGCAGCCAGCGCGACGATGGAACTGTGGCGCACCAACGAGGTCAACTTGGCGGCCGAGTGCAGCGATGTGCTCAACGGCTGCAAGGACCGTCAGGCGGTGGCCAGGCGCGACACGGTGCTGACGGGACTTAAAGACCGCATCGGCTGGTATCATCGCAATAATGAATCCGTTGGCCCCGCACTGTGCGGCAAGATCCAAGGCATGGACGGGTTTCCACGGCCGGACCCCCTGCTGCACCGAACTTTCGGAGCACTCGTCGCAACCGACCGTGCGGAACGGCCCGATGACCGCACGTTGCGTTCAACGTCCGCTACGCGGCACGTCTTCGAAATCGCAGTCCACACGCAGCAGCCTGCCACAGCCGAGACCTGGCAAGCTGAAACGGCGGGCGCGCTGGACGCGGCGCATGCCGTTTCGCCTGAAGCGCGGCGCAGGGCGCACGAGGCGTGGTGGTCAGAGTTTTGGAGCCGTAGCTGGATCCGCATCAGACAGAACGGGTTGCCGACCGAGCGGCCAGACGGAGAGGTCGGTCTTCCGACAAACGCGCTGCCGCTTTCGTTCGGCATGAATTCAAAGGGCGGCTCGCGTTTCAACGGCCTTTTCGGACGCACGAGCGTTTTCGACTCCGCACTGACGGCATCCGAGATCGCGTCTTTGGCCGCTACCGCGTATGACCAACCAGCCGCGCCTCATCCGGCGAGACTCTTCAGCGGGATCGTGCAGCAGCCTCAGGCTCTGCCGCAGCTCGCGGGCAAGAGGTTCTTGAACGGGCTAGCCGTCGAGGCGTGGATCAGGTCCAAGGAGGGCTTCAAAGGCGACGGACGCATTGCGGACAAGGTGACACCAGGAGGCGCAGACGGTTTTCTTTTCGACACCCATCCCGGCGACAGCTTAAGGCTCATCGTGGGCCGAACCGTCACCTTACACAACAACGTGCTCAAAACAAACGTATGGCAGCACGTGGCGGCCGTTGTTGAACCTTCAGGCACAACCAAAGTCTACCTCAACGGCCAAGCGCTCGGGGATTCCGCGCAGGAGGAGGTCGAGGGCGACGACGCCTCTGTCGTGAGCCGCGCGTACACCTTGCAACGCTACATCACGGCCTGCTCGGGACGCGGGCGCTATCCGATCAAGTTCAACGGTTCGCTGTTCACGGTTCCTTTCGGCGACAAGCCCGAGTATGCGGATTACCGTCGCTGGGGGCCGGGGTACTGGTGGCAGAACACGCGTCTGCCGTATTACGCGATGTGCGCGGCGGGCGACTACGATCTACTGGAGCCCCTCTTCCAGATGTACACCCGCGAGCTGCTGCCGCAGTTCGTCTACCGCACACGACACTATCTCAATCATGCGGGTGCGTTTGTTCCCGAGTGCATCACCTTCTGGGGCGACATGTTCAGCGAGACCTACGGGTGGCAGCCGTGCGACGAGCGCGCGGACAAACTGCAAGCCAGCCCGTGGCACAAACGGGAGTGGGTCAGCGGACTGGAACTGAGCCTTCTCGCGCTTGAGCGATACCAGCACACGCTCGACAAGGAGTTCTTGCGCAAGACCGCCCTCCCCTTTGTGCGTGAAATCCTGACTTTCTTCGGCCAGCACTATCAGTCGGGCTCGGATGGCAAGCTGGTGATGCATCCCGCGCAGTCGCTGGAAACCTGGTGGGAGGCCACCAATCCCATGCCGGAACTGGCGGGGCTGTATGCGGTGACCGAACGCTGTCTCGCTTTAGATGAATCGGAGACGACAGCGGAAGACCGCGCATTTTGGCAGTCGCTGCGGGCTCAGCTGCCCCCCTTGCCAACGATGCAGAGTCCCGACGGCAAGACCATGCTTGCCCCCGCGCACGTTTTCAAGAACAAGCGCAACTGCGAGAACCCCGAACTCTACGCCGTTTTCCCATTCCGCCAATTCGGGTTCGGGCGTCCCCACATCGACTGGGGCATCGAGGCGCTCAAACACCGAAGCGACCGCGGGCCCTTCGGCTGGCGTCAGGAAGATGTATTTATGGCTTATCTCGGCCTATCGGCTCAGGCGCGCGACTACGTGGTGAAACGCGCGCGCAAGAAATGCGCGTCACAACGCTTCCCCGCTTTCTGGGGCCCAAACTACGACTGGACACCTGACCAATGTCATGGTGGCATGCTGATGAAGGCGTTGCAATCGATGCTGCTTCAGGCGGACGGCAAAAAGATCATTCTTCTGCCTGCATGGCCACGCGACTGGGACTGCGAGTTCAAGTTGCATGCTCCGCAGCAGACGGTCATCACCGGAACGGTGAAAGACGGAAAACTTTTGGCATGGAATATCACGCCCTCCAACCGCAAGGCGGATGTGATCGCACCCTGAAGGAAAAAGCCATGCGACGTTACGGTGCCGTGATCGAACTCAAAACCGACAAAATAGATGAATACAAGCGCCTGCATGCGGCGGCATGGCCCGGCGTGCTGCGCATGATCAAGACGTGCAACATTCGCAACTACTCGATTTATCTGCGCAAGTTTCCGGACGGACACCACTATCTCTTCAGCACCTTCGAGTACGTCGGAACTGATTTCACAGGCGACATGTACAAAATGGCGGCCGACCCGGAGACGCAGCGCTGGTGGGCCGTCTGCAAACCCTGTCACGTACCTTTTGCCGACCGCTCTCCTGAAGCGTGGTGGGCGGACATGGAAGAGGTGTTCCATTTGGATTGACAAAAAAAGCGCGCGGCTCTCCCGCTCAGGCCTTCATCAACAGTTTTTTTGGGGTGAGTCCCTTATCTCCTGAGACGCGCATGCTCTCAGCACTCATTTCCCCGCCCTCCGCTCTGCCCTACTTGATTTCTTTGATCTTGATGTTGCGAAAACACACAGGCGCCTGGGCTTTGCCGTGCAAACCCTGCAAACCGACGGGGCCTTTGCGGGCAAAATCCTTCAGCGCGACAGGAAATTTGTTTTTTGTGCCGTCAGGATTCTGATGAGGCTCTTTCCATCTGTTCAGGTCAATATTCCAAACCTCTTCGCCGTTGAAAACCAGCGATACCCTATTGTCGTTACAGGTGATCGTGAAGCGGTTCCATTCGCCGACGGGCTTCTGCATTTTTTTCGCAGGCGGCTGAGCGTTGTAAATCGCACCAACCATGCCGTAAAGTGCGCCGTCCTCGGAATCATGCACCTGAACTTCAAGAGCAGACAAGGCATCCTTCGTGTTGCCCGACCGCAAAAACACGCCGCTGTTCGACTCCTTTGCGACCTTAAACTCCAGATCGAGGATGAAATTGTCATAGGACTCTTTCGTCCACAGCGTGTCGTGCGTCTTAGCCACCAACACGTCGTCTTTTAGCTCCCAACTTCCCACAGGTATATTGACGTTCGCCAGATTATTTGCGATGAGCCTTTTCCAGCCGGTTGTGTCCGGATGAGAGGCTGGCGCGGCCGAAACAGAATCGCCGAACAGCAATCCGGCGCCTAAAAGCACAGTAACTTTGAACGCATAGCGCCTGAAAACAGAAGCGAACTCAGAAACGGTTGAAATATGCATTTGACTCGGCCTTTCATAGTCAACACGTTCAGATAAAACCATATGTGTGCCCAGACGTCAAGACACGCATACGCTAAGACCGCGGTCCCGATTCACAAATCCGTCCGCAAACGGTTTGCGCAGCATTCACGTATCGGCTATCATATAAGCGGTCTTGTAATAGAGAAAATATGTTGTGTCAGGAGGTTCTATGCGTACGAGTTTGGTGCAAGTAAGCGTACTGGCGATTTCTGTGACACTGGCGCATGCGAGTGACGGCGTGTGGACGGCAGGGGCTGGTGTGTGGACAAACTCGGCGTCCTGGAGCGGGGGCGTCATACCCGGCGCGGGAGATTCGGCCTCATTTCTTGGCAGCGGCGGCATGGTGACCCTACCGGCAGGATTTCCTTTCAACCTCTCCTCCCTGTTATTCAACACGAATGGTGTTTATGGAACGTGGACCCTGACCGGCGAGACTAACACGCTGGTCGCGCCAGCCGAGGTGCGGGTAGAGGGCACCACCTATACGGGCCTTACAACAATCAGCAATGTGTTAACGGGAACCGCAGGTCTTACGAAAACCGGAACAGGCATCTTGGAACTGGGGGCGTCGGCCAACCTATTCAGCGGACCAGTCAAGATTGCGGGGAACGGAATGGTTCGTGTCCGGTCCGATCTAACGCTGGGCACGATGCCGGCAAGCCCCACGGCCGACGCGATCATTTTGGATGGCGGCGTGTTAGCAAACCTTATGGACCCTCTGACTGTGTCGGTAAACCGAGGAATTTCTGTGGGAGCCAGCAACGGGTGGTTAATTTCCCGCAATTTCGCAACGACTACCATAAACAGCGCGATCACCGGAACCGGATCGGTCTTCATCGCCCGTCACAACGGGTCGGTGGTGTTCAAACACCCTGACAATGCTTATCTAGGAAATACAACCTTGGGTGCGTTCTGTGTAGGCACTCCGACTGACGGGATTTCCCTGTTGCAGTTGGGCGCAGATGAAGTGATCCCCCATGGCGCAGGCAAAGGGAAGCTCGTGTTTGACGGAGCCCAGCGAGGTATTCTTGACTTGAACGGCAAGACCGAAACGGTCAACACCGTTCTGTCGAGCGGCGATCTGTGCATCACCAACAGCGCCTCACAACCCGGTGTGCTGAAGGCTGGGCTCGACAATGCCAACATGGGATTCGGGGGAGATATCCGAGCCCGTGCGACGCTGGAAAAAATCGGTTCGGGCAGACTGATCTTTGCCGACAACGGCCGTTCACAGGGCGGCATCAAAGTTACGGACGGAACACTCGATTTCTCACATGGGTCTTCCCTCGGAACAATGACCGTCACTTTAGACGGCGGATCGCTCAACATGACAAATACGCAACCCGGCCTGGTCGAGAGTATGACGGCAATCCCAGACGCCTATCTCCACCCGTGGATGAACATGACAGAGACCAGCGTCCGTATAGGAACGATCATGGCAGACCTGCCGCTGATCGGCTATCCGGATTACACCCAGTACGGCTATAAGGGCCAGATGTATGTTCCGTCCGAGTCGCTCTACAGCTTCGCCAAAAACTTCGACAACGGCGGCTATCTGGCCATTGACGGGGTGACCTACATCAGCAACAATGTGCTCGGCGATGTAACCGTGGTACGGAATGTGAACCTGAGTGCGGGATGGCATGCGTTGGACGTGATTGTTTCGCAGGGCTCTTCGTTATACGGTCCGAATGCACCCGGCTTCACAGGCGGCATCATGTTTGATCCGTCGAACGGGCCCTTCACCAATGCGAGCGAGATCATCGCGTCGGCGAAACGGTTTGAGGATCCAGGCGACGGGAGCCTACTGCGCACGCTCGAACTGACGGGGACGAACGTGGTCCGCGCGCACCTTGAGCTGGTTCAGAACGGCACGTTAAACCGCGCCGCAACTCCAGCCTCGCTGGTGTGGGCCGGAGATATTGTGACCGCCACAAACGCGATCGGCACACCAGCCCTGACTGTCGCCGGCGGCACAGAAGCTTTCCATATGGGAGCCACCAACCGATCGGTGGTCTTCCATGCCGACGTAAACGATCCCAACGGTGTCGTTTTTCAAGACAAAGTGTGGCTCGCAAATACTCCCGTCTCTTCGACGTGGTCAATTATGCCAGGTGCGGAAATCGCGCTCGGCACACCCGGAATATTGGGCACCGGCACTATGACGCTCACAAATTTCTCGGTGCGCATTCCCTCGTCTGACGCGCTGGGCTCGGGAGGCGAGACGGTGACGGTTGACGGCATGAACAACTCGGTCTGGTTCGACGCCACGCGCGAGCAATACGGCATGCTGCTCAATGATGCCGCTTATGCATTCACAGCTTCGAACAACGTGATTTTCTCCGGCACCGGCGCCCGCGCCGGCTTCGATGGCGCGGGCACGGTCACATACACAGGCACCATCAGCGGCAATGGTTCATTGGTCAAGAACGGCAGCGGCGATGCGATGTTGACTGCGGCCAACAGCTTCTTAGGCAACGTTCAAGTCAACGCTGGCCGACTGCGTGTGAGCGACGATGCACAGCTCGGCAACAGTGCTAACGCGGTGACGCTTGCAGGCGGCTATCTAGGCAACGCCTCAGGCACAAGCGTGACGCTGGCCCGCAACGTACAAGTCACCACGTCAGGAGGTTTCGACGTTCAAGACTCCGAGCTGGTGGTAAACGGCGTCATAAGCGGCACCGCGACCAAGCGCGGCGCGGGCACCGTAACCTTCGGCGGGGCAGCACCCAACTCGGCTATGGACTTGTCGATGTCGGCGGGGACCGCCGTGCTGGACAAGAGTGGCGCCGTGGCTGTACGGAACATCACCGGGGTTGGCTCCAGCACGACAGTCCGCTTGGCAGGTACCGGTGGCAATCAAATCGCCGGCAACGTCAGCTTGGCAGGAGGCACCCTCGATTTGAACGGCCGCAGCGAGATGATCGGGCAGTTGAACAGCGCGACGGTGTCCAGCGTGGTGACCAATGGCGGCGGAACAGCCTCGGTGCTGACGGTCGGCGAGACCAATGTGAACAGCTATTTCCGGGGCCTACTTACAGACGGCAACGCGACCTTGAGTTTGACGAAGATCGGGTCCAGCAACACCTTTGCCTTACTGGGCGGGTCCGCCGCGCAGCGCTACACGGGGCCGACGCGCGTTGAGGGCGGCACCATGGAGTGGGGCGCAGGCGTACGATATGTTCGATTAGCGGTTACCTTAACGCGTACGGCGAATCAACCTCCCGCGATTTCAGAATTCCAACTGTTACGCGACGGTGTCTATGTGCCGTGCCCCGCTGATACGGTAGCCACCGTCTCTTCCTCAAACGGACCGACCGGTGGCGCGGATCGACTTATCGACAACAATACGGTATCCAAGTGGCTGGCAAATGCATCCAGCGGCCAAGCTTTGCGCATCGACCTGCGCCGCCCCATGGCCATCAACGGGTACCGCTGGTATACCGCAAATGATGCTCCTGAACGTGATCCGGTGTCGTGGACCATTGAAATCAGCGCGGACGCCGCAACGTGGTACACGGCTGACACGCGTGTCAGCCAGCCCATCACAAGCGTGCGCTCCGTGATGGCTTTTTCCGGGAACTTCACGACGCCGTTTACCGGCGGTTACGCCCTCGCCCCGGGGAGCGCGGTGACGGTGAATTCAAATGCGCTCGCGAACGTGTTCTCAATGAACGAAAGCGCCGCCTCGTTCGCCGGAAACGGGCGGCTCTTTCTGGCGACCGATCTGATGCTATCGGTAGGCAACCTCTCAGGGTTCTCGGGACGGCTGACAGGCGACGGGCGCCTGTTTGTCGGAGGTTCGGGCGGAGAGACCGTTTTTTCCCATCTGAGTTGTTCGCCGGGGCAAACGATTGTCAACAACGGCAGCGCGACGCTTGCCGTTAGAGTCGGCGGCACGACCAACGCCTCGTTCTCCGCATCGGTTCGAGACGGCTTGGGCGTCGCAGGCATCGTCAAAAGAGGGTCACAGACCGTGTTGCTTCACGGAGCCTCCAGCAGTTACACAGGTGAGACCCGTGTGGAAGAAGGAACGCTCGCGGTGCTGCCGGGAACGCTGTCGTACCGGTATCTGCGCTTCACTCCGACAGAAAAACGAGGCGCTGACACGCAATATCCTATTTCGATGGCAGAATTTCAACTTTTGCGCAATGGTGCGGTTGCCGCTTATCCGTCGGGGAGCACCGCCACGACGACCGGCAGCAACCATTCATCCTATCCGCCCTCCAAGGCCATTGACGGGGACATCAGTAACGCCGACACGAACCGCTGGATCACCACATCTTTCCCCACCTCGCTGATTATTGACATGAAACAGGTAGTGACCTTTGACGGCTACCAATGGTACACGTCAAGCGGAGGCGCTGATCCAGCGCGCGATCCTCTATCATGGAAGTTCGAGGCTAGCCAGGACGGAGCAACCTGGACCCTGTTGGATGTGCGAATCAGCGAACCGGTCGCGAACATCCGCAATCTGCTGGTCGGGCCTTACGTGCTGGGTAACCGCGCAACGGTTCCTCCCGAGTTCTGGACAACCACAAACAGCCTGCAAGAGAAGGTGACGTCGGTTACGGCGCGCTACCTACGCTTCAACCCGACACAGATGCGAGCAGGGGCGTATGAGTTTTACAACGACGGGTTCCAGCTTTCGGAACTGCAACTTCTGACAAATGGCGCACCGGTCAGATATCCAGCCGGCACGACGGCTACCGCGCCGGGCGACGGCTACACGGATGGTAGCCGTTATTTGCGGCCGCTGATGGCTGTGGACAACGTGCTGCCCGACGGCAGCGGCACAAACCGCTGGTACAGCACGTCGATGGTCAATCCGCTGACGGTCGATATGGGGCAGCCTGTCACGTTCAACGGATACCGCTGGTATACGGGGTCTAACGGACAGGGGCGCGATCCGATCGGCTGGACCTTGGAGATCAGCAACAACGCGACCAACTGGTATCTGGCCGATGTGCAGACAAATTGGTTCGGCACGCTGACGCGCAATGCCATCGTCGGGCCTTGGACGCTCGACCTGCCGGAACGCGGAGGGCCCTTGGCCTGCGCGATTCCCAACTCATCGCGGACTGCTGTGGCCTCCGGCGCCACGCTGCGTTTGGATGGCGCCGACGAGACGGTCGGCCCACTGAGCGGCACGGGTACGGTGACGCTTTCGGGCGTTTCAGCGCTGGGAATCAACGGGTTCGACGAGGCGACGTATGCGGGCGGAATCAACGGCACGGGTTTGGTGACGAAGACCGGCGCAGCCTTGCAGACCCTTTCAGGCACACTGGCTTTCAGCGGCACAATGATCGTCGATGCAGGCGTGCTGAATCTCCAGGGAGCGATGCTGACCGGCGTGACGAACCTCGTGATCCGCAGCGGTGGTGAGTTAACCGGCTCAGCCACAGTAAACGGGAACCTAACCGTGACCTTCGAAGGAGGTGCATACAGCGGGAACCTATCCGTGTCAGGCAAACTGACCGTGGTCGGCACGGTGAATCTAAAGACGCCACCGGGGGCGACCGTACCTTTCTCGCAGACGCTCTTCACGTATGCTTCGGCGGATGCATCCACGCGCGCGGCCTTGTCTACGGCCATCACGCAGGGCGTACCCAACGGATATCGTGCGAACGTCAGCGTCACCGACACCTCAGCCCGCCTGTCAATCGTGAGGCCCGGCATGATGATACTGATGAGGTAAAAGAAAATGCAAGTGATGTGATAAGTTTGTCCGTACAAGTCAAACGAGAGGGAGAATGCGATGAGGCTGGCCATGTTTTCGGTTACGATGTTGTCCGCTGCTTCTCTGGCGGCCGTGCCGACGGGGCCACGGGGCGTCGAGCCGCCGGACCCCGCATTCTCACCGCCCGCATGGGACACTGCAGAGGGAGCACCGCAGATCTTCGAACACAGCCAAGAGGCGGGACCAGACGAGACTCTTTTTTTGGTGGGCACCAATCTCACAAAGGATGTCTTTGTGTGGGGGCACCATACGGACGATCCCAAGGGCAAGTCCATACCGGTTAAGGTCCAACTCGCGACCAACGACTATCTGGCAGTTACCGTTCCCGACAACGCGTTCGACGGGCCCAAAGTGCTGACGGTCAAAAATGCGGCCGGCTACTCGGAACCGATTGTCATCAACGCGCCACAACCGTGGTGGTGTTCGCCAGAGACAGCTGCGCCGGGCATGCGGGTACGCTTGTTTGGCCGTAATCTGGCGTGCCGTCCGGACGGCTACAAAGCCTGTATCTGGTTAACCGCAACGGGACAGCAGGCACGCAAACTCGAAGTCGGTCACGCAGGCAAATACGAAGCCGCATTTACGTTGCCTGCCGACGTGAAGCCCGGAACCTATGAAATTTGGCTGCACGGCGGACGTGGCGGCGCGTGGGGGTGGGGTAGCCCACTACGTCTAACGGTACGTAAACCGGAGTCGCGCCTCGACGCCGCGAAGAAGGTACGGACCATGGATGACGTGCAGAAAGCACTGGATGCGATGGCGCGGCGTGGAGGAGGAACGGTGAGACTGCCCGCCGGACATTTCACTTACAACGGGACGCTGCGGGTTCCTGCGCACGTGACGCTGGCAGGCGCTGGCCGCGAGACGACCCTGCTGGAACAAGCCACAAGTCCCGCAGCGGCCTTCGCACGGTTCGAGGCCTCAGGCTGGGGACTCGCCCCCGGCGCGATTCACACGCGCGGCGACAAGATGACCTATGAGATCGAGGTGCCGCAGTCAGGGCAATGGCACGTCTGGCTGCGCTACGGCACCGACATGTCGCCATGGAAACAGACAGGCGTAAGCGGCAACTCCACCATCCACGTCGATGACGGCAAACCTATCATCCTGGAAAACCTACCGAACACCGGCGGATTCGGCACGTTCAAGTGGTCGGAGTCCGCCACACTGGAGATCAAAGCGGGCCGGCACACACTCGTTTGGCAGAACACCAACGGCGGCGGAATGTCGCTGGATGCGTTTGTTCTGGTTCTCGGCCACGCAGACGCGCCTGTTGACAAACCTTGGCCGAGCAACAGTGCGACCAGCGTCGTCATCCAGGGCGAGGAGTGTGTGCGCTTTGAGTGCAAGGAAGGAACGCTGCCGCGTTCTAATCGTGCCGCGGTATGGCTGTCAGGAGACGGGGCATCGCTTTCGGATTTGACCGTTCAAGGCAACGCACAGGTGAACCATGGCATCGCGATCCGAGCGGCCGGACAGACGGAGTGGGTGAACGGGTGCAGCGTGCAGCGCGTTCGCATCGCCGACTGCGAAGGCAAGCAGGCGGAGAACTGCGGCGTTTACGTGCGCCAGCTACGAGGTGGATCAGTCAGCCAAAACGAGTTGTGGGGGCGAACGCCGCTCTTCCTCTCCGGGGCAAGGGACTCCGTCTTCTCCAGTAATCGGCTGGTCTCGATCACACGTTACGGAGGTAACTCCGAGGCCGCAATCCTCGGGCGCTGCGAACCGATCGAACGGTGCGTGATCGAAGACAACATGGTCGCCTCGCCGCCGGGCGCGGAGGCCGGCGGACCGACCGCCCGGCGACTCATCTGGCTTTCGACGGGACACGGCTCCATCACCCACAACTGGTTGGCGAGAAACGGTGTCGAGGCGCCCGGAACCGCTGGCCAGCCGCGCTTCGGCGGTGTGGCCGGAACGGATCAGAACGTCGGCGAAATGATCCTGTTTGAAGGCAATCACCGAACGATGTATTTCGGGCCGCTGGCCGGTGCGGACAGGGGAAGCGTAACCTTGCCGCGAACACTTCCAATCACTCCGGAGTGCCGCCTAGGCAGTGTCAAGCGCGACCAGTTGGCTCACGATAAGGAAGGCCTCGAGACTCCCTTCTGGCCGCCGGACGCCGATGACGGCACGGGAGAACCACCGCTCGGCGAATACTACGTGACCGTTTTCGCGGGACCCGGCCAAGGGCAGACCCGCCGAGCGGTTAGCCGATCCGGCGAACGGGTCACACTCGATAAGCCGTGGCGCATCTCACCACAGGCGGGCTCGGTTGTGGCTATCGGCACGATGTTTTACAGAAACCTGATCGTAAACAATCACACGCCAGACGGCATGACGGGCATCCAACTCTGGATCTCCTGCGTCGAAAATGTGGTCGCCGGCAACACCATTGAACGGCAGCGCAAGCCGGGGCTGTTTCTCTATGCCAACGGCACCACTTTGGCGTCCTCCATGCCGCGCACCTGGAACCGCGGAATCAGCCCTCTCTTCTGGAACCTGGCGGAGGGCAACCGCACGGACGAGTGCAGCGACGGGGCGCTCGTCACAAGCGGCGATGCGCCGAGCCTACCCGTCGAATTTCCGCGAGCGCTGGGGAACGTGTTGCGCCACAACTCCTTTATCCGATCGCGACAGAACGCCGTGATCATGACCAGCCGCAAGAGCGAAAGCGGCTTGGACACTTCGGCTTCGGTCGTCGGCACGATTGCTGAATTCAACGTCGCACGTGATACACCGGTGGCCTTTCATACGGGTGCAGGCAGCGACGGAATTGTGCTGCGCCGCAACCACGCCTATGTTTGGCATCCAATCAACAACGCGACCGAACCGGCCATCGCTTTCCAGTTCGACAGCCCCGCGACAGCTATTGCGATGGAACTGAACAGCGTGGAAGGCAAGGTCGGCACCAAGGACACCACGATTCTGGAAACAAAGAAAAGCTGGGAAAAATAGGAGGCGCGATTCGTGTGCGACGGAAAGAACGAAATGGAAAGGTTTTTCAGCGCATGTAAGGGGTTTATCGCTTTCGTTCAGTCGGCCGCATTCGCTGAAAGTACGAGCGTTTTGGCATGTGCTCGCGGTGACGTTAACACAACCGCCTATTGAACCCGCTAAAATCGGAGGAGAATGCATATGGGCTATCCGGCGAATCCTATCAACCGACGCGGCTTTTTGGCTGCAACAGGGACAGCGACCGCAGCGTGGGTGATCGGCTGCAGGTCCGATGCCGCAACGAATCCCGCGGCCAAGAAACCTAACGTCGTGTTTGTTCTGGCGGACCAGTGGCGTGCGCAAGCATGCGGGTATTCGGGAGACCCCAACCTACAGGGCAAAACTCCAGCGCTGGACCGGTTGGCTTCCGAAAGCGTAAGTTTCACGCACGCGGTCTCGTGCTGTCCTGTCTGTACACCCTACCGCGCCAGCCTCATCACGGGCCAGTACCCATTGACGACCGGACTTTTTATCAACGACGTCAGCCTCGGCACGCGCGCAACCTCCATCGCCCAAGCATACGCGCAAGCGGGCTACGATACGGCGTACATCGGCAAATGGCATCTAGACGGCCATGGCCGCAGCGCCTATATCCCTCCCGAGCGGCGGCAAGGTTTCGGCTATTGGAAAGTGCTGGAATGCACCCACGCCTATAACCGCTCGCCCTACTACGCGGGCAACGACGAGACGAAACGGATTTGGGAAGGTTACGACGTCATCGCTCAGACCAAAGATGCCCAAGCTTACATCATGGATCAGGCCAAGAGAGACAAGCCGTTCCTGCTGATCCTCTCTTGGGGACCTCCGCACAACCCATACGAGACGGCGCCAGAAAACTACCAAGCGCTATTCGATGCCGACAAAATCGTCCTGCGGACAAATGTGACAGGCAACGAGAGCACTACGCGCAAGGACCTTGCCGGCTATTACGCACACATCGCCGCCATGGACGAGTGTCTGGGCTCGCTGCTGAAAACGCTCGACGACACTGGCCTGCGCGAGGACACGATCTTCGTCTTTACCTCAGACCATGGTGACATGTTGGGGTCACACGAACAATCACGCAAACAGAAACCCTGGGATGAATCGATCCGAGTGCCGCTGCTCGTGCGCTATCCGGCAGCTCAAAAACGTTGCCGAAAAATCGACGCGCCCATCAACACGCCGGATCTGATGCCGACGCTGCTTGGCTTGAGCGGCGTGCCGATTCCAAAATCCTCGCAAGGCGATGATTTTTCGCCACTCATCCGCGGCGCTGCGGCGCCCGATGACAACCCGGTGCTGATCGAGTGCCCCTCGCCCTTCGGCGAATGGGTGCGGGCGAGAGGAGGACGAGAATACCGCGGCGTACGCACCAAACGTTACACCTTTGTGCGTGATTTGAACGGTCCTTGGCTACTATACGACAATGAGACCGATCCCTACCAGCTCGACAACCTTGTCGGCAAGCCGGAACAAGCGGCTTTACAAATGCGCCTCGATGCTGAACTTCAAAAACTTCTAAAAAAGACCAACGACGACTTTCAGCCAGGGCAAACCTATATCGCAAAGTGGGGCTACACCGTCGACGCGAGCGGCACCGCGCCTTATCATTAATCCCGACGCGATTTGCAACATTTCGCCACCGGGGAGATAACGTTCGGGCAGATCAGGCTTATCGTCTCGCCTGATCTGCCCGGTTCATTAGCCCCCAGGGCGCGCCTAGCGCTCCTTATGCTTATAGTGCGTATGCAGCAGGTGATGTGACTTCTCTCCGAGGGGCTTGCCCAGAAACTCTTTGTAGAGCGTTTGAACATCCGGGTTCTCGTGGGATTTGCGCATCTTCTTGCTTTCATCCTCGCTATAGATGGCCGAAATGCGTTTCAGGCGAACCGAATCATCCGTGAAGCGAGGCTGACCACCGCCGCCGATACAGCCGCCAGGGCAGGTCATCACCTCGACAAAATGATAGGTCGGGCCGTTCGCCTTGATGTGTTCCAACAGGCGACGCGTGTTGCCAAGCCCATGCGAAACAGCAATTTTGAGTTCCACGCCTTCCAGGAAAGACCACTCCTTTTTGGTTCCCGTGATGGTCAGAGCGGCTTCCTTCACGCCGCCCAAGCCAGCGATCGACTTGACGTGCAGGTTGTCGACCGGCAGTTCGCGGCCGGTCACAATCTCATACGCCGTGCGCAACGCAGCCTCCATCACACCGCCGGTGTTGGCGAAAATATCCGCCGCACCTGACGAGAGCCCTAACGGCGCATCCATCGCCTCGTCCTGCAAGGCTTTGAAGTCGATGCCGGCCTCTTTGATCATCTTAGCGAGCTCGCGGGTCGTCAGCACGAAGTCCACATCCAGCACGCCGCTTGCCGTCATCTCAGGCCGCTGCGCCTCAAACTTTTTTGCCGTGCACGGCATGACCGAAACCACCACGATTTCTTCAGGCTTACGCCCAATTTTTTCCGCGTAGTAGGTCTTGGCCACGGCACCGAACATCTGCTGAGGCGACTTACACGTCGAGATGTTGGGCAGAAACTCCGGAAAGTAAAACTCCGCGAAATTGACCCACCCCGGCGAGCAGCTCGTGAACATGGGCAGCGCCACAGGCTGTTTGTCCACCAGCGCCTTCTTTAGACGGATGAGGAGCTCCGTGCCTTCCTCCATGATCGTCAGGTCAGCGGTGAAGTTCGTGTCAAAAACGCCGTCAAAGCCGAGTCGGCGCAGCGCGGCCACCATTTTGCCGGTAACGCGCGTTCCGGGATCATAGCCGAAACATTCGCCCAGGGCCGCTCGGATGGCCGGAGCTGTCTGTACGACCACGTGCAACTTCGGATTTTCGAGCGCCTTCCAGACCTCGGGAATAGAGCTCTTCTCGCTGATCGCACCCACAGGACAGATGGCGGCACACTGGCCGCACTGCACACAGGCAACGCCATCGAGGTCGCGTGTGAAAGCCGGCCCAATGACCGTTTGAAAACCCCGTCCCTGCGGAAACAGCGCACCCACGCCCTGCACCTCGCCGCACACGGTTACGCAGCGACGGCACTTGACACATTTGGAGTTGTCGCGAACCAGCGCAGGCGTCGAGTCGTCGATTTTTTTCTTGGCCTTCATGCCTTCAAACGGCAGGCAGGTCACCCCCATCTCTCCAGCCAGCGCCCGCAGTTCACAGTCGACGCTGCGGTCACAGGTCTGGCAATTGCCGTCATGTTCAGAAAGCAACATTTCCAGAACCTGACGCCGAGCATTGCGCGCGAGCGTGCTGTTCGTGAGCACCACCATGCCTTCTGTAACAGGCGTCGAGCATGCCGCAACCAGCGTACGCGCACCTTGAACTTCCACAAGGCAGACGCGGCACGCACCGATCGCCTCGCGATTCTCCAAATTACAGAGGGTGGGGATAGACACCTCCACCTTCCGCGCCGCCTGAAGAATCGTCGTGCCTTCCGGCACCTCAATCTTCTGTTTGTTAATGGTAACGTTCAGCATGAAAGTCTCTCCGATTAAGCGTGTTTGCACTCGCAGGGTTGTTTGCCGTAATCGCACCGCAAGCATCGCTTGGCCTGCCGCAACGCCGTTGCTTCATTCCAAGCCTGCTCGACCTCCGCAAAGTTCTGCCGCCGCTTCTCCAACGGCATGGTATGAAGCTTTTCGCGTGCGTAATTGACGGGGTCGGCATAAGGATCGAAGGCGACGCCCGCGTCAGAGTATCCGCGCCAGAACGCGTGCGCTTCGCCCGTCAGCATCGCGTCGATCGCGACTGCCGTACGTTCGCCGGCCGCGATAGCCTCTACCACGGAAGACGGACCCGTGGCCGCGTCACCACCCGCGAAGAGCCACGGCACCGAGGTGCCGCCCGTACGCGGATTGACCTTGATCCATCCGCGCTCGTTTCGCTCCACCTCCACCGCTCCGGCCAACGCCTTCTTGTCCAGCGCCTGACCGATCGCGACGATCACCTGATCGGCAGGCAGCACCTCATTGGCCACCTCACCGCCTTCCGGCCGGCGGCGCCCTGAACGGTCGAACTCACCAAGTTTCATGGCCCGCAAGCGGATACCCGTCACCTGGCCGTCCTCAACCTCGAAGGCTTCCGGATGGACCAGCGTGCGCAGGATGACGCCCTCTTGCAGCGCCTCCTCAATCTCCTCGGCGTACGCCGGCATTTCCTCGCGCGTACGCCGGTAGATCACAGTGACACGTTGCGCACCCAAGCGGACGGCTGTGCGCGCCGCGTCAATCGCGGCGTTTCCGCCACCGATGATCGCCACCTGTTTGCCGACCGGCACCGAACCGCGTATGTTATAGTGCCGCAGGAACGACATTGCTTCCGTGACGCCGCGGGCGGTAGAGCCAGGCACATCGAGAGCCACGCCAAGCGGAGCACCCACCGCCAGGAAGATCGCTTCATAGCCCTTTTCGTGCAACTCGGCCAGCGTGAAGTCGCGGCCCAGCGCACGCCCCGTGTCAATCGTAACGCCCAAGCGCTCGATCATACGGACTTCGCGTGCCAACTCCTCACGCGGCAAACGGTAGGAGGGAATCGCCTGGACCAACATGCCGCCCGGACGAGGCTCCGCTTCGAACACGTCGGGCTGATAGCCCAAGCGCGCAAGGAAATACGCGCAGGAAAGCCCCGCAGGGCCCGCGCCGATGACGGCAATCTTGCGCTTCGCGTTGGCGGCGTTTTCGCGCACCGTCGGCACCTGTGTGGTGACCTCTTGATCCACCATAAAGCGCTTAATGCCGCGGATGGCTACCGGCTCATCCAAAGCCGCGCGACGGCACTTGTCCTCGCACGTGTGGAAACAGACGCGCGCACAAACCGACGCGAAAGGATTCCGCTCACGGTGCAACCGCAGGGCCTCTGCATAGCTCTTGTCACCGACAAGCGCCACAAATCCCGGCACGTCCACACCAGCCGGACAGGCACTCAGGCAGGGAGCGCGCACCAGTCCTGCGCAGACGCCAGCGCGGCAGTGATGTTCCCGAATGTGCTCCTCATACTCCTGCCGGAAATGGCGGATGGTAGACAAAACGGGATTGGGTGCGGTCTGCCCGAGCCCGCACAAGGAAGAAGTCTTGATGAAATTGCCCAGTTCAATCAAACGGTCAATATCCCCTTCCTCACCCTGTCCCGTGCAAATCCGCTCCAATATTTCGAGCATCCGGCGCGTTCCCACCCGACAGGGAACACACTTGCCGCAAGATTCCTCCTGAACAAACTCGATAAAGAAGCGTGCGACATCCACCATGCAGGTGTCCTCGTCCATCACGATCAGGCCACCCGAGCCCATGATCGCGCCCAACTCCGCTAGCGATTCGTAATCCAGCGCCACATTCAGGTGTTCACGCGGAATGCACCCCCCCGAAGGCCCGCCCATTTGCGCCGCCTTAAAGTGCCGATTGTTGCGTATGCCGCCTCCGATATCGTAGACCACCTCGCCCAGCGACGTGCCGATCGGCACTTCGACGAGCCCTGTGTTACGAACCGCTCCTGCGAGCGCGAAGACCTTGGTGCCTTTGCTCTTCGGCGTGCCCATTGACGCATACCAGGACCCGCCTTTGAGCAGAATCGCACCCACGTTGGCGTAGGTTTCAACATTGTTGAGCACCGTCGGACGCCCCCACAGCCCTTTCTGAGCCGGGAATGGAGGGCGCGGGCGTGGTTCGCCGCGCTTACCTTCGATTGAGGCGATTAGAGCGGTCTCTTCGCCGCACACGAATGCGCCCGACCCCATGCGGATCTCCAGGTCAAAGGAGAACGTCGTTCCGAGAATGCTCTCACCCAACAACCCGCAGGCACGCGCCTGCGCAATGGCCGTGGACAACCGCTCCACCGCCAGCGGGTACTCAGCCCGCACGTAGACATACCCTTGCTGCGCCCCGATGGCATACGCGGCGATGGCCATGCCTTCGATCACGCTGTGGGGATCGCCCTCCAGCACACTGCGGTCCATGTAGGCGCCGGGATCGCCCTCGTCGGCATTACACAGAACATAGCGCACGCTGTCCTTAGCCTCCTTGGCCAAGTGCCATTTCAGCCATGTCGGAAAGCCGGCACCACCGCGCCCGCGCAGGCCGGAGGTCTTCATCTCCTCAATCACAGCTTCCGGCGCGCAGCTTGTCAGCACTTTGGCCAGCGCAGCGTATTCGTCACGCGCGATAGCGTCGCCGATCCGCTCGGGATTGATCCAGCCGCAGTTACGCAACACGATTTGCGTCTGACGCTTAAAGAACTCTAAATCCTGTCGGCACGGCGCGGGGCACTTGCCGGTCGCGTCCTGCACCAGTAACCGCTCTACCCGCTTGCCGCCGCAGATGTGCTGCCTCACGATGTCAGAGGCGTCAGCGGGCTTGACGCCCTGATAAAAAGTCCGGTCTTCGCCCACCAGCACCACCGGCCCTACCACGCACGGTCCCATGCAGCCGGTCTCGACCAACGCCACCTGATCACCGAGTTTCTCCAGATCAAGAGCAACCCTTAGCGCATCACGCACCTCTTTCGCGCCAGACGCCAAGCAACTGCCACCGAAACAGACCAAAATCTGCCGCTTCTCTTTCGCGCTGCCAGAGGTTGACTGGTCCTGCAACCGCTCGCGCAACTCGCAAAGTTCGGCCACACTGCAAATCTTCTTTAACACAGGGGCGTTCATGCGTGCTCCTTTTCTCCGGTCACGGCTGCACCGGACATAATCTGGTTGACCATCTCACCCACGCGGGCCGGCTTGACACGTTGATAAACAATGTCGTTGACCATCACCACAGGAGCCATTCCGCACGCACCGAAGCAACGTCCCACCTCCAGCGAGAACTGTCGGTCGGGCGTTGTCTCACCCACATCGATCCGAAGCTTCTTTTTAAATGCGTCCAAGACCTCTTTGCCGCCGCGCACATAACAAGCCGTGCCGAGGCAAACCCGAACCAAAAACTTACCGCGTGGATGAAGGGTGAAAAACGAATAAAAGGTCACCACGCCGGCAACCTCGCTAACCGTTTTCCCGAAACCCGCAGCGATCTTGCTGATGACCGTCTCGGGAAGATAACCGAAAAGTGCTTGTGCGGTCTGAAGGGCAGGAATAAGCCCCCCGGGTTTGTCGCGATACTCGCCTATGACCTGATCAAGGCTGGCATTGAGTTCGGCTTCTGAAGGTTCACAAGAACACGCGCAGCCGCAGGGTGCGGCGGGTGCGGATAAAGCAGTCATTTAATCCTCCGTATGCCCCAGAAATCCGGGAACAATTACAGCAAGGCCTGACAATCCTGAAACAGGCAATCGTGTCAGGCCAAAATGCCGTTCGAGATGGAGCAGTTAGAGCGACCCCTCAATATATTTCTCGAGGTTCCGAATCATCGCGTCCTGTTCGGAGGCTACGAACTTCACCAGGTCGCCGATCGAAATAATCCCGACCACCTTTTGATCGTGGTCCAGCACGGGCACGTGGCGTATACGCCGCTGCGTCATAACCGCCATGCACTCATCCACCGTTGTCTCGGGCGAGACATAAATGACCTTCTTCGTCATCACGTACTTGACCTGCACCTCTTTCGCCGATTTTCCGGCCAAGAGGACTTTGCGAAAAGCGTCTCGTTCGGCAAAGATACCTGCGATCTTACCATGCGCATTCAATATTAGAAGAGACCCAATATTTTTAGAGTCCATCAACTCGATGGCTTCATAAACTGTTGCCGTAGGGGCAATCGTGATGATGTCGCGGCCCTTCTGCATGAGAAGCTGATTGATTGGTGTGTTCACTCCACGTCCCTCCTTCGTTTCCACGAGGGCATCAAACAGATGCCCCGGAACATTTCCGCGCTCGCCCGGCAAGATACAGTACGATGGGCACGAAAACGCTCCAAACAACAGTTACCCAAAATACCGGTCGTATACTCCACCATTACTGTATTTTTAATGTACGGAATTTCTCGCTATTGGTCAAGCAGATCCTTCAACAAATCAACCGGCAATAAAACCGCGAATTCATTAACGAATTCGCGGTTTTTATTGAGATTTAAGTGGTGGAGGTAAGGAGGGTCGAACTCCTGACCTCTTGAATGCCATTCAAACCGAAACCCAATGCAGGTGCATTATTATTGATGTGTGGGGTGTTTTTGGGTTGCTTTCGCGAACTGCTTTTGATATAGTTCTAACTGTCGAAGGGAAGTAAATAAAACCCGACGAAAGGAGCCCAGCATGAAAAAGGTCACCGGCCATCTCTATAAACGCGGTAAGTTCTGGATCGTCGCTTGGCAGCACAACGGTATCCGCCACAAGGAAAGCACGCATACCGGCAATAAGCGGGACGCGCTGAAAGAGCAAGACCGCATTCTCGCCCCTTTCCGACTCGAAAGCCAAGAAGCCACTCTCTCCAACCTCATAACCCGTGTCGAAGAGGCCCACGCCGAACATGAACGTCTCGATGACGCCGATCCGGCCTTGCCGCTTAACACCGTGTGGACCGCCTATGAGGCGGCCTCAAACCGTCCCGACAGCGGGCCTGTCACCCTCTCCAATTACGCAAGCTGGTGGAACCGTTTCCATACGTGGATCTCCGAAAACCGTCCCGAGCGCAAAGAGCTGCGTGACATCACGAACGAAGATGCGCAGGCCTATGCCGGACACCTCCAAACCATGGTGTCACCTTCCACCTTCAACCGTCATGCCTTCTTTCTCGGTCTTCTCTTCAAGGTCCTCAAGGCCCCCGGTCGACTGCACCGCAATCCGTTTGAACGCGAGAACGTCACCCGTAAGAAGGCCGTCCAGAATGTCCGCGACGCGCTTACCGTCGAGCAACTGATGACCGTCTGTTCCTCCGTCACAGGCGAAATGCGGACCCTCTTCGCTATCGGCGTCTATTGCGGACTCCGGCTGGCAGACGCCGCCCTTCTCCGCTGGGACAGCATCGACATTGCAAAGAACGTCGTCTCGCTGGTTCCCCGCAAGACCGCCCGCAGGAGCCACAAACGCGTCACAGTTCCGATTCACCCTGCACTCCTTAACATTCTGCTGGAGACTTCTCACGAAGAACGCCACGGGTTCCTTATGCCCGAGATCGCCAAGATCTACCAGTCCTATAACGGCGCATTGTCATACCAGATTCAGAAGATCTTCACCGCCTGCAAAATCCATACCGTAGACCAGATCAATACCAAGGGGACCAGCAAGAAGTCGGTGGTCAGGATCGGCTTCCATAGCTTGCGCCACGCCCTCGTAACCATGTCCGTCAACGCCGGCACGCCCCTTGCCGTTCTCGGCGGCATCATGGGGCACACGACGGAGCGCATGACCGGCCATTATCACCACCTGACGGGCGAGGCCGTGCGTAGCGCCATCGCTGTCCTTCCGGACGTCCTGCCGCACGCCGCAGGTGACCAGCCGATAGCATTGCCCGCCGCTGAGAAAGACCGTGAAGCCGCGCCCGTACTTCTTAATGCGCTCTGTGGACTCTTGGATAAAATGACGGCCGAAACGTGGCAGGCAAAGCGTGAAGACGCACTGAAACTCCTGCATGAGCAGCTGAGCCCGTCACAGAAGTCAGCCTGATTCCTGAACGCGCTTCGCGTCTTCCTCAAAGGCCGCACATGTTCCGCCACTTGAACCAGCCGAACCACGCGGCTGTCACCCCAAGCCACCGGACAGCGGCCCTGACCTTGCCCATGCCATACGCCCGCTGGAGACGGTAGAACCGGGCGTTGGCCGCTGCACCGTCCTTGCCGGTCATGAAATCAAAGTCATGTCGCAGGCAGGGCGGAAAATACTTGTTGGGCCAGTAGACCTCAGAAACGAGCGTACACCCGTCGCAGTCCGCGTACCAGTCCCACCGGTCCGAGTCCAGCGCTTCGAGGATCTCAATTCTCTCCCGGTCGGAAACGCACAGCACGCCGAACGAATCGACGATCCGCGCCCGTTCCTCTTCGCGCGTTCCCACTTTGCCCTTGCCACATCCGCACCCCATTCTGCCCCCCTACTTGACCAGCGGCACCGACAGTTCCCCGGTCACCGTGTTACTGGCGGCGCTTCCGCCCCCGACGCTCACATACACGTTCTCCGCAACGACGACCACACGCCCCGCCACGACGCGCACGCCGTTGCTCATCGCCTCAGCAACGCCATTCGTGCCCGCGCCCCCGGCTTCGGCCACGTCCACGCTCCGGACATGCACGAGCGCGTTCTGGCTGATGCCGCGGTACGCGCAGCACCCCGCGACGCCCGCCGCAGCAGCCAACGCCGCAAACCCCACTTCCAGCCCCTTCCTCATACGCCACCCGCCTTTGCCAAGATCCTGGCCGCCATGAATCCCGCCGTCACCGCCCCCGTGATCGCGGTCCCCGCCGCGACCGACACCACCCACAGCAACGCGTGGATCACCATCTCGTGCCGCGCCAGCCGCG
>JADHEF010000516.1_pt1 | contig 38292 bp, 32 predicted proteins | sample 8952391 | NCBI WGS metagenome assembly JADHEF01 (sample SAMN16124439, study PRJNA663245) | bioreactor sludge metagenome | isolation source: sludge (nitrite) | place: India:Bengaluru | collected 2019-02-28 | reverse complement strand
CAAGGGCTGATACCGGTTGCAGGAAGAACCCCGCCATGGCGGGGTTTTTTTATGCCTGAACGGGCGAAGCTCAGGTTGCTGGTAATAAATCCTACGCAGTCCTACATCAACTCCCTACAAACCACCTCTTTTCGTACAACCCCTGTCAACACCCGGTTCATATCCTTGCTGACACCCCCGCCGCTACACTCGCCAGCATGAACACTTCCGGCGACCGCCTCAAAGCCCTGCTCCACGAATGTGGCCTGACCCCTTCCGATTTTGCCGCCCAACGCAGCGTCACACCGCAGCACGTCAACAACTGGTTCAAACGGGGTGTGCCTTTGGCCCGGCTGGACGAACTGGCCGACTTGTTCTGTGTGCACCGCCGCTGGCTACGCACCGGAGAAGGTCCCAAACATCCCAACCCGATCCTGCGCAGCGGCGCGCCCCGGCCGACGCCCGTCAACCCGCCCTCTCCGCTGTCGGTGGAACATGGCCGGGCAGTGAAGGTGCCTTACTACCAGTTGCAACAAGGCCTGCTGTCGCCGGTGGCCAGCAAACACCTGCGCTTGCCGGCAAAAGCCTTGAGGGGGCTGGGTGTGCATGCTGCCAATGCGATCTGCCTGGCGATGCCGGCCAGCAACATGCTGCCGCTGATTCCGCTGAATGCCAGCCTGGCCATCGACCTGGGCATGACCCGAGTGGTCGAGGGCGAAACCTATGCCCTGCTGCACAACGGCATGCTCAGGGTGAACAACCTCAGCCTTGGCCAGCACGGTACGCTGTACCTGCACAGCCATGACCGGCGCAACTACGCAGTCGAACGCTACACCCCCGCACAGTGCCAGGCGCAGGGCCTGGAAATTCTTGGCTGGGTGTTTCACTGGTCGCATTTCCGCCAACAGCGGCCTGGCTGAAACACCCTGTGCCATTTTTTGCTGGGCATCCTGCGCGTGCCCTTGTATGCTACGCGGCACATTCAGCCCCGACCGGCGCAAGCCGCGGTCCAGAGGGCTCTGGCGATATCCCACACGGGCATCTGCCATTTCTTTCAGGCCCTTGATGGCCACTCAGTTAAGGCGATTGCGGCTTACCATAAATTAGTCGGAAGCGTCCCCGAGAAGCCGGCCACAAGCCGGCTTTTTATTTGTCCAAAAAAAGCCTATCCAATCCAAAACCCATGCTGCTAGCCTAGAGGAATAAAGGGTTACAGCCTTTTCCTCACCCAACCGCGTTCAAAGCGACACAACCCCATCCGATGATAAAGTGGGGGGACAAGTGGGGGGACAAGCGAGAATGGCAACGCAGCAGGGGGCACGATGGGCAAGCTGAATCCGAAACAGATCGAGAACCTCACAGAACCTGGCACCTACGAAGATGGAGACGGTCTTCGGCTGGTCGTCAAACCCACGGGACGCAAGTCTTGGTTACTACGCTTCCAGCTTGCTGGCCGCCGTCGGGAAATGGGCTTAGGTTCATACCCAGAGATCAGCCTCAGGAACGCACGTCTCGAAGCGAGTGCTAAGCGCCGCCTCCTGATAGATGGTGTGGACCCACTAGCAGCACGTGATCAAGAGCGCCTAGCCCAGCGTGAGGCTCTGCGAGCCCAAGAAGCCAAACAACTCAAATTTAAGACGCTGGCCACTGAGTATTGGGTGGCTCACGGTGGCGCCTGGTCTGAACAGTGGCGCAGAGGCTGGATACGCAAACTAGAACTGTACGCATTCCCACAAATTGGCAACCTTTCTGCCGAGCAGATAGACACAGGGCATGTCCTCAAACTTCTTCAGCCAATATGGGCGACAAAGACACGTACTGCGGACGAGGTACGCGGGCAAATTGAGCAGATTCTAGATGCAGCCAAAGCACGAGGTCTTCGTGAAGGAGAAAACCCTGCTCGATGGCGTGGTCACTTGGACAACTTGCTCAGCCGGGCGGAAAAGAAAAAAGCAAGAAAGCGCGAGCACTTCCCCGCAATGCCATGGCAAGACGTACCAAAACTGATGCACCAACTGAAAGCGAACACGACAGCACCATCTCTTGCCGCACAACTACTGATCATGACTGCCGCGCGTGCACACATGGTGAGGTTCGCACGTTGGGCTGAATTCAATCTTGAGGCTCGCACGTGGTCACTTCCCGACGAGCGTATGAAAACACGTATAGCCTTCACTATTCCGCTTGCCGACGAAGTAATAGACTGCCTTGAAGTCATCCCACGAATTGGAGACAGTCCATATTTGTTCCCAGGACAAGGGAAAAGCGGTGTAATGCATGCAAATGCAGTCCGCAACCTACTACACGAGATGGGCTATAAATCTATTACTCGACACGGCTTTCGCTCATCATTCCGTGACTGGGCAGGTGAATGCACACACTACCCACGAGAGGTTTGTGAAATGGCCTTAGCGCACGATGAACGGGATCAAACTGAAGGCGCTTACTCTCGAACTGATTTCTTAGCCAAACGCAGAGCACTAATGAATGACTGGGCTAGATATTTAACCTCCACACAGCGAGAAGATTAAAGCAAATCGAGCCTCATAACCTTTCCAATAAAAATTTATCCAGAAAATAGGTACTTTGTGAGTATAAACCTGAAAGAGATTCCTGACGACCTCTCTGAGCACATTCACTCCTGGACAAAAGACTCCTTTGAAAGCGCAGTAGAGTTTATTGAAAGCTGGCTCGATTACGCCCTCAAGAAAATGTACGGAAAACAAGAAGGCCTTGAACTAAAAGAGAAAATCCAGCAAAGGATTCGCAGCGGAAAAATCACAAACGACAAAATAAATAAATACTGGGAAGTTATTGAAGGCGGAGACAGAGACACAAGATATCTATACCCTTACCTCATTACACTTTATTATGTTGCAAAAGCCAAAGCAGAAGACTTCCACAAAAAAGGATTGATTGCCGAGGCATTTTCAACGACCTCACTTATGTCCTTCTGCGTTGGATCACTCACAGAAAATGTAGAGACAAATATTGTCGGAGTCCCCGACTACATGGAAGATCCACTAAGAACAAAAATTGCCAACCGAGCAGCAAACGCAACGCACGCCGGCAGTAAAATAGTTCAAAAAATTATAGCGGACTTAATCTTACAAGAGCGTCCAGATGATGGGTGGCCTTCAAAGAAAGCCGCTGCAACACATATTGAAAAAATACTAATAAAACAATTCTACATACCCATCCCCTCTTCCGATGAAAAAGAGGAATCTTACGAGCCAAGACCTGATTTAAATTTCAAGCTTAACCTAAACGCCACATCGCTACACGAAAGAATTCTAAAATGGATGAGCGCAGGCAAAGAAGGCGTTGGGGAAATCAATAAAGCCGTACAAACAACACTAAGAAGAAAATCCAAAAAGCATTGACTGTGAGCATTAAAAAAGATAGAACCCATACCTTCAGGAGTAGCGAAAAAACCATCCAAATTAGAAATACGTCTATTTGAGCGACCGCCTTCTAGGTCGTCCCACTTTCCCTCCTTCAGTTGAAACACTAGACTTACCAAACATTCTCTCTTTATTGTTCAAATTAGGCCTAATTAGCAAATCCTTTTTTACGAGGTACTTCCCAGCCCACTTCAGGTTCTCGATCATTTCAGCATCATCCCAGGACACCATACCTATGCCTCGTCGACTATACCTTTCCTTCTGCCTATTACAGTTAAAATAACACCCATGCCCATTAGTCACTTTTCTTGACCAAACCACCCCAATCTCTTCGCACAAGCTTACATCTTCCTGATGTCTCGCCCCGTCCAAAAATATCATCAAATGATAATGGTATTGCTTTGTCGGCCCGAACTCTAACTTCCACACATACCCACAAAGAGATTCCTTGAGCCTGCCTCTACGCAGGAACCTCAGAAACACCGAAAAATCCCTCTTAACCCTATCCAAGCTGATTACAAAGCCTTGACTCTGCAGATAAGTCAGCGAATAGCCTATGTCCAGCCTTAAAACCAACATTCTAGAATGCCGAAGAAAAAGCAAATCAATAAAATCATCTAGCCCCTTCGCATTCTTGGCAACTGCTCGCTGACAGCTCCTCCAATGCGCTTTAAACTCACCAGAAGCAGTTTCTTGCTTGATCGAAATGATCGCTCGCGTGATAACATCAACTTCCTCGTTCGAAGAAAGAGAATTGTCGGTAATTCTTTCATCCCCATATACTTCCTGCGACTGCTTCTGGACCTTATGGAAAATATCCAAATACGGACTAAGCCGTCCTCCTGCATAAATCCCTTGCAAATATTCAATGTCAATCCGCAACGCCCAAAGCAGTTGCCTTCCCCTCTTAGTTAGACGAGACTGACGCCCATATAGGCCTTCCTCAATAAAAACCTCCCCTCCCACGACCCCCATCAACAAGCTTACAATCTCCGAAACATCTTGGACATGATTAATCTCAGGAAGAGCAACTATTAATTCACCTTCCACACCACTTTCAAAGTAATACTGATCCTGCATCAAAAACTCATTGAACCTCTCACTCAATAGCATACACAACCCTTTCAATAGACACAGCACACCTAGCACTCACCTCCACTCAACATAGCAGTCAGTCACAGCCAGGCATCTATACGACTATAAATACTAAATCAATATTCATTACCTAATAGATATACATACCAATAACCACCTCCTCTCAACGCCTCGTGAGAACAAGAAAAAAACAGCCGTCTCTCCAACCACACCGATAAAAAATACAACCACCTACTTGTAAAGTTATGGTATATTCAATTAGCCCTTGAACGCTCAACCTGACATTCAATCCAAAAATCAACCTCCTCCTCCAGCCATGCAACACTGTTTTTCCCGATCTTAACTTTTTTTGGGAAAGTTTCGTCATACCTCGGTGAGGCAGGGTTAAGGCGATCCTCTATTGCACCTTTCTTTAGCCCAACGCGCTCAACAACAGTGGGAAGCCGAATCAATCTTTTAGGTTTACTCTCTCTATCGTGCATATCTGTTTCGCCAAGAAAACCGTTAGGCCCCTCAGTTTATGAATAACCGGAAAATGTGATAGGCGGCTGCATAGCAGACGCTGATTTTTGCCCCAACCAAAGCGCAAGCACCGTTATCATCCAGCGCACATGGCATTCCTCCGTTGCGCAGCTCAAGGCCACCAAATACGGGCTCTGGAACCAACCTGAACGAAAGGTGGAACCAACTTTTCAGCCACAGGAACTAATTTTTCACGCCTCAGCCCCTCGCCTGAAGAAAAATTAAGTCAAAAACCAATTCAAATTTTCTTGGGCCACACATAACCGCAATGACATCACCACCAAAGAGGTTCGCCCCATGTCATTGCAGTGCCCTCGCTGTCACTCTCCCAAAGTCGCGTCCTTCCATCACGCCATGAAAGTCGGCGCCGCCATCGGTACCGTGGGCGGTGTTGCACGTGGCGTCAGCGCTGCCCTGGCTGGTGGTCAGGCCGGCGCAGCTATCGGTGCGCTCGCCGGGCCAGTCGGCATCACCCTAGGTTCCGTGTCGGGCGCCATCCTCGGCGGTCTGGCCGGCGGCGTGGGCGGCTGCACGCTCGGCGCTCAACTGGGCGAGTCGCTCGACCGCCACGTCCTGGCCCACAACCTCTGTCTGCTCTGCGGTCATCGCTTCAATCTGCCGACCTGATCGCCCCCCCCCCACCATTCTCATTTCAATCGTTCTGTCGGTGCTGCGCTGTGCGCGGCGCTTTATGCCGGCTTGCACCCAAAGGAATCGTTCACATGGCACATCTCGTCGAAACCATGGCCTACGCTGGCGCTACTCCGTGGCATGGCCTGGGCAATCAGCTCACTCAGAAACAACCCATCGAAGTCTGGCAACGCGAAGCCGGCATGGACTGGGATATCCTCGAAAGCCCCGTGCACTTCAAGTCGGATGCCATTGGCCACTTGGGCGCAATCCACTCCTTCCCCGAACAGAAGGTGCTGTTCCGTTCGGACACCAAGGCACCGCTGTCGGTGGTTTCCAATCGCTACCACACGGTGCAACCTCGGGAAGTGCTGGAGTTTTATCGGGATCTCACCGAGGTCTCCGGCTTCGAGCTGGAGACGGCTGGCGTGCTCAAGGGTGGGCGCAAATTCTGGGCACTGGCGCGTACCGGACAGGGTGTAGCACTTAAGGGCAACGACCAGGTCAACGGTTACCTACTGCTGGCGACCTCCTGCGACGGCACGCTAGCCACCACTGCCACGCCCACCACCGTGCGCGTGGTCTGCAACAACACCCTGACCATCGCTTTGGACGGCACCAGCCGGGCGATCAAGGTGCCGCACAACACTCGCTTCGATCCCAAGGCCGTGAAGAAGCAACTCGGTATCGCCGTCTCGCAATGGGACGACTTTATGTACCGCATGCGTGCGCTGGCTGAACGCAAGGTGCAGTGGCAAGAAATTTTGGGATTCTTTATGAACGTGCTGTGCGAGACCAGCCCGACCGACGCCTTGCCGGAGCAACTGCCCAACGAGCGTGCCCTGCGCAAGGTCCAGGAGTTGTACGAGGGCCGGGGTCGGGGCAGTCAGCTGGACTCGGCACGCGGCACCGCCTGGGGCTTGCTCAATGCCGTGACCGAGTATGTCGACCATGAACGTCGTGCGCGTAGCAATGAGTACCGTATGGACTCGGCCTGGTTCGGCCAGGGGGCGCAGATTAAGCAACGCGCCTTGGATGCCGCGCTTCAGCTCGCCGCTTAACCCTCACTTACCTCACCCTCGCGCCCGGTCAGCCCTGTGCTGGTCGGACGTTTTTATGTCTGCAGGTGAATACCATGAAAGCAACGTCATTGAACGGCAGCACCAGCAAGAAACGCCCTGCCCTGCGCCTGGTCAGCACCAAGGAGCTGCCGCGCGAGGACTGGCTGCAGGTCCGCAAACAAGGCATCGGCAGTTCGGATGCCGCCGCTGCGGTGGGGCTGAATCCATACAAGTCGCAGCTGGAGCTGTGGTTGGAGAAGACCGGTCGCGATGCTGGGCTACCGAAGGTTGACCCCCTAGATGAGGAAAGCCCGATGTACTGGGGCAACGTGCTGGAACCCATTGTGGCCTGGCACTACAGCAAGCGAACGAAGAACAAGGTGCGGCGTATCAACGCCGTGCTGCAGCATCCAGATCCGGCGCTGCCCTGGATGCTCGCCAACATCGACCGCGAGGTGATCGGTGCTGATGATGTCCATGTGCTGGAATGCAAAACAGCCGGCATAAACGGGGCACGCCTTTGGAAGGAAGGCGTCCCCGAGTATGTGGTTTTGCAGGTGATGCACCAGCTCGCTGTCACCGGTAAGCAGGCAGCGGATGTCGCCGTGCTGCTCGGCGGCCAGACGCTGGAGATCCACCGTATCGAGCGGGACGAGCAAATGATCGCTCGCCTGATAGAGCTGGAGCGCAAGTTCTGGCAGTACGTGGAAACCGACACCCCACCGCCGGCCGATGGCACAGCATCCGCTGACGCAGCACTGCGCTGCCTCTACCCGGAAGACAACGGCCAGGTCGTCGACTTCAGCAGCCATGCCGGACTGACCGCAGCCTTCATTGAACTCAAGGCCGTGCGCCAATCGATTGCCGACAAGGAAAAACGCGAGGCCGAGCTCAAGCAGATCTTGCAGCAGGCCATGGGCGATGCCCGTCGGGCGAAGTTCTCCAGCGGCTACGTCAGCTGGCGCAAGGCCAAGGACAGCATCGGCCTCGATGTCGCTCAACTGCTCCAGGACAAGCCTTACCTGCAGGCCAAGTACCCACTGCTGAAACCCGGTGCGCGGCGTTTCCTGGTCGGCTGATTTCCATCTTCATCCCCACTTTCCCTCCCCTTGGCCAGTTCATGTAGTTCGCTCTGCGTGGCTGGCCTTTTTTCATTTCCAGGAGAACCACAATGTTGAAAGGCTTAGCCCTGACGCCCCCAGTGCTCGGGCGCATCTCCATCGGTAAAGTCATCGAGAAGAACGGCAAGCGCCTGCCGGAGAGGGATGACCAGTTCACCATCACCTCCCAGGTACAAAGCAAGGACGGCTGGCTGCTACACCCCCTCAATGATGAGCTGCGTCAGGGCAAGGACGACAAGTTGCGCAGCATCCCGATACGCCTGCTGTTCAACGAACCGGAGCTGAATTTCCGCGCCGCCTACACGCTGTTCGACCGGCATTCCGGCCGACCGCTGTGCGTCGGAAATGGCGAGACCTGCAAGCGCGTCACACAGGACGGCATCCAATCGCTGCCCTGCCCCTCGCCGGATGCCTGCCCGCTGACCAAAGGCAATGCCTGCAAGCCCTACGGCCGACTCAACGTCGTGATCGGCGATGACGATCCACTAGGCAGCTTCGTGTTCCGCACCACCGGCTTTAACAGCATCCGCACCCTGGCGGCTCGCCTGCATTACTTCCAGGCCATCTCGGGTAACCGTCTGGCGTGCCTGCCGCTGGAACTACGCCTGCGTGGCAAGTCCACTCGCCAGAGCCACGGCACGCCCATCTTCTACGTCGACCTGACAGTACGTAGCGGTATGGACATGGCCGAGGCGCTGCAGGCCGCCAATGAGCTCGAAGCGCTGCGGCAAGCAGCAGGCTTCGATCAAGCTGCGCTGGATGACGCGGCGCGGCGTGGCTTCGCCAATGGCGCATTCGAAGACAGCGAGGAAGACGCCGGCACCATCGTCGAGGAGCTCTACCCCGTCGAGGAAAGCCAACCCCCTGTCACTAACACTCCCCAGCGATCAGTGAAAAACAGCCTGGCCGAGAAGCTGGAGGCGCAAGCCCAGCGCCATACCCCACCGACTGATCACCACCAAGGAGGCCAGTATGCGCCTGCACAAACTGAAAGCCAGTGACTCGACCGGCACCTACCTGGTCGAGTCGCCGGTCACCGAAACCGACATCCTGCTGATGGGCCGCCAGTTGGCGAACCTGCGTCTGCGCCGTGGGCGGGCACTGACCTCACCGAAGGAAGTGTTTGGCCACCTGCAGGCGCTTATGAGTGATTACGAGCATGAAGTTTTCGCCCTTCTCCACCTTGATAGCCGCCATCGAGTCATCGCCTTCCAGGAAATGTTCCGAGGCACGCTCGACGGCGCCAGCGTCTATCCACGCGAGGTCGTCAAGGCAGCCCTGGAGCACAATGCCGCCGCCATGGTCCTGGTGCACAACCATCCCTCTGGGGATCCTGAACCCAGCCAAGCAGACCGTAACCTGACCCACAAACTGAAGGAGGCACTGAACCTGGTTGGGGTGCGGACACTAGATCACATCATCGTAGGTCGCGAAGGTTGCCTATCGCTGGCAGAACAAGGTCATCTGTGAGGAGAACACGATAATGGCGCTACTACGGATCTTGGCTGCCGTGTTTATGTTCGTTGGCATTTTCGCTGGCTGCCTGGCGCTCCTGCTGTTGGTGATTCTACTGGTGCGCTTTCCGCCACTGCTGATCGCCGTGCTGCTGGCGTGCTGGATTCTCTGCCGACTGCTGAAAGTGTTCCGGACATCAGGAGAAGCACCGACAAAGCCCCCCACCTCCTTGCAGTGATCATCCCCTATAAGCAACCAGACAAACTCCGGTTGTCTCTGTCCCTCCCCAGGAAACATGAAGATGAACAGACAATGTTTGATCTGCGAGTCCAGAGCCGTAATGCCCCGTGACGCCGCCAAGGGCCTTGCACTATTGGTCGGGCTGGTCGATGGCGCGCTGCAGGGAGTTCGAAGCACGCCCTCAGTATGTAGCCATGGCATGCTCATGAGTGGACTGGCCGCGATTACCCCGACATACCCTGCAGCACTAGATGCGGCTGAGGATGTTGCCCGCTTCCACTTCGGGGGCTTCGAGTGCCTGTGCCTGCGCTGTGGCGCGCTGTTCGACGCGGCTGTCGCGGACTAGGAGAGCCTCAGCTGCGGCTGAGACGTTCCACCAGACGCTCCACCATCTCTAGCACTAACGTCCGATCATCCGCCTTCAGAGTAGACAGTAAATTCTGCAGGCGGCGCGTCTGATCCTCCGGTCGAGAGCTCCCCTCGGTCAGCAGGTCGGCTGTCTCGCACCCGAAGATCGAAGCGAGCTCGACCAGACGCTCCACGTTGGGCGTAACGATCCCACGCTCGATTCGGGATACAGCCTCGCTACCAATCCCAAGCTTCTCCGCGACCTGCTCCTGGCTCAGCTCGCAGCGCGCGCGCTGACGTGCAATCGCCTGCCCCACCAGCTCCGCCAACTGCTTTGAATCGGTTTTCGACATGCCACCCTCCAGGCCAACCCGGATGGTTGAGCATCAACCCATTGACATGAAGGACTTCATAAACCGAGACTCAACCTTAAAGGTTGATATTCAACTCTTTCTCTACCACCAATGCCCTAGCAAGGAGCACCCAACAGCATGAACGTCATTACAGGACTGAACGAAGCGCAGATCGAAAGCCTTGTGCGCAGCCGAGCGTCCTTCGAGATAAATGGCCTCAGGGGCAACTTCACGGCCGGCATCAAACTGGTTGAAACCAAGATTGAAAGCCTTGGAATGAAATGCCGTGTCGTCACCGATTTGAAAGGTGCGGCCATACGCGGCGGAGTTTTTGGGGCTGCTGCCACTGTGATGTCAGCGCCAGCAACGCTCACCCTGGCGGCACTCGGCGTTGCTGCAGGTGTCGGCCATGCCCTAGTCACCTACAACCCCGATTACGAAATCATCAAGGACTACGTGAACAAGCGGCTCAGGGTCATCTACAAGAAGTAGTTCCTCTCTCATTCTCACACCCACTAACAGCGAAGAGCACTACTGCGCTGCTGGACTCGCGTGCTCCGCCACCGGTCGTTAAACGGCCGGCTCCTCTTCTCGCTCGCAAGAAACCACAAACTGGAGTTACCTCATGAAACGGATACTCAGCATTCTGCTGCTCGCGTTCTGTGCCAATGCCAATGCCGTCATTGACCATTACGCCTGGAACAACATCGCCTACCCAGACGAGACGTCCACCAACGGACTACCCGAAGCGATCCCCTGTATCAATAAGAAAGCCTTCAATGGTCAGCCTCTGATCAAGTGCACCTGGCTGGAAAACGCCCGCGAGGTGCTCATCTGGAATGCTCAGCGCCAGCAGGATGTACGCTATGTCAACCAGGTGAGCGGTACATGCCTGCGCGGAGAGTGCCGGACCAACGCCACCATCGTGGGTGACTGGAACCAGGATGTGTTCTTCACTCTATCGATCTGGTATCGCATCGGAGTCAGCACCGACGGCAAGCCGGTGGCTTACCGTGTCGATACCTCGCGTCAGGTGTCGTATGCCGAGGCGGGATCTCTCCTGTATCAGTTCTATCTGGATATTGGCGTCCCTGATAATCAGCTCATCACCACATTCGACGGGCGCTACGAAGGTGGCTACACAGCGTGGCAAGCACAGAAGGGAGGTGCACAAGCATCGGCACAGCAGTCACCTACCACGTCGGCCCAATCAGAATGGCCGGACGTGAAAAGTGCCTGGTGCAATCCGCGCATGGATGACGACTGCTACATCAACGAGAAGAAGGTACCGATCGCTAACCTTGGTAAGTGGTTGCCAGCAGTCGCTGAATCGAATATCGACCAAATCGGCGGCTTCTGCGAGACCATCCTCTGTTTCGATAAGGACAATCAACCCGTCGGCTACCTGTTGCAGTAGCGGACCTGAGCGCCATTGGACCACCGAGGACATCTCACCCACCTGCCTCGGCAGCCGCCGGACTGATAGAGGGAGCCCTGCTCTCTCTTTTTTTTGCTCAAACGGCGCGATGACATGGCGCATGTTGAGCTGATCTACCGCAGCCTCCACAACGTCACCCTGAACACGCCAGACGCTACCACGCAGATCGACCACGTTTTTTCTCTCACCCTACGGCATCTTCGTACTGGGGGCGAAGAACATGAGTGATTGGATCTTCGGCAGCAAGAAACGGCGCAATGGACGCAGAAGATCTAAAAACGCAACTTCAAATTTCAGCCCCCAGTGTGGCACTACAAATATTTCAACGTACTGGAAGCCATCCCTGGCGGCCCCCCCGAGCATCTGCACTCGGTCATAACCTTTGTCGGCAGCAGCACCTTCAAATCGGAGGTGCCGGCCAAAGTCACTGGTTATAATCGAAAGGTGAGTTCGCTTTTCGGTCCGGTCTTTAATACTAGGACATCTGTAGATCATCCAGGAACTCGGAAGCCGGTTCCACGCTAGTCACCACGAGCTCATCACGTGCGCGCGTGCAGGCAACGTACAGGAGATGACGCTCAGTGTCATAGACCTCTTGTAGGTCAGCATCATCTCCCACCGTTTCGATCCGCTCCTGCAAAGGGATCACGTCGTCATCACAGGCCATGACGACCACCGCCCGAAACTCCAAGCCTTTTGCCAAGTGCATAGTGCCAATAGATACGTAGCCGCTCTCCGTATCCACATGTTCATCTAGCACCTTGAATGGCAAGCCCGCTGCAGAGACTGCCTGCGATGCTCGATCTACTTGGGCGTCTGAACGAACGAAAACCCCAAACTCATGGGGCAAGAATCCAGCCTGAGTCCGTGCCCGTAGCCAACTGGCAACGCTTTCGATCTCGTCGTGTATCGTTTTCAGCACATGAACGGTTGGTTGTGGGCCATTGAACACCGATACCGTGTCACTCCGATCTTCAGTGATTCCGTCCACATCAGTCACCGTCGGGCCAAGCAGACGGTCAGCCTGCAATCGAATCTGGTGTGAGGTGCGATAATTGATGCGCAGGGTTCGCGAGCGCCCCCTCACATCGACACCCAACGATTTCCATGAGAAAGGCTGTTGGAAGATGCGTTGTCCCAAATCACCAGCAAAAAACAACGCATTCGGGCGGCCGCTACCAATTGCTGCGAGAAACCTGAGGTGAGCGACACCAATATCCTGCGCCTCATCAACTATGGCGTGATCGAAGATTACCTTATCACTCTCAGCAATCTTCACCGCTAATGTCGTGAAGACCTCCGACATCGTTACTAGGTTTAGTGCCTTCAACTCGGCCTGTACGCGTTCAAAAATGCTCCACAACACCTTGCGCTGTGCCTCCGGGAGGCGGGTCTTGCGACCAAGGCGTGCTACATCGCGATAAGCCTCCCACCCCTTCAGCTGCCAGGAATCGACCACCTCCTCCCATTCGGTAAGCAAGAAGTGCAGGCTGAATTTATGGCCACCAACAACCTGGCTGGCCGCATCGATTAAAGAGCGGATCTGTTCGCGACTCGCAACAGAAACCGCTCCGACACGAGACTTGTAAAGCCGAAGACCTATCGCCTCAAGCGAGTAAACGTCGATGCGCTCAGCCAAGCGGGGCTCATTGCTCAGCAACCATTTCAATTTTGCCTGCAGTGCGTTCGCCAGCGTGTCGGAGAAGGTAGTCAGTAATACGCGTGCTTCGGGATTTGCACGCACCAGCACCGCTGCACGGTGCAACGCCACTACTGTCTTACCTGTACCCGCAGAACCGGAAACCCGTGCAGGCCCGAAATAGTCGCGCTCAACAAGTTGCCGCTGCTCTGGGTGCAGGAATACCGTCCATTTTTCCCAAGGGCAGTCGAGCGCACGCTGCAGCTCCTCAACATCCGCCATCACACGGAAGCGCCGCTGCGCGTCCGGGTGGTCGAAGGGGCTTTTCTGTTCTGCAAGGAAGTCCAAAATTCGCGGCTTGCCGCCAGTCGCGAGTTCGAGCAATGCCTCAGCTGCCTCGGCAGGCAAGTGATCCGTTAAGGTCAGCAGAGAGTTTTCTGTGGCCTGCCTTACATCCGCCAGCCACTCCGGGGGGACACCGTAGCTCAGGAGCTCATCATCGGAGTTTCCAGAAAACAAAAGCACAGCGTCCGGCTTTTGTTGCACGTACACCGGAATTAGGATTTCCTGCACCGTCTCGCGGATTTCGACTAGCTGCGCAGCGCCCGTCTTGGGGTGCGTTTCAAGCTTTCTCCGTTCGGCCCAGGCGTATGCCTTGTCGTGATGATCGACGTAGCACAGCAACAAACTCGAATCATTGCGATGAACGATGATACGAATGTCACTACTGACCCGCACCGACCAGAAACTCTTGTCCTTCGCATTGTCGAGCTTGTGGAAGCTCATGCCAGGGTTGGCGGGGTTCAGCTGCAAATCGAAGGCCGTCGTTTTTACGGCCTTCTGCTCTTCACCCGTCAGGCGAGCTAGGCTATCTGTAAATGTGTCCGCGATCCGGAAATCCATACCCACTCCACTTGTCTCCTAAAGGCCAAACCGTGGCCATGAAATGCTCAACTAACCTTGAATACCTTCATCACTTCATCACCCAGGTGATTGATCACCTTTACGGCAATCCGGCCGGACTTCGGCTTTGGGAAAGGACGTGAGGTATCGCTGTTGAGCGAGGCCCAAGCTTCAGCGTCGATCTCGGCCTTAAGTGTGGTCTTCAGTGAGTTGTATGGATCATTCGCGCCCAGGAAGTAAGCATGGCGGACGAAGAAGCTTTCTTCGTTGTAATCGGTGTCGATGAACCAGCAGGCGATGCCGTCGGCACCGTCGCTGATGACTTCGCCAGTCTGCGGCTTGAACACATCAACACCGAGTACCTTCACACGCATCTGGCCGTCGTCCTGGGGGATAAGATCGATGTCCGGCTCACCGAAGATCACAAAAAGGTTGCCCTTACCTGTGTTCTTCAGGTCTTCGGCCATGTGCAGGTCAGCGTTCATGCGAGCCTTGAGCACAGGCAACTTGCCAAGCTTGGCGAACTCAGTGGTGTGTGCTTCAAAATTGAATGCGCAGGCAATAAGCACATCGAAGCCCGCGTCTGCAGCTTCACGCGCTGCAGCCACCAAGTCAGCGCGCTGCACAGTGCCAAACTCTGGACCGATGAAAATGGCTGCACGTTTCTCTGACTCGCCTTCCAAGTAACGTCCTTCGGCACACACCAACTCGCCGGGCCAGGGCGTGAGCATGGTAAAGGTGATGCGGTCTTCCTTATGGGCCTGCTGCACGCCAGCTGTTTTTAGATTCGTCAGAATTAGCTGCGGGAAGGATTGCTTCGCTACATAGTCACCCCCCGGCTCGGACACCTGTAGCTGGTCGATCAGCTCGTCATTTTCATCCACACCCAACGTCCGGTGCGGACTGAGACTTTCCACCGTGAAGGGGCCTGCCACGCGCACGGCCTTCTTATTCTCGTAAGGCTTGTCGTAGAGGTACTCGAACTCGGCTTTGGCGGCAATGGAGGCATCAATTTCAGTTTGCCTAGCGATGCGAGCTTGCCACCATTCGACGTGGATTTGTTTCGCCTTGTCCGACCAATCCTTGTTCGCTTCGCGTGGAATATCCCATTCCTGCCAAGACTTTTTCAAAGCACCATTCAACTGGTCGCGCAGCGGCTCCAAGGTCTGCTGCCACTTATCCCAGATAACGTCGATCTCGGCATTGTTGGCGATGAGTTTCAGCGTGATATGCGGCACGCGTTCGGTGACAAATCCATAGCGGATGTTGCCGTGAGCAGGCTGAGAACTCGGCGCCGCACGCATAACCTCGGCTTCCTTCAACTGGCCTTCACGCGAATCAGCAAGTAAATAGTAGGGATAGCGTGCACCCATGATACGGGTGCGCGCCAACGCCAGCGCGACGCGCGAGGTGTCAATAGTTATCCAGCGGCGGCCCCATTGTTCGGCGACGGTAGCTGTCGTGCCAGAGCCGCAGGTCGGGTCGAGAACGAGATCTCCGGGATCTGTGGACATAAGAAGACAACGCTGAATAACCTTCTGCGCAGTTTGGACAACATAAACTTTGTCTTCGGTGAAATTACCTGTCTGTGTGTCGGTCCAAACGTTCGAGATCGGTATGGCGTCGAAGTCCTCTAGATAACGAACGTATTGAATGCTGTTCTTCGCCTTCCATATGCGATCAGCTTTAGCTAGCCGGTTTAGACCCGACTCGTCCGTCTTAAAGGTTCCCTTTCCAGATGGATACGATCGACCTTGATACTCAAAAAAACGTACATCCCCATCTCCCGCCGGTCGGGAGCTTGTAATGTTGTCCGCACGGAAAATGCGTTCGCCATCTAAGATTCCGTCGTCTCCGCCTGCATTTAAGCGACGCCAATCACCGTCTGGCTTACGAACCAGTCGATAGACCTGATCAGTAGATGCACCACTGGATTTCGGCAGCAGCGGGGTGCGGAACTTCAGCGTTCCTGAGTCTTTCGCAAACCACAATAGGTAATTCGAAGCAGCAGCGAGAGCCGCATTTACGCGGCCGGTTGTCGTCTGAAATGCGATCTGACTTACAAAGTTAGTTTCACCAAACACCTCATCCATCAGAGCGCGAACCCGGTGCACGTTTTCATCGCCAATCTGTACAAAAATCGATCCCGAGTCCGTCAGCAGATCACGCGCCACTGTCAGCCGGTCACGTAGGTAGGTGAGGTAGGATTGGATACCATCGCGCCATGTATCGCGGAAAGCCTTGACCTGCTCCGGCTCGCGGGTGATGTGATCGGCCTTACCGTCCTTGACGTCGCGACTAGTGGTTGACCACTGAAAATTGCTGTTGAATTTGATGCCGTAGGGTGGGTCGAAATAGATGCATTGCACCTTGCCGCGTAGGCCCTCGCGCTCGGCGAGGCTGGCCATGACTTGCAGGCTATCCCCCAAGATCATCCGGTTAGTCCAGTTCTGGTCGTGCTGGTAGAACTCGGTCTTATCCGCCCCCTTAGGGATGCCGTTGAAGTCCGAAAACAGATCAGCAGTGGCCTGCCCTGCATCATGTTCACGCTCCCGTGTCTCGCGCAGCAGCTCGTCAATCAGCGCCTTAGGATGCACTTTTTCTTGAATGTAGAGCGGCGGAGCGTTGACAACGAGATCGCTCCAGTCCTGTTCATCTTTACCGCGCCAAACGAGCTGAGGATCTAGGTCGGTGTTCCGCGGATAACGAATCTGCTTTGGCGTTGTAGGTTCCTGGACAAAGGATTGTTGCTCGGCGGAAGGGATGTTCTTCCGCTTAGCATCGTCATGCTTGATGGTTTCGACGGTTTTGAGGTCGGGCTGCTTGGCCATGGTCATGCGTTCTCGCTGTCGGCCTGCGCAGTGGCGGACTCGATCATTTCGTTGAATTCGTGTTCGATTTTCTCAGCAAAGTCGTGCTGCATCTGGAATACGTCGGTGAGCTCAGCAAAAGCCCAGCGCCCGTAACTGCCGAGATGATTCACACCAGGCACCCAGTAAGTATCCATGGTGGACTTCTTTTCCACCGCGTCTTCGCCGCGATAGCCCTTGATCTCGACAATAAGATTGAGCAAATCGTCAGGACCATGACCGTCGTCGACGCGCACGATGAAGTCCGGCAGGTATTTGCGCATTTCCGAGCCGAAGCGATACGGCACGTCTAAGCCGAGACCGTGGTTCTTTACGTAGGCCCGCACCTGCGGGTGCCGCTCGGCGACACGGCAGAATTCAGCCTCCCAATCGCTATCGAGAACTACCCAGTTAATGTGGCTGTGCTGAGAGCTGGTTTCCCAACGACTGGTCTTGGAGGTGTTGAAGCGTACATTCCGGGTAGATCCACTGGGGTTGTATGGATCAAGCAGTGCCTTGATGGGGCGCTCACCGAGAAAATGCCGAGTAATGGCAGCGGTGATCTTATTGCAGGCCATGTCGGCCAGTTCCTGATACATCAGCAGGGCAGGGTAAGTATCGCCTTTGCAGATTAGGCAGGTGTCCAGCCATTCTTTGGTGATGCGCTTGAGCTGACCGAAGAGGTGCAGTTTCGGTTCTTCACCGGGGTCTCGCCACTTGGTGTAGAGCAAGTGCTGGGTAAGATTGAAAACCAGGCTAGAGGGGCGCATGTCCCCTAGATGCTGGAGTGTCATGTCTGCCGACTCGCCGATGATGCCGGCATTTTGCGTTTGCGACGGACCTACCAGCGCGGGTGTAAGCACGAGCTTGGACTCATCGTTGAAATCGGCAACCAGTCGCTCTTCAGGCAGTTCGACCCGATAGCCTTCGACACGTGGAAAGATAATCTCCAGCGCATCGCGCTCAGGGCGCATTGCTTTGACCTGCACAGTTTCGCGAGGTGTTGAGGGCGTCGCGATTACTGGCTTGGCGGTGAAGTCAAAGGGAATGCCAAACACATCGGCATACTCGACGTTGAATAGACCTTTGTCATTCAGCTCGTAGGATTGACGGCGCAGAGCACGGCCAATGACCTGTTCACACAAGAGCTGAGTACCAAAAGCGCGGATGCCAAGTACGTGAGTGACGGTATTGGCATCCCAACCCTCAGTGAGCATTGATACCGACACAACGCAACGAATCGAGCCTCCGAGCTGCCCTGCCTTGCCGACCGTGTTCATGACCTCGCGCAGAAGCTCCTGATCCGTGACGTTGTCAGCCGCGCGCGCATCTCCGCTGCGCTCAACGATCTCGCGGCGGAAACGCTCAATTTCGTCTGCGGCCATGCTGCGGAAGTTGTCGTCCAGCGCGTCGCCGGCTTCAAGCTGTTCGCTATCGATAAGCAAAGTGTTTGGGCGTGCTAACGGATTGCCGGTGGTTTCGTCAAAGTTGCGGAACAGTGCGAGACGGCCGTTTTCGAGCGTGGTCGTGCCGTCATCATTTTTGCGTTGGAAACCGGAGATGTAGTCGTACACCAGCTTGGAGATAGCTGTGTTCTGGCAAACCACGATGAAGCAGGGGGGAACGCCGATCCCAGCATCCTGCCATTTTGCGTAGGTCTTCTCGTAGTGCCCGTATAGGGCCTGCAGGGCTGTCTGCAGCCTTGTCGGAAGCTTGAGTGGGTCAAGATCCTGATTGGAGCCACGCCCTTTCTTGGGCATGTCCTTGCGGATGTTTTCCCACAGGTTGCGGAACATCGGCATCTCATCGCCAGTGATGTTTTCTGCAACAGGGACGCGTGGCAGCTTGACGATACCGCATTCAATTGCGTCCATCAGTGAAAAATCGCTCATCGTCCACGGGAACAAGGTGCCTTCGACATAGCCAGAGCCGGCCAGGAAGAACGGCGTTGCCGAGAGGTCGATGACACGGTTGACTCCCAGCTTGCGATTAACCGCTTCCAGCCCGGAAATCCAGAGGCGAGCTGCTTCGTTCTCGTCCTTGGCGTGCGCCTTGGCTTCTTTCAGGGCTTCCCCCGTAAGCTGATTGCCCTTGTCATCAATGTAGTCGTCATCCGACGCTGGCTTTTCACGGTAGCAGTGATGCGCTTCATCGTTGATGACCATGATGTTCTTCATGCCCATCAAATCCGACATCACGCGCTGAATCATCTGCCCTTCAGTTTCAAGCGTTTGGGGATCATCACCAGTTCGCCCCTTGAGCAGTTGCCTGCCGCCCTTTGAAATTTCAATACGCTCTCGCAGCTTGAAGGCGTGGTAGTTGGTAATGACGATCTTGGCTCGGGCAATGTCGTCAAGCATGTCACTCGGAACAAGCTCGCGTTCCTTGTAGTAGCTATCTGGATCGTTGGGCTGCAGCACGCGCAGACGATCCTTGATGGTCAGGCCCGGAGCGCAGATCAGAAATCCACGCGTGAAGCTCTTGCTGCCAGGACTACGCACCGCGTTGATAGTTTGCCAGGCAATGATCATCGCCATAACTGTCGTCTTGCCGGCCCCCGTAGCGAGCTTGAGCGCCAGGCGCATCAGCTCAGGGTTGGCGTCCTTGTTGGCAGCCGCGAGGTGCTCCAGCAGTTCTTTTCCAGGCTTGGATAAGGGGGCGACCTCGGTAAGCCATATCGCCGTTTCAATTGCTTCGACTTGGCAAAAGAACGGGCGCACGCCATGAAAGTCGTGATGCCGCCAATGCTGGAGCAAGCGTGCCGTTTCGGGGGTAACCTGCCATTGGCTGGCTGGCAGCCCACGCCATGTGTCTACATGGCTACGAACCTTATTTATGATCGAGGTGGGGTCGTATTGCTGCTTGCCGGTAGAAAGCCCCTTGCCTTCGTCAAAGAGAAAGCCCTCCTGCTTCGGAATCGCTTTCTGCTTCTTGGGCTTTGGAATTGGCGTGATGAACTGTGCTTTGCGCCGGTCTTCAACAATCTTCTGCGTCGGCTGGCCGGTTTCATCTAGCTCCCAGTGACGGGTAGGCCGCTGGTATGGTGAATTCAGGATCGGATGATCGAAAAACGGATTCGACATAAATAGAAACCTGCGCTCCTTGGTCCTGTCGTACGGCTGAGCGACGTGCTGGTTACACGATGAATTCCAACCGTATTGGCACATGCTTGGGATTTAGCCTTCCGCTTCCCATTGCCGAAAAGAACTAAGGATACCTGTTTGTGATGCCGATTCGACAGCAGATGCATGTTCCTATACGCCAGAAACCCAACACAAAGCACGCCAACCGGGCGGGTGGAGCATGGCCCCCTTCTCCGCCTACACGACTAGATGGGCTGAGCTTCGAGTCGCACGCGCTCAGTACGCCCTCCCTGCCCATCCTTGAAGAGGACGCTTCAGTTGCCCCATCCGCAGGCATCGAGCTACCTCGGGCCTTAAGCGCAGGTGCTAAGCATCTTTGACGAGATACTTCACGACCTTGTGGACATGACGCCGAATCGCCCGGGCGGCTCTCGGAATGCGGCCGATGCCAACGCACCGCCTAGCAGACCGAACCAATGCCATCACTATCCAAGAGCTAGCAGATGCCTTGCCACAGCTCATCGGACTCGACAACAGCGATAAATCGGCCAGCAGTAAAGTCGTCGGGAAACAACGAATTTTGACTTTCCTCGTCAAGCTGCCCCCATTGGCCGGAGGAGCTTTTTCTCGTCACGCAGAATGACCTCCAGTACCTCACGGGATATCACCATCGATTGACCGCCCATCAAGCTCAATGGAGGTATCGACGACTCAGGCCTGCAGGTGTGCCTCGGGATACTGGCCGTGGTAGCCCAACCTGAAGCGTAGATCTTGATCAGCCATCAACGCCTTTGCCACGGCAATACGCTTACGCCGTAACTGCCAGGCAGCCTTACCCAAGGTGCTATGCGATGCAGCCAGACCTCATAACTGCCGGAGCAAGAACTTTTGGGGCAGATCTCATCTAGCTGAAACAGCTTTTTTGGTTGGGTCGAACGAGAAAACGCAGTACATTTGCATCACATTCACTCCCGGTTCCACTCCATGAAGCGCCTGAAGGACGAGACCCTGTCAATTCGCACCTCGGCTGAGATCAAGCAACTGCTGCGCAAGGCGGCAGAGCGCGAGCACCGCTCCGTCGCCTCGATGATCGAGGTGTTGATCATAGACTACGCCCGGCAGAACAATTTGCAGCCAGACCAAACCAACCACGCGGCCTCGCCGAGGAAAGCCTAAATGGCGTAGCCAAAGCAGCGCAGGCACGTATTGAAATCAAGCGGCTAGGAATAATGAGAGGAACAAGGAAACTTCCATGAGCCAGAACTGGATCTATCCCGGCGCACGCTGGTGGAAGTTTGACTTCCATACCCACACACCAGCCTCCAAGGACACTGCCGCTTGGCAAGCTGCAATCGGCACACCTCAGGAACTTACACCGGAGAACTGGCTGCTGAAGTACATGGCCGCGGAAATCGATTGCGTGGCAGTGACTGATCACAATAGCGGCGAGTGGATCGACAGATTGAAATCGGCCTATGCGCAGATGAAGCAGGCCGATGAGGCGGGGACTCCTCCACCCGGCTTCCGCGAACTGCATCTGTTCCCTGGCGTCGAGATTTCCGTACAGGGTGGCTTTCACTTACTGGCGATCTTTGATCCATCGGCCAGCAGCCAGACTATCAGTGACCTACTCGCGAAAGTGGATTATGCAGGTACGCGTGGCGACAGCGATGGGGTAACACGCGAGGGCGCTGCAAAGGTTGTCGACAGAGTCCTCGCAGAAGGTGGTATCGCCATACCCGCGCACACCGACGGAGATAAGGGACTGCTCCAAGTTGAACCTCGCACGCGCCAATGCAAATACGACGCGAACACCGTAAAACAAGTGTTGCGAGTGCCAGGCATCCTGGCGCTGGAGCGTTGCGACATGTCAGCGCCCGTGCCTGTCATATTCGACGAACTTAAACTGAAGCTTGCCAAGGTCGTCGGTAGTGATTGCCACTCCTTCCAAGGTTCTGCGACCCCAGGCTCGCGCTACACATGGATCAAAATGGCCAAACCTTGCCTGGAGGGTTTGCGCCTGGCCCTGCTGGATGGACAGGATATATCGGTTCGCCGTAGCGATGATGGCGACGGGTTTGCTCCATTCGACAAGCCCGAGCATTTCATCGAGTCCATAGTGATTCATGATGCCCGCTTTATGGGACGCGGCAAGCCGGCCACGCTGCCACTCAACCCCTACTTCAACGCACTGATTGGCGGCCGTGGCACGGGTAAATCAACGGTGGTGCATGCCTTGCGTCTTGCCTATAGACGTGAGAAAGAGCTACCCCCCGGCTCCGAAGCCGGCCAGACCTTTGCCCGATTCAACAAGGTTGCCAAGAACCGTAGCGACGAAGGTGGGTTGCGTGCCGATACGCAGGTTTCTGTTCAGCTAAGTCGCGACGGTACACCCCACCGCCTGATTTGGCGGCAGGACGGTCAAGGCCATGCGATCGAGGAGTGGGATGACGCAGCGCTAGAACTCAAGACAGCAGCCAGCCAGGCCATCAGCGAACAGCGTTTCCCAATTCGCTTATTCAGCCAGGGGCAGATTGCTGCGCTGGCAGGCGACAGCCAACAGGCCTTGCTGAGAGTCATTGATGATGCGGCCAGCACTAGCACCCAACAAGCGGCTTTCGAAGAGTGCAAACGCAGCTTCTTTTCGACGCGCGCCCAGATGCGCGAGCTCGATAGCAGGTTGCAGGGGCGTGATGCTCTGAACCTCGGCCTACAGGACGTACAACGTAAGCTGGCCCGATTCGAAGGGGCTGACCACGCTGCTATTTTGAAGAACTATCAGCGGACTAGCCGACAGAGTCGCGAGCTGGAACGCCAATTTGAAAGCGCTGCCGATCTTGCTGCGCGCTTGAAAGACTTTGCACAGGAGTTACTGGCAGAGGACTTGCCCGACGGAGTATTCGACGATGCGGCCGATGCTTCGGCCTTGCAGATTATTCATCAACTGCAGACAGCAATTTCGAGGGTGCGGACTGAGGTTGAAAGCAGTGCGGCCCAGCTCGACGAGCAGAGCCGCTTGCTAAAAGCAGGACTGAACGCTTCGACTTGGGCCCTACAGGTTGCTGACGCAAAGTCGGCCTATGACCAACTGAAAGCCGACTTGCAGTTGCAAGGAGTGAATGACCCTAGCGAGTACGGGCGTCTCGTGCAGGAGAAGCAGCGCCTTGAGAATGAAATCAAGCGGCTTGACGCGCTACAGAAGCAGCGGGACGCACTAAAGGAAAAGGCCCAGACCCAGCTTGAGCAGATCAAGAGCGCTCGGCAGGCGATTAGCTCGCGGCGAGATAGCTTCCTGAAATCGACTTTGGAAGGAAACCTGTACGTACGGATCGCACTGGTTCCCTATAGCCGGGATGCGCGCGCCATCGAGCGCTCGCTCAGAGATATACTCGGTGTGGCGGAGGGAAAGTACACGGATGACCTGTACCAAGAAGCCCAGAATGATGAGCCCGCTAAGGGGCTGATCGCCGACCTTATGCTGCCCTCGGAGCTCGCCGAAAAGACCGGCGAGTGGGATACTCCAGCATTCGAGTCCGCTGTCCAATCGATGAAGAGACGCCTTGCGAAAGCCTGCCGAGGTGACGGTGACTTTGGTGGTTGGTTCAACAAGTTTTTAAAGACAGAAGCCGACAAGCGCCCGGAGTTCATTGATCACATTCGGTGCTGGTTCCCCGAGGACGGCCTGCAAGTCGAGTACAGCCGCAAGGGTGATGGGCGTGAATTCCAGTCTATTGGACAGGCCTCCGCTGGTCAGCGCGCCGCTGCCATGCTTGCCTTCCTGCTGGCTCATGGCAGCGAACCCTTGGTGCTTGACCAGCCGGAGGATGATTTGGACAACCATCTGATCTACGACTTGGTGGTTCAACAGATTCGCACCAACAAACTGCGCCGCCAACTCATCATCGTGACTCACAACCCGAATATTGTTGTGAATGGCGATGCCGAGCTAATCCACGTGCTCGATTTCAGGAATCAGTGCTTCGTCAAGCAAACCGGGTCGCTGCAAGACCAGAAGATGCGTGAAGAGGTATGCCAGGTTATGGAGGGTGGAAAAGAAGCTTTCGAGCGCCGTTATCAACGATTGGGAAGAGAGGTCTGACGTGTTCGACAATATTGCCGATCTGCTGGAGAAAATCCGCCTGGGTGAGGACTCCTTCTTAGAGCTCAAGGAGGTAAGATTTGCTGGGCAGAAAGTAACGGCACCTCATCGCGACTCCCTGGCTGACGAATTGGCAGCTTTCGCCAACAGTCGAGGGGGCGTGTGCATACTTGGTGTAGATGATGCGCGTGAGATCCTGGGCATTCCGCTGGAGCGTCTGGATCTTGTGGAGGACTTCGCTCGACAGTTGTGCTTGGACAGCATCAATCCACCAATCGCACCAGTAATCGAGCGCCTGACGTTACCGAGCAATACAGGAGAACAACTACCTGTGTTGAAAGTGGATGTACCTAGCAGCCTCTTCGTGCATCGCAGCCCTGGGGGCTACCTACACCGTATTGGTAGTGCTAAGCGCGAGATGGCACCTGACTACCTAGCTCGCCTATTCCAGCAACGCAGCCAGGCCCGCATCATTCGATTCGATGAACAGCCGGTGCCGGGCGCTACACTGGACGACTTGGCACCTGTGCTGTGGCAGCGCTTTGCTAGCCCGCGCATTCAGGACAACCGTGAGGTGCTATTGGACAAGCTGGCCATGGCCAGACCTGATGCGGATGATGCAGTTCGCCCAACCATTGCAGGCGTTTTGATGGCGAGCGATGATCCGCGCCGCTGGCTACCCAATGCATTTATTCAAGCAGTAGCCTATCGGGGGACCGAGGTGCTGCCACAGGGCGATGCTGCCTACCAGCTCGACGCTCAGGACATTACCGGTCCTCTGGATGCTCAGGTGCTAGCCGCCTGCCATTTCGTCAAGAAGAACATGCAGGTGTCCGCCAGCAAGCACGAGGGTCGGTATGACCTACCGCAGTACGACATGACCGCTGTGTTCGAAGCGCTTGTTAATGCCGTGGCCCACCGCGACTACTCCATTCACGGGGCCAAGATCAGGCTGCGCATGTTTGCTGACAGGCTTGAGCTCTACTCGCCAGGCGCTATTCCGAACACTATGACGGTTGACAGTCTGCCCTACCGGCAAGCCGCGCGAAATGAAGCGATCACAAGTTTGCTGGCCAAGTGCGCGGTCCCTGAAAACGAGCGCGACCTGAGCGGCCGCAGCGCCATGATGGACAAGCGCGGCGAGGGCGTACAAATAATTCTAGACAGCAGCGAACGCTTGTCAGGAAAACGTCCGGTGTTCAGCATGGTGGATGAATCTGAGTTACTGCTGGTGATCCCTGCTGCAGAGCCACAAACTTGAGCAGGTTGACCAAGCCACGTCGCCGACTCGCTCGACGCACCGCCAACATGGGGGGACGAATGGGGGGACAAATAAAAACAAAAATAAATACACCATAAAAAACAATATCTTAGAATCAAAAAAAACCGGCCACAAGCCGGCTTTTTAATGCCTCGCCGAAAGCCATCCCAAGCCCTCTGCAGCCTGCCTCCCCCCCTTCGAGAAGCTGACGGAAAAGTAATGTCGGACTCAGTTTTCTGACAGCGGCAACTCGCTAGTTTGGTCGTGGGCTGCGACATCCAGCAGCCGGGATATCCGCACTCCACACGACTGGACGCAACGGCATGCAAAGCAAAACCACAAGACGCACCTTCGTCAAAGGCCTGGCCGCTACCGGACTGCTCGGCGGGTTGGGCATGTGGCGCACGCCGGTGTGGGCCTTGACCAGCCCTGGCCAGCCAAACGTCCTGACGAGCAGCGACTTCGACCTGTACATCGGTGAACTGCCGGTCAATATCACCGGCACAGCGCGCACAGCGATGGCAATCAACGGCTCTATACCTGGCCCAACGCTTCGCTGGCGCGAAGGCGATACCGTTACGCTTCGCGTGCGCAACCGTTTGAAGCAGGACACCTCCATCCACTGGCACGGCATCATCCTGCCGGCCAACATGGATGGTGTGCCTGGCCTGAGCTTCCATGGCATCGCCCCGGATGGCCTGTATGAGTACAGGTTCAAAGTCCATCAGAACGGCACCTACTGGTACCACAGCCACTCAGGCTTCCAGGAACAGGTTGGGGTGTATGGCGCGCTGGTCATCGATGCGAAAGAACCCGAGCCGTTTACCTATGACCGGGATTACGTGGTGATGCTCAGCGACTGGACGGATGAAGACCCTCCCAGGGTGCTGTCCAAGCTCAAGAAACAGTCTGACTACTACAACTTCCACAAACGGACGGTGGGTGATTTCGTCAGCGACGTGGGCGAAATGGGCTGGTCCGCTGCGGTGGCTGATCGCACGATGTGGGCCGAGATGAACATGAGCCCCACCGATCTCGCGGACGTGAGCGGATACACCTACACCTACCTCATGAACGGCCAGACGCCGGACGGTAACTGGACGGGGGATTTCAAGCCTGGCGAAAAAATCCGCCTGCGCTTCATCAACGGCTCCGCCATGACGTATTTCGACGTGCGTATTCCCGGCCTGAAGATGACCGTGGTTGCGGCGGATGGGCAGTATGTGAAGCCGGTTTCGGTCGACGAGTTCCGTATCGCGGTTGCTGAAACCTACGATGTGATTATCGAGCCCGAAGATGAGCAGGCATACACCCTTTTTGCTCAATCCATGGACCGCACCGGCTATGCCAGGGGCACCTTGGCTATCCGCGAAGGCTTGCAAGCGGCTGTTCCAGCTGTTGATCCACGCCCGCTGATTTCCATGAGTGACATGGGTATGGATCACAGCGGCATGGCGGGGATGGACCATGGCAGCATGGCCGGCATGGATCACGGCGGCATGGCCGGCATGAGTGGAGCCATGCAGCGCCATCCTGACTCAGAGACCAACAACCCCTTGGTCGACATGCAGACGATGAGCCCGACGCCGAAACTGAGCGACCCGGGCATCGGGCTGCGTAACAACAGCCGCCGTGTGCTGACCTATGCCGACCTGCGCAGCACCTTCATTGATCCCGACGGCCGAGAACCTGGCCGCACCATCGAGTTGCACCTCACAGGCCACATGGAAAAGTTCGCCTGGTCGTTCGACGGGGTCAAGTTTTCCGATGCCGAGCCGCTGCGCCTCAAATACGGGGAGCGCCTTCGTATCACCTTGGTCAACGACACCATGATGACTCACCCCATCCACCTGCACGGCATGTGGAGCGACCTGGAGGATGAGAACGGCAACTTCATGGTGCGCAAGCACACCATCGACATGCCGCCTGGCTCGAAGCGAAGTTACCGCGTGACTGCGGATGCTTTGGGCCGCTGGGCCTATCACTGCCACCTGCTGTTCCACATGGAAATGGGCATGTTCCGAGAAGTCCGCGTGGACGAATGAGCGGGAAGTCCGAGATGAAAAAACCTATGAAGCAAAGCGCAATTTTCCTCTCTGCTGCCACCGCAGGCCTGCTTGCTGTCTACGCCCCGTCGTCGTGGTCCAGCGACAACCATGGCGCGATGAAGGGCATGGATCATGGGGAAATGGATCACTCGAAGATGAACCATGGTGCTGCCAGCCCTGCGACGACCAGCCGAACGCCGATTCCCGAATTGACGGATGCAGACCGGCAGGCGGCATTCCCCCCGCTGGGTGGGCATCAGGTGCACGACAGCGCGCTCAACAGCTTCTTCTTGCTGGACCAGCTTGAGTATCAGGATGCAGACGAGGGCAGCACCCTAGCCTGGGACGCTACCGGGTGGATAGGCGGCGATATCAACCGGCTGTGGATTCGCGCCGAAGGCGAACGCACCAACGGCGTCACCGAAGATGCCGAGTTGCAGTTGCTCTATGGCCGCTCGATCAGCCCATGGTGGGATGTGGTTGCCGGGGTGCGCCAGGATTTCAAACCGCAGTCCCCGCAGACCTGGGCGGCGTTCGGTATCCAGGGCATGGCGCTTTACGGCTTCGAGGCTGAAGCCACTGCGTTTTTGGGTGAGAACGGTCAAACCGCCGCCCGCCTGGAAGGCGACTACGACATTCTCCTGACCAATCGCCTGATCCTTCAGCCCACCGGCGAAGCCAATTTCTACGGCAAGAACGACCTTGAGCGAGGCGTGGGCTCTGGCCTGGCCAATACGGAGGTCGGGCTGCGGCTACGGTATGAAATTGTTCGCCAGTTCGCACCTTACATAGGCATCACCTGGAGCCGCTCCTACGGCAAAACGGCTGATTTCGTCCGCGACGAGGGTGGTGATGTGGATGAGGCCCGTTTCGTTGCCGGCATTCGCATGTGGTTTTGAGACACGACATGAAGAAAACGCTCTGGCGGCGCATCCAGCTTGGTCAACAACGTGACTAAGTGGAACCAAGGCAATTGGTCAGCAGGCTGCTGACCAAATTGGCAGTTCGGGCAGTGCCGGGCAAAGAAGCGCATGTACTTCAGTTTGCTGGTTAACCACCATCATGAGGTAGCCAAGTGCAAACTTATCAGCTCACACCTGGCTCTAGCTGCGCAAATTCGACGCAAACATCTAGAAGCTATGCAGTAAGAAATGGCTACTCAAAGCTCAAGGCCTCATGCCCAACTCAGCATCATCCATCAGCGCCTTTGCCATCGCGCTCAGGTAGTGAGCGGCCCAGATCATCATCGGCTTTTCATCCATCAGGCCGGTGATGGTCAGTTCGCGTACGTAGCCCATAAGCTCTGAGGACTGCTCGCGGGCGTCCCGGCAAGGGATGCCGGGCTCGATGCGGAACAGTGGGTGGGTACCGTTTTCACCTTGGTAGAAGGTGGTTTTGCCGACGGTGAATTGGGTGTCTTCTGTTGTCATTGTTCATTCCCCTGAAAGTTATTTAGTGCCTGGGCGGGCCTCTTCGCGGGTGAACCCGCTCCCACAAAATCTGTGAAGACCCTGTGGGAGCGGGTTTACCCGCGAAAGGGCCGGTACAGCCAACACATCAACAAAGCCTTGGCGCAAAGTCCGAGGGCTGGATAAGGCTGTATTTGAGGGAATGAACGACGTGGGATGGATCGGGGACAGTCTTTAGCATGGTGTAATCTCGTCTGGTTCCTAAGAAACCACCACGACATCACTTGCATTTGATGGGTGGCGGCTGCGTACGGGTCTGCAAGACCGGACAGACGAGAACCGGCAGATCCGAAGATCTCCCGCACGCAGCCACCATTGGTCCAAGTTGCCGGTATGAAGCATCTCGGATAGCAGTGCTGATCGTCTGGCGGGCTTGCAGGCCCGGTCGCTGATTTGGCAACGACAGGGCCAGACTAGGCCGCCGAGAACACCACCGCAATGGCGCAAAGGCGGTAGGAAGCTATTTCAGAAACGGCCTACACGCAACGGGAAAAAACTGATTATTAGAAGTCATACCGCGCCCCAACCATCATGCTGCGCGACGGCCCGTAGAAGTTGAACGTCGAAGTCGACCCCACCCGCGACAGGTAATCCCGGTCGAACAGGTTGTTGACGTTGAAGGTGGCCGTCAGCTTCGAAGTCACCGGGTACGACAGCATCGCATCCACCGTGGCATAGCCCGGTGCATCGATGCGCACGCCGCCGTTCTCGGAATAGAAGTTGCTCATCGCCGAAATGCCGCCACCAATGGCCAGGCCGTTTAGCGGGCCTTGGCTGATGGTGTACTTGCTCCACAGCGAAGCCTGGTTGCGCGGCATGATGAAGAAGGTGGTTTCGGCATCGCCCTTGAGGGTTTCGGTTTCCATCCAGGTGTAGCCGGCCAGCAGCTCCCAGTTTGGCGTCAGCTTGCCGCTTACTTCCACTTCGGCGCCTTTGACGCGGGTTTTGCCGGAGGCAACCGAGAAGTTGGTGTCTACGCCATCCTCGTCGTATTCGGTGGTGGCGCGGTTCTTGTCGGTCAGGCGGAACACCGAGAAGCGGGTGTTCAGGTCGCCGCCGAAGTAGCTGCTCTTCAGGCCGAACTCGTATTGCTCGCCTTCACGCGGTTTCAGCACCCGGCCGTTGCTGTCGGTGTCGGACTGCGGCTTGAACACCTGCGAGTAGCTGGCGTACAGGGCGTGGTTTTCGGTCAGGTCATAGACCAGGCCGCCATACGGGGTGAAGTGGCCATCCACGCGCTTGCTGTCGTTGGTGGTGGCACCGCTGCTCAGGGTGGTGGTGTAGAAATCACCGCGATACCAGCTGAAGCGGCCACCGGCGATCAACGCCAGGCGCTCGATCGGGCGGAAGGTGACCTTGGAGTACAGGCCGTATTCCTCTTCCTGCATGCCGGTCTCGGTGCTGTAGTTGGGCGACGGTTTGGCGAACTGCTTCGGCGAGTAGGTGTTGACGTTGATGGCGCCCAGGTTGGTGGTGCCGTTGAGGTACTCGGTGTCGTAGTTCTTGTAGTCGGTACCGACCACAAATTCGCTGACCTGGCCGAGGGTTTCGAACGGCTGGCTGTAGCTGGCGTCCAGCGAGTAGGTGTCCTGGGTGAAGTCACGGGCGCTGGCGCGCTCGGAGTTGGCACCGGTGGTGGCGTTGGTCGCGGTGAAGGCATACAGGTAATTGGTGTCGCGGTGCGAGCCACGGGCGGCGACACGGCCATAGCCGCCGTTGTCGAAGCGGTGGGTCAGCTCGGCGACCAGGTCGGTGGTCTTGCCGTCGAAGTAGTTCCAGTCGGCACCCAGGAAACGGGAGTGGCTGAAGTCCGGCACATCGCCAGACAAGGTGGCCGGGTAGCCGTTGTGCGGGGTGATGTTCTTGACTTCGTGCATCAGGCCGAACGACAGCGTGGTGGCGTCGTCCAGGTCGACATCCAGCGCGCCGTAGTAGCTGTTGCTGGTGTTGGCGTTGTAATCGACTTCGCCATTGGTGTCGTCACGGGATGCGATGAAACGCCCGCGCACGCGACCGGCATCATCCAGCGGCCCGCTCAGGTCGAGTTCTTCGTGGTTGGTGTCCCAGGTGCCGTAGCTGCCTTCGATGTGGCCCTGGAATTCGGCGGTCGGGCGCTTGCGCACCATGTTGACGATGCCGCCCAGCTCGCTGGTGCTGCTGAACAGCCCGGCCGGGCCACGCATGATTTCGACACGGTCGAACGCCGCCAGCGACGGCACGGTGCCGAAGATGCTGGCCATGGGGGCCGGCAGGCCGTCGATGTTGAACTCGCTGTATTCGTAACCACGGGCGTAAATCGACGAGCGGCCGCTGTCGTTGGTCAGGGTGCGCAGGCCGGCGGTGTACTTGGCCAGGTCATCCAGGTGTACGAACTGGCGGTCTTTGACGTAGTCCTGGGTGTAGACGGTGATCGATTGCGGGATGTCCTTGAGCGCCGCAGGGGTCTTGGTGCCCACAGTCGCGGCATCGACGCTGTAGCCGCCAGTGGCCTCCGAGGGCAGCATGTCGTACAGGCGGTTGCCCTCGATGGTCAGTGCCGGCAGGTCGAGCGAGTTGTCTTCGGCTGCCGCCTGGGTCGCGACCGTTTCAGCCAGCGCCGACAACGAAAACGGCGCCAGCAAGCCCAGCACCAACAAACCCCGTACTCGCCGCGGGTTCCCCACACGTTTGAAACCGTTCATGACACACCTTCCGCCCAAATGGTATTAATTCGCAAACGAAACAAGTTGCTTTTTGCGAACGATACCGGAGCGAAAACGGGGGTGCAGCATCATTAACCTTCTTAACACTCCCGGGCGTTGCCCTCCCCCTGCCAGCAATGGGATGATTCGTAACTGATAGAAGTTCTCATTCAAGGCTCCAACGTGCCCACCTCACTTCTCCTCGTCGAAGACGATCCACGCCTGCGTCAGGACCTGGAACGCCATTTCCTCAACCGTGGTTTCCAGGTGCATGCCTGCGCCAGCGGCAATCAGGCCCTGAATGCCATACAGCAATCGCAATTCGAGCTGGTGTTGCTGGACATCATGCTGCCGGGCATCGACGGCCTCAGCCTGCTCGACACATTGCGCCGCCAGCAGGCGGTGCCGGTCATGCTGATGTCGGCGCTGGGGGCAGAGCAGGACCGCATCAGTGGCTTCACCCGAGGTGCGGACGACTACCTGCCCAAGCCCTTCAGCCTGGCGGAGCTGGACGCACGGGTCGATGCTCTGCTGCGGCGCGTGGCATTCGATCGCGGCACGGCGCTGCGTGCCGACGTGGGCGAGGTGATGCTGGACAACGACCGCCAGGACGTTATCCACAACGGTAACGCCGCAGGCCTAACGGCTTCCGAATTCCGCTTGCTGGTGACGCTGCGTGCCCACCCCGGCGAAGCCCTGAGCAAGCCGTTCCTGTACCAGACCGTGCTGCACCGGGCCTATACCCGCCTGGACCGGGGCCTGGATGTGCATGTGTGTAACCTGCGCCGCAAACTGGCCGACATCAACGCCCAGCACCTGCAGATCCAGGCCGTGCGCGGCCAGGGTTACATCCTGGTCGACACGGAACAGCCCTGATGCGCCGCCACCCGTTGCTGTGGAAACTGGCCGTGCTGCAAGTCGGCTTCTGCCTGTTGCTGGTCTGGCTGATCTGGACCTGGGGCCTGTCGGTGGAGCGCAGCACCTACTTCCTGTCTCCGGCCGACCAGGACTACCTGGCGCGCTATGCGCAACAAGCCGAAGACGCCTGGGACCAAGGCGGTGCGGTGGGCGTCGAGACCTGGCGCAGGCAACTGGAACACGCCGAGGACACCTGGGTGGCAGTGATCGGCCCGCACCTGCAAAGCCTCGGTACCACCCCGCTAAGTGCCGAGCAGGCCAGCCACCTGACCTTCATGCGCAAACTCGATTGGCCGATGAGCCGTCGCCTGCAAGATGAACTGCCCTACGTCAGCATCGAATTCCCGCGACACCCCGAGCACGGCCGCTTGGTGCTGCAACTGCCTGAGCGACTGCTACCCACTGGCCTTACGCCGTGGACCCATGTGGTCACCCACGGCGTGGCCCCCGCACTGCTCGCCCTGCTGCTGGGCCTGGCGCTGTACCGGCATTTGGTAGTGCCGCTGAACCGCTTGCGCGACCGCGCCGACGCCCTGCGTGCCGATGACCTGGACAGCCCCGCCCTGCCCCTGCAAGAGCGCCGCGATGAGCTGGGGGAACTGGCACAGGCCTTCGAGCACATGGCCGGGCGCTTGCGCCAGAGCCTGGAGCAACAGCGCCTGCTGTTGCGCACGTTGTCGCACGAACTGCGCACGCCGCTGGCGCGGCTACGCATCGCCCATGACAGCGACTTGCCGCCGCCGCAGTTGCGCGAGCGCCTGGACCGCGAAGTCGCCGACATGCAGAAGCTGCTGGAAGACACCCTGGACCTGGCCTGGATGGACACTGAACAACCCAGCTTGCCGACCGAACCGGTATTGATGGTTTCGGTGTGGGAAGCCTTGTGCCAGGACGTCTGCTTCGAAAGCGGCTGGGCCCCTGCGCGCCTGCCATGTTCGCTTGGTATCGACTGCCAGGTACAAGCCCATCTGGACAGCCTTGCACAAGCCCTGGAAAACCTGCTGCGCAATGCCATTCGCCATTCGCCACCCGAAGGCCGGGTCAGCCTGGATGGCTGGCGCGAAGGCGAGGTTTGGCACCTGCGCCTGAGCGATCAGGGCCCCGGCGTGCCGCACGCGGACCTCGAACGCATCTTCAAACCTTACCAACGTCTTGCCGACAGTGGCGCTGGCTTCGGCCTGGGCCTGGCCATTGCCCGACGCGCGATCGAGCTGCAAGGCGGCCGGTTGTGGGCCAGCAATGGCCACCCGGGCCTGTGTCTGCATTTGACCTTGCCGGCCGCCAGCGACTGTTTAGAAAGTTAATGCGCTTTACCCTCAATCAGGACTGATTATCATCTGGGCGCTCCAGCCTCGCGTTCCTCGCCGGGCCCTGACGAGACGCCTGATGAGCAAGATGACCCTGACACTGGCTTTGGCACTGGCCCTTGCGGCGCCTGTTGCCCTGGCGCAGCCCGAGCGTAACCAGAAGATGGACACCTCGCTGCTGCAGCGCCAGGACCTGGCTTATCGCTTCACCCAGCTCGACCTGGACTCGGCCGATGGCCAACGCCATTACTGCTTGTGGGTCGGCAAACCCAACCGCCCGGCGCCTGCCTCGGGGTACCCGGTGCTGTGGATGCTCGATGGCAATGCCGCGATCGGGGCGCTGCAAAGCCAGCAACTGGACAAGCTCGCCGCCGGCCAGGCGCCTTTGCTGGTGGCCGTGGGTTACCAGACCGAACAACGTATCGAGCGGACCGGGCGTACGTATGACTACACCCCGGCGCTGCCTGGCCAGGCTGAACAGCGTGACCCGCTGACCGGCGAGCCCAGTGGCGGCGTGGATGCGTTTCTTGATCTGCTGACCGAACGCATGCGGCCGATGGTGGCCGGGCTGGCCCCCATCGACGCGCAACAGCAGACGTTGTGGGGCCACTCCTATGGCGGCCTGGCCGTGCTGCATACGCTTTTCACCCGGCCCGGGGCGTTCAGTGACTATGCAGCGGCCAGCCCATCGCTGTGGTGGCATGACGGGGCGATCGTGCAGGAGGCGCAGGGGCTTGGGCAGCGCCTGGGTAGCGGCCGAGCGCGATTGTTGCTGATGCGCGGCAGTGAGGAGCCAGCAAACCCGCGCATGCCGGTGCAAGGTGATGTTGAACAGCCCGCACGAGCGCTGGTGGCCCAGCTGGCCAAGGTGCCGGGGTTGCAGGTACAGTTCGAGCGGTTTGAAGGGCTGGGGCACGGGCCGATGTTACCGGCCTCGCTGAAGCAGGTTCTTGAGGAAATGTCGCAATAAGCCTGTCAGCCCTTCACACACACCACCTGCCGCAAGGTGTGCACTATTTCCACCAACTCCCGCTGCGCGCGCATCACCGCGTCGATGTCCTTGTAGGCCATCGGGATCTCGTCGATCACCTCCTTGTCCTTGCGACACTCCACATGCGCCGTGGCCCGCCGCTGGTCCTCGACGGTAAAGCGGCTCTTGGCCTTGGTCCGGCTCATCACCCGGCCGGCGCCATGGCTGCAGGAGCAGAACGACTCTTCATTGCCCAGCCCGCGCACGATAAAGCTCTTGGCGCCCATGGAGCCCGGGATGATACCCAGCTGCCCCTTTTGAGCCGACACCGCGCCTTTTCGCGTGACCAGCACTTCGTGGCCAAAGTGCTGCTCGCGCTGCACATAGTTATGGTGGCAGTTCACCGCTTCCAGGCTGGCCTCGAACGGTTTGACAAGCACCTTGCGGGCGGCGTGGACCACCGCCAGCATCATCAGCTCACGGTTCTGCCGGGCATAGTCTTGCGCCCACTCCACGGCTTCGACGTAGTCGCCAAAATGGCGGCTGCCTTCTTCGAAGTACGCCAGGTCCTTGTCCGGCAGGTTGGCCAGGTGCTGGCGCATGTCAGCCTGAGCCAGTTCGATGAACAGGTTGCCAATGGCATTGCCCACGCCCCGCGAACCGCTGTGCAGCATGAACCAGACGCGGTCGGCTTCATCCAGGCATACCTCGATGAAATGGTTGCCTCCACCCAGCGTACCCAGGTGGTGGCGGTTGTTGGTTTTCTCCAGCCGTGGGTACTTGTCGGTTATGGCCTTGAAGCGCCCAGCCAGCAAAGCCCAAGCCTTGTCGGCCTTGGCTGGAACATCGGCCCAGGCGCCCTGGTCACGTTTGCCGAACGTCTTGCCATGCGGCACGGCCTGCTCGATGGCGCTGCGCAGACCGTGCAGGTTGTCCGGCAGGTCGCGGGCGTGCAGCGAGGTACGCGCGGCGATCATGCCGCAGCCAATGTCCACGCCGACTGCAGCGGGGATAATCGCGCCGACCGTGGGGATCACACTACCAATGGTCGAACCTTTGCCCAGGTGTACATCCGGCATCACCGCCAGGTGCTTGAAGATGAAAGGCATGCGGGCCGTGTTGAGCAGTTGCCGGCGGGCTTCGTCCTCGACCGGCACGCCGTCGGTCCACAACTTGACCGGCTTGCCGCCGGCGACCTGGAGAGTGTCCATCGCTTGTTCCTCTTATGCATGGCTGCATGATACCGCCAAAGGTCGTAGAGCCACGGGTTGCCAGTGGGGTGGCCATGTGCGTTATGCTTGGCCGGTCTTCAGGGCGGGGTGAAAGTCCCCACCGGCGGTAAATCGAAAGATGAGCCTGTTCGCCCCGAGACGTTCATCGATCATTCACGAGGAGCGTTTCATGTCCACCCTTCACCACCCGCAATTCCCCAATGTTTCTGCCGCCATCGCCGCCTTCCAGGCCGGGCGCCCTGTATTGCTGCTTGATGATGACGACCGCGAAGACGAAGCGGACATCATTGCGGCTGCCGAAAACATCACGCTGCAAACCATGGCCATGATGATCCGCGACTGCAGCGGCATCGTCTGCCTGTGCCTGGACGAAGCCACCGTTGACGAACTGCAACTGGCGCCGATGGTGCAGAACAACCAGGCCCGCCACGGCACCGGTTTCACCGTCACCATCGAAGCGGCAGAAGGCATCACCACCGGGGTTTCTGCCCAGGACCGCATCACCACCATTGGCGCGGCGTTGCGTTCCAGCGCCGAACAACGCCATATCGTCAGCCCAGGGCATGTGTTCCCGCTGCGCGCCCGCAATGGCGGGGTGTTGACCCGCCGTGGGCACACCGAAGGCTCGGTGGACCTGGCACGCCTGGCCGGCCTGCGCCCGGCAGCCGTGCTGTGCGAGCTGATGAACCCCGACGGCAGCATGGCCCGTGGCGAGCAGGTGGCGGTGTACGCGCGGCAGTACAACTTGCCGGTACTGACCATCGAGGAGCTGGCGCGGTATCGTGAGGCGATGGTGGAGCGGGAAGCCGAGCCTGCCTGATAGATCACCTTGGGGCCATTCGCGGGTTTACCCGCGAAAGGGCCTTTGAAACCCGCCTCATTACCCCTGAAGTTTGCTCCCCCCGCCCCGCTCTGCTAGTGTCGCGCCGTTCTGATATGCCACCGAGACAGTCGCCATGGCCCGCAAAAAAGCCTCCCTCGATTTCGAGCAATCCCTCGAAGACCTACTGGTCGAGCGCCTGGAGAACGGCGAGTTGTCGCTGGAAGAGTCGCTGGCCGCCTTCGAGCAAGGCATCGCTCTGACCCGTGATTGCCAGGGTGCCCTGGCCCAGGCCGAACAGAAGGTGCAAATTCTGCTGGAGCGCGATGGCGAGCTGGCTGCCCAGCCCTTCGACGCGGAGCCAGAAGCATGATCGGCACCTACCAGGCCAGTTGCCAGGCGCGCGTCGACGCAGCCCTCGACCCCCTGTTCGTCGCCCCGACCAAAGAGCTGGAACGCCTTTATGCCGCCATGCGCTACAGCGTGATGAACGGCGGCAAGCGTGTACGCCCATTGCTGGCCTATGCAGCCTGCGAAGCCCTGGGTGCCCCGGCCGAACAAGCCAACGGCGCAGCCTGCGCGGTCGAACTGATTCACGCTTATTCGCTGGTGCATGACGACCTGCCGGCCATGGACGACGACGACCTGCGTCGCGGCCAGCCGACCACTCACAAAGCCTTCGATGAAGCCTGCGCCATTCTGGCTGGCGACGGCTTGCAGAGCCTGGCGTTCAGCGCCCTGCTCGACCCGCGCCTGAGCCCGCAGAGCGACAGCATTCGACTGGCCATGGTCCAGGCCTTGGCCAAAGCTGCCGGCCCGGCTGGTATGGTCGGTGGCCAAGCCATCGACCTCGGTTCGGTTGGCCTGAAGCTGGACCAGCAGGCGCTGGAGTTCATGCACCGGCACAAGACCGGCGCGCTGATTGAAGCCAGCGTACGTCTCGGAGCCCTGGCCAGCGCCCGTGCCGAACAGGCGCAGCTGGATGCCCTGCAAACTTATGCACAGGCTATCGGCCTGGCATTCCAGGTGCAGGACGACATCCTCGACGTGGAAAGCGACACCGCCACCCTGGGCAAACGCCAGGGTGCTGACATAGCCCGTGACAAACCGACCTACCCGGCACTGCTGGGGCTGGAAGCGGCCAAGGCCTATGCGATCGAACTGCGCGACCAGGCGCTGGTCGCACTGGATGGGTTCGGCGAAAACGCCGAGCCACTGCGGGCGTTGGCGCGCTACATCGTCGAACGCCGCAACTGATTCTCAGGGCCGCTGTGCGGCCCATGCGACACCCGTCTGAATGGGCAGCTTTTCCTACAATGGGGTAAACTGCCGCGTCTTCACACACCTATAACGACTCGCCTGATGCC
>JADHEF010000511.1_pt1 | contig 38295 bp, 31 predicted proteins | sample 8952391 | NCBI WGS metagenome assembly JADHEF01 (sample SAMN16124439, study PRJNA663245) | bioreactor sludge metagenome | isolation source: sludge (nitrite) | place: India:Bengaluru | collected 2019-02-28 | reverse complement strand
TGGGTTAGTTAGCACTTTTTCGCGAGCGGATAAGTTTACCCACAGTGGTTTTACCAAGTCTGATATGGTCGAGCAAAGGTCTCGACGACGGACAGGTAAACGAGCAGGAGCCGCACTCGATGCAATCCATCACTTTATTTTCCTCTGAATGTTCCCACATCCGTTTTTCTGAAAGGGTCATCAACAGATAGGGTTCAAGGCCCATCGGGCAAACAGTGACACATTTGGCACAACGAATGCAAGGTTTGACAGGCAAACGGCTCGATTCGTTTCCGGGAATCAGCAAAACACCTGAAGTTCCTTTGGTTACGGCTACATCGAGCGTGGTAATTGAACGCCCCATCATTGGGCCACCGCTTACGATTTTACCCGTGGTTTCAGGTAAACCACCGGCAGCATCAACCAACTGTTGAACAGCTGTTCCGATACGCACCATAAAGTTCGATGGTTTAGCCAACTCTTTCCCGGTAACGGTTACCACTCTTTCAATCAACGGCTTATTTTTCATCACCGCTTCGTAAACGGCGTAAGCCGTACCAACGTTGTTCACCACGGCACCAACCGCAATGGGAAGCGCCCCCGATGGGACTTCACGTCCGGTAACAGCTTTAATCAACTGCTTTTCACCCCCCTGAGGATACTTTACCTTCAACGGGCAAACCGATATTCCGCTGTATTTGGCCGAGAGGTTGGTCAAATGGGCAATCGCATCTTTTTTATTGTTTTCAATCCCAATAACGGCTTTGCTGACTCCGAGGGCCTTCATCAAAATGGTTGTCCCAACCAATATTTCCTCTCCTTTTTCGAGCATTAGACGATGGTCGGAGGTGAGGTATGGTTCGCATTCAACCCCATTGATAATCAAAATCTCGGCTTTACTTCCAGGAGGAGGTGCCAGTTTAATGTGGGTGGGAAATGTTGCTCCTCCCAATCCCACAATACCCGCTTCCAGAATTTTAAGGTTTATGGTCTTGGCATCGAACAAGCACTGGGTTACCAAAGCAGGAGAACGATCAATTGTTTCTTCCCATTCGTCGCCATCGACTTCAATAACCACAGAACTTTTTTTGTAGCCCGATGCATCCATCACTTCATCAATCTTAGTCACTTTCCCCGAAACCGAAGAATGAATATTTGTCGAAACGAAGCCGCTGCTTTTGGCAATCAGCGTACCCACTTTAACCATATCGCCTTTGGCTACAACTACAGTCGCGGGTGCACCAATATGCTGCGAAACAGGGATTGTCACACTTTTGGGCAACGGTAATACTTCTATTGATTTATCAGCCGAGAACTTATTCTCGGCTGGATGAACGCCACCCAGTTTGAATGTTTTTAGCATCATTGGTTGATAATTATATATTACTCCAATCAGGTTTCAAAATTTAAGCATCAACAGGTTTGACAGTCGGCTCACTCTCTTCGGCTTTTGCCTTCCTTGGCGGGAAATTGATTTCGGCAATCGCGTTGGTTGGACAAACAGTAACGCATTTGCGGCAAAGTTTACACTTATCCGAATCGATAAAAGCAAGATTATTGCTGATGGTAATTGCATCGTATGCACACTCTTTAAAGCATTTGCTACAACCGATACAAGCTACATCGCACGATTTTTTGGCAATGGCTCCCTTTTCCTGATTTCGGCAAGCCACATAAATCTTCCGGAATTTTGGCATCTGCTTCCGCAATTCGATAAGCATTTTCGGGCAAGCTTCGACACAAGCACCACAGGCTACGCATTTTTCGTCATCCACTTCCGGAAGGCCGGTAACGGGGTTCATGTGTATAGCATCGAAATCGCAAACAACCGTACAGTCGCCAAAACCCAGACATCCGAACGAACAACCGGTTTCGCCTGAATAGAGCGACGACGCAACCGCACAAGTGGCCACCCCATCGAAACGGTTGGTTTTAGGCCTGTGCTCGCAGGTGCCATTGCAACGCACCACCGCTGTCCTCGGTGCTTTTTGAACAGCTTCGAGACCAAGGATTCCTGCGACCGATTTCATCGTATCGTTGCCTCCAACCGGACAAAAAAGGTTAGATAAATCGCCGGTCGAAACACATGCTTCGGCAAATGCACGGCAACCGGCATAACCGCAACCGCCACAGTTGGCCGATGGCAAGGCCGTTTCTACCTCGTCGATTCTTGGATCTTCGTATACCTTGAATTTTTGCGAAACATAATAAAGGATGATGGCGGAAATAATACCGATAGTACTGATTACAACAACGGTATAAATTAGCGTATCACTCATAATGTTTTGAAGTTTAGCTGTTTTCTGATGCGGAACCTGAGTGTGTTCCTTAATTTTGAACGGAACAAAAATAAAATAAAATAATAAGGTAAAAGTATGCCTAAAGCGCCAAGTGCCGCCAATGCTTCATGTTTAGCAACAGTATTCACCCCGGCAAGTGTGGCTACAACCAGGATTAGCGGCAGCAAATAGCCAAAGAAAAGTGCCCTGTACCCCTGCGATTTGGAAGCCATCACCTCGACACTGTCGCCCGGTGCAAAATGCCCCTCCCACTCGGTTACCTCAACCTCTTTCTCCTTGATTTCGGATGAAGAGCAACTCCCTTTTACCTGACACGAGACACAGGCTGCCTGCGAAATGATACTTACAACTATCTTGTCAGTATCAACCGATTTCACAATACCTGTATGACAAAGGTTTTTATTTTCGACCATTTTTTTCTCGTAAAAATCGGCCGCAAATGTATATACATTTTTTTGTAACGAATATGATATCTCGCCCAAAACGGTCAGGCAGGGTAATTTATGCTCAGTTTAAATTAAATTTTTGGCCCGCCCCAACCATTGGACAAGGGATTTATTTTACACCGATTATTATTTCAACTGCTTCATAACCAAACACCATATCCAAAACAAAACAAATCAGGTTTTTTTAAGAAAATTATACACTAAAAATTTGCTGTTTGTTAAAAATATGTCTTACACTTGCAAAAAATTTTGTGAAGTGATGGATGACTATCCGGCGGACATAGAAAGTTAAATCAGCAGAGGTAAATGAATGACGAATTACCTCTGGTTTAAATCTTGGAGGAAAACGTTATGATTACCTATCTGAAAAACGAAAGAGGGTACAAAGTAATTGATCAATGGGAACCCGACTGTTGGATCAATGTCGAATGCCCCACCGACGAAGAGCTCGCCCTAATTGGCGCCCGCTACAATATTCCACAGGAATTTATTACCGACATTGCCGACGTCGACGAGCGTCCGCGCACCGAAGCCGATGACGACTGGCTTTATCTTATTATCCGTGTCCCCTATTACTCAAATAACGGCGCTCCGTTTATTACTGCCCCGCTTGGCATTATTTTTACCGGCGATGTAGTACTGACCCTCTGCTACTATCAAACGCAGATGCTCTCCGACTTCATTTCTCATTCGCAGCGCAAAAACATCAATATCCAGAATAATTTCGACTTTGTGGTGAGGCTCTTCCTCTCCTCATCGGTTTGGTTCCTGAAATACCTGAAGCAAATCAACAACCTGTTGTACGAGACGGAGAAAGAACTCGAACGCTCTATCCAGAATGAAGATCTGCAAAGTTTGATGAAAATCGAAAAATCGTTGGTTTACTTCATCGCCTCTCTTCGTGGAAACGGGATTCTCTATTCACGTATCAAAAACCTGAAATTCAGCAAAGATTCATTCGACGAAGATTTGTATGAAGATGCTGATATCGAGCTTCGACAGGCAATTGAAACAGCCAACGTATTGAGCGACATTTTGGGAAGTATGATGAAAAACTACACTTCGGTGATCTCGAACAACCTTAACGTTGTGATGAAACAGCTGACCGCCATTTCGATTATTTTGATGTTTCCGACATTGATTGCCAGCATCTTCGGGATGAATCTCACCAGCCATATCGAAGCCGATAGCCAGGCTTTCTATTATGTCATTGCCGGATCATTCTTCATCTCGCTGATGGGTGTACTGATTTTTAAACGGAGAGATTGGTTCTGAAACGGTATCCGTCAGTATTTACATTGGATCGACATCGACAATAATTTGAACCATTTTATTGCCTTCCTGCGATTTTACCGAATCGAGAATTTGTTGCATCCGCCTTTTGGCACTGCTGATTGAAATATCACGTTCGAATTTCATCCACATCTGTTTGATGTACATCAATTTGATTCGGTTTACTGCCGGATCTTCTGGCCCCAGAACCCGTTGGCCAAATTCTCGGCGAAGTGCCCTTGCAGCTAAATTGGTTATTCGTTCGAGTTCACCCTTGTCGCGGTGCTTCAGTGTAACATTTATCAACCGGTAAAATGGCGGATATTTGAATTGCTCCCGCTCTTCAATCTGGCTTTTATACATCGCCTGATAGTCGTTATCAATTACCTGTTTGATAACCGGATGACTCGGATCGGATGTCTGGATAATCACCCGCCCCTGTTTATGCTTTCGCCCGGCACGTCCCCCCACCTGCGCCATGAGCTGATAGCTTCTTTCGTGCGAGCGAAAATCGGGAAAGTTGAGCAGATTATCGGCATTAAGAATGCCCACCACGCTGACATGCTCAAAATCGAGGCCTTTGGTTATCATTTGTGTCCCAACCAAAATATCTATCGAACCCATTTCAAAACGCTTTATCAGGTTATCGAAACCATTCTTGGTCCGTGTGGTATCCAAATCCATGCGCTCGACATTGGCTGACGGAAAGAGCTCCGAAAGCTCTTCTTCAATCTTTTCGGTTCCAAAACCTTTCGTATTAACCTCTTTTGAACCGCATGAACGGCAACTGCCGGGGTGCGACATCGACCATCCGCAATAATGGCAAGCCAGCGTATGATTGTGTTTATGGTAAGTAAGGCTTACATCGCAATGATTGCATTTGGGCACCCAACCACACGCTTTGCATTCGACAAACGGAGAGAAGCCCCGCCGGTTCTGAAAAAGAATCACCTGCTCATTATTTTTCAAAGCAAGCTCAATTTCATCGTGCAGCAGCGGCGTAAGATGTGCCACTATCTCCTTCTTCCGGTAAGCCTCCTTCAAATCGGCGATTTGAATCTCCGGGAGTTCAATGCGTCCATGCCTTCCGGTCAGTTCAACGAAACCATACTTTCCCTGTTGGGCATTAAAATAGGTTTCTACCGAAGGTGTCGCCGTTCCAAGTAAAACCGGAATCTGGTGCAAGTGTCCCAGCACAATGGCACTGTCGCGGGCGTGATAGCGGGGAGCCGGATCATATTGCTTGAAACTATTTTCGTGTTCTTCGTCAACGATTATCAACCCAAGATTTTGGAAGGGCAGAAAAAGCGCCGACCGTGCCCCAACAATCAACTGATAATTCTTCTCGCTTTCGGGCTGATATTTCAGCACTTTATTCCAGATTTCTACCCTTTCGGCATCGTTAAATTTCGAATGATAAACACCGGTTTTATTCCCGAACACCCGTTTTAACCGGTTAATTATCTGTGTGGTCAATCCAATTTCGGGCAAAAGGTAAAGCACCTGTTTCCCCTGCGCGATACAATCGGCAATCAACTGAATATATATCTCTGTTTTTCCGCTTCCGGTTACCCCGTGCAGCAAGGTGGTAACGTTTTTATCGAACGACTTTTTGATTTGCTGATAAGCCAATTGTTGAGCCTCACTCAGCGGATACATGGGCTGTATCGTTAGCTCCGATTCATCCAAACGGGCAACGGCAACCTCTTTACTCTTCAAAACCGATTTCCCAATCAAACCGTTAAGAATAGCTACCGAACAACCACTTTCATTCAGTAACTCCTTTTTCGAGATAGAAAATGCTGAAAGCAATGACAAATCGCCGGCTTGTTGCAAAATAAAGCTGAGCAATTTTTGTTGCTTGGGCACCTTGGTCAACAAGTCGAGCATGCGGTTGATCTTCAACTCATCCTGAAACTCCGGCGACAAAACGATATGGGTTTCAGTTTTAGGACGGACGGTTTCTTTCAGTTCCTCTTCGACAACAACAGCCCCTTTGCGCAACAGTTCGTTCAAAACGGGCAACGTATTCCTCTTCTTTAAGGCCGAATTCAAATCATGTACCGTCAGGTTTCTCCGTCCATAAACAACCTGATAAACCTCCTCTTCTTTCGATGAAAGTTTATCGTTTACATCTTCCACAAAATCGTGGTTCAAACTGATATTGGTTTCGCTCTCTAATTTCAATCCCGATGGCAAAGCGGCCTTGTACACCTCTCCAATTGAACAGTGGTAATAGCCGGCAATCCAATCCCAAAGCGCGAAACATGCCGAAGGAACCACCGCTTCGTGGTCGAGCAACGATTCAATATTTTTTATTTCATAGCCTTCCGGACAGTTGTAATGAACCGAGTGAACCAGTGCCGAATAGAACTTTTTGGCGCCAAACTGCACCACGACTCTTCCTCCCACAACAATATTATTCTCCATCTCCGGCGGAACCTGATAGGTAAAAAATCCATCAAGCGGAAGCGGAAGAATTACATCGGCATATTTTGTTCCGGAGCTATCCATTCGTTGTTTTGGGTTAATGCAGCCTCAAAGATATCAATCAATAATCGATACCGCTTCATTTTTTTCTTATTTTTACCATGGTACATAACCAAACATTTTGAATTAACTAAAAAATGCAACTGACAATTATTTAGATATTTAAAGTGATTACTCAATATTTTTTTGCTTAAATAAAAAGTACTTTCTACCCGTAATTATCCATCTCATGAAGACAATTTACTCACTTACATTGCTGCTTCTGCTCTTTGGACAAGCCATTGCACAACCCGAAAGCGTGATCATGGAGGGTTCGCCGATGGTTGTTGAAACAGACAAAACATCGCTCGTATTTGCCGTCGGACAAAACAAAAAACTCTATCAAATCTATTGGGGAGAAAAATTAAAAAGTGCGGCCGATTATGCCAAATTGCCCCTGCAACAGGAGGCTTACATGCCGGCTGGTACAGACAACCTGTTCGAACCAGCCATTAAAATGGTACACAACGATGGCAATCCATCACTGGAATTGTTGTTCGGCGGCGTAACCACCAAAAGCGACGGCAATGTAACCACCACCATCATCACGCTGAAAGACCCGCAATACCCGGTAGAGGTAAAACTCCATTTTGCCGCCTATTATAGCGAGAATGTCGTCAAAAGTTGGAGTGTCATTTCGCACCGCGAGAAAAAAGCCGTCGAAATGACCCATTACGCCTCTTCGATGCTCCACCTCAACGCCGGCCAATATTGGCTCACCCATTTCCACGGCGACTGGGCCAAGGAGATGCGCCGCGAAGTAACCCCGCTTCCCAATGGTGTTACTACAATCGACAGCAAATTGGGTACACGGGCCAATATTTACCGTATGCCGCTTTTTCTCCTTTCAAAAGATTGCCCTGCCACCGAAACAACCGGCGAAGTGATAGCTGCCAACCTGGCCTGGACCGGTAGCTTCCGCTACGATTTCGAAATTGACAATAACAATTCGTTGCGAATAATTTCAGGCATCAACCATTTCGGCTCCGAGTATTGGCTGAATCCGAACGAAGAGTTCGTGACCCCCGAACTGGTCTTTACTTTTAGTGCCAACGGAACCGGCGAAGCCAGCCGTAACCTCCACCGCTGGGCGCGCAACTGGGGCATTCTCGATGGCAACGGCGATCGCCTCACGCTGCTCAACAACTGGGAAGCCACCTACTTCACCTTCGACGAAGAGCTGCTAACCCAACTCTTCGATGGAGCAAAAAACCTTGGCGTCGACCTTTTCCTGCTCGACGACGGATGGTTTGCCAATAAATATCCACGCAACAACGATGGCACCGGGCTGGGCGACTGGCAACCCAACGTCAAAAAATTGCCACACGGATTAGGCTATCTGGTCGAAAAAGCCACCGAAAAAGGAATCAAGTTTGGCATTTGGATTGAACCCGAGATGGTCAATCCCAAAAGCGAACTCTACGAAAAACATCCCGAATGGATTTTGAAACTTCCCAACCGGGCCGAAAACTACTATCGAAACCAGTTGGTACTCGATTTAACTAACCCCGAAGTACAGGAATTCGTTTACAAAATGGTCGACGACATGCTCACGCAAAACCCCGGTATCGCCTTCATCAAATGGGATTGCAACCGTATGATGACTAATTCTTATTCTACTTATCTGAAAGAAAAACAATCGCATCTGCAAATCGACTACGTGCATAGTTTCTACAAAATCATGGAGCGTTTGCGCGTAAAATATCCCACCTTACCCATTATGCTCTGCTCGGGTGGCGGTGGCCGCAGCGACTACGGGGCGCTGAAATATTTCACCGAGTTCTGGCCAAGCGACAACACCGATGGTCTCGAAAGAGTCTTTATCCAGTGGGAATATTCCGCGTTCTTTCCTGCCATCGCCGTTTGCAACCATATTACCACCTGGGGAAAACAATCGCTTAAATATCGTACCGATGTAGCCATGATGGGCAAAATGGGCTACGATATCAGGGTAGCCGAACTATCCCCCGAAGAGTTGAAATTCAGCCAAAGCGCGCTTCAAAATTACGAGCGGCTGAAAGAGGTCATCTGGCGTGGCGATCTCTACCGTTTGATTTCGCCTTACAACGAAGAGCGGGCCGTGCTGATGTATGTCGATGCAGCCAAAAGCCATTCGGTACTCTTTTCGTATGCACTGAACCCACGTTCGTTCAACCAGTTTGCAGCCGTCCGCTTGCAGGGACTTGCACCCGACAAAATCTACAAAGTCGAAGAGATCAACAGAATGGAAGGTCGCGATAATGCCCAACACGCTCCCGGCCCCTCAAAGCCAGCCGAAGCACAGCACTACTCGGGCGACTATCTGATGAAAGTAGGCATTTCATTACCCAACAACAATCCCCTCACCAGCGCCGTTATCGAAATCACCGAAGTAAAATAGTCCGTTAACAACTTATTCTCAAGGTTAAAACTGAATATAGGGGCGTTAGCCCCTATATCTTTGTAATGGCAAGCCCTGTTATCTTCGTAGTAGGGGCGTTAGCTCTGTCATCTTCGTAGAGCGTTAGCCCCGATATCTTCGTAGGGGCGTAGCCCTGTTATCTTCGTAGAGCGTTAGCCCCGATATCTTCGTAGGGGCGTTAGCCCTGTCATCTTCATAGGGGCATAGCCCTGTCATCTTCGTAGGGGCATAGCCCTGTCATCTTCGTAGGGGCATAGCCCTGTCATCTTCGTAGGGGCGTAGCCCTGTTATCTTCATAGGGGCGTAGCCCCGATATCTTCGTAGGGGCGTTAGCCCTGTCATCTTCGTAGGGGCGTAGCCCCGATATCTTCGTAGGGGCGTTAGCCCTGTCATCTTCATAGGGGCATAGCCCTGTCATCTTCGTAGGGGCGTAGCCCTGTCATCTTCATAGGGGCGTAGCCCCGATATCTTCGTAGGGGCGTTAGCCCTGTCATCTTCGTAGGGGCGTATCTTCGTAGGGGCGTTAGCCCTGTCATCTTCGTAGGGGCGTTAGCCCTGTCATCTTCGTAGGGGCGTTAGCCCTGTCATCTTTTTAATCATACCATTCAAATAAATATTTCGGATCATAATCCACGTCAAATTTTTCCAAAAACGATAAATATTCATCTTTGAACGATTGTTTTTTATGATGTTCCGGTTGGTTTAAAACATATTTTACCACGCTGTCAATTTGTGATTTGGAATAGGTAAAAGCCCCAAACCCATCCTGCCATGCAAATTTACCCCGAACATATCTTTTTTCGTTCAGCCAGTTAGATGATCCTGATTTTACCTGTTCCATCAGTTTTGATGGTGCCATGGCCGGATGCATCCCAATAAAAATATGTGTATGGTCGGGATTGCAATAAATGGCGTAGGTCTTACATCTTTGATTCGTTATGATTCCACACATAACCTTTTCCAATTCATCCCTGAATGATTCTTTTATCAGGTTTTCGCGTCCTTTGACTGCAAAAACAAATTGAATGTACAATTGGGTGTAGGTATTTGCCATTGTTTCTATGATTACAGAGCTACGCCCCTTGTGTTTTCTGTTTCGTATTGTTCTACGAAGATTTTAGGGCTACGCCCCTTGTTGTTTTAGGGTAAGAAATCTGACATAACCCAATATATTTGTAACCAGTGGTTCCATCTCTGCCCTACATTACAAACGAGAGGTAGAATAAGGCGTCGGAAAGAATTTCACCCGGCAGACCGTCAATCCATATTTGAAACTCTTTTAGTTCCATTTTTTTGTAAATTTGTATCAGACTCCGGTGCGGTAGTAAGCAATAGCCATTAACCCAGGGCGGAGGGACTCAAGCGGCTGCATAGCAGCGTGCCGGTATCGGACCCTAAAAAAGCTTCCTTGTCAGGAAGTTTTTTTTTGCACATTCTCCTCTGCCCCTCATTTGCAACTCATCACCCAAAGGTTCCAGAGTTTATAACTCACTCAATTTTTCAACTCCGGCTATAATCTTGGCATTACAAATGCTTTGCCAACAACTCCTCGTTACAACCGAGGGGTACAGTGAAATGGGGCGTTAGTCATCAAAATTGCAAATATGCCTTTAAATTCATTACCCTTTAAATTGGTGGTAATCCCAACTCTTTCAAAAACTCATTGTGTTTATCCGTATTTGACTTTATATTTTCATTAATTGAAGTTAATTTTTTATTAACTTCTTTCAGGTCAATTTTTATCTCCTCTTCTGAGGTACTCACGTATCTTGAAATGTTCAGATTGAAGTCATTCTTTTTTATTTCGTCCATTGAAACTCGACGAGAATAACGCTCTCTTTCATACCTGAATTTGTAAGTTTCTACGATATTATCTATATGCTTTTCGGACAGCGTGTTTTGTCGTTTCCCTTTTTCAAATTGTTCGCTCGCATTGATAAATAATATATCCTCTTGTTTTTTACATTTTTTCAATATTAAAATACAAACCGGAATACCTGTTGAATAAAATAAATTGGAAGGCAAACCAATTACAGTGTCAATATAATTTTCATTTAAAAGTTTTTCTCTGATTCTTGCTTCTGCTCCGCCACGGAATAAAACACCATGAGGCAAAATAATAGCCATTGTGCCATCTTCTGCTAATTGACCTTCTGAACCTAAGAAATGAAAACCATGTAATAAAAATGCAAAATCAGCAGCGGACTTCGGTGCTAATCCGTAGCCTTTAAAACGAAAATCTTCTGCCAATGTATCGTTTGGTTCCCAACGTAAACTAAAAGGCGGGTTAGCAACAATGGCATCGAATCTTATTTTTTTACTCGGATTCATTTGGTTGAATTCACCCCATTGATTCAATAAGGTATCGCCATGGAATATCTCAAACTCGCTATCTTTCATTCCATGTAAGAGCATATTCATACGGGCAAGATTGTAGGTAGTTATGTTCTTTTCTTGCCCATAGATTTTACCAATTGTCCCTATACCTTTGGTTTCTTTCTTTAATTGGGTTCGGACATTTAGAAGCAACGAACCCGAACCACATGCGAAGTCCAACACTTTGGTCAATTTATCTTTGTACCCTTGCCTTGGGTCGTGGGAATCCAAAAGTACAATTCGTGAAAGAATAGTTGAGATTTGTTGGGGTGTATAGAATTCTCCTGCCTTTTTACCAGAGCCAGCTGCAAACTTACCAATTAAATATTCATAAGCATCTCCAAGTGTGTCGGTATCGGTAGAGAAATCTGCTATGCCTTCCGCTATTTTCCTGATAATCTTGCAAAGTTTATCGTTTCTTTCTTTCTCAGTTTTACCGAGCTTCTCCGAATTAAGGTTAATTTCAGAGAAAAGACCTTTAAATGTAGTTCCAAATGATTCATCTTCGATGTGACGAAAGCCTTCTCGAAGCGTTTGTAACAATAGATCATTTTGTCTACTAGCCAAATGAGTGATGTTGCTCCACAAATATTTTGGATTAATGACATAATGCACTTTCTTACGCATGCTGTCTTCAAACTCTGCAATATCACCCTTATTGTCTTTGTACCAATCTTCTAATGGAGGTGGTACGGTATAATCAAATCTACTATCTTTTGAACGGCTTGGAGGATAATCTTTTCCAAGTTCTTTTTTAGCTGCCTCTTCATAGTTGAATGACAGATATCGAAGGAAGAGAAACGAAAGCATATAATCTCGGAAATCATCCGCATTCATAACCCCTCTTAAATCATTGGCAATGTCCCAAAGTGTATCGCCTAATTTTTTATGTAGCTCTTTTTGTGTCATTGACTTCTTTTTTAAGCGAATATTTCAGGTAATTGGAATTCGTATTTTTCCAAAAAAGCTATTAATATTCGGTTGAACAATTCCTTGTTATCTTGATTCATTTCAACAGGTTGATATATTGAATATTTTCCGTGACTCAACAGATTTAGGGCACGTGAGAAAAGCATTTCATCTTCAACCCCCTTGATGCAACTTGAAAAGTCGTCATGGCCAAAGAATGTTGATGTTTTTTCTAAAATCCCTCTCAACATATTAAAATGATAGGTATTAACCATACCACTTTCAGAAACTTTTTTTAGTTCAGTTAACATTGCAACATGGTGAAAAAATGGCGTTTCATCTGTCGCCATCAAAAGGTAACCATCCGAACCATTTTTATGCAGGAAGTGGCTTTTGTGCTCAATCATCTTGAGTTCATTATACATCACATTGTAGAACAAAGAATGATGTGAGGAGATTACAACCTTGACTTTGTCCTTTCCCTTTTTCAGCAGTTTTGCTAAATCACTAGCCACACCAATGGCATTATTATCGTCGAGTGATGAAATCGGATCGTCTATGTAAATATATTTCACCCATTTGTACGGACCATTGCCATCATCATCAATAACAAGTTCGGCTATTGCCAGGAATATGCACCAGATAAATATATTTTCTTCTCCTCTCGAAACTTTGATATGGTTGTTTTCATCACCTTTGTTAAAAGTGATTGTCCAATCGTCATAATCAATTTTAAAATCGAAATCTGCATATCTTTCAAGAAAGTTGAAAATCTTTTCTTCCAATGCCAACTCTCTGAAACCTTCAAAAAATTGTGAATCCTTGTTAATGATTAAGTGCCTTTGTGTATCGTTTTCCAAGTCGTTGTTCCAATGAAAAAGGTCTTCTGTAAATGCATTGTAATAAAGCGTGTCAGTTACAGGGTTTTTCTTTCGTTTCTTGCTTATGTCTTTAAACTCCATTGAAAGGCGTGTTTTGCCCGTTCCATTATAGGCATAGAGCAAAACAAAGTGATGATTGTTTAAATCGTCTCTTAGCCTGACTGCAACATTTCTCAATGTTTTGTATTTATATAATTTCTTTTGTACGCTCATCTTATTCAATTTATTCAATCATTTTTGGAAATAATCTCTGCATTAATCCTTTTTTATGTTGTTTCAAATGCTCTATTTTCTCCACTTCCACTTTAATGATTTCATCTAAAGATGAAAGACAAGAAGCGACTTTTAATTGTTCTTTTGGGCTTGGGACTTTTAATTGTAATGTTTTTAACTGATTAGGATAAAGATGTACTACTGCTATCCCCTGAGCCATTTGTGCTATATCGTATTTCTTGGCATTATTCAAGTAATACGAGAGGAATACTCCATTAATTTTTGAACGAATTATATTCAAATCACTACCTAAAGCTATGCCACTTTCTAAGACACAAGAAGCAGTAGCAATATCTATCTGTGTTTCACCTGATGCAGGAATAATAACATCATTTGCTTTACTTAGAACTAATTCTTCAGGATTTGAATTCGTATATGACTTAACTGTGCTTATTGTTTCATTATAATGAGTATATAATTCGCCATATCTGATACAAGGTAAATCCCCATCTTCAACTATGTCGACTTTAGATATTCCTTTCCCTTTCAAAATTGTTGCGGCTTCATCTAATGATTTTTCCGCCCAAATTCCATCTTTTCTAAATTCTGGGAAACGATACTTCGGCACTTTCTCACCTTCTTGCGGAAAAAGGTTTTGCATCAAACCTTTTTTGTGGTCTTTGAGTAAATCCAACTTTTGGCTATGAGCTTCAATTACTTCATCTAAGGAAGAAAGGCAGGAGGCGATTTTTTGTTGTTCTTTTATGGAAGGTAATGTAATCTTTATCACTGAAAGATTTTCATAGTTTAATGTATTCCTTACACCTCCCTCGAAAATCATTTGTTTCTTAAAATTCTCTGATGAAAACCAATTTAAGAGAAACAAATCAAGTATTTTTTCATTATTAGCTCTAAAGCTCACATAAAGAGGACTAATAATAGAGATTTCATTATCGTGTTTATAAGCTAATGAACCTACATCAATCCGAGAAGGATTATAAGCAAAGTATCCCTTTTTAATTACATAATAATTAGATGTGTCTTTACTTGCAATAATTCTATTTTCAAAATATTCATCTTGGTTAATAAACCCATGTTTATTACTAACACTTTGAACAAGAGAATATTTTAATTTTCTATTCTTAGTGGAATTTTTCAGCAATACTTCTCCTAATCTAAAAACTTCCCATTCTCCCTCATTCTTAAATTCAGGAAATCGCAATTCTGGCATTAGTTTTTTCTGCTTACTCATACGCTGCTATTCCTGATATTTCACGCCCTTGGGCTAGTTTTTTTAATTGTGGTACTAAGTCTTCCATCAATGCCAATTCCTTTACCCTACGTTCTTTCCAACTTAAATCCAACGGTGCTAAAAGGTCAGTCAATTTTTCACCATCAAAAATCATTCGGCTCATTATCTTTTCAATAAACTTTTTCAGGTCAGCCATTTGCAAGCCGTGTTTGTTTGCAATAGAAGCAATTTCTTTGTTGTATTTATTGTCCTTAAATTGTACTAAATTGAGTTTTAATTCTTCAACAGTTTTACCTATTGACCAATCAACTTGCTCTATAAACTCGGCTAAATCTTCATCATCCATTAAATTAGAATTGGCCTTCAACAAGTTAATTATTTGTGGCTTGGTCATTATTTGCTTAGCAGGTTTCCTTTGCGTGCTATCAGCAATCAGATTCATTATGTAATCATAATCAATTACGGCAGAAGCAAACAGCACAAACTCAAAGTCGAGTTGTTGAATTTCGGGCGGTGTATTTTCACCTTCTTTTTGCTGTATTTCTCTTAATAACTTTGCTGTTTCTATGTAGGAACTTCGGAACTCCTGCAAAGTGTCATCAGGCAAAATGGCTTTAATCTTTGCCTTTTGTTCTTCGTCTAAGTCGGTGTATTGGTCAAGTTGTGTTTTAAGTCTTTGGACCTCCTTAAAGTTTTGTACAAAAGAAATTCTTGCTGCATCACCCTTCAAATTGTAAACTTCTTGTGGTTCGTTTACCAAATCATGCTCCTGCATAAACAAACCTAATTTTTCTACAGCTTCTTTGTACTTATCAATCATTACAGGTGCAGGGTCAACCAACCAAATTTCTCTCGCTTTACCGTTGTCCTCACCAGAGAACAATGCTATGGCTTGGTTTACGGCTTCTTTTTGCGAACGAAAATCTAAAATATTGCCATAAGGTTTGGTGTCATTCAACACACGATTGGTTCTTGAAAATGCCTGAATCAATCCGTGGTATTTTAGGTTTTTGTCCACATACAGCGTATTCAAGTATTTGCTGTCAAATCCTGTAAGCAACATATCTACCACTATGGTAATGTCAATTTTGTTTTCGTGGGGATAGTCTTTGTTGCTGTATTGTTGGTCTTTTATACGTCTTTGCACATCTTGATAGTACAAATCAAATTCGTTGATGCTATGATTGGTTTTAAATTTCTTATTGTAATCATCAATAATTTCAGTCAATGCTTTTTTCTTCTCTTCTGGATTTTGTTTGTTATCCTCACGTTCTTGTGTTAAATCTTCCTGCAATTGCTTGATGTCGGCCGCATTTTTTTGACTCTGTTGGTCTCCTTGTTTTGCAATGAGTTGTGATGGTGGCGAAAACACACAAGCTATATTTAATGGAACATATTCGGGATTTTCCGTTTGTTTTTTCTTTTGTAATTCATTGAAAAGCTGATAATATTCAATAGCATTATTTATTGAAGCCGTCGCCATAACAGCATTGAATTTTCTTGAATTTGTGGCTGCATTGTGTTTGTTTAAAATGGCTTCAACAACAGCCTGAAGTGAAATTGTTTCTCCGGGTTTTTGGCTTTTATTTCCCTTGAAATAATCTACGTGAAAACGTAATACGTTTTCATCATCGATAGCGTGGGTAATGGTATAAGCATGTAGTCTTTGTTGGAATATATCTTCTGTTGTTTTGTAAGAGGCGTATTCACCTTCCCTAATGCTATAAGTGGCATTTTCATCAAAAATAGGTGTGCCCGTGAACCCAAACAACTGCGCATTCGGGAAAAACGCTGCGATGGCTTTGTGGTTGTCGCCAAACTGTGAACGGTGGCACTCGTCAAAAATGAAAACGATACGTTTATCTATTAATGGTTTGAGTCGTTCTTTATAAGTCTGAACGCCTTTTTTAGCTTTCTTTTTATTTCGGATGCTATTTTCATCCAACGCCAATCCCAATTTTTGAATAGTGGTAACTATTACTTTGTCAGCATAATCCGTAGAGAGCAAACGCCTTACTAATGTTTCAGTATTGGTGTTTTCTTCTACACTACCTTCCTGAAATTTATTAAACTCCTCTCTGGTTTGTCGGTCAAGGTCTTTACGGTCAACAACAAACAAACATTTTTCAATATCGTGGTTGTCTTTAAGTAAGGTTGAAGCTTTGAAAGAAGTCAAGGTTTTACCACTTCCTGTTGTGTGCCAAATATATCCGTTTCCTCTGTTTTGCTTAACACATTCCTCAATTGCTTTTACTGCATAAATTTGATACGGTCGCATTACGAGCAATTTCTGTTCGCTCTCAACCAAAACCATGTACTTACTAATCATTTCACCAAGTGTACACTTTCTCAAGAACTTTTCGGTATATAAATCAAGGTGTGTTATTTTCTTGTTGCTTTCGTCTGCTAATTGATAAACTGGTAAAAAACGTTCATCTGCATTGAATTGAAAATGTTGAATTTTGTTGTTAGCAAAATAATAAGTGTTTGTTCGGTTACTGACAATAAACAACTGCATAAAGCAAAGCAATGAGTTGCCGTATCCATTGCCAGGTTCGTTTTTGTAATCCACAATTTGTTGCATTGCCTTTCTCGGCGAAATATCAAGCCTTTTCAACTCAATTTGTACAACAGGTAAACCATTAATCAGTAAAACGACATCAAACCGTTGATGGCTGTTTTCAGTATTGGTACGTAATTGACTAATAACTTCATAGTCATTTTTGCACCAGTCTTTAATATTTACCAGAGTGTAATGAAGCGGAGTACCATCTTCACGTTGAAAATATTGTCTTTCGCGTAAGAGTTTTGAAGCAAGAAAGACATCGGGGTTTATAATTTCTTCTCTAAGTCTTAAAAACTCGTTATCTGATAAGTGTACACGGTTGAGTTCTTCAAATTTGGTTTTGAAGTTTTGCTCAAGCGTTTTTCTATCCACTATGTCAGGACGATGGATGTACTTAAGCCCCTTTAGTTGCTCAATTAAATTTTCTTCTATTTGGTTTTCCTTACTCATTTCTCTTCTATCAATAAATCTTTTGGATTCACGTCCAGTATTTTTGCTATCTCATTAAGTACCTCAAGTCTCGGTTGCTGTCGGTTTTGCACATAAGTGTTGACCATATTGAAGCTCTTCCCCAACTTTTCAGCTAAAGTATGATTTTATCTCAATTAATAAGATGTAATTATCACTCATTCCTGAGTATGGTGGCAAAATTGCAGCTCTTTTCACACTTAGCTTCTCAATACAAACATTTATTTCCTTTCCCAAAAAATCTCCCGCAAACAAAACCAATCTTTATTTCAATCGGCGCCGTCAGCGGGAGAATAACAAAACTTTACCTATGTCGAAATCAAATACTTGCTATCTGTGTTGCAATTGAATAGTCAAATTAGTCAGTTCGCTGCCATCAACAGCCACCTCTATGCTCTGTTCCTCGTAGCCAACCTTCTTTATCGTTACCTTATAAATTCCTTCTGCCATATGCTTAATTTTAAAGCCTCCCCTTTCTGCGCTCTTCTTCGTTATAATGCCATCTGAAGCATCTGCCATACGCATCACGGCTCCCTCTTCCACCGGTGTAAATACCAGCGTAGCCCCCTTAATCGGTTCGCCTGTTGTCTGCTCCGTTACAAATCCCAGCACCGTCAGACTGCCTCTGCCATTATAAATTATTTTACGCGAACTCCGGTAGGTATTGTAAAAACTTTCATCGCTAAGTCTGATTACCTCTACCGCCGCATCCATTCGATCCAATGCCGCATCTGCCTGTTTAAAATATTGCCTCAACTGGGTATTGTTCTGCGTCATTTCATTCCGGCTTACGCCCGGCTTGCCTATATAGTTGAAATAATTGCCCATCGCCTCACTCAATGCCGTTTGGCTCTCTTCTGTAATTTGGTAAACCGTCAAATCGGCCATATGATCAGCCGCCTTGTTTTGAACCAGCAGCGCGTAATCCATTACCACCGTATCGGGGGCATTTCTCACCTTCGACTCGCTAAAATTAATCTCGTGAAATAACTCCAGATTATTGTTCAGTTTGGCATAGGCCGCCAATTTCCGGGCATAATCGCCAATCATCGTGATCAGCTTCTCCCGCAATTGGTTTTTGTTGTCGGTTATCCCCGTTTTTGAGGTAATCTGCACACCGGTCATTATTAAAATGGCCTCAATCATCTGCATTAACTCTTCACGGTTGGCCACAAAATTGGGCAGATTCTGAATGTTCCCTTCATGATTCAAAAAAAGTTCCTTCATGGTTAAGTACATGCTTAACCTGTTTTCCTGCAAGTTGTTCATAGGATATTAAATTTAAGTGTTAATTTTTAGTCGGTCGTTAAATTTATTCTATGACAAAAAGTTACGACAATAATGAAATAACTTCCAAATATTTTTCGGAAAAAAACATCATCTGTTCAAAAAAATTAAAAAGGCATAGCCACAATACAATATATGCCTCATTAACAACCACTTTTGCACTATTCCTGCCCCTCGTTACAAACGAGGGGTAGAATATGTTCCAACGCTTCTATTACACGTTCCAACGCTTCTATTACACGTTCCAACGCTTCTATTACACGTTCCAACGCCTCTCTAACACGTTCCAACGCCTCTCTAACACGTTCCAACGACACGTTCCAACGCCTCTCTAACACGTTCCAACGCCTCTCTAACACGTTCCAACGCTTCTATTATACGTTCCAACGCTTCTCTAACACGTTCCAACGCTTCTATTATACGTTCCAACGCCTCTCTAACACGTTCCAACGCTTCTATTATACGTTCCAACGCATATACAATATGTTCCAATGGATAGGCTTACAGGGAAAACAGCCCGAACAATCGACTATTTTATCAACAAAATACTTCAGGTTAAGCCGGTCAATGTATCTCTTTCATCCTGGTCACTAAAATGGAGATACCAAACCCGAAAAGCCCGATAAAGGCAAACGAATAACGCAATCCGGCTGCTTCGGCAATATAACCAATCAATGGCGGCCCCATCAGAAAGCCCAAAAAGCTGACACTCGATACGGTAGCCAGCGCAATGCCCGGGGCAATGGATGGATGCTTCCCTGCCGTACTGTACACCGTGGGCACAATACTCGAAACGCCCAGTCCGACCATCATAAAAGCAAAAGTCGAAGGTAGCAGATAGGGAAAAAGAACCGAAATAAAAAGTCCCGACGATATCATCACCCCGCTAATCTGGAGCATAAGCTTTCGCCCGTACCGCGCAATCAGTTTATCGGCAACAAAACGCCCCCCGGCCATCATAATCATAAACGAAGTGTAACCCAGTACCACCAGCGATGCCGGCGCTTTCACCACATCTTTAAAATAGACACCGCTCCAGTCGAACATGGCCCCTTCGCTGGCCATACTGCAAAAGCCAATGACGCCCAATAAAAACAACAACCTGTCGGGTTTACTGAAAAAAGCGGTTCTGGCCGCCGGAACATTGCTTTTCCCGGCACCGGCAATCAGAAAACGTTGGTTAAACAAGATAAATATCCAGACAATACCGGCAACTATCGCGAAATGAATCAGCGGATTGGCACGAAAGTTCATCATGGCAAGCCCAACCAACGCCCCGGTAAACCCGGCCATGCTCCATCCGCCATGAAACGACGACATAATTGGCCGCTGATAGAGCCTTTCGGCCGCAACGCCCTGCGTGTTGATGGATATATTGCACATGTTCCCGAAAAGCCCGAAACAAAAAAGAACAGCCGCCAATTGCCATCCCGATTGAGCCAAACCAAGCCCTACCAGACACAACGTATAAAACGGAAGGGCGAATAACAGAATGGCCGGACTCCCATATCGGGTAACCAATTTCCCCGAGAAGGGCATCATCAGAAACTGCCCTACCGGAAGCGCAAATAAAACCGTTCCGAAAGCGGCATCGCTCAAATGCAACGTCGTTTTAATGTCGGGAATACGGCTCGCCCACGATGCAAAACAGAGCCCCATGCTGAAATAAAACAGCGCTACCGCCATCCTTATCCGGCTTTTACCGATTGGGTCAGCACTCTTTTCCAAACTTTCAGTTCCGCTTTCAACCATAATGAAAATCAATAATTCTGATGGCAAAGTTGGCGAATTTTCAGCCAACCAACGTTTTGTAATCGTTAAATCGAAACGGCTTTAGCTCTCCGCGAACGAAGATACTAAAGCCGTTGTATGAAATGAATATTCTATTCAGCCTTGCTGAAGCTGAGTCTCAATATCTCTTTTTGCGCTCCTTGCGGAAAAAGGGTTCACTGTTACCGCTTTTGGGTTTGCCGTAACCTCTCTCGCGTGGCTTGCCGCCTTCACTGTTTCCGCGATAATCGTTTCCGCCGCGACGGGCCGTAAACCGGCCTTCGCTGCGCGTATTATCGTAAACCTCCGCATCGAAAAAGGTTCCACGGAAACCCATTCCGCGACTGTTTTTCAGCAACTGTTTCGACGAAGAAGTTTCAACTTCAACCACCGAGTGGTTTTTGTACAAATCAATCCTTCCCACCTCAACGTTACGACGACCGGTAGCCTCCACCACAAAAGCAATAATATCTTTGGGCGAGATACCTTTCGTTTGGCCAACATTCAGCCTGAACTGTGTCATCCCTTCCGAAGCAATCCCAGGCGCAGCTTTTTCTCCGCGTTCGCCCCGCTCACCCCGTTCACCTCTTTTCGAACGACGATCTTCATAGCTATCCGGAATATTCAAGTCGGGCGTGTTGCCATAATAATCGAGGAAACGGTTAAACTCCATCGAAACAAAATGCTTGATTAACTCCTCTTTCGAAAGGTTGGCCAGTTTCTCGTAAACGGCCGGAAGAAATGGATCGATCTGCTCTTCGTTAACTGTAACTTCCTGTAGCTTATCGGTAATGTAGAACAGTTGCTTTTCGCAGATTTCTTTACCGCCGGGAACAGGCAATCGATTGAACTTGCGGTTGATCTGTTTCTCCATCATGCGGATACGGCCCTGTTCCTTCATGTGGATGATAGAGATAGAGATTCCCGATTTTCCGGCACGACCTGTACGACCGCTGCGGTGGGTGTAGTTTTCAATATCGTCGGGAAGGTTGTAATTGACCACGTGCGTGAGGTTATTTACATCGAGGCCGCGGGCAGCCACATCGGTTGCGACCAACATCTGCACTCCGCGGTTTCGGAATTTGTCCATCACGAAATCGCGCTGCTGTTGGCTCAAATCGCCATGAAGCGCTTCGGCACTGTAATGATCCTGGATCAACTGGGCTGCTACCTCTTTTGTTTCCTGACGTGTTCGGCAAAAAACAATCCCATAAACTTCAGGAACGAAATCGAGTACACGTTTCAGCGCCGAATAGCGATCTTTGGCATGTACCATGTGGTAGATATGTTCCACGTTTTCGGCACCGCTGTTTTTACGACCTACCGAAACCTCAACCGGGTTGGTCATATAATTGGCAGCAATGGCAGCCACCTCCCTGGGCATGGTTGCCGAGAAAAGCAGTGTATGTTTTGTTCCGGGAGTTTGTGCAAGTATGGCATCAACATCTTCCTGAAAACCCATATTCAGCATTTCATCAGCTTCGTCGAGCACCATAATCGAAATATGGCTCAAATCCACTTTGTTCTTTCGAATCATATCGTTCATACGGCCGGGTGTGGCAGTAATGATATGGGTTCCCTGTCGCAATGCTTTGATTTGCGGCCCAATATCGGCACCACCATAGATGGGCGTAATGGTAATTTCGGGCAGATATTTCGAGTAGTCTTTCATCTCGCGGGCTATCTGTACGCAGAGCTCACGGGTTGGGCTAAGAATTAAAGCCTGCGGAGCCTTAAAATCAGGATCGATGTTCTGGAGGATGGGCAGACCGAAAGCAGCTGTTTTACCGGTTCCGGTTTGGGCAAGACCAACAATATCTGTTGGTTTTTTCAGGAACAAAGGGATAAACTGTTCCTGAATGGGTGAGGGAGTCTCAAAACCCATCTCCTGTATCCCTTTGAGGATGCGCGGGTCGAGTCCCATTTCATTAAATTGCATTCTGTTTGAATTACTGCGTGATGCCGACGATTGCCGGCCGCATTGTTATTGTATACTTCTATTTTCAAAAACTGAAATTCAACCGCCAGACTATTTCTGACGGAAGAAAAGTTGAATGGGCACTCCGGTAAAATCAAAATTCGAACGAATCTTGTTTTCGAGGTACCGTTTGTAAGGTTCTTTAATGTACTGTGGCAAGTTGCAGAAAAACGCAAAGCATGGGTTGTACGACGGCAACTGTGTCACATATTTGATTTTGATGTATTTCCCTTTGTATGCCGGAGGCGAATAGGCTTCAATGGCCGCAAGCAATACATCATTTAACTGCGAAGTAGGCACTTTCTTCCGCTTGTTTTGGTAAACACGCATCGCCTCTTCAAGAATCTTCAACACACGCTGTTTGGTAACAGCCGATGTAAAGACAATCGGAATATCGGTAACAGGGGCAAACTTTTCGTAGATCTCCTGCTCAAATTTCTTCATGGTGTGATTGTCTTTTTCAATCAAATCCCATTTATTCACCACTACAACAACACCTTTCTTGTTGCGATGAATCAAATGAAAAATAGACTGGTCCTGTCCTTCCACGCCACGTGTGGCATCGAGCATCAGGATACAAACATCCGAATCCTCAATGGTTCGTACCGAACGCATCACCGAATAGAATTCGACATCCTCGGCCACTTTGGTTTTCTTGCGCAAACCGGCCGTATCAATCAAAATAAAGTCGTATCCAAATTTATTGTATCGCTGGGCTACCGAGTCGCGCGTGGTCCCTGCAATTTCGGTTACAATATGTCGTTCCTCTCCAACCAAAGTATTGATTGTGGACGATTTCCCAACATTCGGACGGCCAACGATGGCAATCTTTGGAATATCTTCTTCGATAACTTCATCCTCTTTTTTTGGCAAAAGATTGACCAGTTCATCGAGCAAATCGCCCGTACCGGAGCCATTGATAGACGAGACACAGAAAATAGAATCGATACCCATCGAATAAAACTCGTTGGCATCGAGCGCCCGCTGGTGGTTATCAACCTTGTTGGCTACTGTGATATAGGGCTTTTTACTTTTTCGAAGCAGACTGGCTACCGCCAGATCGAGATCTGTTACCCCGCTTTCTACATCCACCAAAAAAAGAATCACATCGGCCTCCTGAATGGCCAGATTGGCCTGGCGACGAATTTCTTCTTCAAAAATATCTTCCGAGCCCGATACATAACCTCCCGTGTCAATAACCGAGAAGTCGACTCCGTTCCATGTAGATTTTCCGTAATTTCTATCGCGTGTTACACCCGGCTGGTCGTCGACAATAGCTTGCCGCGATTCGGTAAGCCGGTTAAAAAGGGTGGACTTTCCGACATTGGGACGTCCTACGATTGCTACTATGTTGCTCATTTAAAAAACTGTACTGCTTATTTTATTGAAAATCGTAACCGAAGCTGCGCAATTGGCCTTCTTTGTCGCGCCAATCTTTTGCCACTTTTACGTAGAGTTCTAAAAAAACTTTTTTGCCGAAAAATTCCTCCATATCCAAACGCGCCTCTTTCCCCACCTTTTTCAGCGCCTTTCCCTGATGTCCGATGATGATTCCCTTTTGCGTATCGCGGGCAACATAGATTACCGCACCAATACTCAACAGTCTCTCTTCATCTTTGAACGACTCCACTTCGACTTCCACCGAGTAGGGAATCTCCTTTTCGTAAAAGAGCAGAATCTTCTCGCGGATAATCTCCTGCGCGAAAAAACGCTCGTTACGGTCGGTCAGTTCATCTTTAGGGAAATAGGGCATCCCTTCGGGCAGATTGGCCACAATCCGGTTAAATACATAATCGAGATTGAATTTTTCCTTCGCCGATATCGGAATGATTTCGGCTTGGGGTACCAATTCTTTCCACCGCTCAATCAATTTCATCACGGTGGGCTGGTCCGAAAGGTCGATCTTATTGATCAGCACCAAAACAGGGACTTCGGCAGTTTTGATCTTTTGAAGATAATCGGTGTTTTTCTCAAAATCCTCTACCAAATCGGTCACATAGAGCAATACATCCGCATCAATCAGTGCAGTATCGACAAACTTCAGCATCGATTCCTGAAGTTTATAAACCGGTTTTAAGATTCCCGGCGTATCGGAATAGACAATCTGAAAGTCCTCGCCGTTCACAATGCCTTTGATGCGGTGACGGGTTGTTTGCATTTTCGATGTAATAATCGAAAGCTTCTCTCCTACCATCGCATTCATCAGTGTTGATTTCCCGACGTTTGGATTTCCAACGATATTGACGAATCCCGATTTATGTGCCATTTTATTGACTGCTGTTTGTCCCAAAAATTTTTGCAAAGATAACAAATTTTCGGTAATAAGACAGGTTTATGCAAAAGTGTTTGTTTTTAGCCGTTTAGGCAACAGAAAAAGGGTAATAGCGATACGCAGCTGGCTTTAAAAGCGTTTGTTATCTAATATTTATCAGTTAAAAAATTTATCCTGTCTCCAATTTGCAGGATTGTTTTGAATGTACTCCCGGATTCGTTTCAAAGAATCATCGGACCGCACAATATGGTCGTGGAATTTAGCCTGCCAATCAAAACCGGAAATAATTCGATGTGCATACCTGGCAACAACCGATTTATACGAACCGATAACTGATGAGATATTGTTTTTCCCGGGGTTTCGAAACCGTTGTTGCCCTGGGGTTGCATCTGTAGAGACAAGGCACTGCCTTGTCTCTATGTTGAAACCAGAATTATCGCAATGTTCAGAGACAAGGCACTGCCTTGTCTCTACAGATTTCATGATATTGGTGTTGATGCGACCACCATCAACCTTATCGATGATTAAAATCCCGTGGATATGATTGGGCATAACAACAAACGCATCCAACAAAATGAAAGGGAAATGCTGGGGTATTTCAAACCAAAACCGTTCTGCCAATAACCCAATTTCCGACATCCGGATTTTGCCTTTAGTGATTTCGCCGAAATAATGTTCCCTGCCGGCAACACAAATGGTAATAAAATAAATGCCATTCCATCCGTAATCCCAGTTTTGCAAACGTGCAGAGGGAATCCGGTATTTTTCTTTGAATCTTTCAGACATGGCTTTACAGTTTATCCTGTTTGTTCGCCTCCTTTATCAATCGTATAAATATAAAGTTCTTCCACCTTTTTTCGGGCCCATTCGGTTTTTCTTAAAAAAGTAAGGCTCGATTTGATGGATGGGTCGCTGATGAAACAATTGATCCGAATCAGATGGCCAAGGTTCTTCCAGCCATAATAATCGACCAAAAAGGTAAGTATCGCCTCCAGCGTTTTCCCGTGCAACGGATTATTTTTTTGGGTGATCTCCATTCAAATAGCTATTATTCAGTAATTTCAATCAAATTTCCATCAGGATCAACCACTACGCTTTCGTAAAATCCATCGCCCGTAGTGCGGGGTTCGCCAACAATCCTAAAACCATCGGCACGTAATGTTTCAGTAAGCCTGTCCACCTCGCTGCAACTGCCGGCCGAAAGGGCCAAATGGGTATATCCGTAACTGCTTCCCCCTTCGGGATGTGTTTTCAGTCCAGGCTTGTACATCACTTCTATAGAACAACCCTCGCTGAAAAAGAGAAAATAAGAACGAAACTGCTTCAGCGGATTGTGATACTTTTCACCGGCTTTTGCACCGAAGTATTGCTGATAAAAATCGCGCAAACGTTCCGGATCTTCCGACCAGATGGCAATATGGGCAATGTGCATAACCTTATTCTTTTTGTATTGAAATTCGTTTTTTGCCTTCGCTGCTCAGCACCCACGAAGCCTCCCGTTTCAGGCTCTTGATAAACCCTACACTCCGAAATCGCAGTGCACTCCAGTCATCATCGATAGCGACCTGCCGTACAGGTTCCATTTCGAACTTCCCCAGCGCCTCCCAACCATTGTCACGGTTGAAATCGCATTTGTAACGCTTCGAACTTCCTTTGGGATAGCAAATCCAGAAAACGGCATCCTCATTTAACTTAGGTATAATCAGATTGACCAATGGGGCAATTTCGGCTTTCCGGGTTACAAAGCAGATGACAAAGTCTACCGGATCATGATCGCCAACCGTAACCGATACCTCGGCATACTGCTTTATCGAATCGACCATAGGTTTAACCTCATCAGGCGCATTGACAATCAGCACACTTTTGGGCGTTTTAAAATTCAGCTTATTCAATAGTGCATCCATTTTTTTTCGTTTTCGTTTACAGAACCTGACCGGGAAATTCCATTCCAAATATAGTTCCAAATTCAGGAGAAATGATACAAAAAATGTTCAAATAACAATTCAGCCTGACCCAAAGCTTAACATCAGGCCCGGGAAATACCATGCAATCTTTTTCTCAAAAAAAATGATCAGAAAAAATTTGACGAATTAAAAAAATATCTATTTTTGACCACATGGTTAAACTAATCGGTTAAACCAATCAGTCAATACAAAATGAATACAGACAATACGCAGGAAAAGATATTGGACGCAGCCCGCAAAGTATTTGTTACCAAAGGTATGGATGGGGCACGAATGCAGGAAATTGCCGACGAAGCCGGCATTAACAAAGCCTTGCTGCACTACTATTTTAGGACCAAGCAGCAACTCTTCGATGCCATTTTCGAGGAATCGATGGGTAAATTAGTGCCTAACGTGATGGAGATATTCAAACAGAAAAGCAATTTCAGGGAAAAAATTGAAGCCATTGTCGAGGCGTATGACAGTGTTATCCGCAAAAACCCATTTCTGCCACAATTTGTCATCCGCGAAATCAACCGTGACCCCGATCAACTGGCAGGTGCCATTCGCAGCCGTGGTTTCGATTCCAACACGCTCAACGGTTTTCTGGATGAAGATATCAAGAATGGAGTGATTGCCCCTATCACCATGCCGCACCTGTTTGCCAACCTGGTGGGAATGATGATGATTCCTTATGCGGGAAGGCCTTTGCTTCAGCAAAATCTGTTCAACAACAATGCCGAAGAATACGACAAATTTCTGTTGGAACGCCGTCAAGTAGTCACGCAATTTATCCTTCATGCACTTCAATATAAAGGGGATAACCCAAGCGGCTGGCGCCAGAATGTCGTGCATATTTTCTGAGTAAAAAAAGAGAACAACAACAATACACTAAGAATGAAACGATTACTAATCATTTTGTTGTTACCGGCTCAACTGCTGTTTGGACAAACCAACACGCTGACGCTGGACGACTGCTACCGGCTGGCCCGCGAAAACTATCCCAAACTTACGGATATTGAAAAGCAACAGCAAATCAGCGCATTGCGTATCAGCAATATTGGGTCTGCCTGGAACCCACAGTTAAACCTCAATGCGCAGGCTACCTACCAAAGTGATGTGACCAGAATTGCCCTTCCCATGCCAGGCATCGAGATACCCGCGCTACCCAAAGACCAGTACAAAGCCTATCTCGATGTCCGCCAGAATATTTACGACGGAGGAATCTCCCGTTCGAGCCGCGAACTGGAGAAAGCATCGCTCGAGGCCGATATCCAAAACATCGAGGTCGAAATCAATGTACTGAATGATCGTATTAACCAGCTTTTTTTTGGCACACTTAGTCTCGATGAATCCAAAAAGATTCTTGCGCTGAAAGAACAGACACTTGGCGAAAGATTAAAAGTACTGGAATCGGGCTATAGAAACGGAATGGTTACCCTTCGAGATGTAGAGCTGATTCGGGCCGAGATTTTATTGACCCGACAACAACTCGCCGAAGTGGAAGCAGAAAAGATTTCGGCTGCCGGCTCGCTGAGAATCCTTACCGGGGCAAAAATTGGCCCCGAGACGATACTGGCCGAACCTATTGCAGCCATAACAACCCGTTCGGTGAACCGTCCCGAGCTGAAGCTCTTCGATTTGCTGGGCAATAAAATTGAGACCAACTCTTCGTTGTTGCAAACGATGCGTAACCCCAAACTCTTTGCTTTTGGTCAGGCCGGCTATGGCCGCCCGGGCCTCAACATGCTGGCTACCGAATTCGACAGCTACTATCTGGTGGGTGTAGGGCTTTCGTGGAATATATTCGACTGGAACCAAACTTCGCGCAACCGGCAGATGCTTAATCTGCAAAAAGAGATGGTAACCAGTTCGCGTAACCTGTTCAATCAAAACCTCGAAATTTCACTCTTCCGCGCACACGAATCAATCAAAAAAGCGGAGAACCTGCTGCAATCAGACACGCAATTGCTTGAAATGCGGGGTAAAATTGCCCAACAATCAGCATCGCAACTCGAAAACGGAACTATCACTTCGGCCGACTATATCGTTGATCTGAACGCCGAGACACAAGCCAAAATCAATCAACAATCACATAAAATAGCGCTTTTACAAGCCATTGCCAATTACAATACATTAACCGGAAATCAGATTCTACCATGAATACAATCCAATTTTCAAGGCTAACCCTGCTGGGCGCCACCCTGCTTTTGGCAGCATGCAACAACAACTCGAAAGTAGCCGATGCCTACGGCAATTTCGAGGCCGACGAAATCATTGTATCGGCCGAAAATAGTGGTAAATTACTCACCTTCAATACCGAGGAAGGAAAAACCATTACACAGGGCGAAGCTGTTGCCCTGGTAGACACGCTCCCGCTCCACCTGCAAAAACTTCAGACTGAATCGCAAATGGCAGCCATTCTATCGAAAAAAGGGACTATTCAAACGCAGATAGCCGTTATCCGTCAGCAAAAAAGCAATCTCGAACGCGACAAAACCCGAGTAGCCAATATGCTGAAAGATGGTGCTGCTACCCAAAAACAGATGGACGATATCACCGGCAACCTCGAAGTTTTCGACAAACAGATATCCAATGTCAAATCGCAGGAGGTATCGCTCAACAGCGAAGCCGATGTAGCGGTTGCTCAACTGGCGCAAATTACCGATAAGTTGCAAAGATGCCAGATAGTTGCACCAACGAACGGAATGGTTTTGGAAACCTACAAAAAAGAGGGCGAATTGGTCAATCAGGGTCAATCGCTGTTCAAGATGGCCGATATTAGTTCGCTTAACCTCAGGGTTTATGTCAGCGGCGACCAACTGCCCCACATCAAAATCGGACAGAAAGTAAAAGTATTTATCGACGATACTGCCGCCACCAACCGCCAGTTGGAAGGAACCGTTTCGTGGATTGCATCAGAAGCCGAATTTACCCCCAAAATTATTCAAACCAAAAAGGAAAGGGTTAAGTTGGTCTATGCCGCGAAAGTAAAAGTACCCAACGACGGAAGCCTGAAAATTGGCATGCCCGGGGAAATCAGGTTATAGAAAGCCTTCCCTAAGCCCCTCACTGCAGGGGCTTACAAAAGGGTTCAATAATAGTTGTCAAACTCTTCTTAAAAAAAGCTCCCCATTGGGGGAGTGCGAGGGGGCCATTACAATGATATCAATCGAAAATATTGAGAAGTCGTACGGAGCAACTCAGGCTTTGAAAAGCATCTCGCTCGAAGTGGCAAAAGGTGAACTTTTCGGACTGATTGGGCCTGACGGTGCAGGGAAAAGTTCGCTGATGCGGATTCTGGTTACCCTTTTACGCCCCGATAGTGGCAAAGCGTCACTCGACGGACTGGATGTTGTAGCCGATTTCAGAAAAATAAGAGAGATGGTGGGTTACATGCCGGGACGCTTCTCGCTTTATGCTGACCTGACGGTAGCCGAGAACCTGGAATTTTTTGCCACCGTGTTCGGAACAACTGTCGAAGCCAACTACCACCTAATTAAAGATATTTACCGGCAAATTGAGCCATTTAAAAATCGTCCGGCCGGAAAACTCTCCGGGGGGATGAAGCAAAAACTGGCCCTTTCATGCGCGTTGATTCACGCCCCAAAAGTTCTCGTGCTCGATGAACCAACTACCGGCGTTGACGCCGTTTCGCGGAAAGAGTTTTGGGAGATGCTGAAAAAACTGAAAGCTCTGGGCATCACCATTCTGGTCTCTACACCATACATGGACGAAGCGATGCTCTGCGACCGCGTGGCATTGATCCAGTCGGGTCAAATCCTCTCGGTCGACACACCCCAATCCATCACCCGGCAGTTTACCAAACGCCTTGTGGGAGTCGAAACAGCCAGTTCGTCAGAACGATATGCCTGTATTGGACTGCTCCGCGAACTTCAGGGAACTGAATCGGTATTTGCTTTCGGCGAATCGATTCATGTCACCTGCAACGAGCATCTTACTTCAACCAGCATTAGCCAATATTTGGAGGATAAAGGCCATTCGGGACTCACCATTAAAGAGATTACACCCGGAATCGAAGATTTATTCATGGAACTGATGCAGCATCATGGCAACTGATATGACAAAACAACCGGTTATCCGGGTCAAAAACCTGGTAAAGAAGTTTGGCACCTTTGTCGCCGACGACCACCTCACCTTTGAAGTATGGCCCGGAGAGATATTTGGCTTTCTGGGCGCCAACGGTGCCGGAAAGACAACCGCCATCCGTATGATTTGCGGACTGCTCGAACCCACTTCAGGAGAACTGCAGGTAGCCGGTTTCGATGGTTACCGTCAGCGCGAGCAGATTAAACGCAATATTGGCTACATGTCGCAAAAATTCTCGCTATATGAAGATTTGACGGTGTACGAAAACATCCGCCTTTTCGCCGGGATATATGGTATCAGCCGTGTTGAGCGCAAAGAGAAGACCAACCGGTTGCTCGAAAAACTGGAGATGGAATCGGTGCGAAATAAACTGGTAGCCGGATTGCCATTGGGATGGAAGCAGAAGCTCTCCTTTTCGCTGGCGGTTTTTCACAACCCGACCATTGTCTTTCTCGACGAACCATCGGGAGGTGTCGATCCGCTTACCCGACGCAAATTCTGGGACATGATTTACGAAGAGGCAGCCAAAGGGACCACCATTTTTGTCACCACCCACTACATGGACGAGGCCGAATATTGCGACCGGGTAGCCATTATGTCGGAAGGGAAAATTGTGGCACTCGATACCCCCGCCGCGCTGAAACTGAACTTCGGTGCGCAAAGTATGGACGAGGTTTTCCTGAAAATTGCCAGAAACGTGGATTGACACACAGCATAACGACAGGAAATCAAATTGTAAGTTCGTTAAAAATTGACTGTCAATAACCATAATTGACAAGTTTATAATTCAACATTCATAATTCACCTCCTATGAACCAGCTCTGGGGATTTATCAAAAAAGAGTTTAAACATATATTTCGCGACCCGCGCACCATGGCCATCCTTTTTGCGATGCCCATCATCGAACTGTTGCTCTTCGGCTATGTTATCACCACCGAAATTAAAGATGTGCGCATCGCCATTCTCGATCACTCGGGCGACAGTGAAACCCGCGAAATCACCAACAAGATTCTCTCATCGGGCTATTTCCGGCTTGAGAAGATGTTGCAAAACGAGAACGAGATTGAATCCATTTTCAAACAAGGCAATGTAAAAGAGGTGATTATCTTCGATGCCAATTTCACGCAAACCCTCGAACGCGACGGCAAAGCGGCCATTCAGGTAATTGCCGATGCTTCAGATCCCAACACCGCACAGATGCTCTACAACTACACCAACGGCATTGTACAGGACTATCTGGCAAAAAAATTTGCCGGCTTTCACCCTCCTGTCGAGATTAAACAGGAAGTCAGGATGTTGTACAACGAAAATATGGTGGGGGCATTTATGTATGTGCCAGGAACAATGGCCCTGATACTGATGTTAATTTCGGCCATGATGACCTCCATTACCATTGCCCGCGAAAAAGAGATGGGCACCATGGAAATCCTGTTGGTTTCGCCACTGAAAGCAATCCATATCGTGTTGGGAAAAGTAGCCCCTTACCTGTTGCTTTCGCTTATCGATGCCATTGTCATCATCCTGCTGGGCAATGTGGTTTTCGATGTGCCCATCCGCGGAAGCCTCGTAATACTGATGGCTTTGGTTATCATCTATATTATGATGGCCCTGTCGTTGGGAATCCTTATTTCGACCATTGCCAACAGCCAACAGGTAGCCATGTTTATTTCAGGCTTTGCGCTGCTGCTGCCTACTATGCTCCTATCGGGATTTATTTTCCCCATCGAAAATATGCCCTATGTCCTCCAGCTTGTGAGCAACATTATGCCGGCCCGCTGGTTTATCGATGCCCTGAAACAGGTGATGCTCAAAGGCACCGGGCTCTTTTTTATTTGGAAACAGGTACTCATTTTGCTGGTCATGACGGCCTTCTTCCTTGGCCTCAGTGTAAAAAAGTTTAAGTTGAGGTTGGAATAGTGTCCATTTCAATAAGGCAATACAAAATAATGAACAAATGAAAACAATACTATATCTGCTGCAAAAAGAGTTTATACAGGTGATGCGCAACAAGGCCATGCTGCCCATTATCTTTGTGATGCCACTGGTTCAGATGCTGATACTGGTTTTTGCCGCCACAATGGAATTGAAACAAGTGGAACTCTATGTGGTAGATCGAGACCTTACCGAAACCTCACGAAAGTTAACAGCCAAATTCGAAGCGAGTCCCTTTTTCGAGGTAACCCGCTCGTTGCAATCGCCTGCCGAAATCGACCGTGAACTGCTGAAAGGCCATGCCGATGTGGTTTTGACCATCCCACAAGGGTTTGAAACATCACTCATGCGCGAAGATAACAGCTCGCTGCAAATTCTGGTCGATGCCATCAATGGCAGTGCTGCCGAGCTTTCGTACGGATATCTGCGCTCGGTTATCGCCAATTTCAATGGCCATATCAGGGCCGAAATATTGGGGATGCCCGAATTTACCCCACCGCAGCAAATAGCGGTCATCCCGTCGTTTTGGTACAATCCCGAACTTAATTTCAAATTCTATATGGCTCCCGGGGTATTGGTTATCCTGGTCACCCTTATCGGATTATTTCTTTCGTCGCTGAACCTTGTGCGCGAAAAAGAGATGGGAACCATTGAACAGTTGAACGTTACACCTATCCGAAAGTATCAGTTCATCATCGGGAAAATGATGCCTTTCCTGATTATTGCCCTGCTCGACCTCACCTTTGGTCTGCTGGTAGCCAAATTGGTTTTTGGATTGCCTTTCCGTGGAAATATTCTCACGCTCTATCTTTTCACCACCGCCTATCTTTTTCTGGTAATGAGTTCCGGACTCTTTATATCTGCCCTTTCCGATACCCAGCAGCAGGTACTTTTCGTCAGTTTCTTCTTTATGATAATCTTTATCATCATGAGCGGGCTCTTTACGCCGGTCGAAAGTATGCCACTTTGGGCACAGCGGCTCGACCTGATTAATCCGCTCTACTACCTGATACGGGTTATCCGGAATGTTGTACTGAAAGGGTCGGGAGTGATGGATTTGGCCTACGAAATGGTTTCGCTGCTTGTTTATGGCAGTATCATGTTTTTGTTGGCCGTATGGCGCTACCGAAAAACCGTTTAACACCGCAAAACCAAGCAATAAGGCCATATATTGGGCAATTACGGCCCGACATATGGCCTGTTTCTTTTCAATTTTTGCCCGATTTTGCTATTTTTGCCCAACCAAATACAGCGGGTAAAACCTATTGCCATTCCCGGTTGAAAGGCAAAATATGGCTTTATTTCATACGGTTCTGGTTTTAGCCAACCCGTTGGAATCTTTTGTAAAAATCGTCAAGACATGAAGAATTTACTGAATGCCAACATGTTGTCAAAATTCATATTACCAATCATCCTGATATTCTGTTTATCGCTGCCCACACAACTGAATGCCCAGCGAAAATGGAAAGAACAGGCAGAACTATCGGCCCGGGACACCCTCACGTGGAGTGTCAAACTGCTAAAAACCCTGCTTCAGCCTGGGAGTGAATGGTACATTGTTGACGATAATTACCGAAAACCGGTGAAGGAAATCCTCGATCATGTCGATTATGTACCAATCGATACATTTGTGACCGACATGCGCGAAATATTGCGCTTCCACAACGAAACGCCCATTTTCGAACGCCGACCGCAGGATATCCGCGATCGCAGCCGTATTCCGGGCTACATTCAGCCCGCCGAAGAAGCGCAGTTGATTGAACAACGCAAAAGGAATGTAATCGATAGCCTGCACCGCACCTACATCAAGTTGCCACCTGAAATTTTTCATTAAGCGTTGATGATTGAACCTCTTGTTCCGCATGTAAATGACTACGACCTCTTCTTCAAGTCGGACAAAATGGTTCCACTGTCGTTTATGACCCGATTCAACAAAAACCTGTCGGCCATGCCATTGCCTCCCAACATGACCGGGACGCAGATGGATAGCATTCGTATCGCGCTCTTCAATCAAAACCGGCAAGCCTACAACGACTCGGTAATTTCGCAACGCAGTGATTCATTGCTGGTTATTTACCGCGAGAAATTTATCAACAACTTTGCTGCCAAAGAAGCCGATAACCTGAAAAAGAGTATTGTGTCGAAGAACCTGAAAGCCCTCACGGCTTTCAACGAATCGGAGGTACAAACCATCAACGACTCACTGAAGGTAGCCCTTCACTACCTCACCCAAAAAGCCGACGGCGATTCGGTCTTGATTAAACTGAGTAACTTCACAGGCGACCAATCACCAATCTGGACAGCCAACCGCGCCATGCCACCAATGCGGACCTACCTGAAAAATGCGCAAAACGATTCGCTGGGCGTAATCCTTTACAACGACGGAAAAGGAAAACTGCGTTTGGTGATTGACGACGGGGTGAAATTTACCCGTTTCGTAGAAAGCCAACAAAAAGAGATCACTTTCCAGCCACGCACCCCCGACAACAAGCTACTGAAGATGAACATCAAAAAGCCAGAAGCGCTCGCCTGGAACCTGTTTGGCAATGGAACTGTGGGGTTCACCCAAACCCATCTCTCGAACTGGGCCAAAGGGGGCGAAAGTGCCTTGTCGCTGCTGTTTGTCGGAAAGTACAACGCCAACTACTCGAAAAAGAAAATCAAGTGGGAAAACAGTGCCGAGTTTCGATACGGTGTAAATCAAACCAAAGCACGCGGATTTGAAAAAAACGACGATAAGATAGAAATCCAGTCGCGTTTTGGCTATTCCGCTTTCAAAAACTGGTACTATTCGGCAGAAAGCAACTTCAGGACCCAGATTGCCAAAGGGTATAAATATCCCGACAAAACCAATCCCATTTCAACATTTATGGCCCCGGGTTATTCAACCATATCGTTAGGTATGGATTATAAGCCCAACAAGAACTTCTCGCTCTTTCTTTCGCCGCTAACTTCCAAAACCACCTATATAAGAGATACTGCGCTTATCAACCCTGTCAACTATGGGCTTGAACCAGGAACAAAAAAATTGTGGGAGCCGGGTATAATTGTCAAAGCCAACTGGAAAACCACGTTGCGCGAAAACATTACCTACGAAACCAAGGGCGAATTCTTTAACAACTATCGCTATCCGTTCAAAAAGGTGACTTTCGAATGGGAACAACTGCTTATTCTGCAGGTAACACGCCATATCAACACCCGCGTGATGACGCAGCTGATTTATGACCACAACACCAAATTCCCGATCTACGACGATGCCGGGAATGTAGTCGATAAAAAACCCAAATGGCAGTTCAAAGAGTTGCTTACCATTGGTTTCACCTATAAATTCTGATATTTGTCCAATTTTCAATGAAGTTATCCATGATTGAACCTTTTCAGGAATCAATTGATTAAATTAGCCAGGCGGTTACCTATTAATCCTTTCAAATGACTGAACGCGAAATTATTGGTATTTTCGGAAAAATGAATTCGGGAAAGAGCTCATTGATGAACCTGATTACCCAACAGGAGACGTCGATAACCGACCCGACTCCCGGCACCACGGCCGATACCAAAGTTACAATGATGGAACTTCATGGCCTCGGTGCGGTAAAACTGCTCGACACGGCCGGCTTCGACGAAAGTGAGAATCTGGGAGAAAAGAAAAAAAATAAAGAGGTGGAAGCACTGAAAGAGTGCGATTTAATCTTATTGGTTATCAACCCGACAACTGATAATTTCACCACCGAAAAAGCCATTATTGCGATGGCCGGCGAGATGGAAAAGCAACTACTGGTTTTCTATAACCTCTTTCAACCCAACACCCATTCGACCATCGAGCAGGCGAAACAGCTTCTCCCCGAACTGATGCGCTTCCGCTCTTTCGAAGGTTCAGCCATCGATGTTGCCCATCGTCAACCATTGCTCGATTTTATCCTCGCCCATTATATCCCAAAGAATTTTGCCATCGACCTGCTGCCTTTCGTAGAGAAGGATCAGTTTTATATCCTCAACATACCGATGGACGATGAGACCCCGCCGGGGCGCTATCTCCGCCCTCAGGCCATGGCCGAAGAGTATATCACCCGCCACTGGGCTTATCCGGTATCGTACCGAATGAACCTCACGCTGGCCCGAAAAGGCGACCCTGCTGAAAAAGAGCGCTGGCAAAAGTTTATCGGGAGCTTCAATATCAGGCCAAAAGCCATCATCACCGATTCTCAGGCCATGGATATCATGAAAACATGGACCCCCGACGACATGCTGCTGACCACCTTCTCGGTAATGATGATCAATTACATGAGCCGCGGCCGGCTGGCTCATTTTGCCCAGGCAATAACCACCCATAGCCGAAGCCTGCAACCATTCCCGCATCCGCGAAGATATCGGAACGGTTCAAATCCCCAATCTGATAGCAAAACGATATCCCGGACTGAATGTTGAACATGCTTTTGGTCGCGAATTTGCGGCCAATGACGATACAAGCCGATACAAACTGGTGGTCCATTGCGGAGGGTGTATGATTTCTGCCCAACGAATGGCTGCCCGCCTGCGCGACCTCGAACAGTTGGGTATCCCTGTCACCAATTACGGCATATTCCTCTCCTATATGCAGGGAAAAGAGACGCTCGAAAGAGTGGTTAAACCCTGGTAAAGAATGGGAATTGGGGTTGATAAAGAATCACCGACGTCCATTAGCCGTTACTGGTGGTCAATGATGGCCAGTCAAAACCGTCACAGTATTTTTTATCGACGGCTCCTGCCCGACGTTTCTGCCTGAAATTCAGACCGAAAATTTAAATACCAATACAGTGAATATAACCAAATTCCGAATCTCTAACCACTCGTTTACTGCACTTTACCACAACAATTTTTAAATTTCTTTGTCGAGCCGCAGGGACAAGGATCATTCCGGCCAATATTGTTGTAGACCGACGACAACATCGGGGTTTCGGCTTCGAAAAGGGGGGTCATCTGACGGTAATGTTCACGCCACGGTGCCCGCTGGCGATAATAGGATACGGAAGGCTCGTTTTCCCCATTCAATATTCCGAGGGCATATTCGAGTTCCATCCTCATTTGATATTCTGGGGTGCCCACCTCGTTGTGATGCTGATGTTCGGCAATCATCCGCTCCAAATCGGCTTTACACGACAGCAAACCGGCTTCGGCAGCATGAACCGCCAGCAACTCTCTCCAACCGGTGTGAGGCAAACCCAGCAACGCCGATACGCGTGCACCATGCTGCTGGTCGTTAGCCGAATATACGGCATCGTAAAGATAAAGATAGGGTGCATTGCTCTTTTTCCCAACCTGTTCTTCAATGGCAGCGAAGAACAAATCAATAGTCCGGGGATAATCTTCAGCCAACTTCCCGACAAGGTAAAGCCCCTGTTCGTCGAGAAAATCCCAGTCGGGCGTATCGGGGG
>JADHEF010000517.1_pt1 | contig 38344 bp, 36 predicted proteins | sample 8952391 | NCBI WGS metagenome assembly JADHEF01 (sample SAMN16124439, study PRJNA663245) | bioreactor sludge metagenome | isolation source: sludge (nitrite) | place: India:Bengaluru | collected 2019-02-28 | reverse complement strand
ACGGAACAAACGGGTGTATTGGGTTTCGTGACGCGATGAGGCAATGGCCAGCAATGGCAGGCCGCCACCGAGCTGGTCATCAGCCAGCGCCAGGGCCTGGTCAAGTGCAGCGGGCAATTCGGTGCCCAGGTCGCGCAGCAAGGTCTGGGCCGCCTGCTGGCCGAACGGCACCAGCTTGACCCCGGCCATGACCGCGCCTTCGAGCCAGGCAAAGCCATGGCCCAGGGCCAGCTGACGCAGTGGAATGCCCCAGTGCGCAGCCAACCAGGCCATACCGCCCAACTGGGTCAATTCAAGGCTGGCGCGCCACACCGGCGCCTGGCCCAGTTGCCAGCCGTCGAGCAGACGCGCCAACGCCGCACCACGCTGCTGCTCTTCCAGCCGCAGCTCGGCGGTTTCGCGGTTGGCCAGCAAGAAGCGGCTCCAATGGCCGAAGGCCTCCGCGTCCTCGGCCTGACAAGCGTGATACAGGCGCGCCAGCACCGGCCAGTCCAGGCGCGCCAAGGTGTCTTCGACCTGCTCGCGCTGCCAGGCAGCGAAGCCGTCCACGCCCTTCACCCAGCCCGCCTCGACCGCCCACTCCAGGCCTTGCGAATACGTGAAGCCGCCCACCGGCAGGCCGGGGCTGGCCAGCTGCAACAGGCGCAGCAACGCCAGGTCGCTGTCCATCAACCGGCCAGCACCAACGCGGCACCGGCCAGCAGGCCGCCACCGAAGGCTTTCTGCAGGCCACTGTGCCGGCGCAGCAGGCACCCGACGGCAAAGCCCGCCGCCAACAGCAAGCCGCTGACCGTGACAAAGCCGGCGCTGAACTGCCAGAACGCGCTTGGCGTGGCTTCCACGCCATGGGCCCAGCCGTGGAACAGAGCAAACACCGGCATGGCCATGGCCAGCAGCAACTGCCGGCTCGGTAGCAGCACCGCTCCGGCAGCCACCAGCAGCGACACGGCAATCAGGGTTTCCATGCCCAGCACGTCACCGAACAAGTGGCCACATACTGCCCCGCCAAACATCGCCGCCAGGGTTGCCAAGGGCAGCGTCAGGCTACGCCGGGTCAGTGCAGCGAGTACGCCAGTGCCCAACAGCATCAGTAGGTGGTCAAGGCCCGTCAGCGGGTGCAGCAGGCCATCGTGCAACGGGTTGCTGTCATGCCCAGGGTGAGCGAAAGCCGGCAGCGCCAGCATCAGTAGAAACAGGGCGAAGGTCTTTTTCATGGGTTGCTCCAGGGCAGTTCAGGAATGGGCAGGCAGGCGAACGAACGGGTGATCGTTGCCGTGGGCATGGCTGTGGCCATGCGGCGCGCTCTGGTAGGCGCCCGCTTCGGGCTCGAACGGAGCCTGTTCGGCCTCCACCGTCAGGCCCAGACCACGCAGCATGTCGTCCAGCACATGGTCGTGCTGGAAACGCAGCAGGCCAGGCTCGATCTGCAGGGGCACGTGACGGTTCCCCAGGTGATAGGCCGCACGGGCCAACAGGTGCGGGTCGGCACAGCGCACCGTCGACACCGTTTCGGGTGCCGCCAGCACGCGAATCAGCTGGCTGCCATCGGCATCGGCAAGCAACTCTCCCCCGCGTAGCAGGTGGCCGCGTTCGAGCATCAAGCCAGCTTCGCGGCCATCGTCCAAGGTGACGCGCAGGCGGCTCTTGATACGGCTGTCCACATCCAGGGTGACAGTGCCGGTTTCGGTGAGCGTGCCGGGCTCGGTGATGCGGCGGGTCAAGACAATCATCGGTGCTCCTTCAAAACAGGAAATAACGCTGGGCCAGCGGCAACTCGCTGGCCGGCTCGCAGACCAGCAGCTCGCCATCGGCACGCACCTGGTAGGTTTGCGCATCGACCTCGATCAGCGGCTGCAAGGTGTTGTGGACCATGTCCGGCTTGCGCACCCGGCGGCAGCCGTTGACCACGCCTATCAGGCTGCGCAGGTTCAGCTCTTCTGCCAGGCCGCGGTCCATGGCCGCCTGGGGCAGGAAGGTCATGCGCGTGGCATGCCGCGCCGCGCCCAGGGCGCCGAACATGGGCCGGTAGTGCACCGGCTGCGGCGTGGGGATGGAGCCGTTGATATCGCCCATGGGTGCGGTGACGATCATTCCGCCCTTGATCACCAGCGCCGGCTTGACCGCGAAGAACGCCGGCGACCACAGCACCAGGTCGGCCAGCTTGCCCGCCTCCACCGACCCCACTTCATGGCCGATGCCATGGGTGAGCGCCGGGTTGATGGTGTATTTGGCGATGTAGCGCTTGACCCGGAAGTTGTCGCTGTAGGCGGTGTCGGGCGCCAGAGGCCCGCGGCGCAGCTTCATCTGGTGCGCTACCTGCCAGGTACGCACTACCACTTCCCCGACCCGGCCCATCGCCTGGGAGTCGGACGACGTCATGGCAAAGGCGCCCATGTCGTGGAGAATGTCCTCGGCCGCGATGGTTTCGCGGCGGATGCGTGATTCGGCAAAGGCCACGTCCTCGGCAATGCTTGGGTCCAGGTGGTGGCAGACCATCAGCATGTCCAGGTGCTCGTCGACGGTGTTGACCGTGTACGGCAGGGTCGGGTTGGTCGAGGAAGGCAACACGTTGGCCTGCCCCGCCGCGCGGATGATGTCCGGCGCATGGCCACCGCCGGCACCTTCGGTGTGAAAGGTGTGGATGGTGCGGTCGCCGATGGCCGCCAGGGTGTCTTCGATGCAACCGGATTCGTTGAGTGTGTCGGTGTGGATCGCCACCTGGATGTCCATTTCCTCGGCCACGCCCAGGCAACAGTCGATGGCTGCGGGCGTGGAGCCCCAGTCTTCATGCAGTTTCAGGCCGACAGCGCCCGCAGCGATCTGCTCACGCAGCGCTTCAGGCCGCGAGGCATTGCCCTTGCCCAGCAAACCGATGTTGATCGGCAGGCTGTCGGCGGCCTGCAGCATGCGCGCCAGGTACCAGGGGCCGGGCGTGCAGGTGGTGGCATTGGTGCCGGTGGCCGGCCCGGTGCCGCCGCCGATGAAGGTGGTGACGCCACTGTTCAGCGCCTCGTCCACCTGCTGCGGGCAGATGAAATGGATATGCGAGTCCACACCGCCGGCGGTGACGATCTTGCCCTCGGCCGCGATCACTTCGGTACCTGGCCCGACCGGTACGTTCACGCCCGGCTGCACATCGGGGTTGCCGGCCTTGCCGATCACCGCGATACGCCCGTGCTTGATGCCGATATCAGCCTTGACGATGCCCCAGTGGTCGATGATCAGCGCATTGGTCAGCACCAGGTCCATGGCTTCGGCGGCCAGCATCTGGCCCTGCCCCATGCCGTCGCGGATCACCTTGCCGCCGCCGAACTTCACTTCTTCGCCATAGATCGTGAAGTCCTTCTCTACCTCAACCCACAGCGCCGTGTCGGCCAGCCGCACGCGGTCGCCCACCGTGGGGCCGAACATGTCGGCATAGGCCTGGCGGGAAATACGGCTCATACCCTGCCCTCCAGTGCACCCATCACCTTGCCCTGGAAGCCGTAGACCTCACGCTTGCCGGCGTAGGCCACCAATTGCACGGTGCGCGCCTGGCCTGGCTCGAAACGCACGGCAGTACCGGCCGGAATGTCCAGACGAAAGCCCAGGGTGGGCGCTCTGTCGAACACCAACGCGTCGTTGACTTCGTAGAAGTGGTAATGCGAGCCGACCTGCACCGGCCGGTCACCGTGGTTGGCCACGCTGACACTGACGGTTTCCCGGCCACTGTTCAGTTCGATGTCGCCAGCAGCGACCTGGATTTCACCTGGGATCATGCGGGGCTCCTTGGCAGGTTCAGACGATGGGGTCATGCACGGTCACCAGCTTGGTGCCATCCGGGAAGGTCGCTTCGACCTGCACGTCGTGAAGCATTTCGGCAATGCCGGGCATCACCTGCTCGCGGGTCAGCACTTCGCGCCCCAGGCTCATCAACTCGGCCACGGTGCGGCCATCGCGTGCGCCTTCGAGCACGGCGGCGCTGATCAGCGCCACCGCTTCCGGGTAGTTCAGCTTCAGGCCACGGGCCAGGCGCCGTTCCGCCAGCAAGGCAGCGGTGAACAGCAGCAGTTTGTCTTTCTCTCTCGGGGTCAGCTCCATGGCGCTCTCTCAGGTGGCCCAAATGCGTGGTGGGCAAGCTGGCAGGCCAAGGACGGCCGGGCGCAGCACATGCCACAGGCGTTGCAGGGTGCGTTGCAGGTGTTGGTTGTCGTGGTCGAGCACACGGATGACCAGCAACGAACCCAACAGGGTCGCGCCGGCCGGGTTGGCCAGTTCATCCAGCAGCGGGCGAACTTTCTCCAGCACCGCCTGGTCGGCCGGTGCCGCACAGAACGTGGCGAGCAGCGGGTGGCCGCCGAGCTTGTCCAGGTGCCCGCCTTCGATGCGCAGGCGTTCGTGCAGGCCGACTTCGTCGGGCAGTTCAATGTACAAGCGGCTGTCCAGCCTGCCCTGCTCGAAACGCTCGTTCATGACCGGGCGCCCGAGGCACAAGGTTTCCCAGGCCAGCAGCCGCGCCCCGGGTTCGAGGGCGAAACGGCTGTCGAGGCTGGCGCGGGCGCCGGAGAAGAAGATGCTGTCTTGCGGCAGCCATTCCAGGGTGCTGCCCGCCGCCAGCCGAAAACGCTGGGTCAGCCGTGCGGTGGGGCCGATGCTGCGGTAGAACTTGCTGGCGCCGGGCATGGTCAGCAGCGCGTGGCTGCCAGGCTCCAGGTGGATATCCAGTTCCAGGCGGTCGCCGGCGACGATGCCACCCGGCGGGTGCAACACATAGACATGGCACGGCGCACCTTCAGGATAAAAAGGCCGCTGCACCAAAAGAGGTCCGAAATGGCGCCACGCACCAAGGCGGGTCACGTCGTCGCGCCTGACAAAGCGCAACTGCAGCTGGGCGCTCCAGCCTGCATCGTCTTTTTGTTGTTCGATCTGCTCCGCGAGCGACATCCTGCGGCCCCTGAAATCCGTGGCCTGCTGGCCGTTTAGAGGGTCCGGCGCGGGCGGCTGCTAGCGCGCACGGCCTGACCACTCGATCAAATTCGCAGGCTGGATATAGCAGTTTGCGGGCCAACTTCGCAGGTGAAGGCAGATGAAACTTTTCTCAAAGCCGCTCTGGCACAGGGCGTACGGGGGAATGGCGCACAAAGCGGGGGCGCGCACTGGCCCTGTTTCGGTGCCAGCAGAAATGCAATCGGGGCTACAAAGCGGCCCCAAACACATCAAGACTCAGTAGTCGAAGCGGTCCACCGCACGGCGGCGTTCGTTGTCATCGCGCCGGTCATAGATGGCCGTGGTCTGGATATTGGCATGGTGTGCCAGCTTCTGCGCAATCGACAGGTCATGCTCTTCGATCACGCGGGTAATGAATGCCCGGCGGAAGTCGTGCGGCATGATCTTCACCCCTACCTGCGCACCGCGCTGGCGGGCGATGTAGTAGATGGCATGTTTGGTAATGCGCGCCCGGGTAATGTGGCTGCCACGGCGGATGCGGTTGAACAGGAACGGGTCATCCTCAGCACCGGCAGGCAGGTCCTGGCGGCGCAGGTCGAGCCAGGCCTGCAACTTCTCGAATGCCCACGGCGGGGCATACTTGACCAATTGGTGGTTGCCCTTGCCCACCACCTGCAGGCTGCGCGCCTCGAAATCGACCTGGTTCAGGTCGATGTCGACCGACTCCGACTTGCGCATGCCGGTACCGTACAGCAAGGCAATGATCGCGGCATCGCGTACGCCCTGCGGCCGAGGGTCGGCCGCGCACACGTCCATCAGCTCGCGAATCAGGCTGCGTCGCAAGTTGCGCCCGGGTGGCAGGCGGGTGCCAGTGGCCGGCTTGACCTCGCGAATGCGCAACAGCTGCTCATGATCGATCAGGCCCTGGCGCCAGGCCTCGTTCATCACCCCGCGAATCGCGTTGACGTACAGCGACGAGCTGTTGGGGGCGTATCCGTCGGCACGCAGGGCAGCCACCAGCGCAATCACATGGCCGGGTTCGAGCCGATGCCAAGGCACATCGACGATGTTGCAGTCGACAAAGCCCAGCCGGTCGGCGGCGTCCTGAAGGATGTAGCGCATGGTTTGCTGGCTGGATGGGGCCAGGCGGGCCATGTACTGCAGCAGCGGATTGTTGGAGAGATCGGACAAAACGTGAATCCTGTAGCGAAGCGGCGGCCGGTATTGAGCCGGCCAGCATCTGAAGCAAGTCGAAACGATTGATGAACAAGGGCCAATGACGTTTCAAGCGCACGCCATTCGAACCCGAAGCAGTGCCATCATCTTGATATTCAGGGGTTTTATAGCTGAACGGGCCAGATCTTAACCCATTTACAGCGTCGAGGGCCGCCCGTACGGCGCCAAGCCTGCCAGCCAACTAAATGGCCGTCGGCCACCACCCTGGGAACATCTGCTGCACCCGGGGCTCGGCGAAGCGCTCATCAATCAGCACCAGTACGCCACGGTCCTGGTCACCTCGGATAACCCGGCCCGCCGCCTGGATCACCTTGCGCACCCCTGGGTAGAGATAGGCGTAATCGAACCCCGCACCAAACTGCCGCCCAAGGCGCTGTTTGAACTGCTCGTTGACCGGGTTGACCTGCGGCAGGCCGAGTGTTGCGACAAACGCGCCGATCAGCCGCGTGCCCGGTAAATCCACCCCCTCACCGAAAGCACCGCCCAGTACGGCGAAGCCGATGCCCTGCCCGTCGCTGACAAAACGATCGAGAAATGCCTGACGGGCCGCCTCGTCCATGCCCGGTTCCTGAGCCCATTGCGGAATCTGCGCATGCTGCTCTGCCAACAGCCCCGCCACCTGCTGCAGGTATTCGAAACTGCTGAAGAAGGCCAGGTAGTTGCCCGGCATCCGCTCATACTGCCGGGCCATCAGCTCGACGATTGGCGCCAGAGAGGCGTGACGCTGCTGGTAACGGGTAGACACCTGGCTGGCAATCCGCACCTCAAGTTGCTCTGCGCGAAACGGCGCAGCCACTTCCAGCCAGGCGGTGTCGGCTGGCATGCCCAGCAGGTCGCTGTAGAAATGCCGCGGGCTCAATGTGGCGGAAAACAGCGTCACGCTACGCGCCGCCTGCATGCGCGGGGCCAGCAGGCGCGCGGGGGTGACGTTGCGCAGGCACAGCGTGGCCAGCCGGCGCTTGCGTGGGCCCTGGCGCTGGCTGATGTCGAACAGGAAGTGCTCGTCGAACAGCTCGGCCACCCGGGTGAATTGCAAGGCGTGGTAGAAGAACTGCAACACCTGCGGGTCCAGGTGTGCGGGCGCCTGGTTCCTCTGATCCTGAATCAGCCCGTGGCATTGCTGCAAGGCACGCAGCAAGCCTTCGGGCAACGACTCGCTGGCCTGATACGGCGCACGCTGCTCTTTGTACAGTGCGTTCCATTGGCGGTTCAGCCGGTCCAGCGCACTGCCAAGCCCGGGTGGTTTGCTCTGGCGCAACGCCAGCAACTGGCCTTGGTCGAGGCTGGCGCTGTACATGCCGCGCCCACGCTCGACCAGGTTGTGCGCCTCGTCTACCAGCACGGCAACGCGCCACTGGTTGAGCTGGGCAAGGCTGTACAGCAGCGCATGCGCATCGAAGTAGTAGTTGTAGTCGGCGACCAGCACGTCGACCCAGCGGGCCATCTCCTGGCCCAGGTAGTACGGGCATACCTGATGTGCCAAGGCCACTTCGCGCAGGTTGGCGCGGTCGAGCAACGGCAATGCTGCCGCCGCTTCGCGCGCCGCCGGCAAGCGGTCGTAGAAGCCCGCCGCCAATGGGCAGGACTCGCCATGACAGGCCTTGTCCGGGTGCTCGCAGGCTTTGTCGCGGGCGATCAGCTCCAGTGTGCGCAACGCGGGCTGCGGCGTTGCATCGGTAATCTGGCGCATGGCATCCAGCGCCAGCGCCCGGCCCGGCGTCTTGGCCGTAAGGAAGAACAGTTTGTCCAGCTGCTGCGGCACCATGGCCTTGAGCAGCGGGAACAAGGTCCCGAGGGTCTTGCCAATGCCGGTGCTGGCCTGGGCCATCAGGCAACGGCCGGTACTCACCGCCTTGTACAAGGTTTCGGCCAATTGCCGTTGGCCCTGGCGGAACTGTGGGTAGGGAAAGCTCAGTGCCTGAAGGCCCTGGTCGCGTTCGGCCAGACGTTGTTGCTGGCATTGAGCCCAGCCCAGAAAGCGCTGACACTGGGTTTCGAAGAAGGCCCGCAGTTCAGTCGCCGTGTAATGCTCACTGAACAGCGTCTGCCCATCGCTGTCGACGTCCAGGTACACCAACGCCACCTCGATGGCTGGCAGTTGACGTGCCTGACACATCAGCCAGCCATAGACCTTGGCCTGCGCCCAATGCAACTGCCGGTGGTTGGCCGGCTGGCGCGCCAGGTCGCCACGGTGTGTCTTGATCTCTTCCAGGCGATTGCTGGCCGGGTCATAACCGTCGGCACGGCCGCGCACCTTGAGGGTTTCGAACTGGCCTTCGAGGGTAATTTCCGACTCGTAGCCGGCAGCACGCCGTGCCACTACCCGCTGGTGCCCTTCAATGCCCTCTTGAGCGGTGGGCGACGGGGTGAAGCGCAGGTCCAGGTCACCCACCTTGGCACTGAACTCGCACAAGGCGCGCACTGCCACGCTGTAGCTCAAGGTGTCTCGCTCCAGCGCACATGGCACACCGCGACCGGCAGCCCGTGTTGCCGGCAGAATTCCAGCCAGCGCAGTTGGTTATCCTGCAGGCGGTCACCGGGGCCTTTGACCTCGACCATGCGATAACGCCCCTGCGCCAGAACTGGATAAGGTCGGGCATGCCCGCACGGTTGCTGCGAATGTCCTGCAACAGGCGCAGGAAGCACTGCTTCAACTGGGCCGTTGGCAGGCAAGCCAAGGCCTGTTCCAGCAGTTCCTCGCTGAGCATGGACCAGAACACGAATGGCGACTGCAAACCCTGCTTGGCCTTGTAGCAGTCTAGAATCGCCTGGCGATGGCTGCCATCGTCGAGCCGACCGAGGCAGTGATCGAACAGCGCACTGCGCCGTTGCTGGAAGTCGCTGTCGTGCAGGTCTTGCGGCCCTGCCTGGAACGGGTTGAAGAACGCGCCGGGCACCGGCGCGAAGATGGCCTCCCAGCACAACAGGCCAAACAGGCTGTTGAACAGCGTGTTCTCTACGTAGTGTGCCTGGCCTCCCGCTTGTGCCAGATGCTGGCGCACGGCTTCCTCCACGCCGAGTGCTGCGTGCTCGCGGGGCAGTTCGAGTTCGATCAGCTCCAGTGGCGCAACCCGCTGGCGCCGCTGTGGCGGGCCGCCGAGTTTTCGCGCCAGGCGCGGCAGCATACGCTCCAGCGCCTGCACTTCCAGCGCATTGGCAGGTGCCGCAGCCAGCTGCAACGCCAATGCGTGGGCCTGGGGCCACTGTTCGCTGCGCTCCAGCACCCGCACCTGGCGGATACGCGCCTGGGCATGGTTACACTGCGCATACACGGCCATGGCCAGGTCCCATTCAGCCAGGCGCTCGCAGTGTTGGCCCAGGGCGAATTGCAGCCGCGCATGGCGCCGGGCCAGCCAGGGGTTGTCGCTGTGCACGCCCTGCAAGGCGGCGAGGATGGGCAACGGGTCGCCGCCCTGCTCCAGGCGCTCGGCGCACTGGTGCAGCGCCATGGCTACGTCCACCTCGGCGCGTTGCTGCAACGCACGAGAGTCAGTGGTGAACGGCACCTGCTCGTAGCGCAGCAAGCCAAGGTCAGCGAGGACGAAGTCAGACCAGTCCTGGTACAAGTTGCCGAAGAACAGCAGGCGCATGCGGTCGCACAGGGGCTGCAGGCACCACTGGACAATGCGTACCTCGCTGTCAGGGAACCATTCGCTCAGTGGCCGGGCAGCCAGCGCCAAGGGTTGCAACTGTGCCAACAGGTCCTGCTTGGCGGCGCGGGGGCGGCTCAATTGCGGGGCGAAGCAACGGGCCAGCTCGTCTTTGCGCAGCAAGGCGAACAGTTGCTCCAGCGCCAGTTGCTCGGGCTCGCGTACCCAGCCGAGCGCCTGCAACGGCTGCAGCGCCAGCGCGGTATCGCCGATTTCGACGTAGTCCAGCCGGTCGCTGCGAAACAACTCGCCCTTGCGCATGACCATGCGCACCATCAAGGCCTGAGCTGGCGCCTCCAATTGGTTGAAGGCCTGGATGAACGCCAGCTCCTGGTCATCGAGCAGGTCCTGGTAGCGCTGTTCTACCCACAGCAGCACCTGGCGGAAATTGTGCAGGTAGTAGAACGGGTCGTCGACGGAATGAGCGATCACAAGTACAGAGTCAGGCGGCTGGAACAACTACTGGTTATACATACAGACCAGCACGCCTGGCAAGTACCGTGGGTCACTCCGTCGCGGTAACCATGTCCCCCGCCTCGGCCTTCACGCTGCCAAGCGGCGCCTGCAGCAGCAGGAAGTAAGCCACCGCCGAGCACAGTGCCACCACCGCACTGATCATGAACGCCGTGGTGAACGAGCCTGAATACTGAATGCTGAAGCCGGTCACGATCGGCGCGACAGAGCCGGCGATGTAACCGCCGAAGTTCTGGATCGAACCGAACGAGGCCACGCGCTGGCTGTCGACGATGGTGTTGACGATCATCCAGGCGGTTGCGCTGGCCATGTTGATGCTGAACAGCGCCAGGCACAGCAGGATGATGCAGCCGGTCAGGCCGGTGACGAACGACAGCGGCAAGGTGAACAGTGCTGCCAACACCAGGCCGGTGATGACACTGAACTTGCGGCTGCCCAGCACACTCATGCCACGCTTTACCAACCAGTCGCAGAAGCGGCCGGCAACGATGGTACCTGCCGCGCCAAAACCGTAGGCCAGCGACACCACCCAGGCGGTCTTGTACAGGTCCAGGCCGTGCTCACGCTCGAAGTAACCCGGCAACCAGGTCAGGTGCAGCCACAGCATGTAGATCACACCCATGAAGCCCAGTACCGCCCCCCAGGTGCTGCGGTGCTTGAACAGGTCGAGCCAGCCGGCGAAGTAAGATGGCTTCGGCGCGTGCACCGAGGGCGCGGGCGCCTGGTGCTCACCCGGCAGCGGCTTGCCTTCGGCTGCCAGCTCGGCCAGGTATCGCGCCTTGCTTTTGTAGAAGCTCAGCCAGCACACCGCCAGTACCACGCCGATCACGCCGGTAATGATGAACATGCCGCGCCAGCCGAAGTTGACCATGAACAGCGTCAGCAACGGCGGTGCCAGGCAGGGGCCAAGGCAGGTAGACGACCACACCACGCCGGTTGGCGTGCCGCGTTCGTTGGCATCGAACCACTCCGACAAGGCCTTGGCTGCCGACGGGAACATCGGCGCCTCGCCAATCCCCAGCAATACCCGCAGGCCCATGAAACCGGCAAAACTGTTGACCATGCCGAACGCGGCCTGGGCAACCGACCAGCCCAGCAACGAGGCACCGAGGGCGATCTTGCTGCCCAGGCGGTCGATGATCATGCCCATCGGCAGTTGGGCAAAGGCATAGGCGATGGAAAACGCCGACAACAGGATGCCCATCTGCGAAGGGCTGATCATCATGTCTTTCTGGATGGAGGTGTTGGCGATCGACAGCGCGCTACGGTCCAGGTAGTTGACGATGCCGATCAGCAGCAGGAACACGACGGTGATGCGCTGGTACTTCTTCATAGGGTTCATGTGTCGACCTTTATTATTATTGTTGCCGCGCTGTCAGCGCTTTGGCGATCCCTCGTTGATGCTGCGCCCCTCCCTGGCGCAGCCTGTCATTCAAGGCCTGCGTGCAGTGGCCGCAACCTCCAGCAGGCCACGCCGGCCGAGGTTGTCGATCAGCGCGCGCAGGCCGAACGCCCATTGCGGTGCCAGGTCGCTGGTGGTCACGCGGTTGCACAGGGTACCCAGTTGCGGGTTGCTGATGCTCACCACATCGCCCGGCTTGTGGGTAAAGCCGTTACCCGGCTGGTCGCGGTCCTGCTTGGGCGCGAACAGGGTGCCAAGGAACAGCACCAGGCCGTCTGGGTATTGGTGGTTTTCGTTAAGCGTCTGCTGCACCAGGTCTTGCGGGTCGCGGCTGATCTGGCGCATGGAGCTGCGACCCGACAGGACGAAACCGTCTTCACCTTCGACCCGCAGGTCCACGTCGGCAGCGCGAACGTCGTCCAGCCCGAAGCTTTCGTCAAACAGCCGCAGCAGCGGCCCCAATGCAGTGGAGGCGTTGTTGTCCTTGGCTTTGGACAGCAGCAAGGCACTACGCCCTTCAAAGTCGCGCAGGTTGACGTCGTTGCCGAGCATGGCGCCCTTGATACTGCCATCGCTCGACACCGCCAGCACCACTTCCGGCTCCGGGTTGTTCCAGCTGGACTTGGGGTGGATGCCGATGTCCGCGCCATGGCCAACCGCCGACAGCGGCTGGGCCTTGGTGAACACTTCGGCATCCGGGCCAATGCCCACTTCCAGGTATTGCGACCACAGGCCCTGCTCCACCAGCACCTTGCGCAGCGCTTCGGCCTGGGCCGAACCCGGCACGATCTGCGAAAGGTCGGCGCCAATGCGGCTGGCCAAGGTGTCACGGATAGCATCGGCCTTGGCCGGGTCGCCCTTGGCCTGCTCTTCAACCACACGCTCCAGCAGGCTGGTAGCGAACGTCACACCAGCGGCCTTCACCGCCTGAAGGTCGATGGGTGCCAACAGCCATGGCTGGCACGGGTCGCGCCGGGCCGGGTCGCTGTTGGCCAGCAACGCCGGTAGCGCGATGAGCGGCTCGGCCAGCGGCAAGGCTCGCAGGTAAGCGGCCGGGTCATCCACTTCAAGCAGCGCCGAGACCGTCGCCACATGGGTGCTGATATCGTAGACGGCGCCAGCCTTCACCCGCACCACCGCCGGCCCCTGTTCCGGCAACCAGACGCGCCCTACCCAGCTGCCACTGTCGAACACGCTGGCATCACAACTTAGCGGTAGCGGTTGATGGGGGTTCGATCGATCATCAGTCATCTGTGTACCCTTACTGTGCATCATTGGGAAAAAGTCGGCAGTTCCAGCAGCCCGGCCAGGCGGTCGAGGTCGGCCATCAACTGTGGCGACAGGCTCACGCCCTGCGCCAGTGCCTGGCGACGCAGGGCAAGGCCGGCCTGCCCGGGCAGGCGTACCGGGCGCTCGGGATCGAGCGGGCGGCTCGCCAGGATCAGGCGGCCAAGGAAGCTGGTTTCGTGGGTGAACGCCTCCAGGCCACCGAAGAAGCGTGGGTCAATGACCACGGCAGTGGCCGAGGCGCCCCATTGGGTGGGTTCGTCCTTGCGTCCATGACCGGCCAGGCCCGAGGTCAGGGCTTCGACCAGCAGCGCCAAGGCGAAGCCTTTGTGACCAAAGGCCTGCCCTCCCAAAGGCAGGATGCTGCCTGGCGGGGTCGTGAAAAAATCGCGCGGGTCATCACTCAGTTGCCCGTCGTTGCTCACCAGCACCGGGTGCGGCAGGCGGCTGCCGGCATCGCGGCATTGGCCCACCAACCCGAGGGTGACCGTGGACATGCTGACGTCCAGCAGTATCGGCTCGCCCTGGGTCGGTATACCGGCAGCAATCGGGTTGGGGGTGTATACGGGGTCGATGCCGCCATGGGCGCACACCAGCGCCACAGACGGGTCCGACGAGTAGACCATGGCCACCAGGCCTTGGTCGGTATAGGGCTTCAGGTAGGCGGCCAGGCAACCTATGTGCGAAGCCCGGCGCACCACGGAGATACCGATGCCCTGCGCCGCCGCACCTTTGGCTGCGCAGTCCAGTGCACGGCTGACGCAGTACGGCCCCAGTACATAGTGGCCATCGAACACGCTGGAGATACCACTGTCCGACACCTGCTCCAGCGCCTGTGCGCGGGCCTTGACCTGCCCGCTGAGCATGCCATCGATGTAACGGCTGACCAGGTTCAGGCCATGGGTACGGTGCCCGAGCAGTTCGCCTTCGAGCAGCACCCGGGTGACCACCTGGGCGACTTCGCTATCGGCACCGGCCTTTACGAACAGTTGCTCGACAAAGGCGGTGAGCGCTTGCACGTTGTAACGTGTGATTTGAGTCATTACGGTTGCCTCCAAAAAGGGACGGGAGCGGTCGATCAGGTCACGGCGCCGATCTGCCAGGGCACGAATTCGTTCTGCCCATAGCCGTGCTGTTCGCTTTTGCTGCGCTCCCCGGAGGCAATGCGCAGCATCTGCTCGAAGATGTACGCACCCCGCTCCTCGATGCTGGTGGAGCCATCGGCAATGCCACCGCAATTGACGTCCATGTCTTCTTGCTGGTGCTCGAACACCCGGTTGTTGGTGGCCAACTTGATCGACGGCGCCGGGGCACAGCCGTAAGCCGAGCCTCGACCGGTGGTGAACGCGATCAGGTTGGCCCCTCCGGCCACCTGGCCGGTGGCCGAGACCGGGTCGTAGCCGGGGGTGTCCATGAACACCAGGCCTTGTGCGCGCACGGCTTCAGCGTACTGATACACATCGACCAGGTTGCTGGAACCCGCCTTGGCCACCGCACCGAGGGATTTCTCGAGGATGGTGGTCAGCCCGCCTGCCTTGTTACCGGCCGAAGGGTTGTTGTTCAGTTCGGCGTTCATGCGCTGGCAGTAGTCTTCCCACCAGCGAATGCGCGCCACCAGCTTCTCACCCACCTCACGGCTGACCGCGCGGCGCGTCAGCAAGTGCTCGGCGCCGTAGATTTCCGGGGTTTCGGAAAGGATCGCGGTACCACCGGCCGCCACCAGGCGGTCAACCGCATTGCCGAGTGCGGGGTTGGCGGTAATCCCCGAGTAGCCATCGGAGCCGCCGCATTGCAGGCCGACTACCAGATGCTGTGCGCTGACCGGTTGGCGCCTCACCTGGTTGGCCTCGGCCAGCAGGCTGCGAACCTGCTCGATGCCCGCCGCGATGGTTTTCGAGGTGCCACCGATGCCCTGGATCGTGAAGGCACGCAACTGTGCGCTGGCCTGCAGGCCCTGGGTTTCCAGCAGGCTTTCGATCTGGTTGGTTTCGCAGCCCAGGCCGATGATCAGTACGGCAGCGAAGTTGGGGTGCACGGCGTACCCGGCCAGGGTTCGGCGCAGCAGACCAAGGGCTTCGCCGCTGGGGTCAACGGCGCAGCCGGCACCGTGGGTCAGGGCCACCACACCGTCGATGTTCGGGTAGTCGGCAAGCGCTTCGGGGTGGATGTCGCGGCGGAAATGGTCGGCCACCGCCCGGGCCACCGTTGCCGAGCAGTTCACCGATGTGAGAATGCCGATGTAGTTGCGGGTGGCGACCCGGCCATCGGCGCGCACGATGCCCTGGAACTGCGCTGCGCTGCCCGGCTGGCTGCGGGTATCGACACCGAAGGCATAGTCGCGGGCAAAATCTCCCATCTGGACGTTGTGCACATGCACATGGTCGCCGGCGTCGATGGCCTGCGATGCAAAACCGATGATCTGGCCGTACCGGCGCAGCGGCTGACCCTGCTCCACACGAACCGTGGCGAGCTTGTGGCCCGAGGGGATAGGCTGGCGTACGGTAATCGCCTCGGTCTCCAGGCGCAGGCCTTGCGGCAGCGGCTGACGGGCGATCAGTACATTATCCAGCGGGTTTAAGCGGATGACGGCAGGGTCACCGGATTTGGCAATCAGTTGCATGGGACCTCTCAGGGCGGTGCGGCTGACTTCTTGTTATGGCTGTGGCCACTTTAAGAAGCCTTGCGTGGCATTCCCAATGAGATGATCCGATCAAGCGATAACCTGGCGTTATCGCAAGCGGATTTCAGCACCTGATCATCAATCACCTGAGAGGCCATGAGGGCGGCGCCACACGGCCCCCGGGGCTACCTCTGCACGGCCCTGCGACGCTGTGCGCCCTCCAGCAGGATCTCGACAAACGCTCGGGCCGAAGCGCTCAGCGGTTCATCCTTACGGGTGACCACGCCATACTCCAGCGCAGGTACATGCAAGGGACTGCGCAGCTCCTTGAATTGCCCGCTGGCCAGCTGTGCAGCAACCATCGAGCGCGGCAACATGGCAATCATCGGTGCCGATTGCAGCAGCTGCAGGAACATCGGCATGGAGATGGTCTCGACGCTATCGGCAGGCGTGGCGATACCAGCCACCCGGAACGCTTGCTCCAGGCGGTTGCGGATTGGCGTGCCCACCGGGTACAGCACCCACGGCCAGTCGCCTAGCGCTTCAAGGGGTGTGCTGTCGAGCTGGTTGAGTGGGTGCTCGCTGTTCACCACCAGGCTGAAAGGTTCGGGCTCCAGGGGCTGGAAGTCGAACAGCTGGCTGTAGCGTTCCTCGGTAAAGCGACCAATCATGATGTCCAGCTTGTTCTGCTCGAGCATGGCCAGCAGGTGATCGCTTGAGTGCTCCACCACCTCAATCGACAGTAACGGACTGCGCGCCTTGATGGCGGCGATGGCCTGCGGCAGAACCAATGCAGTCGCGGCAAAGATACCGCCAACCCGAATAAAGCCGTGCCCGCCGTTGCGCAGGCGGTTGACCTGGTCGACGAACTGCTGCGACTCGGCCAGCACACCCTGAGCGTAACGCACTACGTATTCGCCCAGTTCGGTAGGTGGCATGCTGCGCGGCAGGCGCTCGAACAGGGCAAAGCCGAACTGCTCCTCAAGGTCGCGCAGCATCTTGCTCAGGGCCGGCTGGCTAAGGTTCATGCGGGTGGCGGTTGCATGCATGTTGCGCGTGCGCGCCAGGGTGTCGATCAGCACCAGGTGCTTGTAACGGATCCAATTGCAAAAGCTGGAATGGGTCATGTCCGGCGGCATAGACGCAGGGCCTCATGCAGGGTGAAGGTCATTGCGCCCGCAAGTAGCGCAGCAAGGTATCGAGGGCAACCGAGTGGGGCCGTGAACGCAAGGTGAGTACACCGAGGTTGGCCATGGCCAGCGGCAGTTCCACCGGCAGGATGGCGACCATGCCATAGCGGGCATAATGCTCGGCCACGTCGTTGGGCACCACCGCAATCATTTCAGAGGCTTCGAGCATGGCCGTGGTCGCCAGGATCGAGGCGGTTTCAACGATGTCCAGCGACTGCACCATGCCGCCGGCCTGCAGTGCGCTTTCGACACGGCGGCGCATCGGGCTGCCAATGGGGTGCAGGATCCAGGTCAGGCTCACCAGGTCGGCCAACTGCAGCCCGGTAGCGCGGGCCAAGGGGTGGCCTGCACGGGCAATCACGCGCATCTGCTCACCGCCTTCGAACAGCTCGATGTTCAGCGCCTGGCTGTCGCTCTGGTCCGGCAGGCGCCCCACCACCATGTCGAAGTCACCGCGCAGCAAGGCGGGCAGCAAGGTATCGCTGGTACCCACTTCCAGGGCGATGCGCACCTTGGGGTGGTCGTGCTTGTAAGCCAGTATCGCCTTGGTCAGCACGCCCGGCACCGGCCCCATGACGCTACCCACCCGCACCAGGCCCAAGGCCCCGCGCGCCAGCTCGGCGATCTGCGCCTGGGCATGTTCGAACTCATGCAGCGCGTTCTGTGCGTAGCGAATCATCACCTCGCCATACAGCGTTGCTTGCATGCCCCTTGGCAAACGCTCGAACAAACGTACGCCAAGACGCTCCTCCAGTTGCTGCAGCAACAGGCTGGCCGCCGGTTGCGTGGTGTGCATCGCTGCCGCAGCGCGCCGCAGGTTGCCAAACTCGCCCAAGGCATTGAGCAGCGTGATCTGCCGGCTGGAGATTTTCAGTGCGCCGAGGCTGGCAGGCGCCTGGGCGTTATCGGGCGGCAAGCGAGACATATCGAATCCGGTATCGCTGGTTAAGATTTGGCGATTATGCCTGTATCGCTCGACAACCTACAGTCAGCGCTCCCAGTGCTTGAACAGAACAAGAGCCGACCATGAGCATTCGTATTACCCACCTCAGCGTACGCGACATCCGTTTCCCCACTTCACTGTCGCTGGATGGCTCAGACGCCATGAACAGCGCCCCCGACTATTCTGCGGCCTATGTGGTGCTGCACACCGACGCCGAGGCCCTCGAAGGCCACGGCCTGACGTTCACCATCGGCCGCGGCAACGAGATATGCGCGGCCGCGGTGCAGTCACTGGCGCCCTTGATCGTCGGCCTCACCCTCGATGAAATCACCGCCGACATGGGCGGCTTCTGGCACCGCTTTACCGTCAGCGACAGCCAGCTGCGCTGGCTGGGTCCGGAAAAGGGCGTGATCCACCTGGCCACGGCCGCCATCATCAACGCCGTGTGGGACCTGTGGGCCAAGCACGAAGGCAAGCCCGTATGGAAACTGCTGGCCGACATGACACCGGAGCAACTGGTGCGCTGCCTGGACTTCAGCTATGTCACCGACGTGCTCACCCCCGAAGAAGCCATCGCCCTGCTGCGACGCCAGGCGCCAGGAAAAGCCCAGCGCGAGGCTCAGATGCTGCGTGAGGGCTACCCCGGCTACACCACCGCGCCAGGCTGGTTGGGCTACAGCGAAGAGAAAATGCGCAAACTGGCCCGCGAGGCCGTGGAAGATGGCTGGACCCACATCAAGCAGAAGATCGGCGCCGACCTGGAAGAAGACATTCGCCGCGCCAGTATCCTGCGCGACGAAATCGGCTGGGAGCGCACCCTGATGATGGATGCCAACCAAGTGTGGGGGGTCGAGGAGTCGATCACCAACATGCGCCGCCTGGCCGCCTTCGAACCGCTGTGGATCGAAGAGCCGACCAGCCCGGACGACATTCTCGGCCACGCCACCATTCGCCAACGCATCGCGCCAATTGGCGTGGCTACCGGTGAGCATTGCCACAACCGTGTCATGTTCAAGCAAATGTTCCAGGCCGGTGCGCTGGACTTCTGCCAGCTGGACGCTGCCCGCCTGGGCGGCCTGAACGAGGTGCTGATCGTGCTGCTGATGGCGGCCAAGTACAACGTACCGGTGTGCCCGCACGGTGGTGGCGTCGGGCTGTGCGAATATGTGCAGAACATCGCCCTGTTCGACTACATCGCAGTGTCTGCCTCGCTGCACAACCGGGTGCTGGAGTACGTCGACCACCTGCACGAGCACTTCATCGACCCGGTGGTGATCCGCCGCGGGCGCTACATGCCGCCACAACGCCCGGGCTACAGCATCGAAATGCACGCCGAAACCCTGGAGCGCTACCAGTACCCCAACGGCGCCGTGTGGCTCGACATCAACCGCTCCTGACCCACAGACCTTGGCGTGTCGCGGTTACGCGGCACGTCACCAGCACATTTCACGGGGAAAAAAACAATGACAACCCTCACCCGTGCAGCGGCTTCGGCCCCTGCCGCCACCACAGAGCAGCGCCTGAACGGCCTGCTGTTGCGCAAATTGATGCCACTGCTCATCGTCGTCTATGTGATGAGCTTTCTTGACCGCACCAACATCGCCCTGGCGAAAGCCAGCATGGGCATCGACCTGGGCCTGTCGGCAGCGGCGTACGGCCTGGGTGCCGGCCTGTTCTTTCTCACCTATGCGCTGGCCGAAGTGCCCAGCAACCTGATCATGCATCGGGTGGGCGCGCGCTTCTGGATCACCCGCATCATGATTACGTGGGGTCTGCTTTCGGCGGGCATGGCCTTCGTCCAGGGTGAAACCTCGTTCTACATCATGCGCCTGTTGCTGGGCGTAGCCGAAGCGGGCCTGTTCCCGGGTGTCATGTTGTACCTGACCTACTGGTTCGACCGCGAACAGCGCGCCCGTGCCACGGGGTATTTCCTGCTGGGCGTGTGCCTGGCCAATATCCTTAGCGGGCCATTGGGCGGTGCCCTGCTGGAAATGGACGGCGTACTTGGCTGGCATGGCTGGCAATGGCTGTTCGTGCTCGAGGGCCTGCCCGCCGTGGCCTTGGCCTTCGTGGTGTGGAAGAAGCTGCCGGACGGCCCCGCATCGGCGCCCTGGCTGTCGGCCGCCGATGCCAAGGATATCGAACACCGCCTGGCTGCGGAGCGGGCTGGTGCGCCACAGCAAAGCAAGTTGGGGCAGATGTTCCGCGACCGGCAGATCTGGCTGGCGATCGTGGTGTACTTCGTGCACCAGATCACCATCTACACGGTGATTTTCTTCTTGCCGGGCATCATCGGCACATACGCTGCGCTATCGCCTTTCCAGGTTGGCCTGCTGACCGCGGTACCTTGGGTTGCCGCCGCCATCGGCGCCGCCACGTTCCCACGCCTGGCCACCTCACCACGCCGCTGCCGCACCTTGCTGTTCTTCGGCCTGCTGACCATGGCGACCGGGCTGCTGCTGGCCTCGCTGGCCAACTCGTTCCTTGGCCTGGTCGGGTTCTCCCTGACGGCGCTGATGCTGTTCGTGGTGCAATCGATCATCTTCGTCTTCCCCTCCAGCCGCCTGAGCGGCAATGCGCTGGCGGCCGGCCTGGCCTTCGTTACCACCTGCGGCCTGTTTGGCGGCTTCGTCGGGCCTTCGGTAATGGGGCTTATCGAGCAGGCCACCGGCAGCACCCGTAATGGTTTGTGGATCATCGCTGCGTTGCTGGTAGTGGCGGCACTGGTCAGCACCCGCCTGCGCCAAGGGCAGGAACAACACTGAGCAACACGCACGCTTGCACCGCCTGCAAGCGCAGCCCTGCGCTGCACTTGCAGGCAGTTCGATTTCAATGTGAGAAGCGGGCACGGCGCCGACAGCCTTGCTCCAGCGCTTGCGCCAAACGCTCCACCGCTTGGTGCAGGTCGTCCGGCAGCCCGCCCGGCCACATCAACGCCAGGTATTGCGGGTAACGCCCCTGTACGCAGAACTGCTCGCCCGGCAGCGCATGCAACGCTGAACCTGCCAAGGCTGCGGCAACACGCTCCCATACCAGCGGCTGGCGAAAGCATACCCACAGCATGTGCCCACCTTGCGGCATCTCAAACCTCACCTGTTGGCCAAATTGCAGCTCAAGCACATGCGCCAGGCCGTGAGTACGCCTTTGCAGCTCTGTGCGCAGGTGTACCAGTTGTACGTCCATTTCCCCCTTACCGAGCATGTGCGCAAGCGCCTGCAGACGCAGTGGCGCAAGCCGAAACGCGCGCTCGGCGAATGCCTTGGCCAGCACGGCGTCTTTGCTCAACAAATAGGCATACGGTGCTTCGGCCCCTACCGCAGGCTCGAACGTGCCCATCACCAGCAGCCTGCGCGGATCGACCCAGTCGCGCAGGCGCTTTTTGGGTGGCCCGTTGTAACAGAGCTCACTGTCCAGGTCGCTTTCCAGCAGCCAAACAGGGTGTTGGCCTAGCAACAGGCCAAGCTGTTGCTGATAGTACGGTGAAACCAGCCGCCCTTGCGGCATGCCCAGGCACGATGGCATGACCAGCATCTTTACAGGCTCGCTCCCCAGCAGCGTGGCCAAGGTGTGCAGGTCCGGATTACCACGGGCATCCGGTGGCACCTCCAGCACACGCATGCCTGCACGCGTCAGGGCGCGCAGCACTTGCCAGCAACAGGGCGAATGCACCAGCACGGTACCGCCCTGCAAGGCCAGCGCCGCCAGCAGCGTCTCCAGCAACGCCGGCACATCAGGCGCCAGTTGCACATCATCGCGACACCAGTACTGGCTGGAAGAACGGGTATAGCGTTCTGCCAACGCACTGCGCAGGCGGGTGCTGCCAAGTGCCCCCCAAGGCTCGGCGCTGCGGTCACGCTGGCGGGCGAAACGCCGTTCGTGGCCAAACAGGGCACGCTCCAGCAGCGGTAGCACGGGGGGTGGCAGGCAGGGCGTGATCACCGCTTGCACTTTGCCGGCGTGTTGTACGTAATAACCTGACCTCGGCAAGCAGCGTACGCGACCCTCCTCTTCCAGCAGGCTGTAGGCGCTCTGCACGGTTGCCAACGACACCCGCAGCCGTCGCGACAGTGTGCGCAGTGACGGCAAGCGGCATGGGCCACCGCTTGCCGCCTGATCGATCAAGGCTTCCAGGTAGCGATATACCTGGCGATACGCGAACTCGCCGGGGGCCACTCGCCCCATCAGTACAACCCCGCAAAACCGCGCCTCAGCCCCAGCGCCTGCCGAGGCATCAACCTCAAGTGCACGTCGCGGCGGGCCAGGTTGTTCAGCAGGCGCCAGGCGGTCAGCGGCAATTGCCCGCTATAAATCGCCCGCAACTGCACCAGCGGCAGGCCACTGGTGTTAACCAGCCAGGCTTTCACCGCATCTGGGCACGGTTTGCCCTGCAACGCCCGGTGTAGATACGGCAACGCCACCAACATGTCGGCATGCCGGCATTGCAGGAAACGTTCGAGGTTCTTCCCTTGCCGGGCAAAAGGGCTGAATAGCAAGCACACCAGCTGCGTCTGATTGATGCCGTAGGTTTTGCCGAGCTGCGACTGATGCATTTCGTGTTGCTTGCTACCGCCCGACTGCCCGGCCAGGCGCAACGCGGGGCGGCTGGACTGAGGATCCAGGCTGCGTGCACGCAGTTCATGCAACTGTGCCGCGGCTTGCGGATCGACGAATGCCGACAGTGGCCAGGCATCCGGGGCGTTCTCGATGCTACAACCCAGCATGCTATCAAGCGGCTGTGCTTCGACCACGTACGGTAGCAGGTCATCGAGGGCAATCAGCCGCACCATCTCCCTTTCTGCTGCGTCGCCCAATGCCGGCTGGCTAGTGGGGGCGCCACCGACAACCCCATGCAACCGGCCCAGACCTTGGGCCAGCACCGCCAGGCACTGGTGCATCGCATACGGGCCGCGCTCGCCGGACAGGCGCAGGCTACGCCGGGCCCATGCCAGGTATCGGCGCCGCTGGGCACCGGGTATGGCGGTGACCAATGCATCGGCAGGTGCCTGTGCCTGCAACGCAAAGCCTATGGCCCCCGCCAGCTCCAGGTGCAGACGGCTACCCAGCAAGGCTTCAGGCCTGGCGTCGACCAAGTGGCCGAACATCAACAAAGCGTCTTTCGCCAGTGCCCAACGCTCGGGCCTGGCCGAGGGCTGGCGGCGAAACGGCACCACTGCGCCACCCTCGATCATCTGCAGTTGCACCCGCGGGTCATCCTGCATGAACAGTGCGCTGAAGCTACGCTCATGCGCGTCCAGCCTGGCGCTGTCCGCAACCGGCAAGCTGACCACCAGCACCCGCAGCTGGAAGGTTACCGGCGCACGCAGGGCAATACTCAATTGTGCGGCACGCAGCATCGCCAACAGCCTGGCACTGTGGCGATCGCCGCCCTGCAGCACCTGCAAGCGGAAGGTACCGATGTACTCGAGCCCGCCCGCCGCAACCAGCAGCCGCTGTATCAGCAACTGCAGGGAAGCACGCTGCGCCTGTGACATGTGGCTCAACAAGCGTTCGAGCACTTGTTCGTAGACGTAATGCATTGCCTGGTCGTGAATAGCTGTCACGAAATCACCTCACCCACTTCATTCAGCCGACACATGCCGAGCCCACTGTATTGAGCTTGAACCTGCGCCAAACTTACCCAGAAGAAATTTCCTACAATCGAATGGAAGTAATGACGTAACCCTTCACTGTCGCCAAGCCATCGAGAAAAGCCCTCCGCCACGATGATCTATCGCTAACGCACATTGCCTTGGCCTAGGCATAGCCATGCTCATTTCACGCTCCTTGCGCAAACTACTACCGGGCCATTATCGAGGGATGCAGAGCGAATTGAAGATACAGATCGCGGCAAAAAAACCATTCACCAGAAGTACGAACGCACATTGAAGCGCATGGCGAATGCGTTCAAGCCAAATTATTTGGCGGAATATTTCCGACAACTAAAAAACACTCCACTTAGATGTAGTACTTGTCACATTCAATTGTAGGAACGTTCCTATTTTTAATGTTTCAACCCCACCCCGCAGACACAAAAAAACCCGGGACTCGCCCGGGTTTTCCAGTAACGCATGCAACCGTCAGTGTTGTGCCATGTCCAGCACCACCCGCCCGCCGCACGGGCATTGGTCCATGTAGCGATGCGCCTCTACCACCTGCTCGAACGGGTACACCTTGATGATCTGCGGTGTCAGCAACTGGTCGGCGGTGAACTGGTTGATGTCGCGCAAGGCGCGCTGCAAGGCCACCTGGTCCTGGCTGATGCCAAGTTCTGGCTTGCCGGTGAAGTTGCCGATGCAATGCACATAGAACTGGATGTTCTTCTGGAAAGCCGCGCACGCCGGGAACGGCGTCTGATTGCCGCCTTGCAGGCCATACAGCACCAGGCTGCCACGCGGTGCCAGCACGTCGCCCAGCAGCGACATCTGCGGGCCGCCCATGCCATCGAGAACCATGTCCACGCCGCGGCCATCGGTATACTTGCCAACCTGCAGCAGCAAGTCCTGCTCTTCGGTGACAATCACTTTGTCGGCGCCCAGGCCCAGCAGGTACTCACGCTGCTCCGCTTCCTTGGTGGCCGCAAACACTTTCAGCCCCAATGCCTTGCCCAGCTGCACGAAGGCAGGGCCGGCGCAATGGCTGGCATCGGTGACCAGCGCAGTCTGCCCGGCCTTGGCCCGCGCCAGGTCGACGTAGGCGAAATAGGCGATCAGCAGCGGCGTATAATGCACGCTGGCCTCGATCGGGGTGAGTACATCCGGGTAGCGGGTAATGGCTGAACGCGGCAGCACGATGACATCACCATACACCGGGTGGTCGTTGGCACTGGTAGCCGGGAAGCTGGCAACCCGATCACCGACGGCAATGTCTTCTACCCCTTCACCGACCGCCGTCACCACCCCGGCCATTTCGTGGCCGATCCCCGCAGGCAGGCGTGCCTGGGACGGCGCCAGGTTCTGGCGCCAAAGCACGTCATACCAGCTGACGCCAACCGCCTGGACGCGGATCTGAACCTCGTCGGCAGCGGGTGACGGTTCGGCCTGCTCCTCGCAACGGAGCACATCGGCAGCGCCGAACTTGTGGAAACGGATCATGCGGGACATCGCATACCTCGCCTTTGTGAACCTCTAATTACCACTGACTCTATCCGGGCTTTACCGGTTAGACCATCAGCGGTCATTAATAGTCGACATGCTTGTCATCGATTGGGCACCTCACTTTCCCTGCAATTGGTCCCCCTAAACCCGTGCAGGGTAACAGCCTTTGGCCTTAAGATTCACCCCTGCCCCACTTTAGGCGAAGCGCACCGATGAATCGAAACGACCTGCGTCGCGTAGACCTCAACCTGCTGATCGTGTTCGAAACGCTGATGCACGAGCGCAGCGTGACCCGTGCCGCGGAAAAACTGTTCCTCGGCCAACCGGCCATCAGCGCGGCCCTGTCGCGCCTGCGCAACCTGTTCGACGACCCGCTGTTCGTGCGCACCGGCCGCAGCATGGAGCCCTCGGCGCGGGCCCACGAGATCTTCGCCCTGCTGTCGCCGGCGCTGGACTCCATTTCCACGGCGGTCAGCCGCGCGGCCGAATTCGACCCCGCCACCAGCAATGCCGTCTTCCGCATCGGCCTGTCGGACGACGCCGAGTTCGCCCTGCTGCCACAGTTGCTCAAGCGCATTCGCGCAGAAGCGCCTGGTATCGTGCTGGTGGTGCGGCGGGTCAATTACCTGCTGATGCCTACGTTGCTGGCTTCGGGCGAGATTTCGGTGGGCGTCAGCTACACCAGCGAGCTGCCGGCCAACGCCAAGCGCAAAGTACTGCGCCGCAGCATGCCGAAACTGCTGCGGGCCGACAGCGTGCCCGGCAGCATCACCCTGGACGACTTCTGTGCGCGCCCGCATGCACTGGTGTCGTTTGCCGGGGACCTTTCAGGGTTTATCGACGAAGCGTTGGAAGAAATTGGTCGCAAGCGCCATGTGGTGCTGGCGGTGCCGCAGTTCAACGGGCTGGGGAGCTTGCTGGCGGGCACGGATATCGTGGCCACGGTACCGGACTACACGGCCGATGCATTGACTGCGGCGGGGGGGGTGCGTGCCGAGGACTTGCCGATACCCGTGCGCAGTTTCGAGCTGCACATGGCTTGGCGCGGGGCGCAGGATAACGACCCGGCGGAGCGGTGGTTGCGGTCGAGGATCCAAATGTTCTTCGGCGACTCTGACAGTCTTTAGGGGCTTGGCGCATGCTTGTTAGCTGTTCATTTCTGCGTTTTTCTAGCTTCGAATAGCCATTTACTTCCAGCAAATTGCTACATTTGGGGCATATTTGAGGGCATGCTTTGGGTGGTTTGAAAAGGATGCCCCCAACCGAAGATGCCCAGCGCTTTCGGGGATCCCGATAGCTTGTGACTGCGGGAAGACAGTCTCGAACTCAGGCTGACTTCGTTGGCAACTTCGTCCCCCACCGAGCTTCCCGCCGCAGCACTGCCCCCCACCGTAATTTGAAGTACCTTTCGACGGTCCCGTGCTAGCACCTGGAGGTAGCAGGTCGCTCATGAGGGTCCGCTATCGACCCTAAGATATCTTTCGTGGAAAGCAGCCAGGCCCAGAGCTGACGTTCAACACTGATAGCTATCGCAATCACCCGATCATTCTTCCCCGAGTGTGTTGGGCCCGCCCCTTGAGTGAGGCATTTTGTTGCCCATTCATCTGCTCGAGCGCACCTCAATGAACTAGGTAGTTTCCAAAGAGTACGGCCCGGAAAAACTGGACTCTATTGGAGAGGTCCCTATGTCTATCGACTCGAGTTTTCAAGATCAACCACAAGGCTCAGATCCATCGATGCCTGGTCCTGATGTGAATAATCCTACCCTGAACCCAGATGACCCTAAGAAGTACGATCCGCTAAGGAAGCCAGGCATGGATCGTCCAGAGGATTGGGAGGACCAAGAACGGTTGCCTCCGGAAGCAGATGAACAGACGCCACTTTCTGATGACCGCCGTTGAGCTGAAAAGCCCGGCTTCGGCCGGGCTGCAACACCACCCTTCTACTCCAGGCATTACTGATGCCTCGCATGTTTACGGTGGTAGGTTGCATGCTGCTGGCCATGGAGCGGATCGGCACCGACCTGCAAGCACCATTCGGGCATCGCCAAGACAGCATTCGTACCGATGACGTCTACCGAAATATCGAAAAGAATCGTCAGTCGATGTTCAACTCTCGGGAGCGTGGGGCCTTTTCATTGACGCCAAGCCTGGCTACCGAAAGGCACCGCTCTGCCCGTGAGGCACGGCCAACGGCTTGACGTTTGCAAGCTCGCTCAAGATGGTAACCAGAGACTGCGGCTAGCCACATAAGCAGCCGGACTAGGAGGACAACACCATGGCTGATCAGATAGCCCGACTGGACGCTGAGATCGCCTTTCTGGATCAGATTGCTGCTGAATTGGAGCGCCAGGTGGGACCTAGCCCTGTCACGCGCCCCCTGGTCATCGCATGGTTGAGCGAATGGTTGAAGGCGGCGGGCGAATCGAAACCCGGTTTGCCTCACCTGCCTCACTCTCTCAAAGCGGCTTATGCCGCCTGGACGCATCAAGCCGTGGATCGCTGAACGGAAACTGCAACCCACGGTTTCCGGCGATGTTTTAAGCAATCCGTTGTTTAGGCTGGTGACGCTCGGTTGCGAGGCACCTCGCACGGCCAACGCCCCAGGCCAAGGCACCCGTCATCGATTCTCCGGGGCGCGTGTCGAAGGCTTCTTCGTGCAATGCCATACCGGTGCCGGCATACACGCCTATGAACATCTGCGTGTCACCTGTGCGCGAAAGGCGCACTTGGATATCCATCGTGGTGCCGTCATCCAGGGTCTCATCGTGCGTCCTGTGATGTAGCGCCGGGTCTGCCCATTTCCAGAAAATGTCACCGCGAATCCGCATGCCGCCCTCCTACGACTTTAGTCTTATATATGGGGTTTCTGAAGCTTAGCGCAGCGGAGCAGAGGAGACAGCCCCGTCGAGCGGATTATGGGCACTTACTGTGACGGGATGTGACGTGGAAGGGCATTCCAAATGCGTCAACGGAATTCAGGATGTCCCAGGATTCTAAAGGCCCTTTGAAGATTGCTTCTCAGCGCTGATCTGCACCAGCGGCCCATGGTCATGAATGCACAATGAGATTGAAGGCGAGCCCGATCCAGCACGACTTGCCGTCCGCGCTTCCTCATCACGACCCTCCAGCCAGTGCCCGGATCTGCGATAGCAACCTTGTCGCTCGGAAGCTGGAACTCCCTCACTCCCACTTGACTGTGTACTGAGATGTGCCGAGAGCGAAGTGCTTCAAAGGCACAACGCAGTAAATGTCGTATGACACTGCGATCATTCGCTGAACCTGCATCCTTGTCGATGGCTAGGCAGGCCGCAGCGAGCACCTCCGCCACCAACTGCTCGGCTTGATCCATGTTTTGATTTGGCATGTCGTCCTCGACCTGACCGACAAAAAATACCTTGCGTGGCTGGCATCAGCATGGCGAGGCGGGGAAGTTGGCTTCCTGGAATTCCAGGCGTGCTACGCCCCTGATTCAGGGTCGCTCGCCGGAACTCCAGGGGAACGCTGGCTTTCCTTGTCATTGCCACGACCGGTTTTGATACCCGGATCATCAGGTATGGGAGTCTTTTCCTTTAGTTGAGTATCCTGGCGCACATCCCGCCGACTACTCGCACCGCTAGGGTTTGGGTATTCACTGGATACTGAGTTGTTTGCATCCACATCATCCATCTCTTCTTCTACGGGTGACTCATCATCAGGCAGCAATGGGACCTCAACCTCTTTGGTCCCGTGACGCTGCGATGTTTCATCATCGTGTTTATCGCCGATGCCCTGCTGCGATACCTTACCGGGAGCATTTTCATCAATGACCATGTTCTTTCTCCGTTCAGAGGCAGATGGTATCTGCACCTAAACTTGAGAAGCGGGCGATGCTTGAGAGTGCCTGCAGCTAGACGAGTGGCGTAGCAGCCTGTCGAAGCCGGACCTTCGGTTGAACGCCGTTCCTCAGAAAAGGGCGTCGGTTCATCCACTTCGACAGGTAATCGCTCTTGATCCTCCCAATACCCTTGATCGCGATCGGCCTGACCGTGACAACCGGCCTTTCTGCATCAGAACCTTCCGTCGCTCTGCGGGCACCCTTCGGTAACTAGCAGGCCGAACACAGGGTGAACAACCAGAGAGGGAGCTTCACCATGAAAGCAGAGAAACCGTACGCGTTGCTGCTCGCAATGTGCTTGGGTTGCGCGGCGCCACTTACCCTGGCCGCCACAGACCTGAACGATCAGCGCGCCCCGGGCACGCAAACGCACAGCAATGGGCAAATGAACGGCCAAGGCGGAGCGACAGGCTCAGGAACACCAGCCGATGGCATGGGCACGGGTAACGGCGGTACCCATGACAATGGAACGGACAACACGGGCGGTGACGGCACCGACACTGACTCGGGCTCCGGCGATAATGGGGGGGATGGTAGCGGTGCAGGTCCGGCGAGTGGTAGTGGTGGCTCAACCGGTAGTGGATCAGGTTCAGGATCGGGCAGCTAGGTGGAATGGCCAAATGGCGGAGGATCTCCCGTTCATGGCCCGGCGTTTCAGTTTCGCCATTGATCAAGCAACACACTCAGGAGTAAATGCCATGCCACGCGGTGACAAGGACAAATATACGGACAAGCAGAAACGCAAGGCCGAGCACATCGAGCAATCGTACGAGGACAAGGGCGTGGGCAAGGACGAAGCCAAAGCGCGCGCCTGGGCCACCGTGAACAAGCAATCCGGTGGTGGTGAAAAGCCCGGAGGCTCGGGGAGCAGGACTCCGTCACGCGAGAAAAAGACCGCACGCACGGACTCAGCCAAACGCGCCGCCGAGTCTCGCCAAGGGCACTCACGCACTTCGCGCGCGTCGCTGGAATCACAAAGCAAGCAAAGCCTTATGAGGGAGGCGCGCAGCAAAGACATCAAGGGCCGCTCGAGCATGAACAAGGCCCAGTTGGTCGAAGCCCTGCAAAAACAGGGGTAATCGGAGAAGGTCGGCGCAGCGTGAGGCTCACTCGCCACACACTCAACGCCATTGCGTCAGCAGCATGCCCCGAATACCGCAGACCGGGTCTTGTTCAGGGCAAAGCACCTGGGCGATGCGCGCGAGATTGCGCGGGTGTGCTGCTCTGTCGGGCCGCTGAATGTCGTAGTCTTCCTGCCCAAGAGGATAGGCGCCGACCACCAGGAAGTTATCGCTGCACTCGATGCAGCGATGGCCCGTACCTGCTGGCAGCACCAGCACATCTCCCCGCTCCACGCTCACGCTTTGCCCGTATTCACCGCCAAGCGTCAAACGGGCCCGTCCACAGGCAATCCCAAGTGCCTCGTGAGCGTTTGGATGAAAGTGGTGATAGTCGAAAATCCCTGAGCGCCAGAGCGGGGTCCATTGGTGAGCCGCAAACATCACCTCGAATGCGCTGGCATTGTCCCCCGACGGGTCAAGTTTCAACCGATAAAGCAGTACGGGAAAACGGCTGTTCGGCGTCGCGCCGTCGTCTTCGAAATACAAGGTCTGCACGCTGGCATCTGGTGTATTCATGAGCGTCATGATGCGCACCCTGAGGGGTTATCGTTCCACCTTCGAACCCGTCGGCGGTTGCCTGGTTCCAGCCGGCAGACGGGTGCACATACCGTTGAAACTTTCCCGGCACGTGCCAAGTCCAGACGCCTATCGACAACAGAACGGGAGCAGGCAATGACCGGCACGGTAGGCGACTTTCTGGTAGAGCGTTTGTATCAATGGGGCGTACGGCGCATCTTCGGTTACCCTGGCGACGGCATCAATGGTGTATTCGGCGCGCTGAGCCGGGCCAAAGGCAAGATAGAGTTCATCCAGGCCCGCCATGAGGAGATGGCCGCCTTCATGGCCAGCGCCCATGCCAAGTTCACCGGCGAGCTCGGTGTGTGCATGGCCACCTCCGGCCCGGGCGCCTCGCACTTGCTTACCGGCCTGTACGATGCGCGCATGGACCACCAGCCGGTGCTGGCCATCGTCGGTCAACAGGCCCGTGCGGCACTGGGTGGGCACTACCAGCAGGAACTGGACCTGCTGTCGATGTTCAAGGACGTCGCCGGTGCGTTCGTCCAGCAGGCATCGACACCGGAGCAGGTGCGCCACTTGCTCGACCGTGCGGTGCGTACGGCCGTCGGCGAACGCCGCGTCACCGCCATCATCCTGCCCAACGACCTGCAGGACCTACCCTACAACGAACCGCCGAGGGCCCACGGCACGGTGCATTCCGGCATCGGCTACAGCAAGCCCAGGGTGCTGCCCTTCAAGGAGGACTTGCAGCGCGCGGCCGAAGTACTGAATGCCGGTCGCAAGGTGGCGATACTGGTGGGTGCCGGCGCGCTGCAGGCGACAGAGCAGGTCATTGCAATTGCCGAAACACTCGGCGCCGGGGTGGCCAAAGCGCTACTGGGTAAGGCGGTGCTGCCGGACGACCTCCCATGGGTCACCGGGTCGATCGGCCTGCTCGGCACCGAGCCCAGTTATCAGTTGATGAGCGAATGCGACACCCTGCTGATGATCGGCTCCGGCTTTCCCTATTCCGAGTTTCTACCCAAGGAAGGCCAGGCACGAGGCGTGCAGATCGACCTGCAACCCGACATGCTAAGCCTGCGCTACCCGATGGAGGTCAACCTCGTCGGCGACGCCAGCGAAACATTGCGCGCACTGTTGCCGTTGCTTGAGCACAAGACCGACCGACGCTGGCGCGACAAAGTAGAAACCTGGCGTGCGCAGTGGGACAAGACCGTGGCCAAACGCGCCTTGGTCAAGGCGGACCCGATCAACCCGCAACGCGTGGTCCATGAACTGTCCCCTCGCCTGCCCGACCACGCCATCATCACCAGCGACTCCGGCTCCTGTGCCAACTGGTTTGCCCGCGACCTGCAGATTCGCCAGGGGATGCAGTGCTCGCTGTCCGGCGGACTGGCTTGCATGGGCGCCGCCGTGCCCTATGCGATTGCAGCCAAATTCGCTTATCCGCAACGGGCTGTGGTTGCTTTGGTGGGCGATGGGGCGATGCAGATGAACAACCTCGCCGAACTGATCACTGTGGCCAAATACTGGCAGCAATGGGACAACCCACAATGGATCTGTGCCGTGTTCAACAATGAGGACCTCAACCAGGTGACGTGGGAGCAACGGGTCATGGAGGGCGACCCCAAGTTCGAAGCTTCGCAGTCGATCCCTGACGTGCCCTACCATTTGTTTGCCATTTCCATTGGCCTGCAAGGTATCTACGTAGATCGCGAAGAGGACGTTGCCGCTGCGTGGGAGCGTGCGCTGGCTGCCGATCGGCCAGTACTGATCGAGTTCAAGACCGACCCGAACGTGCCACCCTTGCCACCCCACATCAAGCTGGCACAGGCAAAGAAGTTTGCCAGCAGCTTGCTCAAGGGCGACCCCGACCAGGCGGGCATCATCATGCAAACAGCCAAGCAGGTGCTCGGCTCGGTGCTGCCTGGCAAGAAGTGACAGGCACCTCGGCGAGCCGGCTGAACGTTTGATCAGCCGGCCCGGTCGCAAAACACAGACGCAGCAGACTGCGCAAACCCTGACCGTGAGGACCTACCATGAGCGCGATCGCCTACAACGGTGCTGCACAGCACCCCATCAGCCTGACCCTCAATGGTCAGCCCCGAACCCTGCAAGTGCATCCCTGGGTCACCTTGCTTGACCTGCTGCGTGAGCAACTGGACCTGGTCGGCACCAAGAAAGGTTGCGACCATGGCCAGTGCGGCGCCTGCACGGTGCTGCGCGATGGCAAGCGCATCAATGCCTGCCTGACCTTGGCCATCATGTGCGACGGGGCCGACCTGGTGACCATTGAAGGGCTGGCCAGCGGCGACGTTTTGCACCCCATGCAGCGCGCCTTCATCACCCACGATGCGTTCCAGTGCGGCTACTGCACCCCGGGGCAGATCTGCTCTGCGGTGGGGCTGGTTCACGAGGGACGTGCCGACTCCCGCGAGGCCATTCGCGAGCAGATGAGCGGCAATCTGTGCCGCTGTGGCGCCTACGGCAACATCGTCGCAGCAGTGGAAGAAGCCTCACCGTTGATGACCGACGGGGCCCAGCCGCAACGAGGGCAGACTCCATGACGCCCTTCAGCTACCACAAGCCCGCCTCGGTCAGCGAAGCGGTGAACCTGGCTGACGCCTGCTCGCACTTCATCGCCGGGGGCACCAACCTGGTCGACCTTATGAAGGAAAACGTGGTGCGCCCAGAGCGCCTGATCGACATCTCCGGCCTTGGGCTGGACGGTATTCACTGCACCCCCGGCGGCGGCGTACTGATCGGTGCACGGGTGAGCAATGCAAACCTGGCCTGGCACCCGATGATCAAGCAGCATTATCCACTGCTGTCAGACGCGATCCTGGCTGGGGCATCGCCGCAGTTGAGGAACATGGCCAGCACCGGTGGCAACTTGCTGCAACGTACCCGCTGCTACTACTTCTACGACACCGGCACCCCCTGCAACAAGCGCGAACCGGGCAGCGGATGCCCTGCGCGTGCAGGCATGAACCGCATCCATGCCATTCTCGGTGCCAGCGATGCCTGCGTCGCGACCCACCCCTCGGACATGTGCGTGGCATTGGCAGCGCTCGAAGCCGTGGTGCACGTACAGGGGCCGTCCGGCGAACGGCAGATACCTTTCGCGGATTTCCATCGCCTGCCCGGGAACACCCCCGAGCGCGACAATCAACTGGCATTCGATGAGCTGGTGACAGGCATCGAGCTGCCGCCCCCGGTGTTCGAACACCATTACCGTTACCTGAAAATCCGCGACCGCGCTTCCTACGCGTTCGCGCTGGTGTCAGTCGCTGCAGCCTTGAACTTCGATGGCGACGTGATCCAGCAGGCGCGCCTGGCGCTGGGCGGCGTTGCCCACAAACCCTGGCGGGACCCGGTTGTGGAGCGCATGCTGGCCGGCCAGGTGCCTTCAGCAGCGCTCTTCAACCGCGCCGCGCAAACGTTGCTGCAAGGTGCACAACCCCTGAGCCACAACGGTTTCAAGGTAACGCTCGCCCAGCGAGCAATCGTGCGGGCATTGGATGAGGCGGCGCACGGCGCCGCTAACGGGGAGGCACGACCATGATCAAAAGCACACCCGTAGTCGGCACGCCCCTGGACCGCGTGGACGGTGTGGCGAAAGTCACCGGGCAGGCCCGCTATGCGGGCGAATACCCCCAGACGGGCCTGCTGCACGGCAGCGTCGTGTCCAGTACCATCGCCCGCGGTCGGGTTCTGGGCATCGACAGCACGCAGGCCATGCGCGTGCCCGGGGTAATCGCCGTGCTCGACCATGGCCATCGTCCGCCTATCTCCAGTTATGACGACGACTACAGCGATGCCGACTCTGCCGAGGGGGCGCCTTTTCGGCCCTTGTTCAATGATCGAGTGCTGTACAGTGGGCAACCGTTGGCGCTGGTGATCGCCGAAACCCTCGAACTGGCCCTCTATGCAGGCTCGCTGATCAAAATCAAATATGCCGAGGAGGCTCACCAGACAGACCTGGGCGCATGCCAACAATCGCATGCCGCACCCGCCGAAACACCGGCGCCGCGTGGCGACTTCGCCGGGCAGTTTGCCGAGGCGCCGGTACAGGTGGATGCCACGTACCTGACGGCCAACGAACACCACAACCCGATGGAGCCCCATGCGTCGACCGTGCACTACAAGCCCGACGGCACCCTGGAAATCCACGACAAGACCCAAGGGACGCAGAACTGCCAGGACTACCTGCACAAGGTGTTCGGCCTGCCCAAGGCAAACATTCGTGTGCGGGCGGCGTTCGTCGGCGGCGCCTTCGGCTCGGGCTTGCGCCCGCAGTACCAGTTGCCGCTGGCAGTGATGGCGGCGTTGCACCTGAAGCGCTCGGTGCGCGTGAGCCTGACCCGCCAGCAGATGTTCACCTTTGGTTACCGGCCCCGCACCGAGCAACGCTTGCGCCTGGGCGCAGACGCAAACGGGCGCTTGCTGGCGGTCGCTCACGATGCGCTTGGCCAGACCTCCCGCTTCGAGGACTTCACCGAGCACCTGGTGGAATGGAGCGGCATGCTTTACCAGTGCGACAACGTGGCGCTCAGTTATCGCCTGGCCTCGCTCGATGTGTACACCCCGCTGGACATGCGGGCGCCTGGGGCCGCGTCCGGGATGATTGCACTGGAATGCGCGATGGATGAGCTCGCCTGTGCAACGCAAGTCGACCCGGTAGACCTGCGCCTGCGCAACTTCGCCGCCCACAACGCCAACGAGGGCAAGCCCTACTCCAGCAAGGAGTTACTGGCGTGCTATCAGCAAGGTGCCGAACGCTTTGGCTGGCATGGCCGCAATCCGCAACCGCGCAGCATGCGCAGTGGCCACAGGTTAATCGGCTGGGGGATGGCTGGCGGTGTCTGGGAAGCCATGCAGATGAAGGCCAGCGCCAAAGCGCGCATCGATGCCCGGGGCCACCTTACCGTCAGCAGTGCCACCACCGATATCGGGACCGGCACCTATACCGTCATGACTCAGATCGCCGCCGACGCAGCTGGCGTCAAGGTCCAGGATGTCACCTTCATGCTGGGTGACTCCTCACTGCCCAACGCCCCGCTTCAGGGCGGATCGTTCACGGTGTCGTCGGTGGGCTCGGCCGTGCGCCAAGCCTGCCATGTACTGCGCACCCAGGTGCTGGAACATGCGCGCAACATGTATCCCCAGGTGGCCAACACACCCCGGCAGCAGATCACTTTCATCGATGGCTACCTGCACGCGGGCAACCATCGCTGGGCTTTGGCGGACATCGTGGCGAGTGCCCCCGACGGTAAGTTCGAAGTGCAGATCGACGCCGAGCCCGGCGCCAGGCGCCAGCCGTTCTCCACCGCCACCCATTCGGCGGTATTCGTGGAAGTCCACGTCGACGAGGACCTTGGCACGATCAATGTAACCCGGGTGGTCAGCGCTGTGGCGGCGGGACGTGTGATCAACCCGAAAACCGCACGCAGCCAGATCCTTGGGGGCGTAGTCTGGGGGGTGGGCATGGCGCTGCACGAAGCCGCATTGACCGACCACCGGTTGGGCCGCATCGTCAATCACAACCTTGCGGAGTACCACATCCCGGTCAATGCAGACTGCGGGGATATCGAAGTGATCTTCGTTGAAGAGCACGATGACATTGTCAACGAACTGGGGTCCAAGGGCGTGGGCGAAATCGGCGTCGTCGGGGTGGCCGCTGCGGTGGCCAACGCGGTCTACCATGCCACAGGCAAGCGTATAAGGGAGTTTCCGATCACGCTCGATAAAGTGCTGTGATGTGGTGTGAGGTGATCAGGCGCAGCGTTTCAGGAGGGTCTTGATCGGGCGCCTCACTCGGCGCCTGGACACGTCGCTCGCCTTGATCCAACGGCAAGCCTCAATCTCGTTTCGGGGGCGTGGCTTATCGTCGGCCTTTCGGGCTTCGAACAGATAATGGATGACCTTGTCTTCCCGGTACGTCGTGAGGTAACGAAGCTCGTCGAACGCGAGGCCGGTTTCTTCGGCCATCTCCCGCATAGCCGCCTCAAGCGGCGTTTCGTCTCGCTCGACACGGCCACCCGGCAGGTTCCACTTGGCCTTGCGCTTGCGAACGAACAAAACCTCACCCTCCTTGCGGTAGATGATGGTGGCGCGCAGCTTGATGCCTTTGCGTTTCGCTGTTGCAGTGTCCATTGCCTTCATGCGCTGCCCTTGAAGTTGGCGGGTCGGGATCCGGCAGGGTCCTTGCCGAGCGTAAATCGTCCGTGTGTCTGTTAGATGACCGACATAACGGTGGCAACGTTCAAGTTAAATCCCCATAAACGCCTGCGTGGCCCCGGTTCGGGACAACCCGGCCCGGACTTCCCTGGCCGTTCTGTCGTCCCGCGTAGTTTTGATGTGCGCAGCAAATCAGTACCGCCTGACGTGTTGGTCTGAACTTTATTGTCCGCCATGGCTTCCCCTGCATACCGATAACGGAAATACGCGGCTGCAGGAGCTGACTTTCATGAGAGCACTGACCTACCACGGAGCAAACGACGTCAGGGTCGACAACGTTCCTGACCCTGTCATCGAGCGAGAAGACGACATCATCCTCAAGGTGACTGCCACCGCCATTTGCGGCTCCGATTTGCACCTCTATCGAGGCAAAATTCCTGAGACCGAGGCGGGCGATATCTTTGGCCATGAGTTCATGGGCATCGTCGAGGACACCGGGAATGCCGTCACCAATCTCCAGATCGGCGACCGCGTGGTGATCCCTTTTGTGATCGCGTGTGGTGGTTGCTTCTTTTGCCAGCGCGACCTGTTTGCGGCCTGCGAAACCACCAACACGGGGCGGGGCTCGATCATCAACAAGAAAGGGATTCCCCCGGGCGCCGCGCTGTTCGGGTACAGCCATCTCTATGGCGGTATTCCTGGTGGCCAGGCTGACTACGTCAGGGTTCCCAAGGGTAACGTCGGCCCGTTCAAAGTGCCCACCGAGCTGGCCGATGACAAGGTACTGTTTCTCTCGGACATTCTGCCGACCGCTTGGCAGGCAGTCACCAACGCCGAGATTGGCCCAGGTTCAACGTTGGCGGTGTACGGCGCCGGACCAGTAGGCTTGCTGAGTGCCGCCTGTGCGCGAATGCTCGGTGCGCAGACCATTTTCATGGTCGATGACAGCGATTACCGCCTGGCGTATGCCCAGCAAGCTTACGGTGTTGTGCCCATCAACTTCGAGCAGGACGATGATCCCGCAGACAGCATCATCCGTCAGACGCCAGGCATGCGCGGGGTCGATGCGGTGATCGACGCGGTCGGTTTCGAGGCCAAGGGCAGCACTGCCGAAACGGTGATGACGGCCCTGAAGATTGAAGGCAGCAGTGGCAAGGCATTGCGCCAGAGCATTGCTGCCGTGCGTCGCGGCGGCGTCGTGAGTGTGCCCGGTGTGTACGCGGGCTTCATTCACGGGTTCATGTTCGGCGACGCGTTCGACAAGGGCCTTACCTTCAAGATGGGCCAGACCCATGTCCAGAAATACCTGCCTGAACTGCTGGAACACATCGAAGCAGGCCGTCTACAACCGGAATTGATCGTCACTCACCGCCTGGCCCTCGAAGAAGCAGCCATGGGCTACAAGATGTTCGATCAGAAGCAGGACAACTGCCGCAAGGTCATCCTCGTGCCAGGCGCGGCAGCGGGCACCTTGGGCCCTGACTTCGTGTAAAGGAGGCAAGCACATGAACGGTCTCGCCAGCTACTTCTGGATCGCCGTGGCGGCAATCCTTTTACTCATCGATCTGTGGGCCATCGTCAGCGTGTTCAGAAGCGACAAGTCAGATGCAGTCAAAGCGGCCTGGGCCCTGCTGATCGTGGCGCTACCGCTGGTTGGACTGGGGATCTGGGGCGTTGCTGGCCCGCGCGGCATCAAGCGAGGTACAGGGCCCACTTCCGACGAGCACAGCAAAGGCTGACATTTCCGAGCGCCACTTACAGGGGTTTTCAACATGATCGATCAAGCGACAGGGATGAAATCAGGCGAACGCTATCGCGTGGAAAAC
>JADHEF010000515.1_pt1 | contig 38388 bp, 34 predicted proteins | sample 8952391 | NCBI WGS metagenome assembly JADHEF01 (sample SAMN16124439, study PRJNA663245) | bioreactor sludge metagenome | isolation source: sludge (nitrite) | place: India:Bengaluru | collected 2019-02-28 | reverse complement strand
GGCTGCTAGCTGAAACTGTCCAACTTATTGGGGGCAGTCCACCCTGTGGGAGCGGCCTTGTGTCGCGATGGGCTGCAAAGCAGCCCCAATAATCTCGAGGAACCAACATGTCCGAACCACTGGTCATCCCCTGCCCCCACTGCAACGGCCTCAACCGCTTGCCTGCCGAGCGCCTGGGCGACGCGCCGAAATGCGGCCGCTGCAAACAGCAGGTCCTGCTGAGCGCCCCTTTCGAACTCACCGAAGCCAGCTACGCCAGCCAAATCAAAGGCGACCTACCGCTGTTGGTGGATGTCTGGGCCGACTGGTGCGGCCCGTGCAAATCGTTCGCCCCCACCTTCGAACAAGCCGCCCGCCAACTGGCCGGCCGCTGCCGCCTGGCCAAGCTCGACAGCGAAGCCAACCGCAACCTGGCCGGGCAACTGGGCATCCGCTCGATCCCCAGCCTGCTGCTGTTCAAGAACGGCCGCGAAGTCAGCCGCCAGGCCGGGGCGTTTCCACTCCAGGCGTTGTTGGAGTGGGTGCGCAGCCAGGGGGTTTAGTTTTCAAGCGCTTGCCAGCAGCGACTCATAGGGAATGCGAAGGCCATCATGCAGGCGCTTGATCATGGAAAGGCTCAGCCCGCGCTTCCCGCTCAGTACTTCCGAAACTCGCCCGCTTGGACCGATGTACGGTTCAAGATCTCTTGGCGTGAGCCCCTGCTGATCCATACAAAACTTGATAGCCTCGATGGGATTGGCGGGGTGAATGGGATAGTGCCTGTTCTCGTACACTTCGATCAGTGTCACAAGCACTTCCAATTCATCAGCCTCAGGCGTGCCCGCCTCAGACTGAAAAATGGCTTCGAGGCGCTGGAATGCTGCTCGGGGATCGTCCTCGTTACGAATCGGCTTAATCTTCACAGATTGTCTCCACGTCAATCTCGTCATAGCGCTTGTGCGTACCGACGAACTTCACCCAGGCGATACCGGCGCGGTACTGCATCTCAACCACAAGCCGGTACTTGTTACCCCCAATAAGGAAGCGGGCTAGATACCTACTCGCTGCGCTCCAGCAAATCATGCAACTCGACAAACTGCTGTGTCAGCTTGTGCCTGGGCTCCAGGTGAATCAGCGGCAGGCTGGCGTGGTGCGATTCACGCATCTTCACCGAGCTGCCAAGGTACACCGGCAGCACCGGCAGCCCTTCGGCCAGCAGTTCGTCGAGCATCTGCTGCGGCAGGCTGGCACGCGACTGGAACTGGTTGACCACGATGCCTTCGACTACGAGGTCTTCGTTATGGTCTTCCTTGAGGTCTTCAATTTCGGCCAGCAGGCCATACAGGGCCTGGCGCGAAAAGCTGTCGCAGTCGAAGGGAATCAGCACACGGTCAGCCGCGATCAGCGCCGAAACTGCATAAAAATTAAGCGCCGGCGGGGTGTCGATATAGATCCGCTCGTAATCCTCGTCTAGCTCATCGAGCAGCTTACGCAGCTTGTTGATCTTGTGCTTGGCCTCGAGCTTGGGCTGCAGGTCGGCCAGTTCAGGCGTTGCAGTCACCACATGCAGGTTGTCGAACGGGGTTTCATAGATATCCACCTTGTTCTTCTTGCTGAATGGCCCGCTGGACAGGCTCTGCTTGAAGAAATCGGCGATACCCATGGGGATATCCTCACCCGTCAGCCCGGTGAGGTACTGTGTCGAGTTGGCCTGGGCATCCAGGTCGACCAGCAGGGTCCGGTAGCCTTCATTGGCACTGACCGCCGCCAGGTTGCAGGCGATGCTCGACTTGCCCACGCCACCTTTCTGATTGAACACCACGCGCCGCATGGTTGACCTCCGTGTTTCAACGAATGCCCGAGTATGTGGCGGTGTCGCCGCCATGGCCAGTGCTATTCGCCTGAAGCAGCTGCGCAAACGCCTTGGCCATGGCCGACCCGCCGCCTTCGCGCTGCACCAGCCACACCGCGGTCATCGCCCCCTCGTCGAGCAAGGTGCGGTACACCACCCCTTCGATACGCATGCGCTGGAACGAGGCCGGCAGCACCGACACCCCCAACCCCGCCGACACCAGGCCGATGATGGTCATCGCCTCCCCTGCCTCCTGGGCAAAATGCGGGCTGAACCCGGCCTGCCGCGCCAGGCTCAGCAACTGCGCATGCAAGCCGCTGCCATAGCTGCGCGGGAAGAACACGAACGGCTCATGGGCCAGCGCCGCCATGTGCACGCCTTGCCCGCTGGCTTCGGCCAGCGGGTGTGAGGCATTGATCACCGCCACCAGTGGCTCGCGGAACAGCTCGGTGGCCAGCAACCCTTCCGGCAGCGGCATTGGCCGCATCAGGCCGATTTCGATGGACTCATCGAACACCCCTTCGGCAACATCGCGGCTGCTCATTTCCTTGAGGTTCAGGTGCACTGCGGGGAAGCGCTGGCGAAAGGCATGAATGGCCTTGGGGATCTTCGATGTGAACGGGGCCGAGGAGGTAAAGCCGATCTTCATCTCGCCCAATTCACCCAGTTGTGCACGCCGCGCCACATCCGCCGCCTTCTCCACCTGCGCCAGCACCTGACGCGCCTCGCCCAGGAACAGCCGGCCTGCCTCGCTCAGCTCGACCCGGCGGTTGGTGCGCTCGAACAAGCGCGCCCCCAGCTCCTGTTCCAGCGCCTGGATCTGCTGGCTCAGCGGCGGTTGCGAAATGCCCAGTTGCTGGGCGGCGCGGCCGAAGTGCAGCTCTTCTGCCACGGCAATGAAATAACGCAGATGGCGCAGTTCCATGGTTCGCTCCAAACAAGTCGCACAACGTCTTAAATAGGTCGAACAATATATTGGATCTAATCATTAGCCAGCTATATGCTTTTTTCATTGCACCAGAGGTACCCGCCGTGAAAACTGCTGTAGCCGCGCAGCCCATCCAACTCGAACCTGCCACCTTGACCGACATGTGGATCGAAAAAGGCACCCCCGCCTTCATGAAGACCGTGCTGGCCCTGTTCAGCGGCGGCTTCGCTACCTTCGCCCTGCTGTATTGCGTACAGCCGATGATGCCGTTGCTGTCTAAAGAATTCGCCATCAACGCCGCACAGAGCAGCCTGGTGCTGTCGGTGTCGACCGCGATGCTGGCGTTCGGCCTGCTTGTCACCGGTCCGATCTCGGACCGCATCGGCCGTAAGCCGGTGATGGTGTTCGCCCTGGTGTGCGCCGCGCTCTCCACCCTGGCCAGCGCGGTGATGCCGAGCTGGGAACTGGTGCTGGCCACCCGCGCGCTGGTCGGCCTGTCGCTGAGCGGCCTGGCAGCAGTGGCCATGACCTACCTGAGCGAAGAGATCCACCCCCAGCACATTGGCCTGGCCATGGGCCTGTACATCGGCGGCAACGCCATTGGCGGCATGAGCGGGCGGCTGATCACTGGCGTGTTGATCGACTTCGTCAGCTGGCACACAGCCATGCTGACCATCGGTGGCCTGGCCCTGGGCGCCGCCCTGGTGTTCTGGAAGGTGCTGCCGGAGTCACGCAATTTCCGCCCGCAAACGATGAGCCCGCGCAGCCTCCTGGACGGGTTCGTCATGCATTTCAAGGATGCCGGCCTGCCCTGGCTGTTCCTGGAGGCCTTCCTGCTGATGGGTGCCTTCGTCACCCTGTTCAACTACATCGGCTACCGCCTGCTGGCCGAGCCCTACCACATGAACCAGGCACTGGTCGGCTTGCTGTCGGTGGTGTACCTGTCCGGCATCTACAGCTCGGCGCAGGTCGGCGCCTTGGCGGACAAGCTGGGCCGACGCAAGGTGTTCTGGGCCAGCATCGTGGTCATGGCGTGTGGTTTGCTGATGACCCTGGCCAGCCCACTGGCCATGGTGATCGTGGGCATGCTGGTGTTCACCTTCGGCTTCTTTGGCGCGCACTCGGTGGCCAGTAGCTGGATCGGCCGGCGGGCGCTGAAGGCCAAAGGGCAGGCGTCGTCGCTGTACCTGTTCAGCTATTACGCCGGCTCGAGCGTGGCCGGTACGGCGGGCGGGGTGTTCTGGCACCAATGGGGCTGGAATGGCATCGGCCTGTTCATAGGCAGCTTGCTGGCAGTGGCGTTGCTGGTGGCGCTACACCTGAGCAAGTTACCACCGAAGTCGGCGTGAGGCATTCGCGGGCACGCCCGCGAACTGGCCCGGGAATCAGTTGATGATTTCGACGATATCCACATCCACTTCACGGCTCATCAGGTGTTTCTCCACCTCACCGGTCAGCTTGACCTTGGTCTTGTCGTTGAATGGCGTCGGTGGCAAGTCTTCATCATCGATTTCCACGGTGATGGTGCCGGTGTTGTCCTTGAATTCGTATTTGTCGTCGTTGTTGATCTTCTTGGTGACGAAGCCCTGCAGCACCACCGGCGTGTCATCGGCGGCATCGTTCGCAGCGGCCACGGTGGTTACCGCTTGTGCACCCGGGCCGGTATAGCCGGCAGCCAGGGCAGCAGTGCTGAACAGCGGGGCGAGGATCAGGGCAAGGTAACGGGTTTTCATGGAGGCAGGTCCTGTTTCGGTTTGGATGGGAACAGCCTACCGAAGCTGGCTGAATCCAATCTTAATCGCCCCAGGCTTCGTCCAGTTCCAGCGCCAGCTGCACCTGCAACTGCGCGCCAGTCACCTGTAGCTGCACACTGCGCAGCTGTGCGCCGTCACGTTCCAGCGTGTGCAGCCAGCTCAGCACTGCCGTGGGCTGGCCTTCGAGGCTGACGTCGAGCTGCGTGGCCCGAGCCTGCAGCCCGACAACGCGCAAACCGGCGGCCAAGGCACGCTCATTGAGCGCGGCGGGCGTCAGTGCCCGCACCGCTTTGCGCCCCCCGACCGGCGCTGACGCCACCTGCTGCAACTGCCCGGCCAGCTCCAGCGCCTGCCCATGGGCAAGCTCGGCCTGCAGCAAGCGCTGCTTGCCAGGCACCCAGGCCAGTTGCCAGAGCACCAGCATGGCCACACCCCATAGCGTGACCCTGATCAGTGCCCGGCGAGTGGCAGGTAGCGTTTGCCATTGGCGAGCAAGGGCCTGCTCAAACCTGCGCTTCATCGAGTCCCGCTCCAGGTCAGGGTTGCCCGCACCCCTTGGGCGGTCTGCCGGGCCTGGTCCATCAGCACGGCAGGGGCCAGCAGGCGCAAGCGCTCGAGGTCATCGAACCCTAGGGCCAGCACATCCATTCGCCACCCTTGCGCCGGGCTGAACGCGGCCCGCTCGAGGGTGATGTTGCCGGTTTCCACCAGCGGCTGCGCGACGGCCGCCAGGCCTTCCATGCGGGTGGTCGCACGAGGGCCGGCCTGCAACGCCCTGACGCGCACCGCCAGGTCACCGGTGACGGGCTGCCCAGGCGCCCACCGCTGGAATGCCTGAACGTTTTCGGCATGTTGTTGAGCCACGCGCTGCAACAGCCCCTCGACACGCCAATGATCGGCCACGCACAGCATGGCGAAGCCCAGCAGCCCAGCAGCCCTGCGCCCGCCAACGCCGACCAGGGTAACGCCAGGCGCTGACGGCGGAATGGCGCCTGGCGCAGGTCCAGCGCCTTGGCTCGCCCTTGCAGCAAGGTCTGGAAGGCATTGTCGACCCTGTGGTTGACCAGCGGTTGCCCGCCATCGGCAGCGGCCGCCTGCCAGGCCATCGGCGGCAATTGCCGTGCCACGATTTCGGCTGCCTGGGGCGTAGCGACCAGCCACGGCCCACCTCGACCGCCCACCAGCCAGCGCCCGTCAAGCCACAGTGCACTGGGCTGCTCGCCACCCAGCAGGTCGGCGTCGACATGGACCGCGGCCGGGTCGATACCCAGGGTTTGCAACAAGGCCAAGACATTGCGCAGCACCTGACGCTCTATCACCAGCGCACGGCGGTGCCCTTACATATCCGCTGCGGCAAAAACCAGGTGCACCGATTCCAGCGCCGCTGCCAACTGCTCTTCGGCGGCGTAGGCCAATGCTTCAGGCTTCGGCCGCTTGCCTGGCACGGGGCCGATTTCGCAACTGCCGAGCATTTCCATCGGCAAGACAAGGATCACAGGGCCGGCCAGGGTCGCCCCGAGCGCGTCCAGACGCGTCTTGCGCACGCTGCCGTCGGCTGCTCGCAGCCACACCGGCCACTGCGCATCGGCCGCCGCAACGCCCGCGGGCAATAGGTACAGCCAGGTTTCACTCATCTGCTCTTCGCTCCCGCATTGCAGTAAACACACGCCGCACCACACGAACCTGGTGCGTGTTCAAGTCGATCTCCAGGTCGCTGTACAGGTACATGCGCCTCCCTGCCTGCTGTGCCTGCACCTCAAGGCGAAACCAGCGGCTGGTCACGGCAAGCCCGCGCCTGTTCACGCCCACGCCTTCCAATTGCGCAGAGGCCAGAAAACGCTCCACCGTCGGGTAGCCCGCCTCGGGGCGTTGCCGTACCAGGTCGGCGGCCACCGCTGGCGACAACTCCGCCAGTGCTGCCAACAGGCGTGCCGGGGCCGTGTTGATGTTGAGCCGCGCCTCCTTGGGCAACACCACTACCCAAGGCTGCAAACGCGCCATCACCTCGGCAGTGACGCCCGGCAGGGCCCGCAACTGGGTAGGGTCCAGCAGCGGCTGGCCCGCCAGCGCCTCCAAGGCCGGCGGCGCCACCTGCAGTGCATGGCACAGGCGCTGCCAACGCTCGAGCAGCAAGGGGTCGGGGGTTTTACCTGCGGTCAGGGCGCCGAGGTTGAAGCGCCCTGCAAGGTCCTCCAGCTGTAGTTGCACCCGGCCTTCGCCCAAGGTCAACACACGGGGTTGGCCCCAGCCCTGCCGCCCGTGGGTCACCTGCAGGATCTCCCCTACCTCACCCCGCAGGCTCGCAAGCGCCTGTTGTTCGCCGGCTTGCGCCAGGCGCAACAGGCGCGTGGCTTCGAGCTGCTGGGCAACACTGCCAAGCAGCAGGCGATGGCTGTGCAACATGCCGGCTACCAATAACGTCAGCAGCGCCATCACCAGCAGCACGGTAATCAGCGCCAGCCCCTTCTGCCGTTGACGCTTCACTGGCTGGCCCCGCCAAGCGGCAGTACCCGCCGAATCTGCGCCAAGCGCCGGGTGGACAGGGTCACCTCCAGCGCCTGCGGTGGCAGGGCCCGGCGCTGGGCCATTGGCCAATGCGCCTGCCAGCCGCTACCGGGTACATGCAGGCGCCACTGCAGTTCGCCCACACCTTCGAGCAAACGCTGCGGGCGCGGCTGGCCCTGCCCCTGGGTGCGCCGCTGGCGCCACAGCACGCCGTCGGCGAGCCAGTATTCGACCACCCTCAGTTCGCTGCGCTTGAGCGCCTGGTGGTCGGGTTCGCGGGTCAGCCAATGGGCCCGGTCGCCGTTCAACAGGATGCCGTAACCGCCCTTGCCCAGGCTCGCCGGCAAATACCCTTGCAAGGCATCGCGCTGGATCAGGCTCATGGCCCTGCCCAACGCATGCAACTGCTCGGCCTGGGCCTGGCGCGCACGCTCGGCCCGCATGACCACATCCAGCACACGCGCACTGCCCACCGCCAACAAGGCAAAGAGGGCCATGGCCAGCAGCAGTTCGATCAAGGTGAAACCGTGCTGGCGGGGCCTAGCGTGACGCATCGCTGCCCCCTGCCACCCGGTGGCCTGGTGCAACACCTGGCGATCGGCCGCAAGGCCCACGCGCACCTCGACCTCCAGCAGGCCAGCCCCGCCCAGCCGTCGGCGGCTTTCCTGCAGCGTCCAGCGACGCTGGCCGAACATCACCTCCACACTGCGCTGGCCGGGCGCCAGGGCCGGTTGCAGGCGCATTTCCAGCAGGTGGTTGTCGGCGACCCAGCTGGCAAAAAGACGCTCCTGCAACCCCTGCGACTGCACCAGTATGCGCTGGCTGGCCGTGCTCACCGCCACGGCCAGCACCGCGAAGATCGCCAGCGCCACCAACACCTCGAGCAGGGTGAAGCCGCGTTCAGGGCTGGAACTGCGGGGCATTGAGGCCATCGCTCGACAGGGAGACCAGGCGCACGGTGTCGGCCTCGAAATACAGGGAAAACGGCGTGTGCTCGTCATTGCCGTACATCACCAGTTGCGGCGCCTTGCCAGGCACGGCGGGTGGCACTGGCAGCCCATCGATCTGCAGGCGCAGGTCCAGGCCAATATCGCGCTGCTGGCCCGCGGGCTCCCAGCTGTCACCGCGGGCCTTCAGCAGCTGATAGCCTTGCGGGTCGATTCGGATACCCAGCGCCACGCCCTCCAGCACAGCCTGTTGCCGTGCGTGTTGCACCAGTTGCAAAAACAGGTTGGCCTCCTGGCTGGCCAGGCGCTGCGGGTCGCGCCCGATACCGAGCCCCGCCATGCCCATGACGATGCTCAGCAGCAGCAGGACCAGCAACAGTTCCAGCAGTGTGAAGCCTTGCGCGCGGGGCCGTTTCATTCAGACCAGTTGCCGATATCGGCATCCATCTGTTCGCCGCCCGGCTGCCCGTCGGCACCCAGCGAGTAAAGGTCATACCCCTGGTTCGAACAGCTGCCCGGGTTCACGTACTGGTAAGGCGAGCCCCAAGGGTCGGTAGGGGTACGCTTCAGATAGCCCTGGGCACTCCAGTTGCGCGGCAATGGCGCCACGCTGGGGCGTGTGACCAAGGCGTCCAGGCCCTGCGCGGACGTTGGATAACGGCCGTTGTCCAGCCGATAGATTTCCAGCGCGGTGGCGATCGACTGCAGGTCGGTGCGGGCTGCGGTCAGCTTGGCATGGTCGGGACGGCTCATCACGTTGGGCAGTACCAGCGCGCCAAGCACGCCCAGGATGATGACCACCACCATGATTTCGATGAGTGTGAAGCCACGTTGCGCGTGGCTTGTAAAACGAAGGGACATGTCAGTTGACCAGTTGGTTGAGGTTGAGGATCGGCAGCAGGATGGCCAGCACGATGAACAGCACGATGCCCCCCATCACCAGCAGCATCAGGGGTTCGCAGAGGCTCACCAGCAGCGCGATACGCCCTGCCAGTTGCCTGGCCTGGAGGTCTGCGGCACGTTCAAGCATGGTGTCCAGTTCACCGGCGCGTTCGCCGCTGGCGATCATGTGCAGCATGAGCGGTGGCAGGGTGTCGCTGCGTGTCAGGCAACTGGCCAAGGCGCTGCCCTCGGCCAGCTCGCGGGCGGCCTGCAGCAGACGCTCGCGCAGGGTGAGGTTGCCGATCACCGCCGCAGCGATGTTCATCGCTTCTACCAAGGCCACGCCGCTGCGCCCCAGGATCGCCAGGGTGCTGATGAACCGCGCCGCCTCGCTGGCCCGCGCGAATTCGCCATAACCTGGCAGGCGCAGTGCCAAGGCATGCCACCGGCTACGCCATGGCGGTTGTTGCAGGGCCCACGCGCCCAGAGCAATGCCGGCCAGCAGCAGCGTGAGCGCTGCCAGGCCGCACTGGTTGGCGGCATCGCTCAGGGCAATCAGCACTTGCGTGGCCAACGGCAGGCGCGCCTGGTCGCGGGAGAATGCCTGCACCACATCAGGCACGACATAGCCCAGCAGAAACCCCACCACCAGCAACGAGACGGCCAGCAGAATCACCGGGTAGACCATGGCCAGCTGCACTTTCTGCCGCAAGGCTTGCTCGTCCTCGCCATGCGCGGCCAAACGTTCGAGCACGTCCGCCAAGCGCCCGGAGCGCTCCGCAGCGGCCACGGTGGCCCGGTAGATGACCGGGAACGCCCGCGGGTAATGGGCCAGCGCCTGGGCCAGGGCATGGCCTTCGGCAACCCGCTCTGCCACGCCGCGCAACACCTGCCGCTCCTGGCGCCGGGTGCCTTGCTCGGCAACCGCCTGCAAGGCTTCGGTCAACGGCAGCCCGGCCTGCAGCAGGGTCGCCAGCTGGCGGGTCAGCAGCGAGCGCCGGGTCAGGCTCAAACCGCTACGGTTCAGCACGCCCGCCAGCAGTGACCGCGGCACGGGGCGCAGTTTCAGCACCTGCCAGCCTTGCTCGCGCAAGGTTTGCCGAGCCTGACGCGCCCCTGGGGCTTCCAGCGTACCGCGCTGGCGGGCGCCCTTGGCATCCTGGGCCTGATAGCGAAACAGCTGCATGTCAGTCCTGCCCGGTCACGCGCAGCAGTTCTGCCAAGCTGGTCTGCCCTTGGCAGACACGCTGAACACCGTGCTGGAACAGGCTCGGCGTGTCCTGGCGAATCAGTTCATGCATGGCGGCCTGGGATGCCTGGGTGTGGATCGCCTGAGCCAGTGCAGGCTTGACCACCACCATCTCGTGCAAGGCCAGGCGCCCACTGTAGCCCGCCTGGCATTCATTGCAGCCCTGCGCCTGGTAAAGCTGCGCGGGCAGCCCGGCAGGGTTGCCCAAGGCGCTGGCCATGGCCTGGTCCACCTCGCAGGCCACCTTGCAGTGCGGGCAGAGCCGGCGTACCAGGCGCTGGGCCATCACCCCGGCCAGCGACGAAGCCAGCAGGCAAGTATCGATGCCCATGTCGGCAAGCCGCGTGATTGCGCCCAGCGCGCTGTTGGTGTGCAGGGTGGAAAGTACCAGGTGGCCCGTCAGCGACGCCTGCACCGCGATGTTGGCGGTTTCCTTGTCGCGGATTTCGCCCACCATGACCACGTCCGGGTCCTGACGCAGAATGGCGCGCAGGCCACGGGCGAAGGTCATGTCGACCTTGGGGTTGACCTGGGTTTGCCCGATGCCGGCCAGGTGGTACTCGATCGGGTCCTCCACGGTGAGGATATTGCGCGACTCCTGGTTCAGGTACGCAAGCGCGGTGTACAAGGTGGTGGTCTTGCCCGAGCCGGTTGGGCCGGTGACCAGGAAAATGCCGTGTGGCTTTTCCAGCATGCTCATGAAGCCAGCACGCACAGCCGCCGGCATCTGCATGTGGTCGATGTCCAGGCGCACGGCCTGCTTGTCCAGCAACCGCAGCACCACCCGCTCGCCATGGGTGGCAGGCAGGGTCGAAACGCGCACGTCGACTTCATGGCCAGCCAGGCGCAGGCTGATACGACCGTCCTGGGGCACGCGCTTCTCGGCGATGTCCAGGCGCGCCATGACCTTGATACGCGAAACCAGCAGGGCAGAAAGCTCCCGTGGGGGTGACAGCACTTCGCGCATGACGCCGTCGATGCGCATGCGCACGCGCAGCTGATGCTCGAAAGTTTCCAGGTGGATATCCGAGGCCCGCGAGCGCACCGCTTCGCTGAACAGGGCATTGAGCAGGCGGATGATCGGCGCATCGTCTTGCTGTTCGAGCAGGTCGCTGGTTTGCGGCAAGGCCTCGGCCAGCCGTGGCAGGTCGATTTCCTGGTCCAGGCCCTGGACGATCGATTGCGCGGCATCCCCACCCAGGCCGTAGCAACTGGCCAGGCGCTCGGCGAAGTCGGCTTCGCTCACCTGGCGCAGCGGCCAGGTATTGCCCAGCAAGCGGCAGGCTTCGGCCAGGGCGGCCAGGGACGCGCCTTCTCGCATCATCAGCACCGGCTCGGGCGCCTGGCGGTCGAGCAGGATCCCGTGACGCCGGGCAAAGCCGAATGGCAGCTCAGGGCTCATGGCTGTGGCACTTGCGCGCTTGGCAAGCGACGTGGCTCGAACAGGCGCTGAGCATCAGCCGGCAAGGGCGAATCATCGGCTGCGCGCACCCCGTCGTAGGCCCTGCGCCCTACCTCGACCCGCTCCGCCTGGCTACGCAAAATGGTCGGGCGCAGGAAGACCATCAGGTTGGTTTTCTCCTGAATGTCGCTGCGCCAGCGGAACAGACCGCCAAGCCACGGAATGCGGCTGAGCAACGGTACCCCACGCTCGACCTTGCGCATGCTGTCCTTGATCAGGCCGCCAATCACGATGATCTCGCCGTCGGCGGCCAGGATGGTGCTCTTGAGCGTACGCTTGTTGGTGACCAGGTCGTTCTCGGCCGTGCTCGGCGCGATTTCGGAGCTTTCCTGCTCGACCTCCAGGCGCAGGCTTTGCCCCTCATTGATGTGCGGGCGCACCTTCAGGCTGATACCGATATCCTTGCGTTCGACCGTGGTGAACGGGTTCTCCGAACCACTGCCGGGGGTAACGTAGGAGCCGGTCTTGAAGGCGACGTTCTGCCCCACCAGGATATGCGCCTCCTGGTTGTCCAGGGTCAACAGGCTTGGCGTGGACAACAGGTTGCTGCGGCTGCTGCTGGCCAAGGCCGATATCAGCGCGGCAAAACGGTCCGTGCCAATGGCCAGGGCAGCGCCACCCGGCAGCTTGGCCTCCTTGCCCAGCAGGTCGGCCAGCCCGGTGCCACTTTCGCTGAACGTGACCCCGCCGTTGAGCCCGCCGGTGCCCACGCCCCACTGCACACCCAACGCTTCATCGATGCTGCCGCTGACTTCGACGATTGCCGCATGGATGAGGACCTGCGCCCGTGGCTGGTCCAATTGCTGGATGATCTGCTCGACGCTGCCCAGTGTCTGCGGCTCGCCCAGCAGCACCAGCGCATTCTGGTCGGCATCGGCCTTGACCACGGCGTCGCCAGTGAGGTTGGCGCCCAAGTCACGGGTGCCCGGCGCCCTATCCAGGCGCTTGCCCACCTCACCCAGCACGTCGGCAAGCTGCTCGGCGTTACTGTGCTGCAAGCGCACCACACGCCAGTTCTGCGCGGTGGCGGGTGCCGCCACATCCAGCGAACGGGTCAGTTGTGCCAGGCGCTGCCTGGACTTGGCCGGGCCGAGGATCAGCAGGCGGCTACCGTTGGCGTCGGCCACCACCTGCACACCGCTGTCCGGCCCCCCGGCCGCCGCTTCGACCACGGCGAACACGGCCTCGGTCTGGGCGTTATGCAGGGTCACCAGCTCATAGTCGTGCCGCTGGCCGCTGTCCAGCTGCAAGACCAGGCTCTCCAAGCGTTCAAGGTTGGCTGCAGAGTCGGTCACCACCAAGGCGTTGGCCGAGCTGGAGGGGCCAATGTAGCCGCTGCTGGACACCAACGGCCGCAACAGGCCGGCCAGGTCGGCAGCGACGCTGCCCGACAAGGTAAAGACGCGCGTGGTGAACGCGGCCGGTATGGCCTCCACCTGTTGGTTGGCCCAGGCCTTGGCTTCGCTGGCCGGCAGCACCAGCAAACGGTCGCCATCATTCACGGCGGCAAAGCCCTGGGCATTGAGCACGGAGTAGAACAGCCGGCGTATGCCTTCGCGGTCCAGAGCTTCGTTGGAAAGCACGGTGATGCGCCCCTGCACGCGGGGGTCGAGGATGATGGTCTGGTCGAGGATTTCCCCTACCTCACGCACCACCTCGCGTACGTCGGCATCGCTCATCGCCAGTTGCCAGGTGGGCATTTCAGCCAGCGCCAGGGAACAGCACAGGGTCAAACAGGCGCCTAACGAGGCGCCTTGCAAATATCGCTTGAAAGTCATTGCACCTCCCGCAACAGGCGGGATGAAGGATCAGAAACCGGGCGCGGGCGAGGGGCCGCCCCCATGGGCAGAAAAACGCTGGGGCCAGGGGTAGCCAACGCCACGACTTCCTCGCGGCCGTCGACCCACAGCACGATGGAGCGCACATCGATACGGCGCAGCACACCGTGGCCCGCAATCCGCTCACCCACCCGGTAGACAGCCTCGCCCCCAGCGCTTTTCACCAACGCCCGCGCCCCGCCCTGGCTGGATACGAAGCAGGCCTTGAGCGTGATGTCCGCCCGGCTAGACCGCTGGCGCTCAGGCTGAAAGCCGAATGCCAAGGCCAGGGCGGTCGTCGAGAACGGTTGCTCCGGGGCGGCTGCCGTGGCCAGCGCCGAGGCCGGCAGCAGCGGGGGCGCAGTTAACGGATACAGCCGTTCCCGCGCTATCAGCCCGGCAAGCGTTACCAGTACCAGCGCCAGCCAGATCACATGCGATGAGCGCTTCATCCGAATCAGGGCAGCATGCGCCGCAGTACACGGCGCCCGGCCAGCTCATGCAGCACCACGGCAGCAATGTGCGCCGACACGCCCAGGGCCAGCAGCAGGCACGCGCAGATGTGGACCTTGAACCACAGGCCGTGCCAGAACGGTTCGCTCAACAGCGGCGCGAGGGTGAACCAGCCGAACACGTCGATGGGCCGGTCCATCATCAATACGCCGGACAGCAGCACGATCGCGGTGGTCCAGTACAAACCTTCATGGACAAGATGGGCGATCCGCTCGCCCCTGGCTGCACCCTCCAGGCTGCCGGGTTTGAACAGGGTCCGCCGCAGCAGCCAGCGCAGCAGGAATATCGGGATGAACAGGGTGGTCAAGGCCACGTTGACGAACGCAACCAAGTGAAACGTGGTCGGGGTGACGTACAGGTGCGCCACGTAGAAGCCGCTGAGCAGTACCCAAATGATGACCAAGGCAGAGACCCAGTGCAGGAGGATCTGCTGCCAGGCATATTTTCGTGCTTGCATAAACAGTACTCGAAGGGCCTGGCCCCCCGTCGAGGGGCCAGGTGTGCTGCATTACTTCTCGGTCCAGGCCATGTTCCAGTGAGAGCCGGTACCTGGCTCGAACTGGGCGGCATTGGCGGAGTACTGCACGCAGTAACCCGAGTTCGGGAAGGGCTGGCACTCGTAGACCTTGCCATTCTTGGGCTGCAGTACCTTGGTGCCGGCCAGGTAGCTGGACAGCGACTCCGGGAAGACAAAGTCGTACGAGCCGTCACCCGACGCCTTGAGCTGGACCGTGCGCTCATCCTGCAGCAGCTCGCGCTCGCGCTTGTCCACGCCGACGACCTTGAGGGTGTGCTCACCTGGCACGCTGGCGACGTTCAAGGCGAACGGCGCGCTGCCGTTGACCAGTTGCCGTGCGTAGGCGACCTGCTTGTTGCTGGCGTCGAACAGCCGCGCCGATACGGTCAAGGCCTTGTTGGTCATGACGGTAAAGTCCACGCTACTCTGGCCATCAGCGATGGTGTACTCAGGTTTGACATCATGCAGGTGCAGGGTGGCGGGCTCACCGGCAGCGGCCTTGAAGTCGAGGATGTAGTTGGTCAGGCCACTTTCGGCTTTGGCGAAGATGCTGTTGGAGCCCTGGACAGGCTCGATGTTGCCGTCGGCATCCATTTGCCCGGCACGGACCAGCGTCTGGGTTTCGTTGATCTGCCTGGCGAGCTTGTAAGCCCAGTTGGCAGCGATACCTTCTTCGGCGTTGTCAATGGTGACGCTCACATGGTGCGACGGACGCTCGCCATTGGCATCGAATGCGCGGGCCGTCACCTGGTCGCCCACTTCAAGGTCTCGGCTGGCGCTGATCTCGGCCAGGCGCGGCCATTCGGGCGCAGGCCCGCCGTCCAGTTGAATATCGACGTCAGCCACGCTATGGAAGGCCTTGTCGGTATCCCCCACTTTCCAGACACCCAGGATCACGTGCTGGCCTGCACGGTCGGCTGGCAAGGTGCAGCTATGCTTGGGGTTGGTGCCAGTGCCGCTGGCAGGCACCTGGTTGTTGCCATCGACTACACAGAACGGCGCGTCGTCGAACGAGGCGCGGCTCAGTGCGGTATTGGGGTTCCAGTCGGCTTTGGTGATGAAGTATTCCCACGTGGTTACCGGGTGCGGCGCCTGGTAATGCCAGTCGAACTGAATGTTCCGGTCAACGATGGGGGTCAGATGCCAGCGGTTGGCCGACTGCTCGTCGAGGGCACCGAAATCGCCACGGACACCACCGCTGGCAATTTTCCCATCAACAGGGCCGGCCGCCGGGAAACGCCCAATGGCCTCACCGACCGACCACGGTTCGTACTGAGCGCCGCCACAGTTGCTGTTCAGGTTCTTGTGGTTGGCATGGCACAGCGCTGCACGTGAAGGCGGGTCAGCCAGATGGCCGTGTGCCTGGGCAACCTGAACCTGCAAACCTGCACCTGCGATAGCCATCCACACACCGGTGGCAACAACGCTTCTGCGCAGGGTTTTTGTTTTATTCATCACGAACTCCGAAGGTTGAATGCAAAAGGGCACATTCACGCGCGGCGAATGTGCCCTCTGCTCAAGGGAGGTCGGACATTAGAAGAAACATCTGTGCCTATATGTAGGAATACGGCTGAACGTTCGGCACATTTTCGGAAATGCACGGCAGCGGCAGGCACAGGCTCCCCAAACCCTGGTTCGGGGAGCCTGGAAACTCAAACGTGGTATTGCGCCGACAGCTCGTGCACCGCGTTGATGAACACGCCTGCGTGCTCCGGGTCGACTTCCGGGGTGATGCCGTGGCCCAGGTTGAACACGTGGCCGTTGCCGTGGCCGTAGCTGGCCAGGATGCGCGCCACTTCCTGGCGGATGGCCTCTGGCTTGGCGTACAGCACGGTCGGGTCCATGTTGCCCTGCAAGGCCACCTTGTCGCCCACACGGCGACGGGCGTCGCCAATGTCACAGGTCCAGTCCAGGCCCAGGGCATCGGCACCGGCCTCGGCGATGCTTTCAAGCCACAGGCCACCGTTCTTGGTGAACAGGATGACCGGCACCTTGCGCCCTTCATGCTCGCGGATCAGGCCGCTGACGATCTTGCGCATGTAGGCGAGGGAGAACTCCTGGTAGGCCGCCGCTGACAGGTTGCCGCCCCAGGTGTCGAAGATCTGCACGGCCTGGGCACCGGCAAGGATCTGCCCGTTGAGGTAGCTGGTCACCGACTGGGCCAACTTGTCCAGCAGCAGGTGCAGCGCTTGCGGGTTGTCATAGGCCATGGCCTTGGTCTTGCGGAAGTCCTTCGACGAACCGCCTTCGACCATGTAGGTGGCCAGGGTCCAGGGGCTACCGGAAAAACCGATGAGCGGAACGCGGCCGTTAAGTTCGCGGCGGATGGTGCTGACCGCATCCATCACGTAGCCCAGGTCTTTTTGCGGGTCGGGAACCGGCAGGGCTTCGATATCGGCCGGGGTACTGACGACCTTCCTGAAACGCGGGCCTTCGCCGGTTTCGAAGTACAGGCCCAGGCCCATGGCATCGGGGATGGTGAGGATGTCGGAGAACAGGATCGCCGCGTCCAGCGGGTAGCGGTCCAGCGGCTGCAAGGTAACCTCGCAGGCGAACTGCGGGTTCATGCACAGGCTCATGAAATCGCCTGCCTTGGCACGGCTGGCGCGATACTCCGGCAGGTAGCGCCCGGCCTGGCGCATCATCCACACCGGGGTGACGTCTACGGGTTGCTTGAGCAGTGCACGCAGGAAACGATCGTTCTTCAGGGCAGTCATGTCGGCATCCGGAAAAATAGTGCGGGCATTTTCTCAGACGCCAGCGCAAAAGGCACGGCCATGGCCATGCGTTTTGTCTATTGGATGCCACAGATCAAGCGTTTTTGTATACAAAAGCTTCGCGGGCACGCCCGCTCCCACAGGTTCTGCGCCGAACCCCGTGGCAGCGGGCGTGCCCGCGAACAGGTCGAGAATCAGACTTCCAGGTAGTCCAGGATACCCTCAGCAGCAGTGCGCCCTTCGAAGATCGCCGTCACCACCAGGTCCGAACCGCGCACCATGTCGCCACCGGCAAACACTTTCGGGTTGCTGGTCTGGTGCTTGAACTTGCCCTTCTCCGGCGCCACCACACGGCCCTGGCTGTCCAGCTGGATGTCATGCTGCTCGAACCACGGCGCCGGGCTTGGGCGGAAGCCAAAGGCGATCACCACAGCATCGGCCGGCAGGATTTCCTCGGAACCCGGAATCGGCTCGGGGCTGCGACGGCCACGGGCATCCGGCTCGCCCAGGCGGGTTTCGACCACCTTCACACCCTCGACCTTGTCCTCGCCGACAATGGCGATGGGTTGGCGGTTGTAGAGGAACTTCACGCCTTCTTCCTTGGCGTTCTTCACCTCTTTGCGCGAACCCGGCATGTTGGCTTCGTCACGGCGATAGGCGCAGGTCACCGCCTTGGCACCCTGGCGGATCGAGGTACGGTTGCAGTCCATGGCAGTGTCGCCACCGCCCAGCACCACAACCTTCTTGCCCTGCATGTCGATGAAGTCTTCAGGCGACTTCTCGAAGCCCAGGTTGCGGTTGACGTTGGCAATCAGGAAGTCCAGCGCGTCATGCACGCCCGGCAGGTCCTCACCCGGGAAGCCACCCTTCATGTAGGTGTAGGTACCCATGCCCATGAACACTGCGTCGTACTCGGCGAGCAGTTGTTCCATGGTCACGTCCTTGCCCACCTCGGTATTGAGGCGGAACTCGATACCCATGCCGGTGAACACTTCGCGGCGGTTGCTGAGCACGCTCTTTTCCAGCTTGAACTCGGGAATACCGAAGGTCAGCAGGCCACCGATTTCCGGGTTCTTGTCGAATACCACCGGGGTCACCCCGGCGCGCACCAGCACGTCGGCGCAGCCCAGGCCAGCAGGGCCGGCGCCAATGATGGCGACGCGCTTGCCGGTAGGCTTGACCTTGGACATGTCCGGGCGCCAGCCCATGGCAAAGGCGGTATCGGTGATGTACTTCTCCACCGAGCCGATGGTCACCGCGCCAAAGCCGTCGTTCAGGGTGCAGGCACCCTCGCACAGGCGGTCTTGCGGGCACACCCGGCCGCACACTTCGGGCAGGGTGTTGGTCTGGTGCGACAGCTCCGCCGCCGCCAGGATGTTGCCTTCGGAAACCAGCTTCAACCAGTTGGGGATGAAGTTGTGCACCGGGCACTTCCACTCGCAGTACGGGTTACCGCAGCCCAGGCAACGGTGCGCCTGCTCCACGGACTGCTGCGGCTTGAACGGCTCGTAGATTTCCACGAACTCTTTCTTGCGCTGGCGCAGCAGCTTTTTCTTCGGGTCCTTGCGGCCCACTTCGATGAACTGGAAGTCGTTGTTCAGACGTTCAGCCATTTTTCAAAACCTCTTTACAGCAGCTGCAAGCTACACGCTGCAAACTGCAAGACGATCACTTAAGCCGGGCAAACCTCGTGCTGCTTCTGCGTGCAGCTTGAGGCTTGCCACTTGCAGCTGTTGTTACTGCGGGTTGGCGCGAGTGCTGGACAGCAGTTGCTTCAGGTTGGCTGCCTTGGGCTTGACCAGCCAGAAGCGCCGCACATAGTCGTCCAGGTTCTCCGAGAGCTCACGCCCCCACTCGCTGCCGGTCTCCTCCACATACTCGGCAAGGACCCGCGCCAGATGGCTGCGGTAAGCTTCCATGGCTTCCCCACTGATACGCTGGATTTCCACCAGCTCGTGGTTGAGCTTGTCGACGAAGCTGTTGTCCATGTCGAGCACGTAGGCGAAGCCGCCAGTCATGCCAGAACCGAAGTTGTAACCGGTGTTGCCCAGCACGCAGACAAAGCCGCCGGTCATGTATTCACAGCAGTGATCGCCGGTACCCTCGACAACAGCGTGGGCGCCGGAGTTACGGACAGCGAAGCGCTCGCCGGCAGTACCGGCGGCAAACAGTTTGCCGCCAGTGGCACCGTACAGGCACGTGTTGCCGAGGATGGCGCTGTCCTGGGTGGCGAACGGGCTGCCAGCAGGCGGCACGATGGTGAGCTTGCCACCGGTCATGCCCTTGCCGACGTAGTCGTTGGCGTCGCCTTCCAGGTGCAGGTTCAGGCCACCGGCGTTCCACACACCGAAGCTCTGGCCTGCGGTCCCTTTGAAACGGAACGTGATCGGCGCCGTGGCCATGCCCTGGTTGCCGTGCAGGCGGGCGATCTCGCCCGATACACGCGCGCCGATGGAACGGTCGCAGTTGCAGATGTCGAGGCTGAACTCGCCACCGGCCTGGTCACGAATGGCCGGCATGGCCATTTCCACCATCTTCTCGGCCAGGTGGCCTTCGTCGAACGGCGGGTTCCTGTCGACTTCGCAGAACTGTGGCTTGTCTGCCGGAATGTGCGAGCTGCCCAGCAGCGGCGACAGGTCCAGGTACCGCTGACGCTCGGTGTCGCCTGGCAGCACGTCGAGCAGGTCGGTACGGCCGATCAGTTCGCCGAGGCTGCGCACGCCCAGCTTGGCCAGCCACTCACGGGTTTCTTCGGCGACGAAGGTGAAGAAATTGATCACCATGTCGACGGTGCCGATGTAGTGGTCCTTGCGCAGCTTGTCATTCTGCGTGGCTACGCCGGTCGCGCAGTTGTTCAGGTGGCAGATGCGCAGGTACTTGCAGCCCAGGGCGATCATGGGCGCGGTGCCAAAGCCGAAGCTTTCGGCGCCGAGGATGGCAGCCTTGATCACGTCCAGGCCGGTTTTCAGGCCACCGTCGGTCTGTACCCGCACCTTGCCGCGCAGGTCGTTGCCGCGCAGGGTCTGGTGGGTTTCGGCCAGGCCCAGTTCCCACGGGGCGCCGGCGTACTTGATCGAGGTCAGCGGCGACGCACCGGTACCACCGTCATAGCCGGAAATGGTGATCAGGTCGGCATAAGCCTTGGCCACACCGGCGGCAATGGTGCCCACGCCGGCCTCTGCCACCAGCTTGACCGACACCAGGGCCTGCGGGTTGACCTGCTTGAGGTCGTAGATCAGCTGGGCCAGGTCTTCGATCGAGTAAATGTCGTGGTGCGGTGGCGGCGAGATCAGGGTCACGCCCGGTACCGCATAGCGCAGCTTGGCGATCAGGCCATTGACCTTGCCACCTGGCAGCTGGCCGCCCTCGCCGGGCTTGGCGCCCTGGGCCACCTTGATCTGCAGCACTTCGGCGTTCACCAGGTATTCCGGGGTCACACCAAAGCGGCCGGTGGCCACCTGCTTGATCTTCGAGCTGCGGATGGTGCCGTAGCGCGACGGGTCTTCGCCACCCTCACCGGAGTTGGACCGCGCGCCCAGGCGGTTCATCGCCTCGGCCAAGGCTTCGTGCGCTTCCGGCGACAGGGCGCCAAGGGAAATACCGGCGGAGTCGAAGCGCTTGAGGATGGCCTCCAGCGGCTCGACCTGTTCCAGCGCCAACGGCTGGTCGGCTACCTTGACCTTCAGCAGGTCGCGGATCATCGACACCGGGCGCTGGTCGACCAGCGTGGTGTATTCCTTGAACTTGGCGTAGTCACCCTGCTGCACTGCAGCCTGCAGCGTGTTGACCACGTCCGGGTTGTAGGCGTGGTACTCGCCACCGTGCACGAACTTCAGCAGGCCGCCTTGCTGGATCGGCTTGCGCGCGCTCCAGGCTTCGGCTGCCAGCAGCTTCTGGTCGCTTTCCAGGTCTTCGAAGCGTGCACCCTTGATGCGGCTGGACACCCCCTTGAAGCTCAGGCCGACCACTTCTTCGGACAGGCCGATGGCTTCGAACAGCTGCGCACCCCGGTACGAGGCGATGGTGGAGATACCCATCTTCGACAGGATCTTCAGCAAGCCCTTGGAAATGCCTTTGCGGTAGTACTTGAACACCTCGTCCAGGTCGCCCAGCACTTCACCGGTACGAATCAGGTCGGCGAGCACTTCGTAGGACAGGTACGGGTAGACGGCCGAGGCGCCGAAGCCAAGCAGCACGGCGAAGTGATGCGGGTCGCGGGCTGTGGCGGTTTCCACCAGGATGTTGCTGTCGCAACGCAGGCCCTGCTCGGTCAGGCGGTGGTGTACGGCACCCACGGCCAGCGAAGCATGCACAGGCAGCTTGCCCGGGGCAATGTAGCGGTCGCTCAGCACCAGCTGGGTCTTGCCCGCGCGCACGGCTTCTTCAGCCTGGTCGGCAATGTTGCGGATCGCCGCTTCCAGGCCGACGCTCTGCTCATAGTTGAGGTCGATCAGCTGACGCTCGAAGCCTTCACGCTCCAGGTTCATCAGCGAACGCCACTTGGCCGGGGAAATGACTGGCGAGCTGAGGATCACCCGCGAGGCGTGCTCCGGGGACTCCTGGAAGATGTTGCGCTCAGCGCCGAGGCAGATTTCCAGCGACATCACGATCGCTTCGCGCAGCGGGTCGATCGGTGGGTTGGTCACCTGGGCGAACTGTTGGCGGAAGAAGTCGTATGGCGAACGCACACGTTGCGACAGCACAGCCATCGGCGTGTCGTCACCCATCGAGCCAACGGCCTCCTGGCCCTGCTCACCCAACGGGCGCAGCACCTGGTCACGCTCTTCGAAGGTGACCTGGAACATTTTCATGTATTGCTTGAGCTGGTCAGCGTCGTAGCTGGCCACGCCCTGGTCGTCGGTCAGCGTCGCCTGGATACGCGTGGCGTGCTGACGCAGCCAACGCTTGTACGGGTGGCGCGACTTCAGGCGGTCGTCGATGGCATCGGTATCGAGGATCTGCCCGGTTTCGGTGTCCACGGCAAGGATCTGGCCCGGGCCCACGCGGCCCTTGGCCAATACTTCCTCAGGCTGGTAGCCCCACACGCCGATTTCAGAGGCGATGGTGATGTAGCCATTGGTGGTGGTCACCCAGCGCGCCGGGCGCAGGCCGTTACGGTCGAGCAGGCACACCGCGTGGCGGCCTTCGGTCATGACGATACCGGCCGGACCGTCCCACGGCTCCATGTGCATGGAGTTGTATTCGTAGAACGCGCGCAGGTCGGCGTCCATGGTCTCGACGTTCTGCCAGGCTGGCGGTACCAGCATGCGCACGCCGCGGAACAGGTCGATACCGCCGGTGACCATCAGCTCCAGCATGTTGTCCATGCTCGAGGAGTCCGAACCGACGCGGTTGACCAGCGGGCCAAGCTCTGCGAGGTCGGGGATCAGGTCGTTGGCGAACTTGGTGCGACGGGCCATGGCCCAGTTGCGGTTACCGGTAATGGTGTTGATCTCGCCGTTGTGGGCGAGGAAGCGGAACGGCTGCGCCAGCGGCCACTTCGGCAGGGTGTTGGTCGAGAAGCGCTGGTGGAACACGCAAATCGCCGTTTGCAGGCGCTCGTCACCCAGGTCCGGGTAGAACGCCGCGAGATCGCGCGGCATCATCAGGCCTTTGTAGATGATGGTCTTGTGCGAGAAGCTGCAGATGTAGTGGTCGGCGTCATCGGCGTTGGCAACCGACGAACGGCGCCGGGCGCTGAACAGCTTGATGGCGAATTCCTGGTCGCTCAGGCCCTCACCGCCGATGAACACCTGCTCGATCTGCGGCAGGCGCTCCATGGCCAGGCGGCCGAGAACGCTGGTGTCGATCGGCACCTTGCGCCAGCCAACCAGCTTCAGCCCGGCAGCGATGATCTCGCGATCCATGTTGGCACGTGCAGCTTCGGCTTTGACCGGGTCCTGGTTGAAGAACACCATGCCAACGGCGTACTGCTTGGGCAACTCGACGGCAAAATGCTCCTGGGCCATGGCGCGCAGGAACTGATCGGGCTTCTGAATCAGCAGACCGCAACCGTCACCGGTCTTGCCGTCGGCGTTGATGCCACCGCGGTGGGTCATGCAAGTCAGTGCCTGCATGGCGGTTTGCAGAAGGTGGTGGCTCGCCTCGCCCGTCATATGGGCGATCAGGCCAAAACCACAGTTGTCCTTGAATTCTTCGGGATGGTACAGACCTGTTTTCATAGACACATTCTCACCAGGTTCACCTCTCAACGGAGGCAAATCTCTTTTTTAACAACCACTTACCATCCACGCCGATCAAACGCCAGCTTTTTTGCGGTGGCCATGGAAAACCATTGTTGCACAGCGACAGCGATGCTCACAAATTTTCATGTCTCACCATTGAAAATTTATGTCGCCATTTTGAATGTTTTTGCGTCATGCGCCGTGATAGGCGCTTGACTTGAGTCTGAAGCGTTTCAGCCATGACTGCAACTCGGGGCTTGTGGCCGGCAGTCTGGGACAGAAAAGCCTGCCGCGCTCGGGCGCAGCAGGCTAGTCGAAAGCTAGAATTCGCTTAGCAACAGGGCAGCGGGGTGGTGCCGCCCGGCAGGTATCAGCGGGCCGAGGCCAGCTCTTGTTGGACGCTGGCGACGGTACGTGGCCAAGGTTTACCAGCCTGGACCTTCGCTGGCAAGTTCTTGATTGCCGCAACCGCGGCATCGCGGCTGGCGAAACTGCCGTAAGTGACCACATACAGCGGCTTGCCTTGCAGGTCTTTCTTGAAGTAGCGATAGTCGCCACCCTGGGCTTTCACGTACGCCTGCGCCGAGGCCTCGGAGCTGGTGCCAAGGATTTGCACCACGTAATTGCCCGGTTTCTGGCCGGCGTACCAGCTGCTGTTGCCAGTGCCGCCAGCGGCTGGTTTTTCAGCAGGCTTGGCGGCCGGCTTGGCCACGGCGACCTGGGTCGGTGCCGGGGCCGGCTTGGCCGTCGCAACCGGCTTGGCAGGCTGGGTTGCGACCGGTTTTTGCGCAGGCGCAACCTGCTGCACGGGTTGCGCAGGCGTCGGCGCGGGGCCCGCCGCTACGCCTTGCGGCGGGGCGATGGTGGTCACGGTCGGCGGCGGGTTGCCAGGCTGCAGGGCGGTATCGCCAGCCGGGCTGCCTTCTTCCCCCTCACCCATGCCTGCGGCCTGGGCCAGCGGCTCGCGCATCACCGGCTGCGACTGGCCTCCCAGTGGCAGCGGCACCGGCTGGGACGAGCCAGAGAACTCGATGTTGGCGCCCTGCTTGCCGTCGCCAAGCGGTAACTGAGCCTGGGCAGCCGGTGCGTCGGCCGGCGCTTTTTCGCCCTTCTTGGGCATCAACACGGCAGCTGCAACGGCAACCACGACCACGGCAGACAACGCGAGCACATGTTTTTTTGGCATCTTGAACCCCATGGATGGTCGCTTGGCCGTCGTCCGGCTGGCGATCATGGCTTCGATCAAAGTGTCACGGGCGACCTGGTTGATGTTGCCAGGCCAGCCGTCGGAGTTTTCATGGATATCGACGATCTGTTCACGGCTGAACACCTCGATGCCCCGGCCTGCGCCTGCCAGGCGCTGCTCCAGGTATTCGCGGGTTTCCTCTTCACTGTAGGGGGCCAGCTCGATGATGTGGAAGCGTTCTTCCTCGACATTGAGCTCGTCCAGCCCTGCAATCAGCGAGGGCTCACCAAACAGGAACACGTGCGGACGCCCTTCCGGCACCCCCGCCGCCAATTCCAGCAACGCTTGGAGTGCCGACTCGTCGAGTTGTTCCGCATCGTCCACCAGCAAGTACACTTCCTGCCCGGTGAGTGCCAGTTGCACCACCTTGGACAGGATCGCCTGCATCTCCGGCTGGGCCACGTCCAGGTTCTGCGCGACCTGGCCCAATACACTGGCAGCATCGCTGGCACCACGGGCGGACACCACGACGCTCTGCACCGCCTGCTTGTTGGTGCTGGCCACCAGCGCCTGGCGCAGCAGGGTCTTGCCGCTACCCTGCGGGCCGGTGACGACCAGCATCAGTTGGCTGTAGCGAGCCAGGTGGTGCAGCTGGCCGAGCACAGGCTTGCGCTGGGCAGGGAAAAACTTGAAGCCGGGCACCCGCGGTGCGAACGGATCGTGGCTCAACTGGTAATGGTCGAGAAAGGCCTCATCGGCATGCAAACTGGTCATTGCGCTGTCACAACCTCAAAGCTGGGCCACGATCGCGCGGTAATCCGCCGACAGCGTGGCCTGTAGAATCTCTTTCGGATAGTCGTCGGTGACCACGGCCTCGCCCATCTGGCGCAGCAGCACCAGACGCAGACGCCCGTCGAGCACCTTCTTGTCGACCGCCATGTGCTCCATGAAATGCGCCGGGGTCATTTCCTGTGGTGGCACCACCGGCAAACCTGCGTCCTGCAACAGGCGGATTCCGCGATCGCGCTCGGCCTGGTCGAGCCAGCCAAGGCGCATGGACATTTCCAGGGCCATGACCGTGCCCGCCGCCACGGCTTCGCCGTGCAGCCACACGCCATAGCCCATGTGGGTTTCGATGGCATGCCCGAAGGTATGCCCCAGGTTCAGCGTGGCCCGCACGCCAGACTCGCGTTCGTCGGCGCCCACCACTGCGGCCTTGGCCGCACACGAGCGGCGAATGGCTTCGGTCAGGGCTGCCGAGTCGAGGGTACGCAGGGCCTGCATATTGTCTTCGAGCCAGGCGAGGAAGGGCTTGTCACAGATCAGCCCATACTTGATCACTTCGGCCAGGCCTGCCGAAAGCTCGCGCGCCGGCAGGGTCTTCAGGCTGGTGGTATCGATCAGCACCGCGTTGGGCTGGTAGAAGGCGCCGACCATGTTCTTGCCCAGCGGGTGGTTGATGCCGGTCTTGCCGCCTACCGAGGAATCGACCTGGGACAACAGGGTGGTCGGCACCTGGATGAAGTCCACACCCCGCTGATAGCAGGCAGCGGCAAAGCCGGCCATGTCACCGACCACCCCGCCGCCCAGGGCGACAACGGTGGTACGGCGGTCATGCCGCGCCGTCAGCAGGCCATCGAAGATCAGTTGCAGGGTTTCCCAGTTCTTGTGGGCTTCGCCATCGGGCAGTACCACTGGCAGCACCGAGTAGGCCCCCAGGGTCTTGGCCAGGCGGTCGAGATACAGCGGCGCGACGGTCTCGTTGGAGACGATGGCAACCTGCCGGCCGGCAATGTGCGGCGCGAGCAGCTCGGGCTGGTCCAACAGGCCTTCGCCAATGTAGATCGGGTAGCTACGCTCGCCCAGGTCGACCTTCAGTGTCTGCATGTATCCCCACAATGTTCTTGGGCGCGGTGCCGTTCTGGCGACCTGCGCGGTAACGTTGAACCTCGCCTCGGCGCTGGTGGCCGAGAATAGTCCCGGGTTAACGGGGCGGCAACTGCTGCAAGCGCTCGAGGATGTCGATCACCACCATGCGTGGTGGCCGCTCGTCGGTTTCTACGACCAGGTCGGCGATCTCGCGGTAGAGCGGGTCGCGGGTTTCCAGCAGGTTCCGCAAGGTGGCCTCGGGGTTGGCGGTGCGCAGCAGCGGGCGATTGCGGTCGCGCGCCGTGCGGCCGACCTGCTGTTCGACCGAGGCGTGCAGGTAGATTACCCGGCCGCCTTGGTGCAGCGCCTGGCGGTTGGCTTCGCGCATGACGGCACCGCCACCGGTAGCCAGGACCACGCCGTCGAGGCCACACAGCTCGGCAATCATCGCTTGCTCGCGATCACGGAAACCCGGCTCGCCTTCCTTGTCGAAAATCCACGGGATGTTGGCGCCGCAACGCAGTTCGATTTCCTTGTCGGAATCCTTGAACAGCAGGCGCAGCTCTTTGGCCAATAGGCGGCCGATGGTGCTTTTACCAGCACCCATGGGCCCCACAAGTATCAAATTTCGCACAGAATCAACGACTCACAGCAATCGCCTGGTCACTCATGATACGCGGAGTCAGGAAGACCAGCAGCTCGGATTTTTTCTCTTGTAATGCATCGCGTCGAAACAGCCGCCCAACATACGGCAGATCACCCAAAAATGGCACCTTGTCGACCACATTGTTTTGCGAAGTCGAGTACACGCCGCCAATCACGATCGTTTCGCCGTCGGCCACGCGAACCTTGGCATTCACCTCGTTCTTGCGGATCGGCGGCACGTCGTTCAAGGCATTGACGTAATCCGGTTCGTCCTTGGTCACCCTGACAGCCATGATTACCTTGTTGTCCGGGGTAATTTGCGGGGTCACCTCCAACGACAGCGAGGCCTCGCGGAACGACACCGAGGTAGCGCCGCTCTTGGTGGTTTCCTGGTAGGGCACCTCGGTGCCCTTGAGGATCCTGGCCGTTTCCTTGTCGGCCGTGACCACCTTGGGTTGCGAAATGATCTCGCCATTGCCGCTTTTTTCCATGGCGCTGAGCTCGAGGTCCAGCAGCACATCCCCGCGCAGCAGGCCAAGGCCGATGCTGCTGCCAGCCCGCTCGACACCCAGGTCGACGAACAGCGACTTGCCCGGCAGCGGGTTGTCGCCATACAAAGGGCCGCCCCAGCGCACCCCAAGGGCTTTCTCGTAATCGACGTTGGCCTCGACGATGCGCGCCTCGATCGCCACCTGGCGCACCGGCACATCCAGCTGCGCCACCAGTTGCCGCAGCTCATCGAGGCGTTCGGCCGGCAGGTAGGCCACCAGGGTATTGGTGCGCTCATCGACACTCAGGCTGCCCCACCCGGCGAGCAGGCTTTCGTCGGCCAGGCTGGTCTTGAGCAGTTCCGCAAGTTCGGCAGCCTTGGCATGGTGAACAGGCAACAGCTCCCGGCGCATGGGCTGCAACTGCGCCTCCAGCACCTGCCCCGCACGCGCTTCGGCAGTTTGCGCAGCCAGCGTGGCCGCCGGTGCCACCAGCAGCACATTACCCTCCTGGCGCCGGGCGAGGCTTTTGCTGCGCAAGACCAGGTCCAGCGCCTGATCCCACGGCACATCCTGCAAGCGCAGGGTGACATTGCCCTGCACCTCGTCGCTGGCGACCAGGTTGACGCCGGCATAGTCGGCGAGCACCTGCAAAACCGAGCGAATCTCGACATCCTGAAAGTGCAGCGACAGCGGCTCACCCTGGTAAGGCGTCGCGGTCGCCAGAGGCATGTGCAGCAGGGCCGCCAGCAGGTAGATCATCCTCGTTCTCATTCTGATCCGGGGCCTCCTTGCCCAGGCGTTTTGCGAGGGTGATGAACGCCGTGCGTTCATGCCACACCCCCGCCATGAACAACCGTTCGCGCACTTCGACCTGGCGCGGGCCGATGTGCATCACTATCCCTTGATCACGCCCTACCCGGTCCCCAAGGCGGACGCGGTAGAGCCTGCCGGCCGCCCGCAGCAGCGCTTGATGTTCCTGCCCACGCGTCAGGCTGCCGACCATTTCCAACTGGGCCAGGGGCGCGCGGGTCAAACCACCCGACAGGTGCGTTGCCAACGCGGCGAACGGATCCATGGCCGGTGCTCGCGTTGCCGGCCTGGCAGGCAGCCGCGCAAGCATGGCGACTGCCGCCCCGGCAACCGGCGCGTGATAGGCATCGACCCGCAGTTGCAAACGCAGCAGGCCTGGTTCGCCACCGCCGGCTGCCAGGCGCATGCTGCGACCGTGCATGACACGCGCCTGCCCCAACCACTCTTCCAGCCAGCCCCGCAAGGCTGGGTAGCTGCCCACCACCTGCAACTCCAGTGGCACTACGCTGAAGCCCTGCCGCTGCTGCTGCTCGTGCACATCGAGGCGCTCGACGAGCAGGCCGTGCTCGCGCCCCGAACCCGACAGACGGTCTAGCAGGTCGCTCATGCTTTCGCCGGCAGCCAGCTGCCATAGTGCCTTTTGCAAGCGCTGCCCATCGCTCGCCAGCTGTGCCCGCACCCCCTGCAACTCGGCAATCTGCGCCTGCGTGGCAGCCTGCTGCCGGCTCAGCTCGGCGTGCTTGCCCTCTTCTTCACCCTGCTGCTGCAACATGCCCGGCAGGCGAATCGCGCAGCCCAGGCCGAACAGCAGCACCGCCAGTGCCACAGGTGCCAGCCGCCGGAAGCGGCTGGAGCGCTCGGCTGCGCCAAGCCATGCGAGCAGTTGCACCTTGGTCACGACCAGAACGCCGCCACGCGCGCAGCCAGCAAGAATTCATCGCCGCCTGGCTGGCTCTTGATGTGTTTGAGCTCCAGGTCCAGCAGCACGCCGGAACGCTCCAGGTCGCGCATGAACTGGGCCAGTACGGCGCCGGAGGTGGCGAGCCCGCTCAACTCCATGCGGCCGTTTTCCAGGCTGAGGCCCAGCAGCTGCATGCCCAATGGCAGTGCCCTTTCGAGGTCGGCGAATACGCCAGGCAGAACCCCCTGCTGAGCCTGCAGGCCCTCCAGCACCGCCAGGCGGCCGAGCAGTGCGGCATGCTGGGCACGCACATCAGCCAGTGGCTGAGCCTCCAGGCCCAGGGTTTCCAGGGCTGCCTGGCGCTGGGTGTTGGCCAACGCTTGTTGCTGACCGCGCTGGCGTGCCTGGTGGTCGACCAGCGTCACGGCGCACAATGCCAGCAATGCGCCAGCCACCAGATGGCTGCGAAACCGGCGCATGGCCGCCTGGCGCTGGCGTTCGCGCCACGGCAGAAGGTTCAGCCGCATCATGGTCGCGCCCCTGCAAGGGCCAGGGCACTCGCCAGCAGCATCGGCCCATCGACCTGGGCAAGCCCGGCCAGCGCAGGCAGTTCTTGGCACGGCAGCGCCAGGCTTTGGCCCAGGGCCTGCAGCCAGCCTGGCTGCAGCGGTGAGCAGTTGCTGACCCACAACCTGGCAGGTAAAAGCCCTTCGGCGAGCAGCGCAGGCAGCCGCTCGGGCAGTTGCGCGGCCATATCCCCGTCAGCTGCCCGCAGCTCCCGACGCTGCAGCGCCCCGCCAGGCGCCCAGGCATGAACAGTCGCCCGGTGGGGTTCGATACGCAGCAACGCCGCCCCAGCCTGCTCACCCGCAGGCAGCATGCGGCGCAGGGCAATGCTGTCGACCTCGACCGCCTCCAGTTGCAGCCCCGCCTCCTGCACCAGCGCCTCGAGGGGTGCCAGTGCACTCTGCCGACACGCTGCAACCAGCACCTCGCTGCAGGCTGGCTGAACACCTGAAGCCCCCAGAACCTGGAAGTCCAGGGCCAGGTCTTCCAGCGGGAACGGAAACAACCGTTCGGCATCCGCCAGCAACTGCGCCTCCAGTTGCTCCTCACTGGGCCCCACTGGCAGGTGACACAACTTGCAGATGACCTGGCTGGCGGGCAGCGCCAGAGCCAGCCGCCGCTCGCCGAGGCCGCTGCGCCGATGAGCGCGCTGCAATGCCGCCGAGACCTGCTCGGGCGCTGCTGCCCAGTCATTGCCTGCCCCGAGCTGCAGCGGCTCATGGGCCCAACCCAGCACCCGCCAGCCGCGTTTGCGCTGTTGCAGTTGCACCAGATGAATGGCGTGAGCGGTAATTTCCACCCCTACCAGTGAACCGGCATCCTTGCCGAAGCGTCCAAGCATTGCGAATTCCTTGCTGTATGTCGCGCCCCCGCGGCAACACTGGGCCGGGGCCACCCGCCAGGGCGACGGGCTGCCTGGCCGGTGGCCCGGAAAGGCGAAAAAATGCGTATAATGCCCAGCGTTTTTTGGTCCGCCGGACCTGCGTGCAATCCACTTTCAACCTGGACACCGAAAAGCCTTGATACGTCTGCTGAAGTTCTTCTGGTGGTCTTCCGTCGCAGTCATTTGCGCGCTCGTACTCGGTGTGAGCGGTGCGTTTCTGTATCTTAGTCCCAACCTGCCCTCGGTCGATTCGCTCAGAAGCATCCAGTTGCAGATCCCCCTCAAGGTGTACAGCAGCGATGGCAAGCTGATTGCCGAATTTGGCGAAATGCGCCGTTCGCCGATCCGTTTCGCAGACATTCCCCCACAGTTCATTCAGGCATTGCTGTCAGCCGAGGACGACAATTTCCTCAACCACTACGGCGTGGACCCCAGCAGCCTGATGCGCGCGGCCACCCAGTTGGTGAAAACCGGGCACATTCAGACCGGCGGCAGCACCATCACCATGCAGGTGGCCAAGAACTTCTTCCTGACCAGCGAGCGCAGCTTCTCGCGCAAGACCAACGAAATTCTGTTGGCCCTGCAGATCGAGCGGGAGCTGACCAAGGACGAGATTCTTGAGCTGTACGTGAACAAGATCTACCTCGGCAACCGCGCCTACGGTATCGACGCCGCGGCCCAGGTCTACTACGGCAAGTCGATCCGTGACGTGAGCCTGGCACAGATGGCGATGATCGCCGGCCTGCCCAAGGCGCCCTCGCGCTTCAACCCACTGGCCAACCCGGTGCGCGCCAAAGAGCGCCGCGACTGGATCCTGGGCCGCATGTACAAGCTGGGCAAGATTGACCAGGCCAGCTACCAGGCCGCCCTGGACGAGCCACTCAACGCCAGCTACCACGTGCCGACGCCCGAGGTGAATGCACCGTACGTCGCGGAAATGGCTCGCGCGGAAATGGTTGGCCGCTACGGCAGCGACGCTTACACCGAAGGCTTCCGCGTTACCACCACCGTGCCCAGTGACATGCAGGAAATGGCCAACAAGGCCATCCTCAATGGCCTGTCCGATTATGACGAGCGCCACGGCTACCGCGGCCCTGAAGCCCGCTTCCCGGGGCGCACCGAGGCTGCCTGGCGCCAGGAACTGGGCAAGCAACGCACCTTGGGCGGGCTGGAGCCCGGCATCGTCACCCGGGTCGAAAAAACCGGCCTTGCAGTGCTGACCCGTGACGGCCAGCAGGTGCATGTGCCCTGGGACACCATGAAATGGGCGCGCCCGTTCATCAACAGCAACGCCCAGGGCCGCACCCCGCAGTCGCCCGCCGATGTCGCCCAGGTCGGTGACCTGGTGCGCCTGCAACGCCTGGACGATGGCACCTTCAAGTTCAGCCAGGTGCCGGGGGCACAGAGTGCACTGGTCACCCTCGACCCCAACAGCGGCGCCATCCGCGCCTTGGTCGGCGGTTTCTCGTTCGAGCAGAGCAACTACAACCGGGCGATGCAGGCCAAACGCCAACCGGGCTCAAGCTTCAAGCCGTTCATCTACAGTGCTGCACTGGACAGTGGCTATACCGCCGCCAGCCTGGTCAACGACGCGCCGATCGTATTCGTCGACGAATCGGTCGATAAGGTGTGGCGACCGAAGAACGATACCAACACGTTCCTCGGCCCGATCCGCATGCGCGAAGCGCTGTACAAGTCGCGCAACCTGGTTTCGATCCGCTTGCTGCAGGCCATGGGCGTGGACCGCACCATCGACTACATCGCCAAGTTCGGCTTCAACAAGCAGGACCTGCCGCGCAACCTGTCGCTGGCCCTGGGTACCGCCACCCTGACGCCGATGGAAATCGCTACAGGCTGGAGCACCTTTGCCAACGGTGGCTACAAGATTGCCCCCTACCTGATCGACCGTATCGAGAGCCGCAGTGGCGAAACGCTGTTCACCGCCAACCCGGCTCGCGTACCCCAAGGTACTGAAGACCAGGCCGGCCTGGCCGCCCCCGAGCAGCCGATCAGCACCGCCAGCATGCCCGGCGAGGCACCGGCGGCCCCCGGCCAAACCCCTGCGGCAGCGCAGCCACCAGCGGTTGCCGAGCGCATCATCGACGGGCGTACCACCTATATTCTCACCAGCATGCTGCAGGACGTGATCAAGCGCGGCACCGGCCGCCGGGCGCTGGCTTTGGGCCGCACCGACCTGGCAGGCAAGACCGGTACCACCAACGAGTCCAAGGACGCCTGGTTCTCTGGCTACAACGCCGACTACGTGACCACCGTGTGGGTTGGCTTCGACCAGCCGGAAACCCTGGGCCACCGGGAGTACGGCGGCACGGCGGCGCTGCCGATCTGGATGAGCTTCATGGGTGCGGCACTCAAGAACAAGCCTGCACATGCGCCGGCCGAGCCAGAAGGCATTCTCAGCCTGCGCGTAGACCCCGTCAGCGGCCGGGCAGCTTCGCCGGGCACACCCAATGCCTACTTCGAGCTGTTCAAGGCCGAGGATTCGCCGCCATCGGTGGACGAACTGGGCAATGGGGCCGTGCCGGGCAGCCCATTGCCAGCGGATGAAGCGACGCCGATGGACCTGTTCTGAGGCAGGGCGCCCGATCCGGGGCAGGTGCACGGCGGCGTTCGACCCTACGGGCGCCGACACTGTCGGCCCCTGCCCCTCACCTCCCGGCCCCGACGCATTCCCACCGCGCATAAAAAAGCCCCGGCTCGAAAGAGCCGGGGCTTTTTACACCGCTACAACAGCAATCAGCCGTTGAACACGTCATCCACGCTCTTGAGCGGGTAGTGCTTTGGATACGGCAGGGTAGCAACGCCGGACTCGATGGCAGCCTTGGCCACGGCGTCGGAAACGACGGTGATCAGGCGGGCATCCAGGGGCTTCGGAATGATGTACTCACGGCCGAACTCCAGCGCTTGCACGCCGTAGGCATCGCACACTTCCTTAGGTACCGGCAGCTTGGCCAGGTCTTTCAGGGCGATGGCCGCAGCGATTTTCATTTCTTCGTTGATGCGCTTGGCGCGTACGTCCAGGGCACCACGGAAGATGAACGGGAAGCCCAGTACGTTGTTGACCTGGTTCGGGTAGTCCGAACGGCCGGTGGCCATGATCACGTCGCTGCGGGTGGCGTGAGCCAGCGCTGGCGAAATTTCCGGATCAGGGTTGGAGCAGGCGAACACGATCGGGTTGGCCGCCATCGACTTCAGGCCTTCTGCGCTCAGCAGGTTCGGGCCGGACAGGCCAACGAACACGTCGGCACCCTCCAGGGCGTCGGCCAGGGTGCGCTTGTCGGTCGCGTGGGCGAACTGGGCCTTGTACTGGTTCAGGTCGTCACGGCCAGCGTGGATTACGCCGCTGCGGTCGATCATGTAGATGTTCTCGACCTTGGCACCCATGCTCACCAGCAACTTCATGCAGGAGATGGCAGCTGCACCGGCACCCAGGCACACGATCTTGGCTTCTTCGAGCTTCTTGCCGGCGATTTCCAGGGCGTTGATCATGCCGGCCGCAGTAACGATGGCGGTACCGTGCTGGTCATCGTGGAACACCGGAATGTCGCACTGTTCGATCAGCGTGCGTTCGATCTCGAAGCACTCTGGCGCCTTGATATCTTCGAGGTTGATGCCACCGAAGGTGATCGAGATGCGGCGAACGGTGTCGATGAATGCTTGCGGGCTTTCCGATTCGACTTCGATGTCGAATACGTCGATACCTGCGAAACGCTTGAACAGAACGCCCTTGCCTTCCATGACCGGCTTGGAAGCCAGTGGGCCGAGGTCACCCAGACCGAGGATGGCAGTGCCATCGGAAATCACCGCAACCAGGTTGCCTTTGCCGGTGTATTTGTATGCCAGCTCTGGATCCCGGCCAATTTCACGCACCGGCTCGGCAACACCTGGGCTGTAGGCCAGGGCGAGGTCACGGGCAGTGGCAGTTGGCTTGGAAAGTTCGACGCTCAGTTTCCCCGGGCGAGGTTGAGCGTGATATTCGAGAGCGGCAGTTTTCAGGTCTGACATGGTGGGCATTCCGCTATTTACTGTTCTGACGGACCGCCGAGGATACGCAAAGAGCCGGGTAGTCACAAGACTGGTCGGTCACTTGTGTCAAGGCCTTTAGCCTACGACTTTCCGCTAAAACCCACGGGGGCATACGGCTAACAGTGTGTACAATCCAATAGCGAACTGTCTACATTTTTTAGCCAGAAGTACGCGCCAGCATGCTCGGGTCGGTCAGTGGCAATACCCAGCGCCGCTGCCCTGGCTTGAGGCCGCCCTTGCGGGAACGGTCCACCACCCAGCCACGCACCTCGACCTGGCGCCCTTTGAGGTTAGCGAAGAAACTGGCCGGGAAGTTGCGCTGCAGACGAGCGGAGACCTGCACCACCACGGCACGGTCAAGGTTCAACCAGACACCACCTCGGTTGCGTTCGATGCTCATGATTCGGCCACTGAGCACAGCAAAACCAGGCTGCCTGATGGCGTCTGCCGGCACCACGGGCGACTGCCGCCAAAGGCCGGCGCCGGCCTGGCGTGCGGCCTGCTCGGCGCGTTGCTGGCAGCCACTGAGGCGCACATTGGGGGCGACGGCCACCCGGTAGCCCAAGCCTTCACTGAGCAATTGTGCTTCGAGATTGTCGCCATTACGGCCATAAATGTGCGCCAGTGTGCGCCCATACTTGTCTTTGGCTTGCACACCGGGAACCAGCCCTACACGCCCGTCACTGGCCTTGACCAACGCCTGCAGGCGCCGCTTGGCAGCTTCGGCATAGGGCTCGCTGCTACGCCCCTTGCGACCGATCTCCGGGGTGTTGATGCCGATCAGCCGCACACTGCGGCCATCCACCAGACGCACGGTGTCGCCGTCGACCACCTGTCGCACCCGAACCTGCTCGGGTTTGACCGGCAGCGGGCAGAAGGCCAGGGCGGGCAAATGCCAGATCGCACCCACAAAAAAGGCGCCCACGAGGGGCGCCTTTTTCAGCAACAATGCGAAGCCCGAAGGACTCGCCATGCGCATGATTACTTCTTGGTACCGAACATACCGAAGCGGTCGGCGAACTTCTGTACGCGGCCACCGGTGTCCAGGACTTTCTGCTTACCGGTGTAGAACGGGTGGCACAGGTTGCAAACGTCGATCGACAGGGTGCTGCCCAGGGTCGAACGGGTTTCGAACTTGTTACCGCAGCTGCAGGTGACTGCAACAGCTTCGTAGTTCGGGTGGATACCTTCTTTCATGGTCACTTCCTCGAGCTGCGTGCCGCCACCCAACACCAATTGTTGAATACCGCACGTAATTAGGCGGCGAATAATACCAGAGCACACCGTCAGTGCAAGATGTCGCTTGCACCGACCGTCGTCTGCTAGGCTCGCCAGTTCTTGTAATGCCCTCCGAGACTTTCTGCGTGTCCGACGTCATCCTGCGCCTTGCCCTGCCCTCGCCGTTGCGGCGCCTGTTCGACTACAAGGCGCCAGCGAGCATGGCGCGCCAGGCCCTGGCCCCGGGCATGCGCATTCGCGTGCCATTTGGCCGCCGCGAAATGATCGGCGTACTGGTCGAAGTGTGCGCGCAGAGCGAGGTGCCCGCCGACAAGCTGAAGCCGGCCAGCGCCTTGCTCGACCCGGTCTCCCCGATTCCGCCTTCGCTGTTCAAGCTGTGCCTGTGGACCGCGCAGTACTACCAGCACAGCCTGGGTGACACCTTGAGCTGGGCCTTGCCCACGCTACTGCGCCAGGGCGAGCCCGCAGAAATGCGCCAGGAGCGCTTCTGGCACATTGCCCCCGACGCCCGCCTGGACGACCCGCGCATCGCCCGGGCACCGCGCCAGCGCGATGCCCTCAAGACCCTGGCGCAGCACCCGCACGGGGTGGCGCACAGCCTGCTGGCCAAGCTCAACCTGAACAAGGACAGCCTCGACCTGCTGCTGGCCAAGGAACTGGTGCAGATCGAAGTCCGCCGCCAGAAGCCGGGCTTGCGCCACGAACACTGGCTGGCACAGCCGGAGCTGCCGCTCAATGACGAGCAACGCGATGCCTTCGAGGCGGTGTGCGAGGGCTTCGGCGGTTTTGCGGCCTTCCTGCTGGCCGGCGTGACCGGCAGCGGCAAGACCGAGGTCTACCTGCAGCTGATCCGCGAAACCCTCGAGGCCGGCAAGCAGGCGCTGGTACTGATCCCGGAGATCAACCTCGGCCCGCAAACCCTGGCGCGCTTCGAGCAACGCTTCAACGCCCGGATTGCCTTGCTGCATTCGGCGGTGAACGACCGGGACCGCCTGGACGCCTGGCTGGCGGCACGCGATGGCGAAGCCGACATTATCATAGGCACCCGTTCAGCGCTGTTCACGCCCATGAAAAACCCTGGCCTGATCATCATCGACGAAGAACACGACGGTTCTTATAAACAGCAGGAGGGCCTGCGCTACCATGCCCGCGACCTGGCGCTGGTGCGGGCGCACCAGGAGAACATTCCGATCCTGCTCGGCTCCGCCACGCCCTCGCTGGAAACCTTGCACAACGCCCTCACCGGCCGCTACCGCCTGTTGCGCATGAATCAGCGCGCGGGCGGCGCACGCCCACCGCGCATGCTGCGCCTGGATGTCAAAAGCCTGCCGCTGGACAGTGGCATCAGCGGCCCGCTGCAGCAGGCCATCCGCCTGACACTGGAAGCCGGCCAGCAAGTGCTGGTGTTCCTCAACCGCCGCGGCTTCGCCCCTACGCTGCTGTGCCACGATTGCGGCTGGCTGTCGGAATGCCCGCGCTGCGACGCGCGCATGACCGTGCACCAGCGCTCCGGGGTGTTGCGCTGCCACCACTGCGGCTATGACGAACGCCTGCCACACCAGTGCCCGCAGTGCGACCACGTCGACCTGCGCCCGGTCGGTGCGGGCACCGAACGCGCCGAAGAACGCCTGAAAGTGCTGTTCCCGGACTACCCGATTCTGCGTGTGGACCGCGACAGCACGGCGCGCAAGGACGCCATGCACCAGCTGTTCAGTACCATCCAGAAAGGCCAGCCGAGCATTCTTGTCGGTACCCAGATGCTTGCCAAAGGGCACCATTTCCCGCGGGTAACCCTGGTGGCCATCCTCGACGCCGACGGGGGGCTTTTCTCGGGCGACTTCCGCGCCAGCGAGCGCATGGCGCAACTGATCGTGCAGGTCGCCGGGCGTGCTGGGCGTGCCGAAGAACCGGGCAAGGTCATCATCCAGACCCACCTGGCCGATCACCCGCTGCTGGTGCAACTGACCGAACAAGGCTACTTCGCCTTTGCCGAACAGGCCCTGGACGAACGCCGTGCCGCCGGGCTGCCGCCCTACTCGCACCTGGCCTTGCTGCGCGCAGAAGCGCACAAGCCGGGGCAGGCTGAAGGTTTTCTGGACGAGGCCCGCGCCGCCGCCGAGCGCCTGGTCGCCGAACAGCGGCTGCCAGGCATCGAGCTGCTGGGCCCGGTTCCGGCCCCCATGGAGCGGCGCGCCGGGCGTTTCCGCGCGCAGTTGTTGATACAGGCCAACACCCGGGCGCCTTTGCATCGACTGATCAGTGCCTGGTTGCTAGTGTTGGAGCAGATGCCGAGCGGGCGCCAGGTCCGCTGGTCGCTGGATGTCGACCCGGTCGACCTTTATTGAGCTGCAAGCTGCAAGCTGCAAGCTGCAAGCTGCAAGCTGCAAGCTGCAAGCTGCAAGCTGCAAGCTGCAAGCTGCAAGCTGCAAGCTGCAAGCTGCAAGCT
>JADHEF010000512.1_pt1 | contig 38465 bp, 24 predicted proteins | sample 8952391 | NCBI WGS metagenome assembly JADHEF01 (sample SAMN16124439, study PRJNA663245) | bioreactor sludge metagenome | isolation source: sludge (nitrite) | place: India:Bengaluru | collected 2019-02-28 | reverse complement strand
CTTTGCCCCCCTCACGTTCGCGCCCCGCCGGCAACGCGGCGTACGCCTGTTTCCGACCTGCGACCCCGCCGCGAACACGGGCCCCGGCATCCTGCCCTTCCCCGACACGCCCCTTACCATCATTCCGCGCGACTCCGCACCGTCCGTCACGCGCGTCGCCAAAAGCAGCACAGGGCGTTATCTCCTGATCCGAGACGGGGAGGACGGCCGGCTGGAAGTCCGCCTACCGTCCAAAGCCGGCGCCTGGGACGATCTGGCCCTGCGCTGGGCCGACTCGGGCGAGTGGGTTCCCGTCGGTCTCGGCGGCGGCCTTTATTTTGCCTCCGATAACAGCAAGGCTTCCCCTTTCCGCGCCGCCGCCGAAGCCATCGAGGTCACCACGGATGGCAAGAGCGTCACTTACGCGGGCAGCCTCACCGCCAGCAACTGCAGCTCCAAAGTCAGCATCCGCTTCCACCTCGTCGGCAAATCGCTAGTCATGGACATCCAAGCGGACGGCGGCCAAATTCAAGAGGCGCGCTTCGGGGCCACACGCGGTTTCGCGAACCCCCGCCTGGTGACCCTGCCCTACTACACTTACGGCTATGCGGACGGACTCTCGCGCCCCGCCGTCATCATTTCCGGCACCGTCGAAGCGCCGCTCTTCTTCCTCGCGCACATCGATTGGACACAGTCCAACGCCTCCACGCCCTTTGCCGAGAACCTGCGTTTCGACGGCTCGCTCGCCAGTAACGGCGGCACACGCTATTACCGCAAGACCGACGGCACGCGTAACCCCTGTTTCGAGCGTTTCGTTCTTACCCTCTCTCCGAAATTCGAGGATATGCTGCCAAACATCCCCAACCCGACCTCACCCTGGCGGCATGTCACCGGCACGCGCGTCTGGCGCGCTCACGGTGCGAGCGACCGCGCCCGTGACGCCGAGACCTGGCGCACGGTCCGCCGCTGGGGCATGAGCCAGATCGTCGTGACGGACCACGAAACCTGCTGGCGCGACGGCAACGAGAGCTTCACCTTCCGCACAGAACCCGCGCCCAAGAAAGGCGGGGATGCGGGCCAATTCCAATATGCGCGCATCATGCAGGACGAACTCGGATTCATCTACGGCCCCTACAACAATTTCACTGACTTCGCGCCGGTCAACGGATTCTGGCACCCCGACATGATTTCGCGAACGCAGGACAACCAGCTTCAACAAGCCTGGGAGCGCTGTTATGCTCCCAAGCCCGCCCGCGCCGTGGAGTTCTGTGAACGTCTCACGCCCATCATCGAGAAAAAATTCGATTTCAGCACCGCCTACTGCGATGTCCACACGGCCGTCACGCCGTGGAGCCGCGTCGACTACGATGCGCGCGTGCCGGGCGCAGGCACTTTCGCCGCGGTTTTCTACGCCTACGGCGAGATCATGTTGCTCCAGAAGGCCAGCTGGAACGGTCCGGTCTACTCTGAAGGCAACAATCACTTCCCTTACTGCGGCCTGACCGACGGCAACTATGCCCAAGATCAGAACTACCATCCGTCCGAGAACCCCTGGCTCGTGGACTTTGACCTGCGCAAGCTGCACGACCTCTGCTGCAACTTCGGCATGGGCAACCCCGACATGTTCTATCCCGGCAAGAGCGCGCCGACCGATCCGGAGGTGGCACGTGACCGCTTCCTTGCCGCCACCGTAGCCTTCGGCCATCCCGGCTTTCTGCTCTACGGGCTCGACGGAGAACTACGCAGCTATTACATGGTGCAGGCTCTCGCCAGCCTCTACACGCAAGCCTCCGTCGAGTCCATCCGTTACGTGGCTGCAGACGGCGAGGCCGTTGACACTTCCACCGCCCTCATCAGCGACATCCATACGCGCTCACAACTCGTCACCCGCTACACGAACGGCTGCCTCACAGCGGTCAACGGCAACATGAACGAGCGACTCAAGACCTCCGTGGAGGGCACCGCGCTCGATCTGCCGCCGAACGGCTACTGGGGACGCAGCGCAGACAACACCGTGCGCGTCTTCAGCGGCGAGGTGAACGGCCGCCGCGCCGACCTCTCGGTCTCGCCTGTTTACACCTATATCGACGGACGCGGCGCGTTCACACGTTTTCCCGAAGGCGCGAGCGACGGCACCGCGCTTTGCCTCGCCCTCACGAACGGCTTTGCCGAGATTCTCATGCACAGGACGGCAGAGGCGGGGTTCCCCTTCACCGTCAACGAGGCCGTCGCACTCGATAAGACCAACGCGGTGATCGGATCCGCCGAAGTGCGCACCGCCCGCGGGCTCAGCTACGTACAACCCGTCAAGGGAGCTTTCTCGTACCGCGTGCGCAAAGTCGCGCAACAGCCCGTCGCCACCCTCACCTGCGACAAGGACACCGTCAAGCCAGGCGAACAAGTCACGGTGTACGGCAGCACCGAACACCGGCTCGTAATTCCCGCCGACGCCAAGCCCGGCGCGCACCTGTGGTTTACTTACGAAAACGCGTGGATCGACTTCACCGTGGCGCTACCTCCTGTGCCGGCCGTCGCTCCCGTCGTAAAGAAACCCACGGCTCTTCCCGCCTGGTACGCGCGCGGCATGGCGTTGCGCGGCCAGCCGGAGCAGGCGCTTGACTCCGCCACCGGCGCGCAGCTCTATGCCTCGTCGTCGACGTGTGGAGGGCAAACCAAACCGCGCGGTCTTTTCATGCATCCGCCCTACGTCGGCGGCACGGGGTTCACGTTCGCGCGTTACTCCCTCGCGCTGCCTAAAGAGCCTTTGATTTTCCGCTGCGCCGTCGGGAAGCAGGATGGCAGCGATCTTGGCGACGGTCTTCTTTTCAAAGTGGTTATTGAGGACTCGGACGGCACACGCACCGAGATCGCGAACCGTCGCGTGTCTTCACACGCGTGGTATGAGTTAGAGGGCAGCCTCGCGCCGTGGGCCGGAAAACCGGTCATGCTGCTGCTCATCACCGATGTGGGCGAGAAAAACAACAGCAGCGGAGATTGGGGAGCGTGGGCGGATCTGAGCCTCGTCCCCTGAACCGGCCTGAAAAAGGCACTTCTATTTCTCGTCCACGGTCTCGTCGCGCTGATAAATGGGCAACTGCCGGTACGGCACCGTAAACGCAAGAACAACCATGGCCGTCTGATAGTAACGGTCCTGCTCGTTGCGATCCCAATAGCCCTCCTCTTTCTGCTGAGGAATCCACGTGTCATACATCCAGCGCGAAAAGGCTTGCCATTCGCGTCCACCCAACTGGAACAGCCCCTGCGCCGCATAGTACATGCCGTAGAAACAGTACTGCTGCTTGGGCAGTTCCTTGTATTTCTCCATCAGATACCGCGCCGCGCGCCCCACGGCCGGATTGCCGTGTTGACCGCATAACGACAGACACAGCAAGCCCGCACCGGTCAGCGTGACCGCATGCGTACTCTTGTCCGAGTAACCGAAACAGCCCTGTTTCTCGTCATGCCTCCGCAACACGTATTCCACGGCGTTCTTGATCGCCTCGGGCGGTATCGGAGCCCCGTTCAGCCGCGCCGAACGCAACGCCATCAGGGCCCAGCCGCTGCACGAGAAATCGCTATCGCGCGAGTCGGGCTGATAACGCCACCCGCCCTGATTGTTTTTGTCCTTATCAATCTTCTGCGCATCCAAAATGATCTTCAGCGCGCGCGGCAACGCCTGATCGATCTTGGCCTGCAACTCTGGGCGCACGATCCCCGAAACCTCCGAGAGGAACAACGTGGCGATACAATGCGAATACATCTTGCCGTCGTTTCCACCGAGATACCCATCGGCCCGCTGCACCTCAGCGAGCTTCGTGACTATGCGCTCCACCACCGGGCCGTAGGGTTCCGTGCCCGGCACATGCCCACGCGCGAGAAACGCCATGCCGCACAGCGCCCAGATCCCCGAGGTATGCTGACCGAAGGTGCCGTCCGCCAGCTGTCCACGTGCAATCCACGCCAATCCGCGCTCGACAGCTTGATCGACCTCCGCGTCCGTCATCTGAGCCGGCTCCTCGGCTCCCATGGAAATCAACGCCCCCAGGAGCACCCCCGCAACGATCTGTTTCATAAGCATTCCCGCATTTCCTCCGGCATATTTAAATTCGCATGAGGTTTATCATACACTCCTTCGCGCCACCGCATCAACCCCCGCGATCAGATAATTGCACACGCCGCACGACTTTGCTAAACTTCCGACGTAAGGGAATCGTGAAACGAATGGAGACGGGATGGGAAAAAATGCCACGAGCAAGGGAGAGGCGGTCTGGTATAAGTGGGCCGATCAAGAGGTCTGCGCCTTGCGTGCCGCACTCCCCGACGATCTGCGCGGCCGTCTCGCCGGCCTGATCGTTACGCTGGACCCCAAGCCCACGCCGGACGAGGAACAGCAGGAGGGCGACAACGAAGCACTCCTGGGGCTTTTCGTCGGCCCCTCATTCGGCGAGGAGCTGGATACCGCCGACCCGATACCACCCGTTATTCGCCTTTTCGTCGAAAACCTGCGCGACGAGGCGGAAGACGAACCGGAACGTTTTCGACAGGAGGTACGAACCACGCTGTTGCACGAGATCGGCCACTATCTCGGACTCGACGAAGAAGAACTGGCAGACCGTGAACTCGTTTAACTGAACCCCGGCACAGCCGGAACTCAACGGAGACCCTCATGAAAACCTTGATCAGCAATGTGTTGGCACGTGAGATTCTTGATTCGCGCGGCAATCCTACCGTGGAAGCCGAAGTCCATCTCTCCGGCGGCGTCTCGGCACGCGCCTCGGTGCCGTCCGGAGCTTCGACCGGCGAGAATGAAGCGCTCGAGTTGCGCGACGGCGACATGAAGCGCTTCGGAGGCAAGGGCGTGACCCGTGCGGTCGCCAACATTGAGAAGGAGATCGCCAAGGCCGTGATCGGAATGAAAGCGTCCGACCAAGCGGCCCTGGACCGCCGCATGATCGAATTAGACGGCACGCCGACGAAATCCAGGCTCGGTGCGAACGCCCTACTGGCCGTGTCGCTCGCCAGCGCGCGCGCCGCGGCACGTGCCGCCGAACAGCCGCTCTATCGCCATCTGGGCGGCGAGGATGCGACGGTACTGCCTGTGCCCATGATGAATATCATCAACGGAGGCGCACACTCCGACGCTCCCGTGGCCTTTCAGGAAATCATGATCCGCCCGCACGGGCTTCCCTGCTTCCGCGAAGCGCTCCGCGCCGGCGCGGAGGTCTTCCATGCCTTGCGCGGCCTGCTTAAGAAGCGCAACCTCTCCACAGCAGTCGGCGACGAGGGAGGCTTCGCACCGGCTTTCGCCAGCGCCGAAGACGCCATTGAAACCATCCTTCAGGCCATTGCGGCCGCCAGATACAAACCCGGACGCAGCGACCAAGGCGGACAGATTTCGATCGCTCTGGACTGTGCGGCCTCGGAGTTCTTCAAAGACGGCATCTACGATTACGGCTGTTTCGAGACGCCGGCCCGCGGCGCCACCCACACGCCCGCCAAGCGCGACAGCGCCGCGCAGGTGGACTACCTCGCAGGCCTCAACAAACGCTACCCGATTGACTCCATCGAAGACGGCATGTCGGAACGCGACTGGCCCGGCTGGGCACAGCTCACGCAACGGCTCGGAACCTCCTGTCAACTGGTGGGCGACGATCTCTTTGTCACCAACGTTCAGTTCATCCGGCGCGGCTTTGCGGAACACGCCGCCAATGCCGTGCTCATTAAACTGAACCAGATCGGCACGCTCACCGAGACGCTTGACGCCATCCGCCTGTCGCACGAGTCGGGCTACGCGGCCATCGTCTCGCACCGCTCCGGCGAGACCGAGGACACCTTCATCGCCGACCTCGCGGTCGCTACAGGCTGCGGCCAGATTAAGACCGGCTCGCTCTCGCGCTCAGACCGCGTAGCTAAATACAACCGCCTGCTGCGCATCGAAGAGGCACTCGGCATGTCGGCTCATTATGGATGTCGGAGCTGATTTCACACCGACATTCCGAACGCCGCGCCGTTCGGGTCGACGCCGTAAGCCATCGAAGTCCAGGCCCGTCACACCTCGAACGTACTCGAGCTCCTTCGAGCCAATACGTCCTTCCGACTGCGTTCTATGGACTGAGCCGTGGAACCGAAGTGGACATTGGGCACAACCGCGTCCTCCGACGGCGAGTTGGGGAATGAGCCAAGTGTTCGGCCAAAATCATTGACGGCATCTTCGCGACGAAAACGGATTTCAAGAATCGCAGGAACTCATCTATCGACAATCCGATGCCGCACAAATCAGCAAACTGGATGTTTGCGGCGCAGAATGAAACGTCTGCGTGAAGTTTTATCGGTTTCCGTTTGGCGAGAGGATTCGATAAGCATCGATCCTCCCGTTCTTACTCCCAGCTTGGGCAAATTGTCGAATCATTTTGATCACACTCTGGGGTGTTCATTCCATGTCCGACCGTTTATAATTCAATTTAAGTTAGGGAATGTTTGGTGCAGAGCGAATGAGAACCCATACACAAGGAATAGTTTACAAGGCGATGAAACGTTTCTTTCTCAGCCCCGTTTATTGCACCGTGGCAGGGGTTCTTTTAACAGTCAGCCTGCTACCGTCATTCGCGGTACCGAACGCGCCGATGATTGCCCAATCCGGCAAGGCTTGGGCACAGATCGTCGTCTCCTCCTCTGCCACGCCCGTCGAACTTAGCGCATCACGCGAGCTTCAGGAACACCTTGAAAAAGTGACTGGCACACCGTTCGCGATCACCACCGAGGCCACGCCCAAGTCCGGGCCCCGTTTGCTGGTGGGCAACACGTCTGCCGCGCGTGCGCTGCTACCGGAATTGAAAACGGACATGCTCGCTTATGACGGCATCATCATCAAAACTGTCGGAGACGACCTGATCCTGGCGGGCCACCCTCAACGCGGAACCCTCTATGCGGTCTACACTTTCTTGGAAGACATTGTCGGCGTGCGTTGGTGGACAGCGGAAGAGACTTTTATCCCCAAAAAACCGACCCTACCGCTCCCCGTTCTGAGCATCCGTTACGCGCCAAAATTGCGTTTTCGCGAATCTTACTATCTGGATTCCTTTAACGCGCTCTTCAAAACGCGCATGAAAGGCAACTTCAGTTCTCGTACGCGCTACATGCTCGCGCCGATGGAGATGATTCCCGAGTCATACGGCGGCAACCACCGCCTAATCTTTTTCAAGGGTCGCAATTCCGCCTACCACTCGTTCTTCGAACTGTTGCCTCCAAACACCTACTTCAAGGAACATCCAGAATGGTACAGTGAGATCAAGGGGACGCGCACCCACAAAAAATCACAGCTCTGCCTGACCAACGACGAGATGCGTAAAGAACTGACCAAGAACGCTCTCGCCTTGCTGCGGGAAGACCCCGGCGCGGACATGATCCAGATCAGCCAAAACGACGGGCTCGGACGCTGTGAATGTGCGACCTGTCTCGCCGTCGAAAAAGAGGAGGGCGGCATCGGCACCGCCTCCGGCCCACTATTGCACTTCGTCAACAAAGTCGCGGAGGACATCGAGAAAGAGTTCCCGAATGTCTTTATCGACACCTTCGCCTATCAATATACGCGCAAAGCGCCGGCGAAAGTCAAGCCGCGCAACAATGTGCTCATCCGCCTCTGTGATATCGAGTGCTCCTTCCTGCAACCTCTTGAAAACAGCAAGGAAAACAAACCTTTTGCCGACGACCTGAAAGCATGGAGCCAGATCGCAGGCGGCAACTTATTCGGGTGGGATTATGTCACCAGCTTCAGCTCCTACATGCTCCCCCACCCCAACCTGCGCGTTCTAGCGCCGAACATTCGCACCTTCGTGAAATATGGAGCGGCCGGCCTTTTCGAACAGGGGGATGCGCTTTGTTCCGCCGGCGATTTCGTGCGCCTGCGCCACTGGGTCATCTCCCATCTCCTGTGGAATCAGAACGCGGATGAAAATCAACTGATCGACACCTTCCTGTCCGGCTATTACGGTGAAAAAACAGGTCCAGCACTGAAAAGCTACCTCACTTTCCTTCACGACCGCGCCGAAAAAGCCGGGGTCTACCTCAGCTGCTACCAAAACAACGTGACACACTGGCTGGATTCCGACGGCATCTTCGAAGCTACCCGCCTGATGACAGCTGCGCTGGCAACCGCGCAAGCCGAAGAGACTTTTGATCCGATCGGCAAGAGAGGGCTGCGCGACAAAGTCCTGCGCGAGAAGCTTTCGCTCGATCACGTCTGGCTGCTCAACGACCCGATGCTGAAGCGCACCGCAAAAATGACGGGAAAAGCGATTGCAGATCCCATCGATCCGCTGACCGCCTGCCGCACATGGATCGCGGCGTGCGAGCGCTTCCATGTTCAGGCCTACTGCGAGACAACGTCGGAAACCACATTCGCAACTTATAAGAAAACGCTTCTCGAACAGTTCGCGAGCGCTTCAGAACCGGTGAGCCTGCCTGATATCTGCAAAGGTTTATCGCCTGACGTCTGGATGGACTGGCAGGAATTTGAGTTCAATCGGCGTCCGCCGGGACAGGTCAAACTTGTAAAGGACGAGGCGGCTTCCAACAAACACGCCGCCCGCATGTCCGGAAGCCACAAAATCTGGGCGGTTCAATTTCCCTTAATACCCTTTCCCCACACGAAGGATGCGGCAACCGTCACGAACTCCCCTCCGACCTGCCGCCTCTACGCGTATGTACGTGCTGAAGCCTCTGCGCAAACCGGCAACGGCATCACGCTCGGGGTTTACGACTTCGCGGAAAAGAAGATGGTCGTTTCGCACACGGTTCCGGTAACGGAAATAGCCGATTCCACCTATCACGCCATCGACCTCGGCCGTGTTGAAATCAAACCGGGACGCTCCTTCTGGGCAGCGCCTCCAGAACGACCCGGAGACGTGCAGGCGGTCTTTGTGGACCGGGTCATCGTGATCAAAGATTAATAAGGAGGTGAAAAATGACGGTCTCAAAAAGTATCTTCGCCGCGTGTTTCGCGCTCGAGTTGTTTGCCGGTCTGACAGGCTGCCTGACCCAAGCCGCACGCACCCCGCGCGAACAGGCGCAGGATTTCATCCGCAACGAAACACAATTTCACCTTGGTTATCTGCCAACCGAACAGTCGCATCCCAAGACGAAAGGGCTCTCGCAGGCGCTGCAGACCGACACCGCCAAAGGTATCCGCATGTTGCTGAGCGTGGACGACGACATTCCGCCGGTGGCCCGGCGCATGGTTACCTCGCCTGAATTCGAAAAACTGCGCGCGTCAATTAAAGACGCGCTAGACGCAAACAAGAAAATATATTTCAGTGGCTGTGGTGCCACCGGACGCCTGTCGATCTTACTGGATGCAGCGAACAGACGCCACTGGCGCGAGACATTCGAGAAGCATCCCGAACTCAAAACCGCATGCGGAGACATGGCGGAACGCACGCATGCCGTCATGACCGGGGGCGATTTCGCGCTCATCCGTTCAGTCGAGATGTTCGAGGACTACATCACCTTCGGATATCATCAGATGGAGCAAGCTGGCGCCACGGAGGGCGACGTGGTTGTGGCAATCTCCGAAGGCGGAGAAACCTCTTCGGTCATCGGCACGGTCCTGCGCGGCGTGGATGTTAAGGCGAAGGTCTTCTTCCTTTTCAACAATCCAGACACGCTGCTGGCTGAGAAGTTGGAACGCTGCGCCCGGGTGATCAAAAACGACAAGGTCACCAAGCTGGTGCTTTGCACCGGCCCCATGGCCGTTGCGGGCTCCACGCGGATGCAGGCGACCACAATCGAGCTGCTCATCGCCGGCATGGCCTTCGAGGCAGGTGTGGCTGATCATTTGAGGCCCAAGCTAACACCCGCGCAATGGGCATCTGCGGGCTTTGCCGGGCTAACTCCGGAGAGGACGCTTGCCCAATTCGAAACGCTGCTCAAGCAAATCCGCTCTGAGGAGAACATCGCAGCACTGGCGCAGATGACGGACGGCGAAGCCGACCTCTACGCCCGCAAAGGCCGCGTCACCTATTTCGCAAACGACTATCTTCTGGATATTTTTACTGACACGACCGAACGATCGCCAACTTTCAAGATCCCGCCGTTCCGAGGCATCCATGACACCTTGTCGCCCGCACCGTGGGCCTTTGTAAAAGATCCTCTTCGCGCGACTCCCGAAGCGTGGCTGCGCCTTGTTGAACACGAGCCGCGCTGCTTGGAGTGGACGTCGGCCACATACACACAACTGAAGGCCCCTGATAAAATTGTCAAAAAACCGCCGCAAATAGGCCGAGAACAACTGCACACCTACCTCATCGGCCGAGAGGCGGACCCTTCGCGCATCGAGAGCCACCCCAACGCAGCTATGGCCGTGCTAATCGGTGAAGAGGTTCCACTTCTGAACGCAGGCTCCGAAAACGCTTGGCAGCGGGCCTTTCTGACCGCCACGCTCCCTTTCGATGAGCGAAGCTTACTGGCGATCGGACGTCAGATCCCGCAGGGATGGCAAAGCAAACAAATCCATGTAGACGTCGATATTCCCGCGACACCGCTGAATCTCTTCGCGCACCTCGCAATCAAACTCACGCTGAACAACGTGTCTTCCGCAACCATGGGGAAGTTGGGACGGCTAAGCAGCAACTGGATGGCGCACGTCGATGCGTCCAACAAAAAACTCATCGACCGCAGTACCCGTCTGGTTGTCGAGCTGGCAGGCGTGGACTATGAAACAGCCTGCATCGCGCTGTTTGAGTCAATGGAGGAAATGAAGGGGTGGGACGAACCGCGCCGTAAGACAACGTCACCCGCAGCGTACACGGTTCAGAAATTATCAAAAGAGCAAACAACCGACACAGACAGAAAAAGAGGTGTCCGATGAACAAAATGTTCGCCCACGCATGCCTTTCGCGGATTCTGCTCTGTGCCGCATTCCTGCTCTCCGCGGCGCGTGGCGCAACGGCGGCTTACCAGCCGTTCCTCGACTGGAAACTGGGACTCGGCGACATGCATGGTGTCGTGACGTTCTTCGGCCCGGAGGAAATGCGGAAACGTAATGTCGAACAACCGGACGGCTCGATCATCGCAACATGGAAAGGGCACCCACGCTACGGCGACGATTTTGCCGTGACCGTCCGCTGGCAGCGGAAACCCGACGGACTCTGGTACGGAACGTTCTCGTACGCAGGTTATCAAGGCGCCCCGTTCGTGGAAGAGATTCACTTCCCCGTAATCAAGGGTGATTACGCGCGAGACTCGACTTTCGTTTTCGCAGGCGAGGACTGCGGCACAATCTATCAGGGAGAACGGTTTTTCAAACCGGGCGCGAGCATCTCGCGGGTCTATTCGGGCGCGATGCAGTTTTCCGCGCTGATCAACAAAGAACGCCCCTCCTATTATTTCGATCACCGCGACCCAGCTTGGAACGTCAAGAACTTCGCATTCGCGATCGCGAAGGACGGCTCGCATTTCTCCTATACGGGCATTCATTATCCGGGCCAAACAGACAAGCCCCACGCTAGCTACGTCATCCCGTATGAGAATGGGTTCACTGAATTCACAGGCGACTGGTTCGAGGCTGGACAAATTTACAAGAAATGGGGAATCGCGCAGGCGTGGAATACCAACCGTAAAGGTGAAAATCCGCTACGCAAAATCGGCATGTGGGTCTGGAACCGCGGCCTGATCAAAGACGCGCTTCCTCCCGTGGAGCGCCTGCAAAAGGAATGCGGCGACATTCCCGTAGCCCTTGACTGGTACTGGTGGCACAGCAACCCCTACGATACGGATTACCCCGAATTCTGGCCGCCGCGCGAAGGTGTAGAACCGTTCCGCGCCGCAGTCGCCCGCATGAAGAGCCTAGGAATCTACTCTCAGGTCTACATCAACGGCGTTTGCTGGGATCTCGACGGCAAGACTTGGAACGAAGGTGGAGAGGAAGGCGTCGTCGTCAACCGCGACGGGGAAAAAAAGAATACGATGTTCAACAAATACAACCACCACCGGCTGGCCTACATGTGCGGCGAGGCTCCGAAATTCCAAGACAAAATATCGGCTCTGGTCAAAAGACTCAACGGCAGTGGACTCGACGGACAGTATTTAGACATGATCGGCTGTGCGTCGTATTCCAGGTGTTACAATCCAGCCCACTGTCATTCCAAAGGCGGTGGCGCTGACATCGTGAAGGGTTTCCGCGGCCTGCTTAAACGCCTGAAGCAAGAAAATCCGAGTTACCCGCTGACCACGGAAGGATGCACCGAACCCTACATGGATCTCTTGGACGGGGTGATCGTCTGCAATTCACTGGGCCGTGAGCGGTTAGGCGGCAGCCTGGACCCTGTTCCCCTTTTCCAGTCCGTTTACCACGGCAAGTTCGCCTTTTTCGGTAACTACGCGCACCCGGACGGGACCACGCCATGGGATCCGCTGTGGCCACCCGAGGACCGCTGGAAGACGGAAAAGGCATGGCATAAACTCTTTCCCGAACAGTTCTTTTTTGAGTTGGGACGGACGATCGCATGGGGCATTCAGCCTATGGTCTGCAATATCCGCGAGAACCTTTTTGACGATCCGGAGTTCGCCAGTATCCACCGCTTCACCCTCGACACGGCCCGCTTTTACCACAGCAACCGCAAGTTTCTGTTCGACGGCGAAATGCTGTCCCCGTCAGGGTTCACCTGCGCCACCGCACCGATCGATTTCATGGTCCGAATGATTTTTACCAAAGAGAGCCAGAGCCGGACGCTCCACAAGACGTTGCCCGTCATCCTCCACTCCTGCTGGCAAGCGCCTGACGGTGAGAAAGCGCTGATCATGGTCAACTGGACCGACAAAGGCCAAGCATGGACGCTCAACGGTTTGTCGGGGACCCTGCCTGCACATTCCTACGGGAAGATGACGCTGCCCTCAGGCGGACTTACCGCGAGTTCGCCAACTGGGCCGATCTTTAAAGAAAAATTGTCAGCCTTGAGCGCAGGCCAGGCGCGGAAACAGTAAACAGCATTGGTTTTTTGTAAGGTCTGAGCCCACTCTGTATAGAGGCTACACTGTCAATGACTCCGCGGCAAGGAACTCATCCATGTGGTCAATCACACGCTCATAGGTCTCACCGCGAGGATCACCGAACCCGAAGCTGCAAAAGCACCGTTTCACTCCTGCACGGCGGCCCGCCTCCAAGTCAGTGAAGTTGTCCCCGACCATCCAGTCTTCCGCACTGAGCGTCACGCCCATCTTCGCGGCGGCCAGGAAAAGCGGGGCGGGGTCGGGTTTCAGTACAGGGCAGTCACCGCCACCCACGATGGCTCCGAAGCAGTCCCGGACGCCGAGACCATCGAGAATCGTACGTGTGGCCGTTCCCGGTTTATTGGTCACCACACCCAAACGCCAGCCCGCCGCACGTAGCGCATACAGCGACTCCTTCACACGGGGATAGAGCGTGGTGTCATCCAAAAGATGTGCGAGGTAATGTTCGCGTTGGCGCAACAGCATTTCCCCCCACAAGTCGGGGCGTTCCGGTATCGCGCGTTCGATCAGCACCCTTACCCCTTCGCCAACACACGCCACAACCTCCTCTACCGATTTCGGCGGCAGTGCGAAATCTTGCCGCGTCAGATTGATCGCCAACGCCAAATCCGCACGCGAATCGATCAGCGTGCCGTCCAAGTCAAAAAGCGCGGTCTTCAACGTTTCCACCATCCTGTCACCGGCTGCACCGGAATCAACTTTGCCATTCGCCAACACTCACGCGAGCCATTTACGTACCTGAGCGATCTGTTCATCATCGCCCAGCACCAGCACCGCATCCTCTGCCTCTAACTTTTCGGAGGCCGTTGGATTCACAATGGTCACTCCTTTACGTTCGATGCCGATCACGCTCGCGCCAATCAGAGCCCGCAGGTTGATCTCCCGAAGCGTCCGCCCGCAGACTTCCGAACGCTCTCCCACTTTGATCTTTTCCGTATGGATATCCAGCAGGTCCGCCGCCGATTCGGTCGGGTCGGTCTCAACCTCTTTCGTCAACACGCCTCTCAACGTTTCAAGAGATTCCGCGCCGACATGCCGGAACCGGTTCCACCCGACGCCTCCGACGATCAACAGGGTCATGCCCACCACCGCCCGCGCCCACCCCTGCTCAGGCATCATGGTGCCGCTCAACATCACGATTTCGAAAAACAACACGGCGATCCCCAACACCGCGAACAGCAAGCGGGTGACCCGCCGGAAGGACAATGCCCACAAGGTCTGCGCAAGCTTCGAGGGGATCACGGCATCGGCCACAGCACCGCCCAGCGCGCGAGCCCGGAAGAAGAGAAAAATCGCGTTCGGTACCGTCAGCAGGCTGGCCGCGCCCCACAGCAACGTTTGCTTGTTCTCCCCGATCACCGGCGAGAATCTGGAATAATCCAGCCGCGCCAACATCTCCGCCGCGATATAGATCGCGGCGACCAGCGCCAATTGTAGCAACACCAACGACAAATTAAAGCGGATGGCCCTGACCGTGGCGCTGGGCGCGGCACTGTGCAGGAAACGGTCCGCCCAATTCGCATAGGTCTCCAAGTACTCTTTCCACCGCAACGGCAGCCAACTCTCCACCCAGTCCGAAAACGGTTCCGATGCCCGCAGCAGGAAGGGGTTCAGCAAAGTTGTCAACACCGACACACCGACAGCGATCTGGTACACCGAACTGTCCACCGCTTTCATGGTCAAGCCAATCAGGGCGACCAGATAGGCGAACTCTCCGATCTGCGCCAGCCCGATGCCTGTCTGCAACGCGTTCTTGAGATCCTGCCCCGTCAGTAAAGCCCCCACCGTGCAGTTGATGCTCTTGCCGACGATCACCACCAGCGCAAGCCCCAAGATGGCCGGCCCATGCATCAGCATCTGTGCCGGATCGATCAGCAGTCCAATCGTCACAAAGAAGATCGCACTGAACATCGTTCGCAACGGTAAGCACTGCTGGTAGATCCGCTTCAAAGGCTCCGATTCCGCACCCATCACACCCACAAGAAACGCGCCCAGCGCCAAGCTGAAATCCAACTTCGCAGCAATGAACGAGACCAGAAAACAGAACCCCAGCATCGTCAGCAGCAGCGACTCGTCGTCCTTCAATTTTGCCACGCGGTTCAACACGCGAGGCACCAGCAGCAGCCCGAACACCGTCACTCCGGTCAGGAACAGCAGAAGTCCGCCCATGCTAGTCGCGATCGCACCCGCATGCATCGTCCCCGACTTCACAAGCCCCGTGAGCAGCGCGATGACGCCGACGCACAGGATGTCCTCTGTGATGGTGATCCCGAAAATATATTTGGTAAAACGCCTGGACCCCCACCCCATCTCGTGGATGGTTTTCGCCAGCAACGTAGTCGCAGAGTCGCTGATCGCCGCTCCGAGGAACAGGCTCTGCACCGATCCCCAGCCGAAGATCTTCGTGCCCACAAAATGGCCCGCCCAGATCATCACCCCCATGTCCAACAGGGCCGTGGGGAAAATAACATGCCCGACCTTCTTCAGTTTCCTGACGCTGAATTCCAGCCCCAGCGTAAACATCAGAAAGACCACACCGACTTGCCCCAGCACATCGACGCTGCTCTGATTGATGACCAACGACCCACCAAGGGTGTACTTGCCGAGGATTGTCCCGGCGAGGATGTAACCGATCACCTTGGACCACCCAAAACGCGAGAACACAGCCGAGACGATCCCGACAGCCACCAGAATCACGGCCAAGTCCTGAAAAAATGAATTTGTGTCCATGAGTCCCCGCGCCGGACCAAGCAGCCTAGCCCAAACTTTTTATCACCCCGGATGCTCGCCAGCTCCTTCGCGTTGTATTAAGATCACGATTATTATTAAGAGGGAGCAAGACCCTTCGTCTTGTCAATCTCGCCAAACAATGCGCCCCAGCCGTTTACGCCTGCTCCTCTGGCGACACACTTGTCTTCAGCCGACCTCAATCTCGACAGATCCCCGCATCACGTCGATCCGCCTGACCGTCGCAGCGAGACGGACTCCCTTTGAGGCCAACAACACCGCCGGGTCGAGCAGGACCGCATCGTTCTCCACAACCAGACCGGCCACGCCTTGCAGTTTCTGCGACAGCGCGCTCATCACCTGCGAAGAAACCATCGCCGCGCTCAGCCCTATCATTCCCACAGAAACCTGCGCCAAACGAACAGCCAAACCACGGCCCGCATCAAGCACACTGACCGTCCATTCGGTTTCGAACGGAATCGAGAACCCGACCTGGAATTTTCCGCCCACCTTGACCGCCCCCGGCACCAGGCTGAACGTCACCTCTTTCAGCTGGCTGGCCGCAGCCAGACCGTCTTTCAGCTTAGCCGCAAGTTCGGCCTCCTCCAAAACAACTCTCAGCGCCTGAATAATCATCGTCGTCCTTTAAACGGCTTTCGCATCCAGATCGTATGCCTTGCCGCCCGTAATTTCAACTCGCAGAAAATCGCCAACTTTCGCATTCGGCGGAACCCCCGTTACGCGGGTTTCACCATCCACCTCAGGAGCCTGACGCGGCAGCCGCCCAATCCAATGATCCGCTTTATCCTGCCTCAGCAGCAGCACCGTATCCGTTGTGCCTTTCAGTGCTCTCGCATGTTCCCGCACGATTGCGCTTTGCAGCGTCATCAGCCGCTGACAGCGATCTTCGGCCTCTTCAGGTTCAGGCGTGCCATCCATTTCAAACGCGCGGGTCTCTTCCTCAGGGGAAAAGGCGAACACACCGAGGTGGTCAAACTTCGCCTGCTCCACATAATCCATCAGATGCTCAAAATGCTCTTCCGTCTCGCCGGGGAAACCCACCAGGCAGGTAGTCCGCAACACGACGCCCGGAACTGCCTGCCGCAGACGCGCGGCCAGATCCTGCGTCGCCGCCACCGCTTTTCCGCGGTTCATGGCCCGCAAAATATCCGGGTGGCTGTGTTGCACCGGCAAATCCAGATACTTGCAGACGTGCCGAGCCGTGTTCAGCACCTCCAGCACCTCGTCGGTTACACCCGCAGGGTAGCCATAGAGTATGCGGAAACGGAAATCGCCCTCCAATGCGTCGATACACCGCATCAGCTCCGCAATGGCCGGTCCACCGGTACTATCCACACCGTACTGCAGCGAGTCCTGCGAAATCAGGTTGATCTCCTTAACACCCGCAGAAACCATGCCTGACGCTTCTTTCAGAAGATCGCCGGCTGCGCGCGACCGGAACCCGCCGCGGATATTCGGAATCGCGCAATATGCGCAGCGGTGATTACAGCCGTCCGCAATCTTCAGATACGCAAAAGGCCCTCCCGTAAACAGCAGCGTGGGATAGGTCGGCGTGTAGAGCTTGACCGGCAGGCCCTCCGCCGCGATCACGCCGCAGTTGTCACCTGCTGCCACGCGCTTGACCACGTCGCCGACCTGCTCCAACTCGTCGACGCCCAAGAACGCATCGACGTCAGGGAAGGCGAGGCTCAGCTTATCCCTGTAGCGCTGCACCATGCAGCCGGTCACGATCACGGCGCGGCAACCACCCTTTTTTTTGTACTCACAGGCGCGCAGAATAGCCTCCGCCGCCTCCTCGCGCGCGGAATCAATAAAAGCGCAGGTGTTAACCAGAATCACATCGGCCTCTTCGGGCGACGGTGCAAGCGCGATCTTGCCGCTCTTCAGGTAACCCGCCATCACCTGCGAATCCACCAGATTCTTCGAACAACCAAGACTGATAAAACCCACCGAAACCGGCATAGGAACCCCTTCCGATTAAAGTCCGGAAAAACAACTTACTCGACCAAATCGCCAAGCAGCATGAGCTGACTCATCCATACGCGCGTGCCCTGGAACTTGGGCTCTTTGAGTTCTTTGTCCGGGTCCTTGAGACGGAAGGCGACGCTCTTGCGGTCGGGCTGCTCGGGATGGATCTCGATGGTCACCTCGTGAACCTGATTCATATCGCTGTCTGACACCACGCCCAGCGTTGCGATGCGGTGATACACGCAGTAGCTGTCAAAACGCGGCACCGGCTTAGCCCCCGTTTTACCATCGACCGTAAGGGTAACCTGCCCACCGTCCGGGCCAAGCAGATCATAAATCTTCGCGACCGCACCTTTAAACTTGAAGTGCAACTTGCTTCCAGGCTGATCCGCCATCCAGAGCTGTCCCATGCGGTCACCAAACGACTTCTGGCGACTCTCGTCCGCTGACAGCGCCGTCCAGTTGCCAGACAGCATTTTTTTGTTCAGCGGCACCATTTTGGCGGCCTCCCAGTTGTCGGGCACGAACACCTTGGCCAACTTGGCCTTGTGGTCGGGGGCTGGCATATCCTTCATCCGCGTCAGGCCCGCAATGATAGCCGCCTTATAAAGCTCATGACCCTCGTCGCGCGGATGGACCCCATCATTGGCGAAAAGCAAGCGCTTATCAGCCGCAAGCAATTCGCGGATCTGTTTGTCGCGCTCCGGCGAATCCTTCGGCACCGCTGTCTCGATCACCTTCGCATCCATAAGCAGCTTGTTCTCCTTGAGCAACTGCGCCACACGAATACCGAAGTTGATCGAGGGGATGCCGTAGTGATCCGCAAGCTGTTCCATCGCCGACGCCGAACGATTGCACATGCCGTTGACGTAGTCATTCGTGAAGGCCGTCGTAATCGTATACGTAAACACGATATCCGTAAGGGGGTCCTGCCGCCAGGTCTGGCGGACGATGCCCTCCATGCTGCGCCAGATTTGCTCAGGAGCCTGGCCGCCGTCATTCGTAGCAAACTCGACAAACAGAAGGTCGGGTTTATGCGCCAGCACATCACGTCCCAGACGGAACACCCCCAGATCGCTTCCCGTTCCGCCGATGGCCGCGTGAATCTCTTTGAACGTCGCCTTAGGATACGTCGTCTTCAGCCAATCCGTCGTCTTGTTGCGCCAGCCGTTCATCGCCGTGATCGATCCTCCGAGGTAGGCAACCGTAACCTCGCGTCCCGCCCGGATCTTTGTCATCACGTTGCCGATGCCGTCGCGCGCCCGAACCTCCTCCGCCCTGACCGCTTGATAAACCGGCTGCTCCACCACCGCTTGAACCGCACACGAAGCCATAACCATGCCCATAACCAACCCAAACAATTGACCCTTCATGCTTTCCCCTTTCGCCGAATCATTAAAAAAACGTCACGATCATACAACATGAAGCCGAATGCCTACAAGCGTCCAAACGCCACGGAATCGCAGCTTGAACGCACACCTACACCGTCCGGACTTCCAGCGCTTCTAAAAACAAGGTCAACGCCTTGGTCGATGCCTGCCGCCGCACGGCGTCGCGATCACCCACAAACAGGCACCGTTCAACACGCACCCCCTCGGCTGTCGCGAGACCGAGATAGACAAGTCCCACCGGTTTCTGCGGCGTGCCGCCGTCCGGGCCCGCAATGCCCGTCACAGAGACCGCCATGGACGCCTTCAGCCGGTCGCGCGCGCCCGCGGCCATACCCTGCGCACATTCGGCACTGACGGCCCCCGAACGATCCAAGAGCTCCTGCGGCACACCCAGCATATCGCGTTTGACCTCGTTGGCATAACTCACCACTCCACCGAGGAAGACCGACGAGGAACCCGACACTGACGTGATCCTTTCCGCGATCATCCCACCCGTGCATGACTCCGCTGTCGCGAGCGTTACGCCACGCGCTTTACAGGCTGTCACAAGCAGCACCTCCAAGGCATTCCCGCCCGTGTCTTTCATATGACAACACTATACGACCCCAGCCGTCGCGCTTCAATCTCAACTTAAGGCCTTCCCGATATTCCCCCTTCCCCTAAACGTCCTTCTCGGGTATCTTGTCTCCATGCGTGCTTTTCTTGCCATTACCCTGCCGGACCCTATCAAAGCCCAACTGACGGCAGCCGTTCAACGGCTCGCGCCGCTGGCCGCGGACGTCACGTGGTGCAACAAGGACCAGTTTCATTTGACTCTGGCTTTTCTGGGCGAGGTTTCCCCTGCCATCCTGCCTCACGTGACCGCCGCTGCGGACCGCATCTGCGGGGCACTCCCGACGTTTACCTGCCACGCCTACGGCTTCGGGTTCTTCGGAACGAAGCGCAACCCAAAAATGCTCTGGGCAGGCATCGATTCTACGCCTGAGCTAGAGGAACTGCACGCCGGGCTATGGCGGGAATTCGGAAAGTTCGGGTACGAAAACAATGAGCAGGATTTCAGACCTCATGTGACGCTGGGCCGCTGCCGTGAAGCCGCACGGAACCACGCGCTGATTGAAGCCATGGATGCCGATGAAGCGATCGATTTTGGCACGTGGGAGGTCACGCGCGTAACGCTTTTCGAAAGCCGTCTCACTCCGCGCGGCGCGGTCTACCGCACGCTCGGACGTTCCGCGCTCAAAGTCGGATGAGGTCGGCTATTTCGCCGACGGAGAAGGTGGAGGAGCAACCACTGGAGCCGGGGCCGCAGGCGCGGCGGCTGCCAAAAGGGTAAAGCCCTTACTCAGCAAATCGCGAGCCTGGGCGTCGCGCATTTTGCGCTCATCGCTACCCAGAACCACCACAATGACGCGGCGTCCGTTGCGTTTGGCCGTGACAACGATCGACCAACCAGCCGTGGCCGTATATCCGGTCTTGAAGCCGTCGCACCCCTCCACGCCTTCCTTGAGAAATGGGTTATGTGTGCGCATGTCGAAGGGTTTGGGCGTGTTGGCGCGAAACTGGCGGTAAGAGGCCGAGGTGTAAGCGAATACTGCGGGGTGCTTGCACAACTCGCGCGCGAGCGTCGCCATGTCGCGGGCGCTGGAGATGTCATTTTTCTGTCCTTCCGAAGGCGGCAGTCCATGGACCGAAGAAAAGCGCGAATTGGTCATTCCCAGTTGTGCCGCTTTGGCATTCATCAGCTCGACAAAGGCTTCTTTCGTACCCGCCACATGTTCCGCCAGCGCGACCGCCGCGTCATTCGCCGACTGGATCATCATCGCGTACAGCAGGTCTTCAACGCTAAACGTCTCTTTGGGATCCAGATACACCTGCGACCCACCGGTCTTGCAGGCCGTAACCGACACTTTTGCCATGTCGCTCAGCTTCACCTGTCCCGCATCGATCTTCTCCTGGATCACCAAGAGCGTCATCAATTTTAGCGTGCTGGCGGGATAACCCGGCGCATCGGCCTTATTCTCGAAGAGCACCGCACCGGTGTCCGCATCGACAATGATCGCGCCGATGTAAGGTGTCTTGGAAACACAGCCCTTCGGTTTTTGCGGCTGAGCGGGCGCAGCCGCCGCTTTTTTCACGGGGGCTTTCTTAACCGTTTTCTTGGTTTGGGCTTCAGAAAAAGAAACCAGACAACAGACCGCAAGCAGAGACAAGACTAGACGCTTCACAGAAAGACTCCCGTGTAAAAACCTTCAACCACGCCGCGACGGCAACCCGCGCCGTCCAAGCAGATAGGCGCATAGTAAACCACGTTCAGTCTGGTTTGAAAAGCCAACTCGTACAAACACAACGAAAGCAGAGCTTCATGGGCCCATACTTTCAACGTGCATGGCGCCGGATTCAAGGCTGGAGCCCGCCCACTCTTCTTCTTCGGCAGCCGCACCACGTTTTCCGTCCTTCTTCGCCCGCACGGGTACCCGAACGGGCGAAACGTACAGTCCGACTCCTTCCGCCGACCAGGCGAGATCCGCCCGCAGCAAGGGCTGTTCCGCAAAGGGCTCCTTGTAGCGTACCACATACTCGGCCAGCGCACGCGCGAGTCCGCGCACAATCTCGCGCGAGGACGGTTCAGCGAACAGATTGAGCTGTTCGGCCGGGTCACGGTCGAGGTCGTAGAGACAGGGGTCGGCGTTCCGAGACACAATAAACTTGTGGCGGGAAGACACTGCCATCAGCCAGCTGCCGGCCGAATTGCGTGAGAAGACCACGTCCTTCCAGCCCGACGGGGCTTGGCCCGTGAGAAAAAGTGCGGAGGCGTCTCGCCCCTCATCTCGTTTGTCAGGCGGCAGGCCGAGCAGACCGAGGACTGTCGGTTTAAAATCGACGGTTGAGAGAGCCTCGTGAATGAGGGTGCCCGGTTTGACACGTCCGGGATAGGTGAGGATGAACGGAAGGCGCGCGGAGGCTTCGTAAGGAACACCTTTGTTCACGAGCCCCCGTTCGCCGCACATGTCGCCATGGTCGGCGGTGAAAACAATGACCGTCCGCTCCAGCAGCCCGGTCTCGCGCAACCCGTCCAGAATCTTGCCAACGTTGTCATCGATACACTTAACCATACCGAAATAACGAGACATGTTCTCCATCTTCCCGTTATCGCCAGCCGAGGAGGGATGCTTGAATGCGAGCGTTGCGAACTGTGTGTCATAAGGCGGCCGCACCGTGTTAGGCCCGTGCGGGTCGGGGATGCTCAACATGAAGCAGAACGGACCGTCCTTATGCGCCCGAAGGAAGGCGACCGTCCGATCCGCGAGAAAGTCCGTCGTGAAAGACTTCTCGTCCGCGCCGGTCACGTCGTAGGATTCCTCGCCCTTCGTGTTTCTGCCTTTCACGCGCGGCCCGTCCGAAGCGTCTTCAAGCAATTTCCAGTGACCGCGGTTGAACATGAAACGATTATCTTCGAAGCCGAACTTGCGAGCCGGACTCCAGCCGGGTTTGGCTTTGCCGTCCAAGTGCCATTTGCCCGCGTACCCGGTCGCATAGCCGTGACGCCTCAACGCCTCGGCGAACGTGACCATCTCGTCACTCATCGGCAGATCGTTGTTCGGCGCACCGGTGTTCTGCGGGTAACGTCCCGTCACGAACGACGCTCGGGACGGTGTGCAGACTGGCGAGGCGGTATAGAAACGGTCGCAGAGCGCGCCACGCCGCGCCAGCGAATCAATGTGCGGCGTCTCCACCGTCACGCCCTCGCCCCACACGAAAGCGAGTTCCTTGGGCAGCAGCAAACGATAACACCCTAGCGTGCGGAAACTGTGCTCGTCCGTATGGATGACCAGCAGGTTGGGCCGCGCCGCAGACGGTGCGGCCTGCGCGGCGCCCCCTGCCGAAAAGGCGGACAAAAAGGCGGCGCTCAGCAAGATCGTGACTTGTTTCATAAAGTCTCCAATGTCCATTCTCCCGGTTGCGCGTCAAACCAGACTGCCCCGGAGGTTTCATCCGCATCGAGTTTGAGGTGCCGGGACTCGCCCGCGCGCAGGGCTTTCCAAACGCCCTGCGTCAGGTCGGTCAGGAGCACGCGACACCGCTTCGCGCCGGGTACCGTAAAACGCAAAGTATCGCCGGAGCGTGCGACGTCCTTCCGGAAGAGTACGAGCCACGAGGCCTCGAAACCGGCGATGAAACAGCCGACCCTGCCTTCCGACTCCGCCTTCTGGACCGGCCAACGCGCACCTCCCTCTCTGTCTGTCAGCTGCATGACATTCAGGAAGAGCTCGTCAGCCGACGCTTTCATCGGCGAGGCCTCGATACGCCAAGCCCCGAGTTCCATCGAGTTACGTTTAAGCGCGGCGGGCTCCACGTCGTTCGCATAGTTCTTGCCGGAGACCCAAAATTCCTTTCCAGGTCCGCCGACGGTGCGGAGGTCGAGGTTGTTCGCCGCGGGCAGCAGGACATCCAGATTCAACCTCCCGCCCTCGCCGGACCGCGTGCAGTCCGCCACAGCCCCTCCGTCGCGGAGCCTCGGCTCCTCCTGCATGTGCAGCAACCAGGTCTTGCGGAACACCGAATCGGCACTCACCACCCGATCAAACACGACCAGCGCCGCTGGTACCCGTTTATCTCGCAAATTGAGGAACACGAACGAGCGCTTCACCTGTTTGACCTTGGCACTGTACGCGTCAGTGATATCGCCTTGCAGAAGCGTGTAGTCCGGCTCATTACCATCGGGACCGAACCCGTGCGCCACCACCCTGCCCGTTTGATAACTGTCCCGTGGGTCCTGCAGATCAGCCAGCTTGCGCGGTTCAGAACGTCCGTTCGGAAGGCGCTGGCCGCCGTCATTGCCGTAATCCCCTTTGCGGCTGAACGCCTCATTCTCATCGTAGACAAGCAACGCGTTGTGAGCAACCGTTCGCCAGTAGTAGTTGCGGCAATGCGGACTACCGTATTGGCCCGAGGAGCCGGAGTAGAGACCGGAGTCGATCGCCAGCGCGCCCTTGTAATAAAGTTGGAACGCGCCTGCGTCGAGGTGCTGATGGTTGGTGAAATTGTATTCGTTGATCTTCATTTCAGCGATGACGGCGTCCTTGTCCCAGCCGGTACGCGCGACGGTCCAGCCGAAAGGCGAGCCGAAGTAACGCGAAAACGGCAAACTCGCGACGGGCTTGGGCTGAAGAGCCGTGTCGCGCCACAACACCTCAAAGAGCATCTCGTTGCTACCGCCTCCACCCTGGCGAAGATGCTGTTCCAGCAAGAACCCGTCGTTATAGTAACTGGCTGTGAGAAGCGAGGCCCCGTAATCGCTCCACGGCTGGCCGCGCGGCGCGTTATGCGCAAAAGTGTCCCCAGCCCGTAACCGCTGACCGTCCGGACGCGTCGTATAGATCCAGAGGTAAGGAACCCAGCGCTGTTCGGGATTGTACACGTTGCCCGCACCCAACCGGTCAAAGATCCAGAGCGGGTACAGATCCCAACTGAAGCGGTGAACGCCGTAGGAGTCGCCCTGATGATAGGCGTGTCCGTTGTAGAGCCAGTTCCGGACGGGTAGGTGCTCGCGAAAAAAACGGCTGGCTACCAGCTCGTACAGGTCCGGGAACTCGTCATAGATCGCAATGCCGGCGGAGAGCATATCGCGCATGACCATCGCCTCCGAGGCGTGGCCGGTCACAGACCCTCCCCCCGTCGGCGGATATCCGCACTCCTGCGTCTTGGCCAAGCGGATCAGTTCTGCCACGAAAGCCCGTTTCTCCTCCACGGTCAGCAACGGATTAAGCCAGTCATAGATGATCGCACCGGTCACCATGGCACGTCCGGTCACGCGGCAGGCGTCATGCTTGTCGGGCAGTTTACACTCCTTTAGAAAGGCCAGCGCGGCCTCGACTGTGGCCCGTCCCAGACGGCGATCTTTCGTCATGAGAAAATGCAGCGCGTCCCATTCAGCCTTCATCTGCGCGGACTTTTCAGCGGCGACGCGCATCTTTTCGACGGTCAACCGCAGGACCGGGTCACGCAGCCTCGCCTCAAGTTCCGCCACGTTGGAGGCGCGGAGGTAGAGCCGCGGATGCTCGGACGGCGGCACGGGAATAGGCGGTTCCGTGCCCGCGCACAGCAGCGCGCCGGCCGAAACCACCATTACACACGTGCATTTCATGTCCCGCATCTTCGTTTTACTCCTTTGCGCGCTGGGGAACCAAGGCTTTCATCTGTTGCGAGAGTTGCTGCAACAAGGACACATTCTCCGGCTTATCAGCCACGTTCTGGTTTTCCTGCGGATCAATGGCGTGGTCGTAGAGTTCGCAGGCCACAAGCTGTCCGGCCTTGTCGCGCCACTCGACGTAACGGTAGCGTTCCGTGCGCATGGCGACACCTTGGTTCTTGCCCTTGGGGTATTCGCTGAACGCGACTTTGTCCCACGGTGCGTCAGGGTTGTCGAGCAGCCGCACGAAGCTTTTGCCTTCGAGTCCCGCCGGCAGCGGCAACTTCGCCAGTTCGGCGAGCGATGGAAAAATGTCCACGAACTCCACCAGCGCACGCGTCTTCTGCCCGGCGGCCTTCATGCCCGGCGCGCGCACAAGCAACGGCGCGTGCGTCGCACCTTCGTAGTTGTTGTGCTTGCCACCCCACCAGTTATGTTCACCCATATAGTAGCCGTGGTCACCCCAGAACACCACGACCGTATTCTCGCTGAGTCCAAGACGGTCGAGTTCATCGAGCACGCGGCCTACGCAGGCGTCGACGTAGCTGATCGCCGCAAGGTAGCCATGCAGGCAGCGCCGTCCGAACGCATCGGTGATCTCGCGATTTTTGGGCACGTTTCCGTACCAATAGAAGTCATCGCCGGAGGTGGCGGCGAACTTCGGCGCATCCTTCGGCACGTAGCGGTTATCCGGAAGCTTCAACTCTTCCGGCTTGTAGAGGTCATAATACCGCTTTGGCGCTACCCATGGCACGTGCGGGTTCACAAAACCCACAGCCAAAAAGAAAGGCTGCTCCGGTTTCTTCGCATACTCACGCAGCGCGGCGATCGCATGAACGGCAGTGTCGCCGTCGCTCAAAGCCTCGTCCACGCAGTCGGGCGCTTCGAAGGCCGGGCCTGCAAAGATCGCTTTTTTCGGCCCTCTGTCGGGGTCTTGCACACCCTCCTCGCGCTGCTTATCGCGAGCGGCTTTCACAAGCTTGCTGCCTTCGGGGCCGAGGCGTAGCACTTTGGTCACAAACGACGGCATACTCCACGAGGCCGGATCGTCGATGCCGATGTGGTAGATTTTGCCCATGCTACGCGTTTGCCAGCCGCGGTCCTTGAAAAGTTGCGGCAGCGTCACGATATCCGGCATCGTGCTGCGCAGAGTGGGACCGATCTCGTAGATGCGCGTCGTCCACGGGTGCCGGCCCGACAACAGCGAGATACGCGACGGCGAGCAGAGCGCCTGCTGACAGAAAGCCTGTTGAAAGACCATGCCACACGCCGCCAGTTTGTCCAGATTGGGCGACTTCACGACGGGATCACCGTAGCACCCAAGCTGAGGCCGCATGTCGTCTGCAGCAAGGAACAAAACGTTCAACCGCCGCTCGGCTGCGACCGCCGACAAGCCCGCAAAAGCGAGCACCATTCCAAAGGCATTTCTCATGGTCCTTTTCACCTTTCAGGGTATGCGGCACGCCTCAGCAGCGGCGGACTGTTCGGGGCCCCTTCACTACCACAACGACCTGTCAATCACGTTTGGGCGTTGCAGAACGCGCAGCTGCTGCGCTCGGAAGAGAGAGCAATCCCGCCGTGTTCACGGCTATGACGCGATAACTGTACTGTTTGTCCGGCTCCGCTGTCGCGTCGATATAGCGCGGCTGGATCAGCGGCTGCGTGGGCGTGTCGCTGTATTGGAGATTTTGGAAGAGCGGCCGTCCGAAAGGATTCGCACCCTGCTCCGGCACGTTAGCGAGGAATCGGCCGTCGCGCTCGATGATGAAACGGGCCAGTCCGCTTTCGAGGTCGGCTTCCGTTTCCCAGGTGAGTTCGTTGCCCGTCACACGCAGGCTCGTCGGTGCGGCAGGCGGCGTGGTGTCGACCACGGCTGTATCCTTGATATACTGCATCCAGGCCCTTGCGACCGCTTCGTTAGGCAACCACGCGGCCTTGAGGGGATCACCGGCGAACGCCGCGGCAGGAAAAGCCTCGGAGCCGAGGAGAGGAGCCAGCCACGCCGTATCGGAAAGCATGGCGCAGAGCGAATCTCCGCCGGTCTTCGGCAGGCGGGCACTCAGGCACGCGTCGAGCCACGGAATGGCGAGATACCTCTGGTTACCGCACTCGTGGCTCGTGAGCGGATCGACAGCCACGCCAACCAAGCCACCCTTGGACCGCACCTCCGTGAAAAAAGCTTCGTTGGCCTTCCACGCTCCCGCAAAGCGGCCACCTTTGACGGTGACACCTTCCTTCGTGCCCAGATTGCACATCACCGGCACCTTCAGCGCCGCGTCGGTCAAGCACTGCGTCTTGATCGTGAGACGCTCCGGGTTCGGCTTAAACAGCGGCACCCCCGAACGCAGCCACGCGGCGGCGACGCGCTCCGGATAAAGCAGTACCATTGCGCCCGCCCAATGTCCTCCCCCACTGTGACCCCACAGTGCCCAAGGCACGATAGCCAACTCGGGGTGGCCTGACTTTGCGCCGAGATCAGCGAGGGCCTTCTGAAACGCGGCACTCGAGCCGTTCCGCGGATCGCACCACATCTGGCAGTCGGCCTTTTCAGGCTGTTCGTAGGACGGCGCCAGCAAGGCGCAATCGTGCTTCTTCGCCAAGGCTTGCCAATGCAAATCGTACGCGCCCGTCAGTCCGGATTTACACGAACCCTCGCCACACCCGTGTTGATGCACGATCACGCCGCGCAGCGCCTTCAAAGCCTTCGGGATCCAGACGGTGTAGGTCACCGGATAGACCAGTTCGCCCGGCTGAGTCGAGACCTCGTAGCGCACACGGTAATAAGGCGGCTCAGCCGGCGGGAAGACATCATAAGGCTTCACCTGCGCAAACACGTCGCTCGCACACGCGACGAGGACTAGGCAGAAGGCCCGCGGCATATTTGACATTAGCGGTTTCATGGGGCCCCTTTGTCATTTTGAGGCTTCTTCAAAAAAGGCGCTGTAGCTGCCGCTAAGTTTACAGCCTGCCCGTGCGCCTTGGCCCATTTCAATGTTGCGTCAAGTTTCGGGTAGTCGGCTGGCTGGCTATCGGAGTATTCCGCCAAGCCCCACGCGCCATGATTACTGTACGATCCGATACTGGAGAAGACCACAAAGAGGTCTCCGCCGACCTTAGCCCACTCATCGTAGTAACGCGTGTACAACTCGCCCATGTGCGGGTGCCGGTTACAGGCGTGCATCGTCGCGCTAACAGCCTTGACGGTCGCCTGGTCCCTCATGAAGGCCACCATGTGTTGTCCACCCTCGTATGCGATAAGCTTGAGTCCATATTGGTCAGCAAGCTCCTTGTTCATGCGCATATGCTTCAGGCTCTCTTCAAAACCGACCTTCTCGAAGTCCTCAAACATTTGTTGAACCGTCCACGTCTTCATCTGCTCTCCCAGGTCCGCCGTCTTACCGCGTCCGATGCTATAGCCCATGTAGGGCGCGATAGCCAGCGCGTCGGCGTGTTTGGCTACTTCAGGATAACGCAGAATGCCCTTGGTCACTCCACTGTTGGCGGACTGCGTGGGGATCACGCGCACGAAGCGCACGTGTCCGCCAAACACCTCTTCCCAGATCGCGAAAATATCAGCCGACCGTCTCGCCGTATATGCCCAACCCGCCTCCCAGGGCCTCTCTTTCGGTCCCAGCCCCAGTTTCACACCCTCTTCGCCCGCGTACTGGCACTGCTTGAACTGGCTATTCCAAATTTCGTTGGAGTACTCAATATAGATTTTCAGAGACGGGTCAAGGCGCTCCTTAACCATCAGCGCGAAGCAACGTATGAAATCGTCGTCCGCCAAATGCGGCATACAAAACCACGGATCAACTTTCTGCCGATTGCAGAGATCGATCATCCACTCCAGCGCCACACCGCGCTTAGAGAAGGTCGCATGATTCAGCGAGGGCCGATCCGACCACGTGCGGATCTCCGAGCCGTTGGTGTGCATCCAGTCCATGAAGCGGTAGCAAGCGAAGCCCTTCCACTGCTTAAGGAAAACCGGATGAAACGGCTCCTTTTCGAAGGTAGACTCAAAACCGGGCATCACCACGCGGATATTGCGCACGTAGTTCTGAGGGTTGGTCTCTCGGATCTGGAGCGAGAAACCACCCCTTGACGAGTCCACGTCGATCAGCAACCGTCCCGCAGAAGCCTCCTTGACCTTCGCGTTCAGGCCAACCGCAAGTTTGCCTTCACCCTCGTAGAGCACGGTATAGGTTCCCGCCGGATAGTGCCCACCCGTGATGGTGCAAAGCATCGATTCCGCATAGCATCCGGGCTCAAGCTTTTTGACCCAGCCCAGTTCATCGATCGCCAGCTCCGGCCCCTTGCCCCAGACCTCGCCCTGCTTCTGGCTGATCCACGGCCTTGAGGTGCGGAACACATCTACAAAAGGCAGTTCGGTCATCCAGTCCGCCGGTCCGGCAAGATTAAGGCCAAGCCGCGGTTGCACAACACCATCCGCCTGCGTCAAAGATGGTGCCAGAAACGTCGCAAACCACACACATACACCTGCGAATACTCCGCACGTTCTCATGCTTGACCCTCCCCTCTTATACTCTTTTTTAGGTCTGCTTTGCAACAACCCAGACCAGTGTTGTTCACATCATACGCGCCGCCAGTCTCGACGGGCAAGCGGATTGTGTGCAGACACAATTTATCTTCGCCGAGTCAGCACCCGAAGGAGAATCCAGGAGTTAGGAGCTGCAAACACCTTTAAAGAGACATTTAAAGTTCTTCACCGGACCCACTCCCCCTTTCTTTCACCTTCCTCACCTTTCGTCGCCCAACTCGACAGGCATGGGCCATTCTGGTATATTGATGAATGCGGGCTGTGGAGGTGGCAGATGAAGAAAATATTTTTCCGTGTGCAGGTCTATCTTGTCCTCGCGATCGGCGCTTGTGCCGTCCTCTATCTTTTCCGTGCCTCGCTTACTCAACAACCTGCACACCAACCGCACTCGCCAACACAGACCGCAGCCGCCAGCGGTTTCGAGCCCCGATACGAACCGCCGCAACCTGTTGCGTCACAGAAAGTGACTCCCTCTCCCGACGCATCACCTGCAAAGTCGACCGTTATCGCCCCTCTTTCTCAAACGGGTTCCACCCCGTTTCGTAAGCGCGCATGGGACAGCAACTATCTGGCTAATCTGGGCCGCCGCGGTACAAACACTCCCATCCGTTTCGAGCTCGTGTCCGGAACATACGCCAGTGGCATAATCCGCCACATCGAACTCCGCCACGGCGATGTGCTCCGCATCAGCGGCGACCTTAACGAGCCCGAGAACGGACGTTTTTTTTTCCAAAAGCAAAGCTTGCCGGGCAAAGCCGGCGATTTCGCGGGACTCGTCGAATTCCCGGCCAGCCGCAAGGCTTACCGTATCGAGCCAACAGGCCCCGGCGGCACCTCCGAATTCGTTGAACGCCGTCTGGACGAGGTCATCTGCGAACTGATGCCGCAGCTAGATAACAACCGGTTCACGACTCTCGGCGCCGAGGAAATCCCTCCGCTGGATCCCCAGGACGTACCGGACCTCATCCCGCCCTACAATAGCGGCATCATCTCACTCCAAAGCCGTCAGGGCTCGACCGGCGTGCTCTACATCGATTATCGCGGCGGTTACACGCCGACGTGGGGTGGAATCACATACCAGAAACCGAGTGTCAGTAACGCGCAGATCAAGGATGTTTGGAAGCGCGTCGCCGAAGACTATATGCCTTTCAACATCAACGTCACCACCGACATCCGGGTCTATGAAACCGCCCCCGAAAACAGCCGTCAACGCGTCATCGTCACACCCACAACCACGGCCGCGCCATCCGCAGGCGGCGTCGCCTATATGAACTCGTGGAACTGGACCGGCGATACGCCCTGCTGGGCTTTCTATTCCACCGGTAAAAGCGCGGCAGAGGTCATCTCGCATGAAGCCGGACACACGCTTTCCCTTGGTCACGACGGTCGTACCACGCCTTCCGAAGGCTATTTCGGCGGGCACGGCAGCGGTGCGACCGGCTGGGCGCCTATCATGGGCGTAGGCTACTATCAACCCGTCGCCCAGTGGAGCAAAGGCGAGTATCAGTACGCCAACAACACCGAGGACGATCTTGCCAAGATCATCGCAAACAACAATAGCGTCGACCCCTGCGCCGACGACATCGGCGGAACCCTAACGGGCGCGCGTTGGCTTGAAATCGCCACCAACTTCACGGTGTTTGCCGAGGGTGTGATCGAGACCACCGCCGACACCGATGCCTTCCGTTTCACGACCTCCGGCGGACAGGTTTCGCTCACAGCCGTCCCGGTCGGAGACTGGGCCGACCTTGCGATCCAAACCACGTTGGCCGACGCAACAGACGTCGTCATCGCCAGTAACAGCCCGCAAACCACACTTTACGCATCTCTCGCCACCAACTTGGCGGCAGGCACATATACGTTCCGCGTAACCGGCGCAGGCCGGAACAGTGCGCTCACCAACGGCTTCTCCGATTACGCAAGCCTCGGTTATTATATGGTTACCGGACGCGTGACGAACGCGAGGCTTGCCACATATCTTTCTATAGCCGAGAACAGCACCAACGGCACTCTAGTAGGATCGATTCCCGCCACCAATCCCAACGGCGATGCATTGTTGTATACAATCGTCACCGGCAATGTAGCGAGCGCGTTTTCGCTGAACAACGGCGGAGTTTTAAAAGTCGACAACGCTGTGGCTCTCAACTACGAGGCGTTCTCCACAACAACGCGGTTCCCCGTTCAGTATGAACTCTTCGTCACCATCTCCAACACCGTCACACCCGCGCTTACAGAAGAGAACCGGCGCGTCGTGGTGCAACTTCTCGACGTAAACGAGACGCCCTCGATCTCCGGCTTCAACGCCACGATTTTAGCCCATACGTTGCCCGGCACGACTATAGGCAACATTGTCGGCAGCGACCCAGATGCTTATTCGTACCTGACCTACGCAATCACGTCCGGAAACAGCGAAGGCTCGTTTGCCATCAGCAGCGATCTCGGCACACTAACAGTCGCCGCAGACATCCCAGCCGCTACGCAAACCATCTACACCTTGACAGTCCGCGCCACCAATAACGGTATCCCTGCCAAAACGGCTGACGCCACGATTCATATCACGGTTATACCCAACTCCACCGGCCTCAACCCAGGCTCCATATCTTACGCCGTTTACAACAACATCGGCAGCGGCACCTATGTCACCAATCTGACCCTCCACCCGCGTTTTCCCCTTGACCCCGACTGGGAAACCCAGCGCCCGCTCTTCGAAGGCAACACCGATCGCGCAGACTCCTACGGGGCCGTGATGCGCGGCTATCTCATTCCGCCTGTGAGCGGGACCTACACCTTCTGGATCGCAAGCGACGATAACAGCGAACTCTGGATGAGCACCACGGCCAACCCCGCCTCCCGCTCACTCATCGCGTACATCACCGGTGGCTATACCTCTCCTCGACAGTGGACCAAATACGCGAGCCAGAAATCAGCCGACCGTGCACTCGTCGCCGGCCAAGCCTACTACGTCGAGGCTCGCATGAAAGAAGGCGGCGGAGGCGACAACCTCGCCGTGGCATGGAAGGGCCCTGCCACCGCCAATCTGACAAACGTCATCTCCGGATTCTATCTTGCGCCCCACTTCATGAATTATGTTCCACGCGCCACCGGATTTACCAACAGCATCCGGCGCAATCTGCAAGCAGGCAGCAAGGCGGGACAAATCAAGGTGACCGACGTGAACGCGAACGATGTTCCTTCCTTCGCCATCACCGCCGGCGACGACACGGGGATCTTTTCGCTTGATCAAGAGGGTTGGGTCCGCGTGACGGACGAAGCCGCTCTCCAGTCCGCCTCGTCGCCCGTCACCCTCACCGTCCGCGTAACCGACAACGGCACGCCCGCGCTGTCGGGAACCGCGACCGTAGAGCTCACGCTTGCCGACACGAACAGCCTCACTTCCAACAACCTCCGTCGAGAACTTTTCAACAACATCGGCAGCGGTTCAGCCATAAGCGATCTGACCGGTAACGCCAAGTATCCCAACCGCCCGGACGCTTTAACCTCGCTCACGAACTTCGCAACCCCCGTCAACGTCGCCGACGCATTCGGCTCGCGTATCCGCGCCTATGTCACCGTGCCCACCAATGGAGACTACCGTTTCTTCATCGCGTCGGATGACGCCAGCCAACTCAAGTTCAGCCGCAACGGCAATCCTGCCAACGTGCAGACCATCGCCTCTGTGAGCGGCTGGACAAATCCGAACGTCTTTACGCAATACGTCTCCCAAGTTTCGGCCTTGCAAACCAATCTCGTAGTCGGCCAGAAGTACTATATCGAAGCCTTGCACAAGGAAGGCGGCGGAGGCGATCACCTTTCCGTCGCCTGGTCCGGGCCCGGACTCACCGGCACGAACATCATTGAAAGCGCCTATCTCACCTCGCTGGACATCAACCATGCGCCGCAAGTCACAAACCATATCCTACGCATCAACTACACGAACCTTTTGGGTCACTGGATCGGCCGTGTCGCCGCCACGGACAGCCCGCTCGACAGTTTGTCTTTCAAAATCACATCCGGTAATACTGGCGGCACCTTTGCCATTAATCCCGACACCGGCGACCTCACACTTGCGAGTACGGCACTCACGGCCAGCCTGACGGAAGATCTTTTTGTACTCAAAGTGACCGTACAGGACTCTGGTTACGGCGGGCTTTACCCGCTCCACGAGCAGACAGCCACTGTGACCATGCTCGTCATCGGGCCTCCCTTCATGAGCGCTGTAGCGATACAGGGCGATGCCTTGCGGTTCGTTTGGGAGACTCTCCCCGGGATTCGTTACCAATTTCAGTCCACGACCAATCTCATGTCCCCTTCGTGGTCAAATATCGGCACTCCGATCAACGGCACCGGCAACCCACTGACCAACGCGATACCCATCGACACAGATCCGGCGAAATACTTCCGCCTCCTGCTGCTGGAGTGAAAGCGGCCCCGTGCTGAGAGAATCAGCTTGCCCGTAAGACCCGCAGGCTCACGAGTTGCTCGTTGATCGAAATTTCATTTTCCGATATGCTGGTGCTTATGAAAACGACCACGTGGTCCATCAAAATACCAATTGGCGTTTCCGCCTGCCTGTTGGGAGAGAAAGTCCGTTTTGACGGCGGTCACAAGCACGACGCCTACCTGACCGACACGCTGGGCCCCTACTTCGATTATGTGCCGGTCTGTCCGGAGGTCGGATGTGGATTGTCTGTCCCGCGCGAATCCATGCATCTGGTCGGCACGCCGGAAAATAACCGGCTCATCGGTAACAAGACCGGAACAGACTATACGGAACAGATGCGGTCCTTCTGCGACCGGACTGTTGAAGCTCTGAAAGACAAGGGCCTGCACGGCTTCATCTTCAAGGCCAAATCACCCTCGTCAGGGCTGTTCCGCGTCACACTCTATACGTCCGACGGCAACCCCACCACACAACACACCTCGGGGATCTTCGCCCGCACCTTCGTGCGCGCCTTTCCGAGCTTGCCGTGTGAGGAAGACGGACGCCTGCATGATCCCGACTTGCGTGAAAACTTTATTGAGCGGATTTTCGCGCTCAAGCGTTTCCGCGACGAGGTCGCCGTCGCGCCCTCTGTCCGCGCCCTCCAAAACTTCCACGCCAGCGCCAAATATTTGCTCATGGCCCATTCGCCCGAAGGCTTGCATGCGCTCGGGCGACTCGCGGCGGCCGCCGTGCCGGCGAATCTGACCGAGACTTTGTCTGCCTATGAGCAACGTTTCCTTGCGGCGATGGCTGAACCTGCGACCATCGGAAAAAATGTCAACGTGCTTCAGCATATGCAGGGGTATTTTTCTGAACAGCTCTCCACCCAGGAGCGCCAGGAACTTGGGAACGTGCTTGACGAATACGCACGCGAACAGGTGCCGCTCATCGTGCCGATTACGCTCTTCCGCCACTATATCTTCAAGTATCAGACTGGCTACCTGATGGAGCAGCACTACCTGTATCCGCATCCGGCGGAACTGAAACTGCGCAATCACGCATAGTTGTGCATGCCCGAGAAAAGGCGCGACACGTTGATCCACGTCAGCGTCAGCACCACGAAGAGCAACCCCAGCCACAGTAGCACCGCCAGTGTTTTGGGAGAGCGCACTCCGTTCTTCAGACGGTAGTGGAAATAGCCGCCGTACAGTAGCCATGTGGCCAACGACCACATCTCCTTAGGGTCCCACTGCCAGTAGTGCCCCCAACAGATTTTGCCCCAAAGCGATCCCAGCAAGAGGCCCAGCGTCAGCAGTACGAACCCCGCAGCCGCGGTTTGCCGTGATGCCGCATCCGCCTTTCGTACAAGCGCCTCATCGTCCGAGACCTGCATCAGCGGCTGTCCCGTCAGCGCCCCGGGCCCCGCTTTCGTGCCGGCCAAGGCCATGGAGTCCGAAACCTGCATCAGCGGCAGTGCCATCAGCGCCGCCCGAGCCAACATCACATACCCCGCCACATAGCTCGCCACATGCGGAATGAAAAGCGGGCTCTGCAAGGCCGGCGGCAGGCGCCGCACCTCTTCGCCAAAAACGAACCCAGCCGGAATGAGAATGAGCGCCCCAAGCAAGGCGTCTTGGATATCCGTATCTGTCCGATTTTTCCAGCGGCTCCACTGCGACAGAGGCCAGAGCGCCGCAGCCATGCAAAGAAAAAATTCAAAGAGGTTCTGCATCGGAGGGTGCCCCGTGTGCATCCCTCGCCACGCGAGCGAAGCGACTGCCGCTACAAAACCCGCACCCCAGAAGCCGCGCCCAATATTCCGCCAACCGCCTCGCAACGAAACTGCCGTCGCCACGAACAGAGTCAGCGTGAGGTAGATCAGTCCGCCTTGGAGCGTCATTTTGATCATCATGACGGCATCCCTTTCATCTCGGCACCTTCATACGGAAGACCCTGACAACGAACAGCAGCACACCCGCAAAGAGCACGATGAAACCCGCATAAACAAGCGGAAGCCCCGGGTCTCGGATAAACTGTAATACCGTATAATCCACAGGCCGGCCGAACCGATCGGCGCTCTGCCCCCAGCTCAACTGATAGATATGATACCCCTGCACGAACACCGGATGGTTCACGCGCACATTCGCCACGTAAGGCGACTTGCCTGACTCCGTGATCAGCACGCGGCTACGGTATTCGCGCACAGGAGCCTCTCGCCCAGCCTCCCGGTCATCCGCGTTTCGCTCGTACCGCTCAACGGTGAACTTGATCAGTTTAACCGTGAAGGGAACCTGCCCGACGTAGTTTGTGAGATATTGTCCCGTCCACAATTTGTCTGAGACATCCCCGTCTATCATCGCCATGGAGCCGGTCACGGGATGCTCCGGCGTGGCTGTGCGCTCAGCATGACGCCCTACAAGCCAACCCACCAACACGCATGTGCAGCCGAGGTGCAGCAAAGCGGAGTCAAAACGGCGACGCGTGACCGCGCGCAGGCCATTGAACAGGAACAAGGCTGACAGAATTGCCGACAGGCCTTGCATGACGGGGCTCGCCATGAACACTCCCGAACGCTCCGGACCGGGAAAGGCCAGCGCTACGGCACAGAGCGCGAGGAACCAACACAACCATGCCGCAACGCCCAACCCCGTCGCTCTGGTGAGAAAGGATTTCAAACCTTCTTTACCGTATCAATCTCAAGTTCGACCAACAGATTGTCGCGGCAGACATCGGCCTCGATTGTAATCAGCGGCAAAGACTCCAAACCGTGGGCCTTCAGCCACGCCTGCCAAATCTCCATGTAGGAGGCTTTTTTCAGATACATCACAGCCCGTGTCGCGTCTTTCCATCCCATATTGCGCGACACCAAAATCGCCTCGACCACATCCATGGTCAACTGGATCTGTTTTTTCACATCGTCCACATACGCCGTCGCTCCGCCGGGCTCAATACTGGCCGTGCCGGAAACCATCAGCGTCCGGTATTCGGGCGTGCCGATCTCAATCGCCCGACTGAACGAACTGCCGTACTCCAACGCGGCGCACTGCAGCGGGGACGGCACGGCCTCGACCGTAACCGCTCCGCGCACTCTCGGCTTCACTGCGATGGCGCACGCCGTGATCGCCGAACCGCACAGGTTGGCGCTTCCGATACCGGTGCTGGCCGGCACCAGCCCGTCATACACCTTACGGGAACGGAAAAAGGCGTCCCGCGCTTTGTTAAACACATCGTACCAATCCAGGATCTTATCCATGTAGAGCCAGGTGCGTGCCACGTTCGCAAAGGTCATGCCCGCATCCTTCAGAGCATCCTCGATACCTTCGAAAACGGCCGTAGTCTGCACCTCGCGCGACATATTCAGATCGGGCGGCAACACGCCCGTCAGCAGGCAGTACTCGGCATACGCGTCCTGATAAAAAACACCGACCGTGCACCCGTTGCGCCGGATCAGTCGCGGCTCGGGTCCGCCAACCACAAAGCGCTGATAAACCGGAGGCAGTTCGCCCGCGCCGCCGCACAGCCAAAGCTGAGGAACAGACGTTCCCTTCGCGCCGACCGCCGCTCGAAACAACTGCTCGCGACTGCCCCAGCCTGTCTGCGAGAAAACGTGGCTGTGCGCCACCGGAGGCACACCTTTCACCACATCCAACAGACCCATTTCCTGATGCCGCGTCACACCGCCGTGTACAACACCCCGCATATCGTCCCCTTTAATCAAACCTCCAACACATCCGACTCATCCGTCAGGTCAAAGCGACAAAACGTACTCCGCGAGCGCCTTGATTTCTTCGGGCTTCAGATCCTTCGTGACGCCGTGCGTTCCTTTTGGATTACAAGTCGTCAGCACCTCTTCCATCGTCAGCGCTCGACCGTCGTACAGGTAGGGCGCGGTACGCCACACCTCGACCAGCGTCGGAGTGTCGAACTCGCGACCTTCTTCGTTGCCCACTCCCAGTCCGAGGTCGTATTTCTTTAGGTTCGTGTAGAGCCGCTCGTTGTCCGGGCCATCCTTGCTCGTCGGATGGCACTCTGCACACCCGGCTTTCTTGTATAGCTTCGCCCCTTTTTTTGCCGCTTTGGAAAGAGATCCTTTGACCAGATAGGGGCTCGGCACGGGCTTGAGTGACATCGTATACGCGTCGAGGCATAAGCCATCTTCTTCCGGCCGCACCACAAACTGGATATGCGTCAAACCCTTCCGGT